>Ga0118677_10002074_pt2 | contig 19433 bp, 22 predicted proteins | sample AliMusrvi5mmetaG_FD_86154 | JGI IMG/M metagenome (GOLD analysis project Ga0118677, IMG submission 86154)
AGCTTGTTATCGCCCAGGTAAATCAGAACATGCCTCGCACCCATGGAGAGGGAATGCTTCATATCAGCAAGATCCATGCGATGACTGATGTGTCTGATGCCATTATTGAAACCCCCAGACATGCCTTGAGTGATATCGAAATCCGCATCGGCAGCCATATAGCATCTATCGTTGATGATGGAGCGACGCTTCAGCTGGGTATAGGCGCTATCCCGGATGCAACCCTTGCTGCACTTTGCGGGCATAAGGATCTGGGGATTCATTCTGAAATGTTTTCGGATGGGGTTGTCGACCTTGTTGAGAAAGGAGTGATCAACGGTCGTAAAAAACGGAGCCATAAGGAGATTATTGTGGCCAGTTTTCTTATCGGTACCAGAAAATTATATGATTTTGTGGACGATAATCCGCTCGTTGCCATGCTGCCTTCCGATTATGTCAACGATACCCGGGAAATCAGGAGAAATCCCCGTGTGACAGCGATCAACAGCGCTCTCGAAATTGACATGACCGGCCAGGTATGTGCTGATTCGATCGGCCAGAAATATTATTCCGGTGTCGGCGGTCAGATGGATTTTATACGTGGAGCTGCGCTTTCGGAAGGAGGCAAACCGATTATTGCACTGCCATCCACAACGAAGAAAGGGTTGTCGAGGATTGTGCCGCAGCTTAAACCGGGTGCAGGTGTTGTTACGACCAGAGCTCATGTACAGTATGTGGTTACAGAGTTCGGCATTGTGAATCTGCACGGCAAAAATCTCCGGCAGAGAGCTGACGCACTTGCGAGCATTGCCCATCCGGATTTCAGGGAGGATATCTCTCGTCAGGCACATGATCTTTATGGCTCGTACGGAAAGAGGTATATGTAATTACCGGTTGTCAGCATGTCGAAATCTACAGCGATCGGACTCCAATGATGCTCACCATGCGGCCTGTTACTCCTTTATCGCGCCGATAAGAAAAAAACATGCCGCTGTCACCGAATGAGCAGAATTGAGATTGTTCAATATTCGACGCAGGAATACCTGAGGCAAGCAGCTGATTGTAGTTGACCATCCTGAGGTCGAGCATGTATTTATTGTTTCCCTTCGAAACAGTGTGACACATGCAGGCGTCCGATGGAAATTCCTTTGCCACATCAAGGTCAACCTCATAGGCTGCGGATGAAATACCGGTTCCTATATAAGCGAAACACTCAGCAGGAATCGAGTTGAAGTTTTTCTGCATGGCGGTAATGGTTTTCATCACAATCTGCTTTGCACTTCCTTTCCAGCCCGCATGAACCGCTCCTGCAGCATGGTGACGCGGGTCGAAGATCAGCACTGGATAACAGTCCGCAGTAAAGATGCATAAAAAAAGATTTTTTTTGTCTGTAATGAATGCATCATAACCGTGATATCTTCCCGGGTTTTCGGCAGTCAGTATTTCTGTGGAGTGAACCTGCTCGGAGCTTACCAGTCTTTGTGGATTGATGCCGGCCTCGACGCAGAGCCGCAGGGTGTTTTCATGAACATTTTCATCACTGTCCCGGGTGTTCATGCCAAGATTCAGAGAGGAATAGGGGCCTTCGCTGACGCCGCCTGTTCTTGTAGTCTGCAGAGCGACGAGGTCGTTGAATTCGCGAAAACACTCCGGAATGATATATTTTGGCGGCACATCTGTCGGGTTTATCCTGTTTATAAGCAAGAATGTGAGATAGGGTTCATTATTTCACGAAGAGATAGTATCTTTCGTCTCATGACTTATTTCTTCTGCAGCCCTTTGATGATTGTCTTGTGCAGAACGTGGTGCTGATCTGAATGTAAACAAAGACGCTCAACAATGAGAAAACCTGATGAAGAGCGCTTTCCGGATCAACTGGGGCGTTCTGTTCGAGCGATTTCCGAATATATGGGTATTGGCCTGCAGATTGCAGTCAGCTTTTCTTTTTTTGTATTTCTGGGCTATTGGGCAGACAGCAGGTTCGGCACATCACCACTTCTGTTTCTTGCCGGTGTTGTCCTGGGTATGGCCGGCATGGTTCTGGTTCTTATGAAGGTAGTTCGCCAGGCGAACAAAAAAAAATAAAGCATATTGTTCTGGTGCTGTAGTTTATCAAGAAAGAAAATGGAGATATGAAGCCATTGTTTGAATTTTTTATTAAGTTATGTATCTTGTCCGTCATTTTATGGGGCGTTATTTTTGCAGGACTTAATACGGGAAGTGTTGATTATCACTCTGTATTTCTTGCCTGGATAATGGTGGTGACCAATACCGTTGCCGGTTATCTGCTTTTTGACTATGCACTTGATAAGGAATCAGCTGTATTCACCAAGTTCGTTTTCGGCGGTCTGACCATCCGGTTACTTGTTCTTATGGTGCTTGTTGCTGTTATCATCATCAGGAATCTTGTGGTCATCAACGACTTTGTCTTTTCATTCTTCGCGTTTTACTGTATCTATGTAATTGTTGAAATTCTCGGGTATCAAAAGAAAAACAAACAGAAAAAAACTGCATGAAACGGTTAAACGTCATACAGCCTAAGGCTCTTCTCAAGGTTATCGCGATTCTTGTGCCACTCCTGCTCAACGTGAATGGCCTTACTTTTGCTGCTTCCGGTCAGTCGGCAGAGGTTCCCAAAAGCAGTGCTGCAGCTGCAGCATCGCCGGCAGTTTCCGCCCCCGCAGCTGAAGCTGCCCATGGCGCTGAAGCTCCTGAAGGAGAGGAAAAGGCGGGTGATGTTATTATGCATCATATTCTCGATAACAATGTTTTTGCTTTTGAACCATTCGGCTCAATCAATCTTCCGAAAATAGTTGTTGGCGGTTTTGATATTTCAATAACCAAGCACGTGGTGATGCTCTGGCTGGTATCTGCGCTTCTTTTGATAGTTTTTTCCGGAGTCGGCGGCAGTTACAAGAAACTGACAAGCCGTCAGGCTCCCAAGGGGCTTGCAAACGCCATGGAAGCGCTTGTGGAGTTTATACGGATTGATGTTGCCAAGTCAAATATCGGGCATGGCTATGAAAAGCATCTTCCTTACCTGCTGACGGTTTTCTTTTTTATCCTGTTCTGTAACCTTCTTGGTCTTGTTCCCTACGGGGCAACGGCTACCGGTAACGTCAATGTTACGCTCACACTTTCCATTTTCACCTTCTTCGTCACCCAGATCGCCGCATTCAAGGCTCATGGAGTTAAAGGTTATCTTCAGCACCTTACCGCAGGGACCCACTGGTCTCTCTGGATTATCATGGTTCCCATTGAGATCATCGGACAGTTTACGAAACCCTTTGCTCTTACCATTCGTCTGTTTGCGAACATGACTGCAGGTCATATCATCATTCTCAGTCTGATCTTCATCAGTTTCATTCTGAAAAGCTACATCGTCGCTGTAGCTGTTTCGGTACCATTTGCAATTTTCATTGATCTTCTTGAGCTTTTTGTTGCGTTTCTGCAGGCATTTGTTTTCACCATGCTTTCCGCGCTCTTTATCGGTCTTGCTACCGCGCACGAAGGACATGACGAAGCTGCCGCAGGAGTTGCGCATCATTAAAATGAACTCAGGATTATTAAGGAATAACTCTTATTTTGGTACTTTTTATTAAGCGCTTTTAAAACTGCTAATTATCATTTAGCAAAAAACTTACAACAAATAAACGGAGGTAATTTCAAGATGGAAGGTTTAGGTTTAGCTTATTTAGGTGCAGGTCTTGGCGCCGGTCTGGCTGTTATTGGTGCAGGTCTTGGTATTGGCAACATTGCAGCTTCAGCCGCTGAAGGTACAGCCCGTCAGCCGGAAGCTACTTCGGATATCCGTACTACCATGATTATTGCCGCAGCGCTTATCGAAGGTGTTGCACTGTTCGGTGAGGTTATCTGTGTACTTCTTGCTCTTAAGTAATATTGAGCACTTGTCAAGACTCAATACAGAAGATATCTCGATTGCGGCTGATCTTTGATGATGTCGCAATCGGGTTTTATTAACCGTTAACGGAAACATTGTACATGCTTACGTCAGGAATGATACTTCTTGCCGGTAGTCTTCTGAGCCCGAATCCCGGTCTTATTTTCTGGACTGCAATCACCTTTGTGATTGTGCTGCTTATTCTCAAGAAGATTGCCTGGGGGCCGATACTTAATGCTTTGGCTGAAAGGGAAAAGGGCATTCAGTCATCCATTGACCGTGCGCATCAGGCGAAGGATGAGTCTGAGGCTATTCTGCGTAAAAACAAGGAACTGCTTGCAAAAGCCGACGCGGAATCTGACCGGATTATCCGTGAAGGAAAGGACTTTGCCGAAAAACTCCGTTCTGATATATCTCAGAAAGCTCAGACGGAAGCTCAGAAAATGATTGCTTCAGCCAAAGAAGAGATAGAGCAGGAAAAGCGCCGTGCGCTCGATGTACTGAGAAATGAGGTTGCTGATCTTGCCGTCAAAGGCGCTGAAAAGATTATCAAGACCACTCTTGATGCTGATATTCAGAAAAGGATCGTTGACAGCATGATTCAGGATCTTTCAACAAACCGTAACTGAAACAGGTCACGACATGTCAAGTGTAATTACAAGCCGACGATATGCTTCCGCTCTTCTTTCAGCAGCTGAAGAGGGTAATTTTCTCGATCAGATTGTAGAGGAGCTTCAGGTGATTAAGGTTGTTCTTGAACATTCCCGTGATCTCGTTCAAGCTTTGCGCAGTCCACTTGTCAAAGGCGATAAAAAGATTCACATACTTGAGGATATCTTCAGGGATTCCATAGGGGAAAAAATGTTTATTTTTTTAAAGCTGATTGCCAGGAAAAAACGTGCAGGGCTTCTGCCTGAAATTATTGATGAATTCCAGGTTCTTCTTGATGAAAAAAGAGGGATAATCAATGTCGATATAAGCAGTGCAGTTGAACTTTCAGACGAACAATCCAGTGAACTGGTCAACCGCCTTGAAGTCTATACCGGAAAGAAAATCCGTCCAAGGATGGCGCTCGATGAAGGCCTGATTGGTGGCGTTTCCGTTAAAATTGGCGATACGATATTTGATGGCAGCATCAGTCATCAGCTTCAGAGATTCAGGCAAGCCCTTGTCACTGAAAAGGCATGAATTGTCATGTCGCCTGATGGCAACAAAATTAAAATAGCCTGCTTTTGCAGGCTATTTTTTTTAACTTATCTGCTGTATTACCGGTAGCGTTGTATAGGTCTGTAGCAAAAATAAATCGGGGCTTTAGCTCAGTTGGTAGAGCGTCTCGTTCGCAATGAGAAGGTCAGGGGTTCGACTCCCCTAAGCTCCACAAAATGTTTTTTTGTGCGGTATGGTATTATAAACGGTTAAGATTTCAAAAAAAAGAGGATAATGGGAGTTGATCTATGTCGTTTGTCAGATTTTGTTCACGTTCAGTATTGATGTTGTTTTCGATAGGATTATTGATGAGTTCAGGCTGTTCCTCTTCCAAGCCGGATGCTGCTCCTACAGCCACGGTTATTGTCAGTGAAGGCTATGCAAGAGCGGAGAAGATGTATGCTAAAAAAGATTATGATGGTGCAGCTCTGGCGCTGGAATCACTCCTTGTTACCTCACGGGCAACAGCGCTTGAGGATCGTGTGCTTTTTCTTCTTGGGCAGTCTTATTATCATTCCGGACAGTATCTGCTTTCATCAGAAATATTTACACGACTCTTAAAGCAGGTGCCCACAACTCCTTATGCTGCAACGGCACAGTTTCTTATTGCAAAATCGCATGAAAAGCTCTCTCCTCATTATGAGCTTGATCAACAGGAGACCGTTAAAGCCATAGATCAATTTTCCATCTATATGGATCTGTATCCCTCACCGGATGATTCAAAAATTTTAAGTGATGTCGAGACCTACAGGGAACTGCTGAAGATAAATCCGGAGAATCCGAACTATAAACAGCGTTATGCTCAGGCAAAAGCTGAACTTGGCAAGATAGATTCCTTGAAATATGCTGAGAAGGCAATTCCGGTGCTGAGAGATAAACTGGCAAAAAATGCCTATTTCATTGCCCGGCAGTATGTTCAGCTCAAAAAATACAAGGCGGCAGTTATTTTTTATGATGAAATCATAAAACGTTATTCCGATACAAGTTATGTGCAGCAGGCCTGGGCAGGAAAAATTGATGCTTTGATAAAACGTAAAAAATGGTTTGAAGCCGGACAGGTGCTTGATCAGTTTGTGCAGCTTTACCCGGGCAAGCAGCAGGATATGAAAGGGACAAAAGAAAAAATCAGCAAAAATCTTAAAAACAACTGACCGGAGCATGCCTGTGCATCTGGCGGTTTTTGGCGGAACATTTGATCCGCCGCATAATGGTCATCTTGCACTCTGTCTTTATGCCAGAGAGATACTCGAAATAGATAAATTATTTATTTCTGTTTCGAATAATCCCTTTAAGCATAAACGGGGTGCTGCAGACGAACATAGAAAGCGCATGGCGGAGTGTCTCGCTTCGGAAATCAATCTTACGGGCGCCTGCAGTCAGGTAAGCGGATGGGAGCTTGAAAAACAACAGCCATCGTACACCGTTGATCTCCTGAAGTATGTCCAGCAGCTCTATCCGCATGACAGAGTGACTCTGCTTGTCGGCGAGGACAGCTTCAAAGAGTTTCATTCGTGGAAGGATTATGAGAAACTGTTTTCATTGTGCGATATTGTGGTGTTCAGAAGAGCGTCAACAGAGGCCAGTGACCCACCTTCTGACTCTTTACTGCAGAAAGGATCTATAAGGGTTATTGATTTTGCCTATGAGGTTTCATCAACTGAAATCAGAGAGCTTGCAGCCGCCGGGCAGAGTATTTCGAGGCTTGTACCCCCTTCAGTGAGTCGTTATATCATCGAGCACGCTCTCTATCGGTAGAGGCCGGACACAGTTTACTACATTGACTCCGGAGCTGAAACGCCGAGAATTCTGAAGCCGTTGCGCAGTACTTGACGTGTCGCTAATGAAAGAAAGAGTCTCGCCTTGCAGATATCCGGCTCAGCTTTGATAATGGGACATTCCTGATAGAACCTGTGAAAAAGTTCTGCCACTGAGTGAAGGTATTCCACCATTTTTTGCGGCTCAAGCAGGCGGACGCTTGTTTTTAACATATCCGGATAGTCAAGGAGAGCAAAGCCAAGCTGAAGTTCAGATGGAGAGGTGAGCAGCTCCAAAAGGTTGTAATCCTCACTGGATGCAGGATCAAATCCGGTTTCCTGCAGCGCCATACGCAAGAGGCTGCAGATTCGTGCATGGGCATATTGCAGATAGAAGACCGGATTTTCCTTGGACTGTTTTTTTGCCAGTTCGACATCGAAGTTCAAATGCGAATCTTTACTGCGCATGATGAAAAACAGTCTTGTAGCGTCAGCTCCGACATCATCGATCAAATCGTCAAGGAGATCGGCATTTCCTTTTCTTGTGGACATTTTCAGGGTCTGTCCGTCAACAGTCGTCGTCACAAACTGATTGATGGCTATCCTGATACGATCGGTATCGTACCCGAGAATTTTCAAAGCTTCAATGACATCAGGATACTCATCGATATGATCGGCACCGAAAACATTGACCATCATTGCATAATCGCGTTCGAACTTTGAGATATGGTAGCCTATATCAGGCAGCCTGTAGCTCGGTTCGCCGGAAGATTTGACAAGAACCTTATCTTTTTCCTGACCAAGCTTTGTTGTCAGAAACCATGTCGCCCCATCGTATTCTGCAATATATCCGTTCTCTTTCAGTGCATCAATGACCCGCTGGTTCGCCGTTATGCCCGCTTCATCCTGAGTGTACAAGGTGTGTTCATTAAAAAAAGAGTCATGGCGTATGCTGAGCCGCTCAAGAGTCTTTTTAATCGAATTGAAAATGATTGCTTCAGCGCTGTTTTTAAATAGCAGCACATCGTCGCTTTCAGTTAAAGCCTTTCCGTGTTCGTTGTATATCTGTTCAGCAATATCGCGGATATAATCGCCCTGGTAATGGGTATCAGGGAAAGCGATCTCTTTGCCGCAACGCTCCTGGTAGCGAAGTTGGACGGATTCTCCGAGAATCTGCATCTGCCGGCCGGCATCGTTGAAATAGTACTCTCTCGTGACCTCGTATCCCTGAGTTTCAATAAGATTTGCAATACAGTCTCCGAGTACCCCGCCCCGGCCACGTCCAATGGTGAGGGGTCCTGTCGGATTGGCACTTACATATTCTACAATGGCTTTTTTTCCTGTTCCGATAGTTCCTCTTCCATAGGCATCGCCGTCATGCAGCACTTTCTGTAGAGAACGCATGATAAAGAGCGAGGTAAGATAAAAGTTAATGAACCCTGGACCCGCCACTTCGATTTTAGCAATAGTATCCGGAGGAAAAACCAGATGTTCAATAATCTGCTGTGCAAGATCGCGCGGTTTTTTTTTGCACTCTTTTGCGGTAATCAAGGCTATGTTTGTCGAAAAGTCACCAAACTTTTTGTCTGAAGGCTGTTCGATGATAATCTGTTTATTGGTCTCAATACCTGTCGATCGAAGAGCGCTTTTGATGACAGGGATAAAAAATTCATGCATTTTATTTCTTTATAAAAGGGTCACTGGTTGCTTTGTGTAGAGATTTCTGCAAAGAGCATCAACAGAGAGCTCTGTAAAATCGTCAATAATCTTAACTATATGATCGAAATCGCTGAATGCTTCGGCGCTGTTTGTCGTCGTTACGGCAACACATTTCATTCCGGCTCTTCTTGCAGCTTCAACTCCCGGAAGAGCATCTTCAAAAACAATACATGCCGAAGGATCTGTATCGAGCAGTTCGGCGGCTCGTAAAAAGATGTCAGGATGAGGTTTTCCCTGGAGGACATGAAAGGGATTCACAATAGCCTGGAATGTATCTGTAAGGTTCAACAGGTCGAGTACATAGTCAATATTCCGTGGACCGGCACCGGTTCCAATGGCAAGTCGAATTTCATGTACATCGGCGGCATCAAGAAAGTCGCGGAGACCGGGCATGGGTTTGATGAGGTCGCGTGACTTTACACGGTAGAGGAAATCCTTGAGTTCAGTCAATCGAGCGGCTTCAGCCTCACTGATGTTCGGATCGAGAAAGTAGCGCAGCACATCATGCCCTTTCATTCCTGCTGTTTCGACAAGGTACCTTTCGGCGTCGAGCCCTTGCAGACCGAAATCCTTGAAAAGTTCCACCCAGGAATCGGCATGGAATCGCATATTATCGGTCAGTACCCCGTCCATATCAAAAATAAAGGCGGGTTTATTGTTGTTCAGCATTCCGGTATAAGATTGTTGCATCAGTTTGTTTCGCCAAGTTTCATGGCCGTTCTCACTTCCTGCATGGTTTTGTGGGCAATGACTTTTGCTTTTGCTTCCCCTTCATGAAGAATGCTTTTTACAAGGTTCATATGCGATTCATAATATCGCCGTTTATCAATCAGCGGAGCCAGTTCCCGGGAGATATTTGCGGCACAGAGCTTTTTGCAGTCCACACAGCCAAGTGAACCGGTACGGCAATCCGCCTCTATGCTGCTGAGTTGTTCGGGTGATGAAAATTTTGAGTGGTAACTGAACACTGTGCAGATTTCAGGATGACCAGGATCGTTTTTACGGATTTTAGCGGTATCGGTAACTGCTGTGCGCATTTTTTTCAGGACTGCCTCAGGGTCATCTGCAAGCAGTATGGTGTTGCCCAGTGACTTTGACATTTTCGCCTTGCCGTCAAGGCCGACAAGCCGCGAAAATTTGGTTATTTTTGGTTCAGGTTCAGGAAAGACATCGCCGATAACGGGATGCGGGTAGTGATTGTTGAATTTGCGGGCGATCTCTCTCGTAATTTCCACATGTGGAATCTGATCCTCCCCCACCGGGACAACATTGCCCTTGTAAAGAAGAATGTCAGCCGCCTGTAAAACAGGGTAACCGAGATGACCGTAAATCAGAGAATCCATATTAAGATCGCGCACCTGTTCTTTCAGAGTCGGGTTTCTTTCAAGGCGGGCTGAGGTGATCAGCATGGCAAACAGCAGAAAGAGTTCGGCATGTTCTTTGACCTGTGACTGTCGGAATACCGGGCTTTTTTGTGGATCAATTCCAGCTGCCAGCCAGTCAATGAGCATATCAAGCGTGTTGCTGTAAATTTCAGCGGTTTCGAGGGATGTCGTAAGGTTATGGTAATCGGCAATGAGAAAACAGGTTTCATAGACCTTCGAGCCGTTTTCGTCAAGCAGATTCTGTTGTTGAACCCAGCTTTCAAGGGCCCCTGTATAATGTCCGAGATGGAGTTGGCCGGTAGGCCTCATCCCGCTTAAAATCCGTTGTGTTGCCATAAGATTATTATTGCTGCTTCGACCGGTTCGACCGGGGAGGGTGCGTTTATAAATGCCCAAGAAGTTATAACAGTTGAAAGAAAGATAAAAGGCATTTGTTTGTTTTTTGTTTTCATAGCACTATATTATCGAACTTGTTTTTGATTTCTTGATACAATAAGCAATCAAAAACCGATATATTAGGAGAGTAAGTCCTATACAACACTCGGTTGCCCAACCATGTCAGATCCGGAAGGAAGCAGCATCCGGTAATTTGAGTGTGTGATATAGCAAGCTTACTCTCTTTTTTTATTTCGTCACTTTTAACAGGTCGGGAGCAGGTATGCAGACAGAATTGAGAAAAAAAGAGTTATTAAGCACGCCGGTTTGCCATATCGATATCAAAAAGCTGAATATTGTTTCTTTCGTCGAGCAGATGGGCGACACTGCATTTCAGGCAAGAAATCTTGCAAGAGCTGCCTCCATTGTTGATCTTATGCAGCAGGACAAGGAGTGCGCAGTCATTCTCACCCTTGCCGGTTCGCTCATCAGCGCTGGATTGAAACAGGTTATTATTGACTTGATCGACAACCATATGGTTGACGCTATTGTCTCTACGGGTGCTAATATTGTTGATCAGGACTTTTTTGAAGCACTTGGGTTCCGTCACTACCAGGGCACTCCGTTTATCGATGATGCCACGCTAAGGGAGCTCCATATCGATCGTATTTATGATACCTATATCGATGAGGATGATCTTCGGGTCTGTGATGATACCACGGCGATCATTGCCAGCGTCATGAAACCTGGAGTATACTCTTCCCGTGAATTTATTATAGAAATGGGAAAATATATCGAGGCTCATAATCATGATAAAAACTCCATTGTCTATAAAGCTTACGAAAAAGGTGTGCCGATTTTCTGCCCTGCGTTTTCCGATTGTTCTGCCGGGTTCGGTCTGGTTCATCATCAATGGAACAACCCTGATAAGCATGTCTCGATCGATTCGGTAAAGGATTTTCGTGAACTGACAAAAATCAAAATCGAGAATGACAAGACTGGTATTTTCATGATCGGCGGCGGTGTTCCTAAAAACTTTACACAGGATATTGTTGTTGCTGCAGAGGTGCTCGGATACGAAGATGTGTCCATGCACACGTACGCGGTACAGATTACGGTTGCTGATGAGCGTGACGGGGCGCTGTCAGGCTCTACCCTCAAGGAGGCCAGCTCGTGGGGCAAGGTTGATACGGTCTACGAACAGATGGTCTTTGCCGAAGCCACTATCGCTCTTCCGCTTATTGCCGGCTATGCTTACCACAAACGCAACTGGGAAGGCCGTCAGGCTAAAAACTTTAATGCTCTGTTGGATCGCCAACAGGTAAACGTATAAGGAATCGCCATGAAATTTTTTATTGATACAGCTGATCTTGACGAAATTCAGGCAGCAAAAGAACTTGGTATGCTTGACGGTGTAACGACAAACCCTTCACTGATAGCGAAAATTGTCGAGGATCCGTCCAGATTTACCTATCAGGATTTCAAGGATCATATCGCAAGAATCTGCGACATTGTCGATGGTCCCGTGAGTGCAGAGGTGACGTGCCTGGAAACGAAGGAGATGATTGTTGAGGGTGAGGACCTGGCGGCTATTCACGAAAATGTGGTCATCAAATGTCCGCTGACTCTCAACGGCCTCAAAGCCATCAGGCATTTTTCAGAACAGGGGATCCGCACCAACGCCACACTGGTTTTTTCGCCGAATCAGGCGCTGCTTGCCGCCAAGGCCGGAGCAAGCTATGTAAGCCCGTTTGTTGGAAGATTGGACGATATCAGCACTGATGGAATGGCGCTTGTGGAGCAGATTGTCACCATCTACGATAACTACGGATATCCGACCGAGGTGATTGTCGCCAGTGTGCGCCATCCTCAGCATGTGGTTGATTCAGCCATGATTGGAGCAGATATTGCCACAATTCCTTACAGTGTTATCCGCCAGCTTGTCAATCATCCGCTGACCGATCTCGGGCTTAAAAAGTTTATGGAAGACGCCGCCGTCATGAAAAAATAAAAGCCATGTCAAACATTTGACGGCAAACCAGGAATTCTTCTGGAAAGAGGTTGTTAACGGGAAATAACCTCAATCTTGACTTTTGCAGTGCCTTTTTCATAGAAGCCCAGTTGTTTGGCTGCTTCGGCGCTGAGATCAATAACACGGTCGTCAACAAATGGTCCTCTATCGTTGACCCTGACGATAATTGATGCTCTGGTATTAAGATTTGTTACCTTTACAAGGGAAGGGAGGGGAAGATATTTGTGAGCGGCGCTTGGCATTGATGGATCAAAAGTTTCCCCATATGCCGTTGGCTGTCCGTTATGCTGGTCGAGGGTTTCCTTGCCGTACCACGATGCCATGCCGGTTTCTTCATAGGCTATCGCCTCTTCATAGTTCATAGGCACATAGACCCTGCCGTTGATAATGTACGGGGTGTTTTTGATTTTGCCCAGCCGATAAGCCTCCTCTGGTGAAATGCCTTTGAAGTCCCGCTTTGAAAAAGGGGGGCGGGTTGAGGTGCACGAACTGAGTGCCAGGGGGAGAAGGAGACATCCCGCCAGAATAAGATTTCGCATCATCTTTTTCGTGGTGTTTGATTTGCTTTAAACATAGCTATTTTACGAGAAATTCCCTGATAACCTGTATGTTTCGTTTGTCGGAGCTCAGGATGTCGGCATTTTAATTTGGAGCAGCAGATTTATTGAGACGTTATGGCTGAACAACCCGCTATGTCAAGCCCTTTGGGCGTTCTTGTTATTCATGGTTTTACGGCGACGCTCGAAAGTGTCAGTGCGTTATATATGCCTCTCAAGGAGCTTGGAATTCCAGTTCGGATGCCTCAGCTTGCAGGACATGGAGCTTCATCACCTGAGGCACTTCGGGGTGTTACCTGGGAGGCATGGGTGTCTGATGCCGGCCAGGCGTTTCAGGAACTTCGAAGTGAGGCCGAGCGAGTTATCGTTATTGGTCACAGTATGGGTGCTCTCATAGCCCTGAATCTTGCCGTCTTGTATGAGGGACAGGTTGATTCGCTTGTGCTTGTTGCTCCGGCCCTCAAACTTGCTTCTCTGCTTGCGCCCGGTCGTCCTCTGCATTTTGCGGCATACCTTGTCAGCCGGGTCATCAGGAAATGGGAGCTGAAACCTGAGTTTGCCGATAAGAAGAATGAAGGCTGTGCTCCACACTATGCCTGGGTACCGACAGACGCTGTTGTTTCATTGTTTGAGCTGATCAAAAAAAGCATCTCGCTGCTTGGTTATATCAAAGTTCCGGTTTTTATTCTGCATAACCGCAAGGAAAGTACCGTTCTGCCCGAAAGTGCAATCATACTCAGCGACAGCATTGCTACTGACCCGTCAGAAAAATCCATCATGTGGCTGGAGAGTTCGGAACATCAGACTTTTTGTGACTGCGAAAAGGAAAAGGCGGTTGCTGCGATTATCGACTATGTTTCCGGCAGGATCGCTCGAAGATTTTCAGCTGTTTAATGATGCGGGTTATAGATTTAACCCGGACCATCGAACCGGGGATGCCCTGTTATCCCGGTACTCCGCAACCGGTATTTCACTCACTTTCTTCTATCGCACGGGATGGATTTGCAGAACAGCAGCTAACTTTTTCCTCTCATACCGGAACCCATGTTGACCTGCCGTCTCACATCCTTCCTGCAGGGTGCTCGCTTGACGATTTTACTCTTGACCGCTTTGCTGGAAAGGGCATGGTAGTTGATCTCCGCGGTTCAGCTGTCGGATCAATCACCATCAAGGAGCTTCAGGTTTTCGAAGCTGACTTTGCCGGTTGCGATTTTCTTCTTCTCTACTCCGGATGGAGTCAATATTGGGGCACTCCCGCTTATTACACCGGTTACCCGGTGCTGTCATCTGATGCGGCTCTCTGGCTGACTGGATTTCATTTCAAAGGCATTGGAGTTGATATGATTTCTGTTGATGCTTCCGATGCTTTGGATTTTTCTGTTCATACGCTGCTCCTTGAAAGCGGGATTATTCTTATTGAGAATCTTGCCGATCTTTCTCCTCTTTTGTCCTGTCCCTTTACGTTTTATTGCTTCCCACTCAAAATTGCACAGGCAGAAGCTTCGCCGATCAGAGCCGTTGCTTTTGTCGATGAGAAAAGTCATGCGTGATTTTTTTATTGGAAGTTAAAAAAGAGGACGTTACATTGAGGGCCTCAGGATAAAATCCTCTGTTCTTTCCCATCGAAATAACCATAGTATGAACACCATGCTCTTGTATTCCTCTATTACCAAAAAAGTGCTCATGGCACTTGCAGGGCTTTTTTTGGTTACATTTTTATGTGTGCATCTCGGCATCAATCTGATGCTGCTGAAAGATGATGGGGGTCGTATGTTCACCGAAGCAGCAACCTTCATGGGCACCAACCAAGTCATCAAGGTTTTTGAGATTGTGCTCTTTGCAGGATTTCTGCTCCACATACTCTTCGGTATTCTGGTATCCTTCCAGAACAAGGCAGCACGACCAACCGCCTATGCCTGCAGCAACAGTTCGGAAACATCGTTCTTTTCAAAGTACATGTTCCATACCGGGATCATTGTTTTCATCTTTCTCGTTCTGCACTTCATTGATTTCTATTTCATCAAAATCGGCATTGTTGCTCCTCCTCCCGGCATAGCAAGCCACGACTTCTACCATCGCACACTTCTTCTGTTTTCAACTCCCTTGTATTCATCCCTCTATATTATCAGCTTTATATTTCTCGGTATTCATCTGAATCATGCCATTCAGTCAGGATTTCAGACGCTCGGCTGGAACCACAGTAAATATACGGATGCAGTAAAGTTTATCGGCTCAGCTTATTCGGTGCTTATTGCTGTCGGTTTTAGTGTTATCCCTATTTATCTCTTATTATTTAAATAAGTTAATAATTCCTGACGACTGTGTTATACACCGAAAACAACACTCACAACACTCCTCAATGACACGCCTCAACGCCAGAATCCCTGAAGGGCCGGTGGCTGAAAAATGGACTGCCTACAAATCGGGCTGCAAGCTGGTTAACCCAAACAATAAACGCAAACTTGATATCATCGTTGTCGGTACAGGTCTCGCCGGGGCTTCGGCCGCTGCATCGCTCGGACAACTCGGGTACAATGTCAAGGTTTTCTGTTACCAGGATACTCCCCGTCGTGCTCACAGCATAGCGGCACAGGGGGGAATCAATGCTGCGAAAAACTATCAGAACGACGGAGACAGCGCTTACCGGTTGTTTTACGACACTATTAAGGGTGGTGATTACCGCGCTCGTGAAGCCAACGTTTATCGCCTTGCCGAAGTCAGCAATAAGATTATTGACCTCTGCGTAGCTCAAGGAGTACCTTTTGCCCGCGAATATGGTGGTCTCCTGACCAACCGTTCGTTTGGCGGAGCACAGGTATCAAGAACATTCTATGCCAGGGGGCAGACAGGCCAGCAACTCCTGCTTGGCGCCTATGGCGCGTTGAGCCGACAGATTGCAGCAGGGAATGTAACGCTCTTCAACCGCCGCGATGTCCTCGATATGGTGCTGGTCGACGGAAAAGCACGAGGGATTATTGCCCGCAACCTGGTGACCGGTGAAATAGAGCGACATGCAGCTCATGCTGTGGTTCTTGCCAACGGTGGTTATGGCAATGTTTTTTTTCTCTCCACAAATGCCATGGGTTCCAATGTGACACCGGCATGGAGCGCTTATAGAAAAGGGGCGATGTTTGCAAACCCCTCGTTTACACAGATTCATCCTACCTGTATTCCTGTGCATGGCGATACTCAGTCAAAGCTAACCTTGATGAGCGAAAGCCTGCGCAACGACGGCAGAATATGGGTTCCTGCCAAGTTAAAGGATGTCGAAAGGCTCAGGAACAAAGAGATCAAGCCATCGGATATTCCAGAGTCAGATCGTGATTATTATCTCGAGCGTCGTTATCCTGCCTTCGGTAATCTTGTCCCGAGGGATGTGGCCTCAAGGGCAGCCAAGGAGCGCTGCGATGCCGGTTTCGGTGTCGGCTCTACAGGATTTGCGGTTTATCTTGATTTTGCGGATGCCATAAAGCGCAAGGGGCATGACACTATTGATTCTCTTTACGGCAATCTTTTCCAGATGTACCAGCAGATTGTGGCAGAGAGCCCCTATGAAACGCCGATGATGATCTATCCTGCAGTTCATTATACCATGGGCGGTCTTTGGGTTGATTATGAACTGATGACAACCATTCCCGGTCTCTACGCTATCGGCGAATGCAATTTTTCCGATCATGGAGCAAATCGTCTTGGCGCATCTGCACTTATGCAGGGTCTTGCTGATGGTTATTTCGTGCTTCCCTACACTATAGGCAACTATCTGGCAGCTGAAATTCATACTCCCCGTTTCAATACCGCGTCTTCTGAATTCAACATTGCAGCGCAAGCTGTTACTGACCGCCTGAAAGCCATTAAAAACACTGGAGCAAAGGAGTCTGTCGATCATTTCCATCGTCGACTTGGCAAGATCATGTGGGAGTATTGTGGAATGGCGCGAAACGAAGCCGGATTAAACGAAGCGCTTTATCTTATTGCAGAGCTGCGCAGCGAGTATGCTCGAGGTGTTAAAATTCCGGGAGGATTGGATGAATATAATCCCGAACTTGAGAAAGCCTGCAGGGTCGCAGATTTTATCGAACTTGGAGAACTTATGGTGCGTGATGCCCTTCAACGGAAGGAGTCATGCGGAGGACATTTCAGGGAGGAGTTCCAGACCAGCGAAGGCGAAGCACTCCGGAACGATGATGAATTTGCATTTGTCGGTGCATGGGAATACAGGGGGCGTGATGCCGCTGCAGAGCTGCACCGTGAGGAACTTCAATTCAAAGAGATCAAGCTCTCCCAGCGGAGCTATAAATAACAGGTTATTATGAATTTTACGCTGAAGATCTGGCGACAGAAAAATGCAGGAGCAAAAGGACAGATGGTTTCCTATGATGTATCAGGAATATCACCTGACAGCTCTTTTTTCGAAATGCTTGATACCCTGAACCAGAATCTCATTATGAGTGGCGGTGATCCTGTCTCCTTTGACCATGATTGCCGGGAGGGTATCTGCGGTACCTGCAGCCTTTACATCAACGGACGTCCTCACGGGCCTGAAAAAGGGGTGACTACTTGCCAGCTGCACATGCGTTCGTTTAAGGATGGCGATACCATCCATATCGAGCCCTGGAGGGCAAAAGCTTTTCCCATTATCAGTGATCTGATTGTTGATCGAAGTGCGTTCGACAAGATCATTCAGGCAGGGGGCTATGTTTCGGTTAATACCGGCGGTGTGCCGGATGCCAATACCATACCGGTGCAGAAAGAGAAATCGGATACTGCTTTTGATGCAGCAACCTGCATCGGCTGTGGCGCCTGCGTGGCGGCATGTTCCAATGCAGCTGCCATGCTCTTTATAGGCGCAAAAGTATCGCATCTTGCACTCCTTCCTCAGGGACAGGTCGAGGCGGCCAAACGTGTCCAGAAGATGGTCGCATGTATGGATGATCTTGGTTTTGGCAACTGCAGCAATACCTATGCCTGCGAGGCGGAATGTCCCAAAGGGATTTCAGTCTCCAATATTGCCCGCATGAACCGGGGGTTTCTCAGTTCCAAACTGTTTGCTGAAAAGGAAAAGATTATTCAGGACTCCCTCTGAGATAGAGAACCGGCCCTTTGTTCACCCCGGTACATGGGCCGGTTTAAACTGCAAGGCATTTTTCTATTTTCCGCAAGCCATCGCTCCATCAGTTACAGCTCTCGTTTCACAAATAGCCGTTACGGTTAACAAATGAATTACAGAAATAATGTTTTTGTAGTAAAATTATTTGCAACTGTTCTGAATGATTGGTAATATTGTAGAAATGATATTTCAGAGAATTCAGGAGGTATGGTGGACGTTAGAGTAAAAAATATAGCAACAGTGCAGGTTGGTTACTCGTTCAGGTCTCGTCTTGAAGTTTCGAAGGGTGGAGGTGTGGCGGTCATACAAATGAAAGATCTGCTGGATGACAATACGGTGGGGTGCGATCAGTTGATCAAGATAGATATGGATTCAGTCAAAGATCACCACCTTGCCTGTAAAGGAGATCTTGTATTCCGGTCGCGTGGTCTCGTAAGCAATGCGGCGATTCTTCTTGAAGACCCTGGGAAGGCTGTTGTGGCCGCTCCTTTACTAAGAATCAGGATTACAAAGCCTGAAATTATTTTGTCGGAGTATCTGAACTGGTATATAAGTCAGCGCGAGGCACAGGTGTTTTTGACAAGCAGGGCGATAGGAACGGCTCAGAAGATGATCAGTAAGGAGGTCCTCGAAGGTCTGGAGGTTTTATTGCCTTCGCTGGATAAGCAAAAAAGTATTGTCGAGTTGGCCTTACTCTCAGTTCGAGAACAAACTCTATCGAGTGTGCTTGCTCAAAAGCGCAGGCAATATATGTCAACGTTATTAATGCAGCTTGCCAAAGGAGAATAAAATATGAGTATCAAGATTGATCAGAAGGATATCAATAACGCGGCATGGGCTGCGTGCGACACCTTCAGAGGGGTTGTTGATCCGGCCCAGTACAAAGATTATATCCTTGTCATGCTGTTTTTAAAGTACATCTCCGACGTCTGGCAGGATCATTATCAAGCATACCAGAAACAGTATGGTGATGATGATGCCCGAATCCTCCGGAAAATGGAGCGAGAACGCTTTGTTCTTCCTGTTGTAAAACTGATCGAAAAAAATAATCAGACAGGCGAAGAGAAAGTTCTTGATGTGTTTCCGGCAACATATTATAGTCTTTATGAGCGCAGAGCGGCAGCAAACATAGGGGAGCTGATCAATATAGTTCTCGACCACATTGAAGAAGCTAACAAAACCAAACTCGAAGGGGTTTTCCGGAACATCGACTTTAACAGCGAAGCAAACCTCAGTAAGACCAAAGATCGTAACCGACGTTTGAAACAGCTGCTGGAAGACTTTTACAAGTCGCAGTTGAATATGAAGCCCAGCCTTGTTTCAGAGGATGTCATAGGGAACACCTACATCTATCTGATTGAGCGGTTTGCTTCGGATTCCGGTAAAAAGGCCGGAGAGTTTTTCACTCCGTTTAAAGT
>Ga0118677_10006666_pt1 | contig 19432 bp, 14 predicted proteins | sample AliMusrvi5mmetaG_FD_86154 | JGI IMG/M metagenome (GOLD analysis project Ga0118677, IMG submission 86154)
CGAGCAGGAGCACGTCGATGTCGCCCGCCGCCTCCACGGCGCGTCCGCTGGTGGCAAGGACGTTGCGACGCACGAGGCGGTGCGCGCCGACTACGACCGCACGACCGCGGCGTCCGCCGTGGCGGGTCTGCTCGAGCGCATCTCGGTCGAGGGACAGGTCGAGCCCCAGCTCTTCGACATGTCCCTGGCGACGCTGGACGCGATGGAGACGTCTCCAGTGAGCGCCATGCGTCCGCTGGTGCTCGCCTTCGTGCTGAAGGCGCTCGCCATGCACGGCGTCAGGCCGGCGCTGGGCGAGTGTGCGGCCTGTGCAGGCGTCGCGGACCCCGCCTACGCGATCTCGCCCGCCGCGGGCGGAGTGCTGTGCGAGAGGTGCGCGCGGGAGGACGAAGGCTCGCTTCCCATCAGCGTGGAGGCTCACGCCGCGCTGCGGGCGCTCATGCGCGCGAAGATGAGTGACGTGGCCGGACTCGACATACCCGAGCGGGTGCAGCGGGAGGTCACGATGCTCCTTCGGGCGTATCTGGCGTTCCACGTGCCCGGCCGCATCCGCGCGCTGGACTTCTTCGCGGCAGGTCGCTGACGACGGGGGCGCGCCGTGGTCCCGCGCACGTCGCTGCCCTTCGCTCGGCTGTGGCAAGATGTCGAGTCATGATGCCGATCGTCTTCACCGCGAGACTTCAGCGACGCGACTACATGTGGCTGGCCGTGCGGCTCGCCCTCGTGCACCGCGTGAGCCTCACCGTCATGCTGAGCGGCCCCGTGCTGTGGGGGGTCGGATGGTTCTCTCACAGCAGCGCCCTGATGCAGTTCGGCGCCACGATGTCGTGGCTGATCGTCGGCGTCCCGCTGGCGGGCCTCCTCTCCGGCGCGTACGTCTCGTATCGTCCCGCCGCGGCTGAGCTCTTCGTTCCCGTCGAGTACGCCTTCAGCGAGATGGGGATCGAGGTCGCCCAGGGCGACCGCCGTGCGCTCGCCGACTGGAGCGAGTTCGTCGGGTGGCGCCGGGTCGGCGGATTCTACCTGCTGCACACCTCACCGGTGCGCTACCTCGTCGTTCCGGCCCGCGACATTCCCGCCGAGCGGCTGGGTGATCTCGAGACGCTTCTGGATGAGCACCTGAGCAGGCGCTAGGTCGCGCCGCTGCGCGTCGCCCGCCGAGGCCGACCGACCGGGCGCGGTAGAATGTCTCGCACTCGTGCGGGACGCTGCGCGCGGGTCAGCCGACGACCGACACGGGGAGAGTAGATGCCAGCGCTCTCGTTCCAGGACATCATCCTGACCCTCTCGCGCTACTGGGCCGACCACGGCTGCGTGGTGCTGCAGCCGTATGACACGGAGGTCGGGGCGGGGACGTTCCACCCGTTCACGGCGTTGCGCACGCTCGACCCGACGCCGTGGAGATGCGCGTACGTCCAGCCGTCGAGGCGTCCGACCGACGGACGATACGGCGAGAACCCGAACCGACTGCAGCACTACTACCAGTACCAGGTCATCCTGATGCCGTCGCCCGACGACGTGCTCGACCTGTACTTCGGGTCGCTGCGGGCGATCGGGATCGATCCCGCGGAGCACGACGTCCGACTGGTCGAGGACGACTGGGAGTCGCCGACTCTCGGAGCGTGGGGGCTGGGCTGGGAGATCTGGCTCAACGGCATGGAGTGCACCCAGTTCACCTACTTCCAGCAGGTGGGCGGGTTCGAGTGCCGGCCGGTGCCGGCGGAGATCACCTACGGGCTCGAGCGTCTGGCGATGTACATCCAGGGCGTCGACAGCGTCTACGACATCCGCTGGGTGGGGGATGTGACCTACGGTGACGTCTTCCTGCGCGACGAGCAGCAGTATTCGGCCTACAACTTCGAGGTGGCCGACACCGCGATGCTCTCCCGCAACTTCGAGGTCTTCGAGAAGGAGTGCGGACGGACGCTGGAGGCGGGGCTCGTGCTGCCCGCGTACGACTACGTCCTCAAATGCTCGCACGCTTTCAACCTGCTCGACGCGCGCGGCGCGATCGCGGTGACCGAGCGGACGGGGTTCATCCTGCGCGTCCGCGCGCTCGCCAAGGCATGCTGCGCCGCCTACATCGATATGGTCCGGGGGACAGCGCCCGACAGCGCGAAGACCGAGGGGAGTGTGGCCTGAAGCCATGGCACGCGACCTTGTCTTCGAGATCGGCGTCGAGGAGATCCCCTCAGCAGCGCTGTACGACGCGGTGTCGCAGCTGCGGGGGCTCGCAGAGAAGCGTCTCAAGTCGCTCCTGCTCGGCTATGAGGATGTGCGCGTCTACGGGTCGCCGCGGCGGCTCGTCGTGCTGGTCCTCGGTCTCGCCGAGCGTCAGGAGGACCTGCACCAGAAGGTGAAGGGCCCCGCAGCGAAGTCGGCCTTCGGCTCCGACGGTCGACCGACCCCGGCGGCGGTCGGTTTCGCGCGCGGGAAGGGTGTGGACGTCGCCGCCCTCGTGCGTGGTGAGGAGGGCGGCAAAGAGTACGTATACGCGGTGATCGACCGCGAGGGCGCGGCGAGCGCCGATGTGCTCCCCGAGGCGCTCGCCTCACTCGCCGCCGACATCCAGTGGCCGAAGTCCCAGCGATGGGGCAGCGGCGACGCGCGCTTCATCCGGCCCGTGCGCTGGCTCCTCGCGCTCCACGGCAGCGACGTCGTCCGAGTGCGGTTCGCCGGTCTCGTCGCGGACAGGCTCACGTGGGGGCACCGCTTCCTGGCTGCCAACCCGATCAGCGTCCCCGATGCCGACCAGTACTTCGAGGCGCTCGAGCGGGGCAAGGTCATGGTGGACGGCGCGACACGCGCCGAGTTCCTGCGAGAAGGGATCGATGCCACCGCCGGATCGGCCGGGGCGCGGGCGGTCGTGCCGGAGAAGGTGTTCGCCGAGGTGGTCAACCTGGTGGAGTATCCGACGGTCGCGGTGGGGCACTTCGACGCCGCGTTCCTGCGCGTGCCCCGCGAGGTGCTCGAGACGGCGATGGAATCACACCAGCGCTACTTCCCGTTGGAGAGCGCCGAGGGCACCCTCACCGACGGCTTCATCGTCGCGCACAACGGCGACCCTGACCGTACCGAGGCGATCGTGCGCGGGCACGAACGGGTCATCCGCGCGCGCCTCGCCGATGCCGCCTTCTTCTACGACGAGGACCTCAAGGCGAACATGGAGGACTGGGTCGAGCGTCTCGAGACCAGCGTCTTCCACGAGAAGCTCGGGACGCTTGCCGCCAAGACCGAGCGCATCGAGACGCTGGTCGGTGTCCTCGCCGAGATCTGCGGCGCCGGGCCTGACACCAGCGCGGCCGCCGTACGGGCGGCGCACCTCGCCAAGGCCGACCTGGTGAGCCATGCGGTGGTGGAGTTCCCGGCGCTGCAGGGAGTCATGGGCCGCTACTACGCGCTCGCGGCAGGCGAGGAGCCCGAGGTCGCCGACGCCATCCTCGAGCACTATCGTCCGCGTTTCGCCGGCGACGCCCTGCCGGGCTCGGCGGCCGGGATGCTGCTGTCGGCGGCGGACAAGCTGGACACGATCTGCGGCATCTTCGCGATCGGCCAGGGTCCCACCGGCTCAGCGGACCCTTACGCGCTTCGGCGCAGCGCCATCGGCGTCCTCGCGATGATCCTCGAAGGGGGCCTCGCCATCACCCTGGACCGCGCGATCGAGGCGTCGCTGGAGAGTTACCGCGACGCCGCGTCCTTCGAGCCGGCCGATGTGGGCGCCGCGATCAGCGCGTTCTTCAAGGGCCGGCTGGGCGTGCTGCTGCGCGATCGTGGACTGGCGCACGACATCATCTCGGCGGTGCTGCTCGACAACACGGTGGACGACCCGGCCGACGTGCTGGCGCGCGCCACGGCGCTCACGACGATGCGCGCGAGCGACGCGGGTGCCGACGTGCTGGTGGCCTTCAAGCGCGCGGCGAACCTCGCGGACCCGTCCGCCGGTGTCCGGCCCGACGCGACCTCGATGGGGCCGCAGGAGAAGGCGCTCTACGAGGCGGTGCTCGGGGTGCGGATGGATCTCTCCGCGGCCATCACACGCCGCTCCTACGACGAGGCCATCGGTCTTCTGGCGAGCCTGCGCGACCCGGTGGACGCGTTCTTCGAGGGAGTGCTGGTGATGGACCCGGACGAGACGGTGCGCCACAACCGGCTCGCCCTGCTGAACATGGTCATCGAGCCGTTCGCCGGCTTTGCCGACCTCGCGGCGCTCGAGGGCTGACGAACTGCCGTGGACGCCGCCCATCCGCCCACCCTGTACATCCTCTCCGACTCTCTGGGGGAGACGGCGGACCATGTCGCCAAGGCCGCACTCACCCAGTTCCCGGAAGACGTCTTCCATGTTGTGCGGCTGCCGCGGGTCTCTACAGCCGGGCAGCTGAGGGGACTCGTGGAGGCGGCGGCCGGCAACGACGGCGGGATCTTCCTCTACACGCTCGCGGAACCGAAGCTGCGCAACGCCATGGCGCAGATCTCCGCGGAGTTCCGCGTGACAGCGATAGACATCCTCGGCCCCGCGGTGAGCGCGCTCGAGGGGCTGTCGGGTCGGGAGCCGGCGTGGGAGGCCGGCCTCACGAGGCGCACCGACCGCGGCTACTTCGAGCGGATCGAGGCGCTGGAGTTCGCCGTGAAGCACGACGACGGCCGAAACACCGAGGAGCTCGCCAAGGCGGAGATCGTCCTCGTGGGTGTGTCCCGCACGAGCAAGACGCCGCTCTCGATGTACCTTGCTTTCAAGGGATACCGGGTCGCCAACGTCCCGCTCGCCGGCAGCATCGACCCGCCGCCGGAACTCGCCGAGCTCGACAGCCGCAGGATCTTCGGGCTCGTGACCGAGCCCGAACTGCTCGTGGAGATCCGTCGCCAGCGGATGGCGGAGCTGGGCACGTATGCCCGCAAGTACGCCGAGCTCGACGCGGTCCGTTCGGAGCTCGACGAGGCGCGCGCGGTCATGCGGCGACTCGGCTGCATCGTCATCCGCACGGGCGGACGTGCTATCGAGGAGACGGCTCAGGAGATCCTGCGCTACATGGACCAGTCGGAGCTGCTTCACTAGCTCCTCGCGCGGCTGCGGCCCGATCGCACGGTCACGCTGTCACCGGCTGCGCGAGGGCCGACGGGACCTCGTTGTTTCAACCGTGTTGCTCGCTCGCCCATCCTGCTACGATTGCCAGCACATGGCCCGCAGCCATGCTCCGCTCGCGCACAAGCCCGAGGAAGGGATCACACGGTGGCCGAGACCAAGCGCATCTACGCCTTCGGCAAGGACGCGAAGGGCGTCAACGACACCGAGGGGAACCGGGACCTGAAGTTCGTCCTTGGCGGCAAGGGGGCCAATCTGGCCGAGATGGCCAATCTGGGCCTGCCCGTCCCTCCCGGCTTCACGATCTCCTGCCAGACATGCGCGGAATACTACAGCTCCGGCGGGCAGTACCCCGACGGGCTGGTGGATGACATCCGCTCCCACCTCAATGCTCTCGAGGGCAAGATGGGCAAGCGCCTCGGGGACCCCCGCGACCCGTTGCTCGTCTCGGTCCGTTCCGGCGCCCCGTTCTCGATGCCGGGGATGATGGACACGATCCTCAACCTCGGGCTCAACGACGTCTCGGTCGAGGGCCTGATCGCCCAGACAGGCAACGAGCGTTTCGCGTGGGACTCCTACCGTCGATTCATCCAGATGTTCTCGAAGGTCGTGCTCGATCTTGAGGGCGACCTGTTCGAGAACGCCATCAGCGCGAAGAAGCAGGCGAACGGTGTCCACACCGACACCGAGCTGTCCGCCGACGACTGGCGTGACATGGTCGTTCAGTTCAAGGACGTGGTAGGCGAGCACGCCTCGGCATCGGAGTTCCCGCAGCTCGTAGACGCGTCCGGCAAGGTGGTCTTCCCTCAGGACGCGGAGACGCAGCTGCTGCTGTCGATCGAGGCCGTCTTCAAGTCGTGGATGAACAAGCGCGCCATCGACTACCGCAAGCTCTATCGCATCGACGATGCGCTGGGCACAGCGGTCAATGTGCAGTCGATGGTCTTCGGGAACAAGGGCGAGTCCTCGGCGACCGGTGTGGCGTTCACCCGCGACCCCGCCACCGGCGAGAAGGTCTTCTACGGTGACTTCCTCACCGATGCCCAGGGCGAGGACGTCGTGGCGGGTATCCGCAACACGGAGCCCATCGCCGATCTGAAGAATGTCCTGCCCGAAGCGGGCGCCGAGCTCGAGGACGTCTTCCGGACGCTCGAGGGCCACTATCGCGACATGTGTGACATCGAGTTCACCATCGAGCAGGGCAAGCTCTGGATGCTGCAGACCCGAGTGGGGAAGCGGACCGCGCGAGCCGCGCTCAAGATCGCCGCGGACATGGAGGGCGAGGGTCTCATCAGCCGCGAGGAGGCTGTCTTGCGCATCGACCCGGATCAGCTCGACCAGCTCCTCCATCCGCAGTTCGACCCGAAGGAGACGTACACGCCGCTCGCGAAGGGCCTCAACGCTTCACCCGGCGCCGCGGTGGGAGAGGTCGTCTTCACGGCCAACGAGGCCGAGACGGCCGCGGCTGCGGGGCACAAGGTGATCCTGGTGCGCTGGGAGACCACCCCTGACGACCTTCACGGGATGATCGCGGCACAGGGCATCCTCACCTCTCACGGTGGCAAGACATCGCACGCCGCGGTCGTCGCGCGCGGCATGGGGAAGCCATGCGTGTGCGGGGCCGAGGCTTTGCGCATCGACGCCGAGCACAAGGTCGTGCGCGTGGGCGAGAAGGAGCTGCACGAGGGCGACGTCATCTCCATCGACGGCACGGCTGGCATCGTCGTGGTCGGCGCGGTCGAGCTGGTCGCGCCGGAGGTGTCCGACGAGTTCGACATCATCCTGAAGTGGGCCGACGGATTCCGCACCATGGGTGTGCGGGCGAACGCCGACACGCCCGACGACGCGGCGCTCGGCCGCAGCTTCGGCGCCGAAGGGATCGGCCTGGCGCGCACGGAGCACATGTTCCTCGGCGAGCGGAAGCAGATCGTGCAGGACATGATCATCGCCGAGACGTCCGAGAAGCGCGCCGCTCCGCTCGAGCGGCTGCTCAAGGCTCAGGTCGAGGACTACCTCGGCATCTTCGCGGCGATGGACGGCCTGCCGGTGACCGTCCGGCTCCTCGACCCGCCCCTTCACGAGTTCCTGGACAATCCTCGCGAACTCGAGGTGGAGATCACGCGCCTCGAGTGTGGCGGAGCGAGCGCACAGTCACTGGCGCCGAAGCGCAGGATGCTCTCGCTGATCGACTCCATGGCCGAGCAGAACCCGATGCTGGGCCTGCGCGGATGCCGGCTCGGCATCGTCTTCCCTGAGATCTACGGGATGCAGGTGAGGGCACTGGCGCTGGCCGCGTGCGAGCTGAAGAAGCAGGGCAGGGACCCCAGACCCGAGATCATGATCCCTCTGGTCTCGGTCGTCGCCGAGCTGGAGACGCTGCGCCGGGAGTCCGAGGTGATCATCGCAGAGGTGGAGAAGGAGCAGGGGTGTCCTCTTCATATCCCGATCGGAACGATGATCGAGTTGCCGCGCGCGGCGGTCACCGCCGACGAGATCGCCGGCGCCGCGGACTTCTTCAGCTTCGGCACGAACGACCTCACGCAGACCACGTTCGGGTTCTCCCGTGACGACATCGAGTCGAAGTTCCTGCCGCGTTACCTCGAGCGGAAGATCCTTGCGCGCAACCCGTTCGAGACCATCGACGCGGGAGTCGCCAAACTCGTCGCCATGGGCTGCGAGCTGGGTCGCAAAGCCAATCCGATGATCAAGCTGGGAGTATGCGGCGAGCACGGAGGGGACCCGGACAGCGTGAAGGCGTTCTTCGGCATGGGTCTCACGTATGTCTCGTGCTCGCCCTATCGGGTCCCGCTCGCGAGGCTCGCCGCCGCCCAGGCGGCGCTCGCATCGTCGGCGACGGCCTCTGACAACAGGTGACGGTCGTGGCGCCGCGGGGACGGCGCCCGGGGGGACGGTCTGCGAAGGGGCGGAAGTGGTCGGGAGGACGCGGCTCTACCAGTCGTTGGGCTCGCCGCTGATCCACGGCAATATGCGGCCGCACAGGCGGATGTGGCCATACGTGGTGCTGATGATCATCGTGCTAGCGGTGGTCGGAACGCTGGCCTACATGTACTTCGTGCGCTGAGAGCGACGTGGAGGCGCGGTTTGACCGTCTCGACCCGTGAGATGATAGAAGGCGACGAGCACGAGAGGCTGTCGCCTCGCGCCGCCTTCTCCGACGCGACCCGCGGGCGCGAGCGCCCGCTCGTGCCCGATCCGTATCGTACCGAGTACCAGCGCGATCGGGATCGGATCATCCACAGCAAGGCGTTCCGGCGATTGATGCACAAGACACAGGTGTTCCTGGCGCCGGAGGGCGACCACTACCGCACCCGCCTCACTCACACGCTCGAGGTATCCCAGATCGCGCGCAGTGTCGCCCGGGCCCTGCGGCTCAACGAGGACCTGACCGAGGCGATCGCGCTCGGTCACGATCTGGGGCACACGCCCTTCGGGCACGTGGGGGAGGATGCGCTCACCGCGTGCTACGCGGAGATACGCGATCGCTGGCCGGACGTGCCCTCCGCCTACCACCACAACGTGCAGTCGCTGCGGGTGATAGAGGTGCTCGAGTACGAGGGCAGCGGTCTCAACCTGACGTGGGAGGTGCGGGACGGCGTCCTGAACCACACCGGTGACGGTCGCCCCGCCACGCTCGAGGGCGCCATCGTGCGCATCGCCGATCGCATCGCCTACGTGAACCACGACATCGACGACGCCCTTCGCGCGGGCGTGCTCGCCGAGGACGAGCTTCCCGTCGAGGCGACGGACGTGCTGGGACACAGCCATGCAGCCCGCATCAGGACGATGGTGCAGGACATGATCGCCAGTTCAGACCGCTCGGACGAGATCGCGATGAGCGCCCCTGTGTGGGACGCGATGATGGCCCTTCGGGCATTCCTGTTCGAGCGCGTGTATCTGTCCCCCCGCGCCAAGATCGAAGAACCCAAGGCCTTCGGCGTCGTGCACGCGCTGTTCCGCCACTATCTGGACTCGCCCGGATCGCTGCCCGCGGAGTATCGGCCGGCCACGCCCGGGGTATTGCCGCAGTGCGTGACCGATTACATCGCAGGCATGACCGACAGGTATGCGATCAGGGACTACGAGGCGCGCTTCGTGCCGGTCTCGTGGCGGATGTGAGCGGGGGCCTCTTCCGCTGAGGGAGATGTCCGCGCGCAGGCCGCGGGCGAGTATCATGACGGGTTCGGGCGGCGGCATCTGGCGCCCGCTTCGACGCACAAGGCCGAGGAGGGAGCGCCGGACGTGTCACGCATCTCGGACGAAGACGTCCAGCGCGTCCGCGACGCGACCGACATCGTCACCTTCATCTCGGAGACGGTCCCTCTGCGGCAGAAGGGGAGGCTGTTCTGGGGCCTGTGTCCCTTCCACGGCGAGAAGACGCCGTCGTTCAAAGTGGACCCCGCCACGCAGCTGTGGCACTGCTTCGGCTGCGGACTCGGGGGTGACGTGTTCGGCTTCCTCATGCGCGCCCAGAACCTCGATTTCCCCGATGCCGTGCGTCTGCTCGCCGATCGCGCGCGGATCGAGATCGTCGAGGAGGGCGGCGGCGTGCCACGCGGCCGCCGTGAGCGCCTGATCGCCGCCTGTGGCGCCGCGGCGGAGTTCTTCGCGAAGCAGCTGGCATCGTCGAAGGAGAGCGGCGCCGAGACCGCGCGCCGCTACCTCGCGAACCGAGGGCTGAGCTCGCAGGTGGCCAAGCGATGGGGGCTGGGGTACGCGCCCGCGGGTCCGTCGGCGCTCGCGAAGTGGCTGGCGGCGCATGAGGTCGTGCGCGACGAGGCCATCGAAGCCAACCTTGCCATGCCGGCTGAGGGCGGCGCGCTGCGTGACCGCTTCCGCGACCGGATCATGTTCCCCATCCCGGATCTCCAGGGGCGAGTGATCGCTTTCGGAGGGCGCGTCGTGGGCGACGGGCAGCCGAAGTACCTCAACTCCTCCGACACGCCGATCTTCCACAAGTCGGCGAATCTCTACGCGATCGATCGCGCCAAGACGCAGATAGTGGCGACCGGCACCGCTGTGGTCGTGGAGGGCTACACGGATGTGATCGCGCTGCACGAGGCGGGAGTGGGCAACGCGGTCGCAACCCTGGGCACGGCTCTCACCGCCGAGCATGTCAAACTGTTGGGAAGGTTCGCGAAGCGCGTCGTCTACCTGTTCGACGGGGACGAGGCCGGGATGCGCGCGGCCGATCGCGCAGCGGAGTTCATCGATTCTACGGCCACGCCGGAGGCCGGCAGCTCACGGCTCGACCTGCTCGTCGCGATGCTGCCTCTCGGACAGGACCCGGCTGACCTTGTGACCGCCTCCGGCGCCGACGCCGTACGGCAGGTGATCGACTCTGCGCAGCCTCTGCTACGATTCGTGATCGATCGTCGGCTCGCCGCGCACGACCTCGCTTCCCCTGAGGGGAGGAGCCGGGCCCTCGCGTCGGCGGCCGGCGTGCTGGCGAGCGTGCGTGGGTCGCTTCTGGCGCAGGACTATGCGAACTACGTGGCGGAGCGTCTGAGCACTGACTACGCGACCGTCCAGGCGGCCTCGCGCGCCGCCCGGGCCGAGTTCGGAGGGCGGGCGGACGCCGCGGTGACCGAGGAGCCGCCTGCCGTTTCTGCGTCCCGCGCCGTCGGCGCACGCTCCGGGACCGAGAAGGAGTTGCTTCGGGAACTGGTCGCGGCTCCGTCGCTGCGCTCGAGGGTACAGGACTTGCTTGCATTCGAGGGCGCCCTCACGGATCCCGTGACGAGGCGGCTGGTTGAAGCGGTGGCAGGGGCGGGCAACGCCACCGGAAAAGCGCTCTACGAGATGTTGGCCACGACCGACCGCGACGCGACCGAGGCGATCTCCACCTTTCTGGTCGAGCCCTTGGACCAGGCGGAGGCGGAGGAGCGCTTCAGCGCGACCTCGAGTCGCTTGAAGGAGTTGGCGCTGAGCGCAGGGATCGCAAGGCTGCAGACGGAGATGCGATCCGCGACCGCAATGAAGGAATCAAAGGATTGCGACGAACTCTTCCTGAGGATCGCCGCGATGCAGGCGCAGCTCGCCGGTCTGCGCGCTTCTGTCGAAAGCCGGTGAACCGTCCGAACGGTGTGAGGAGAAACGTGAGCGGAAAGACAGTGAAAGAGTCGTTGCTCGAGGGAACCAAGACCAGGGCCAAGGCTCCTGCCAAGACGGAGGCGGCTCTCGACACCGCCGTCGCGGTCGGACAGATCGCGGAAGCGGGGCCGGCGAAGGTCACACCGGAGCTGGCGCTGCCCGAAGTGGTCACCCTCGTCAAGATCGGCAAGGCCAAGGGCAACCTCACACAGGACGAGATCGATGCCGCGCTCTCGGACATCGAACTGTCCGAAGAGCAGGTCGACAACGTCTACACGCACTTCGTGAAGAGCGGGATCGATATCGCCGAGGCCGTTGTGGACGTGACTTCGGAAGACGCCGCGATGATCCACGAGGCGGACGAGGTGTCGGCGACGCTGACCGGCTCGCTGGCCGCCGAGGTCCCAGCCGACGTGGTGGAGGTCCTTGTGACCCCCGCGCCCAGGCCCTCGCGCGCCAAGAAGAAGAAGCCGCGCCGCCGCGCCGACCACTCATCGCTCGCTCCACTGACCTCCGACCCGGTGCGCATGTACCTGAAGGAGATCGGCAAGGTGCCTCTGCTGACGGCGGCCCAGGAAGTGAGTCTGGCGAAGAGGATCGAGGCGGGGCTCGCGGCCGCAGCGGAGATCGAGGATGCCGAGGCGAAGAGCGTCAAGCTCGATCGGGCAACGATGCGCGGCCTCCAGCGTACCGAGGCCGACGGGCTCAATGCCAAGCGCGCGCTCGTCGAGGCCAACCTGCGACTCGTGGTGTCGATCGCGAAGCGCTACGTGGGTCGCGGGATGCTGTTCCTCGACCTCATCCAGGAGGGCAACCTCGGACTGATCCGTGCCGTCGAGAAGTTCGACTACACGAAGGGCTACAAGTTCTCCACCTACGCGACGTGGTGGATCCGGCAGGCCATCACGCGGGCCATCGCGGACCAGGCCCGCACCATCCGCATCCCCGTGCACATGGTGGAGACCATCAACAAGCTCATCCGGGTGCAGCGCAGCCTTCTGCAGGAACTCGGCCGCGAGCCGATGCCCGACGAGATCGGCGCGCAGATGGAGATGACCGCGGAGCGCGTGCGGGAGATCCTCAAGATCTCGCAGGAGCCGGTGTCCCTCGAGACGCCGATCGGCGAGGAGGAGGACAGCCAGCTCGGCGACTTCATCGAGGACTCCGATGAGATCGAGAGCAAGACGCTGTGCAAGCTCCGTCATCCGAGCCGCTCCAGCCGGCTGAAGGACTACCTGGAGTAGAAGCGGTCCGGCCGGTTCGAGCAGACGAAGGGCCCCGCCGTGGCGGGGCCCTTCTGCGCGTCGTATGGCTCCTCGGGTAGGACTCGAACCTACAACCTAGCGGTTAACAGCCGCCCGCTCTGCCAATTGAGCTACCGAGGAGTGTGGAGCGTGCATGTGCGCACGGCGCCGGGCGAGATTATAGGCGCAGCGCTTGTGCCACGCAACACGACAAGTCGGCCGCGATGCGCGCGTGGAACGCCACATGTGCGGTACCATCACACGGCTGCAGACGAGTGGGGCCCGTAGCTCAACGGCGGAGCAGGGGACTCATAATCCCTTGGTTGAAGGTTCGAATCCTTCCGGGCCCACCAGACAAACAACCCGGCGACCTGCGGACAGCTGCGCCAGACTCGCCGGGATGGATCCGCCCAATCGCCATGGTCAGGTGATTCCTCAAACGAGCCTGACTGGCGCGGGGACTCCCGGCGGCTGCGTCTGCGGGAGCCGCGACACCATCGCCGGAGAAAACGACGAGGTCAGGGCCCCTGACCTCCACTAATACCGTACCACGATTCCGGCCCGAGAACGAGTCCTGTATTCGCCGCAGAAGGCGCGTATAACACCGTAGCTGAGGTGATGCTCGTGATCGTTCCATCGTGGCAGGACCCTGTCCACATTCAGCTCGCGAGCGCCGTCCGTGAGCTCGAATCCTGCAACCGTGAGATCCAGCGCTACGGGCTGTCGCTCACGACCGGCGACATCCATGCTCTGGTCGCAGGGCGGCGCGAGTCGCTTGGATCGAGCGATCGGGTCGAGTTTGGCGGAGGCGTTGTCAAGCAGATCGTCCTGGCGTTCGCCGCCTCGCCGTTCGTGTCCCAGGAGAACTTCGTGCCGACGGTGCTCGAGCTGCAGGAGCTCTTCTACGACTTCAAGAACGAGTCGCTGGAGCAGATCCCCGACGACGACCTGATCACGAAGATGCGGTCGCTGTTCGACGAACCCTCAGAAGGGGATCTGGCCTACCTCGCGGAGGCGCTGTTCGACGGGCTTGCGCGCCACGTCCGCGAGCAGGCTGTCGGATCGATCGCCGACGACGATGCGGCTGATCCTGACGCCGACCGCGCCGCCGCGAACGCGCTGACGCTCGCGCATCACCGCTTCGACGTGTCGAGCTGGGTCGACGACACGTACGCACCCGGCTGGGAGGGCTCGAGCTGGCTCGACGAATAGAGGAGCGGCGCGTGGCCGATGAGAACGCACTGGTCCGGCCTGATGTGCCGAACGCGGATCGGGGGCTTGTGGCGCCCGAGGACATCGCCGCCTTCCAAGAGCGGTTCATGCGGCTGCTCGAGCGGCACACCGCGATCTACACGATGGGTGACGCCACGTCCGTGCCCACGCACGTCGCCGCCGACCTGCTGCGGTCGGTCGCCTTTGTGCTCGGCATCGATCTCGAGCGCCCGGAGGTCCCTGAGCGGCTGCTGACCGTAGACCTCGAGGACGAGTTCCGCCGCAACCTTGCCGAGATCGGGCGCAAGGTCGAGTCGAGCGGTGAACTCTGGCGCGAGGTGGTCTCCACGCTCCCGCCGATCCCGAGCATCGCCTTGCGGGACACGATCGCGGCCATCGGGGACTTCCCGCGGCTCTACGACCTCCGCTCGATGGCGCACGACATCCCTGTCGTCTTCGACTACCCGCTCTGCCACCCGGTGCCGGACACGCTGTTCGGCGTGGACTACATCAACGAGTATCTGAGGCGTCTTCTGGTGGAGGGCGACTTCCTGCGGCACTTCGAGGTCGAGGAGTGCGTGCGCGTGCTCGAGTGCAGCGGCCCGGACTTCGAGGACCTGCTCGTGAACCTGTACGAGCCGGTCGCCACGAACGCGATCGGACGAGCGCTGACCGGCGAGGACCCCCGTCGGCTGCGCATCACCGACGAGGGGCGCGCCGAGATCGCGTTGCGGTTGGGACCGTTGACCGCAGTGCAGCGAGAGCGGGCGATGTCCGAGGCCGCATCGGTCACGTGTGACGCCATGGGCATCGATGAGGACGGCGGCAGGGAGTACCTGCGCTCGCTCGTGCCCGAGTTGCTCCCGCGCATCGAAGTAGGGCTGGCGCACGGTGACCTCAGGGGCGTGTTCGTGGGCTGAGCCGAGCGCGGTGGTCGGCGCGCAGGGCATGTCGCCCAACACCAGGCGCCCCTGCCGGTTCCAAGTCCATTCACAGCGACCCACCAGCAAGAACAGTCCTGCCACCTGCGGAAGCGTCAGGTGGCAGGTTTGTCCCTTGGGACCAGAGCGGCCAGGAGCCGCTTGTCTATTGCACGAGGTGATGCGTGGAGTTGTCGGGCGACCGCGCCGTTCGTTGATCACTTCGCTTCTTCTGGGACGCGCTTCAGCAGTTCCACGAGCATCTTCTCGGCAGCGTCGGCGTTTCTGTACGTCGCTTCCGCGACCGCCTCGGAGTGCACCTGGACCTTGTTGGCGCTGTTCTGCAGCACGGGGAGCATGAGGAGCTGGATCACCGTCTGAGACAGGAAGGCGGCGACGATGACCAGCACGGACAGCGCGCTGACCCAGTGCGGGAAGGACGCGCCGAACAAGGTCAGCACCTGGATGACGAGACCGGGAAGCGCCACGACGTCGAGCGCTACGCAGAACCAGAAGAAGCTCATGGATGCTCCGAGCGCCGACAAACGGTCCGACACGCGGGTGTCGATATCCTGAATGACGTCTTTCGCATGCGTCGCCATGTCTAGGTGCCATCCTTCCGGGGAGACGGCAGGGCACGTTGCTCTCTCTCAGTCTCGCCGACCAAGTGTACCCACCTCTGCGGGGAGGCGAGAAGCGTCCTTCGAGCGTGCCGTCCGCCACACGCCATTAGTGTTCTTCCGTCGCGGCTCGTAGAATGTGGCCACTGGAAGACCCACCCAGATTGGGGAGAAGTTCGGATGGAGGGGGAGCGCGAGTCCGGTCAGGCACACCGTGACGGCGGGATCGGACGCGTGAACCGTCTGTATGCCGTGCTCAGCAATGTCAACGAGGCGATGGTCCGCATCCATGAGCCTCAGAGACTCTACGAGGCCGCGTGCAGGATCGCCGTCGAGGAAGGGAACTTCATCCTGGCCTGGATCGGATTCGTCGATCCGGACAGTGGGCGCGTGCGGTGGGTCGCCAAGTACGGCCGTGATGACGGCTACCTGGACACCGTCGACATCTCTCTCGACGAGAATGTGCCCCAGGGTCGAGGTCCGACCGGCGTGGCGCTGAGAGAGGGCCGCGCCTTCATCAACAACGACACCGAGAACAATCTGATCATGCTGCCTTGGCGGGATGAGCAACTCAGGCGCGGATACAGGTCGACCGCCTCGTTCCCGCTCAAGACCGACGGTCGGACCATCGGCGTCATCACGCTGTACGCGGGCGAACCGGACTACTTCGACGAAGAAGAGGTCCGGCTGCTGGAGTGTCTTGCGGACGACTTCTCCTTCGCGATCGAGGCGGCGGAAGTGGCGCAACGGCGTTCCGAGGCCGAGGAGGCCCTGCGCCGATCTCACGATGAGCTCGAGGCTCGTGTGGCTCAGCGGACGGCAAGCCTGCAGGCACTCCTCGAGGAACGGGGCAGACAGGCCAGATACGCAGACGCCCTCGACCGGATCAACGCGAGCATCCATTCCACGCTCGACTTCGACGAGATCATGCGTCGGGTCGTGGTCGACATCGCGCGAGCGCTGGAAGTCGACGCGGCGGTCGTGCAGGTCCACAGGGAGGGCCACTGGGAGTTCGCCTACGAGCATGGGCTCCCGGAGGAGCTGCGGTCTCTTCGGCTGGCGGACAGCGAAGTGCCGCTGTCGATGGAAGTCCTGCGAACACGCGCACCCCTCGTCGTCAACGACGTCGCGCATGACGACCGGGTCAACCCGGTCGTCATGGAGCAGTTCGGCATCACCGCCCTCGTGATCGCGCCGCTGGTCATGCGCGGCGAGGTCTTCGGTGTCGTGATCGCGGACCGTTTCGGCGAGCCGGTGTCGTTCGCACCTGAGCAGGTGGAGTTCCTGCAGAAGGCGGCGACCACGTTGGCGCTGGCGCTCGAGAACGCGCGCCTGTACGGGACGGAACACAGGATCGCCCAGACGCTCCAGGAGGCGCTCCTGACGATGCCCGAGCGGCTCTCCGGCATCGACTTCGCCCATGCGTATCGTTCCGCGACCGAGTATGAGAGCGTCGGCGGGGACTTCTACGACATCTTCGAGATCGAGCCGGGTCGTGTGGGCATCGTGGTGGGGGACATCTCGGGAAAAGGGCTTCAGGCGGCGGTGCTGACATCTCGAGTGAAGAACGTGATCCACGCCTACGCGGTGGGGGACGGCAAGGGGCCTGCGGAGATCATGACGCTGGCGAACACGGCCTTCTACAAGAGCACCACTCCGGAGCAGTTCGCCACGGTCTTCTTCGGCATGCTCGACGTGTGTGACGGCCGCCTCGTCTACTCCAACGCCGGACACACGACCGGGGCCATAGTGGGCGGCGCCGCCATAAGCCAGTTGCGATCGACGGGGACCGTCCTGGGGGCCGTGGCCCGTCCGACGTTCGCGGAGAAGATCGTCCACCTCGGCAAGAGGGACGTCCTGTTCCTGTACACCGACGGGCTCACCGAGGCGCGCTGCGGGCTCGAGCAGTTCGGCGAAGAGCGTCTGTTCGACACTCTCGTCTCGGTGCAGAGCGCGGATCCGACGACTGTCGTGAGCCGTGTGACGGATCGTGTGGACGACTTCACCGGAGGCGACCGCCGGCGCGATGACGTCGCTCTGCTGGCGCTGCGGCTGGCCCGAGACTGACCCGGATCGGGCCCCTCCCGGAGCGCCGCGCCGGACGTTTCGACCGTCCGGCGCTGGGGACTATCCACAGGGCACGCAATCTTCGGAAGGGAAGCCCTCGGAAGGGAGTCGCTATGGCGCGGATCACGTGGTTCGAGTACTTCACTGAGGACGCGGAGAAGGACCTCGCGTTCTACAAGGACGCATTCGGGTGGGAGTCCCAGAAGTGGGGCGACATGCCGTACTGGCTTGTGATCACGGGCAGGGACGAGCCCGGTATCGACGGTGCCATCGGAATGCCGCCGATGGAGGGCATGACGCAGAAGGTCGTCAACACGATCTCCGTCGACGACAACGACGCCGCCGTCGCGAAAGCGGTCGCAGCAGGCGGGACCGTGGCGGTCCCGAAGCGCGCGGTGCCCGGTTCGGGCTGGCTCACCTACCTCATGGATCCCGCAGGCATCCTGTTCGGGATCATGCAGTACGACGACACAGCGAAGTAGCGTCGAGCGCTCCCGACACGGACGGGACCGGAGACGTTCGGCGGTTCCTGACAGGAAGACACATGGCCCGGCGTGAGCCGGGCCATGTCATGTCCCACACGCGTGTCGCGCGGGCCTATCGCCCGATGATGCGGTACTGCACCCGCGCCACGCCGTCGAAGTGCAGAGCCTGCGCGGTCCCCGGGCCCAGGTCGAACTGGCGACCGGCCACATAGGGGCCACGGTCGGCGACCTTGGCGACCGCGTGGTGGCCCCTGAACGAGAACTCGATCAGGGTGCCGAATGGAAGCGTCTTGTGCGCGACGATCATGGAGCCCGGTCGAAGGATCTCCCCGTCGGCCATGTGGTGGCCGTAGAAGCCGGGACCGTACCAGGAGGCCATCGCGCTCAGCCACGACCCCGACCCGGTGGGGCCAGTGTACGGGTCGCCGGGCGATCTTGCGACGGACGCGGCGGCCTCCGCGGCAGCCCGACGGGCCTGCGCACTCTCGATGGCATTGATGTCGCTCTGCGCGCTGGCGAGGAGTGCCTGGCGCTGCGCCAGCTGGGCCTGCAGCGCTGTCCTGCTCGCCGAGAGAGCTTGGAAGCGAGCTGCTGCCTGGGACTGGGTCTGCATGAGGGACTCTCCCTCGGAGACCGCATGGGACCTGGCCGCCTTCAGACTCCCGATGGTGGTCGCGTCGCCCATGCTGAGTTGCGTGAGCAGGTCCATCTTGGTCGAGAGCTCCGCGATGGTCTTCGAGCTCATGAGGACCTCGAGCAGCCCCGTAGGGCCGGTCTGGTACATGTAGTCGGCCCTCAGGTTCAGGTGGAGCTGAAGCCTGTCCATCGTGGTGAACAGTTCATCGAGCCTGCGCGAGTTGGCGGCGACTGCCGCGTCGGCGGTCGCCGCCTGCCACCGGGCGGCCTCGTAGCGCGCGGCACCGGCCTGCATCTGCAGGTCCAGAGTGTCGATCTTCGCCTTCGCGACAGCCGCCTGCTGCTGCTTGTCCGACAGCGGGGAGGCGATCGCGGCGGTCGAAGAGCAAAGGACCGCGACTATCGTGAAGAGGGCGACGAGGGTCGCCCGGTGAGCCTTCGTCATGCTCGCATCGACTCCTGACGGGTCCGTGCGTGCGCACCGGGATTATACCGGAGCGCCGCTGCGCGCACGACCGCGAGGGACCGGCGGCGGCCTCGGCAGTCGGCAGACATGCTCGTTGGGGCGCGACCGGAGGTCGTCATCCGGGTGCATCGGCAAGCCGCTCGCTGTAGACTCGAGCACGTGTGTCGCTGGCGAGGCGACCTCGTGAGCGCCGGATAGGAATCTCGCCGGACTTGGCTCCGGACTCGCTCGGAGGAACCACGGACAGAAGCAGACCCAAGAGGAGCGGTCGCGGCGCGGGTGCGCCCACGTATCGTGCCGGGCGTGGTCGTCGCGCCGGCAACGGCGCGTTGATCCCCGCGCTCACGGTCCTTGCCATCATCTGCGTCGTTGCGGGCGGGATCGCTCTTGCCCTGCACTTGACGCCGACGACGTCAGCTCGCCAGCCGGTCGCCTCGGTCGCGCGGCCAACCACCGTGACTCCTGCGGCTGGCGCCGATTCCACGGCGGCGAGTCTCTCGACGGGAAGCAGTTCCGCGGCGGCGACCAACGCGCCGTCCTGGATGCGCACGCCGTGGTGGACCTCGTAGCGTTCCTTGAGGCCGCGGAGGA
>Ga0118677_10006667_pt1 | contig 19432 bp, 17 predicted proteins | sample AliMusrvi5mmetaG_FD_86154 | JGI IMG/M metagenome (GOLD analysis project Ga0118677, IMG submission 86154)
ACTCTGGGCAATGTGCGGGTGACCTGTTTTGAAGGCATGCTCGTCGATTACGCTCGCATCCAGGAGATCCACGTGCTCGTTCGAGGGATTCGGGCTTTCTCCGATTTTGAGTATGAATTTCAGATGGCGCTGACAAACCGTTCGCTTGCGCCGGAAATCGAGACTGTTTTTCTCATGCCGAAGGAGGATTACAGCTATATCAGCTCAAGCACTGTGCGGGAGATCATCGAAAACGGGGGGCGCATTGACGCGTTTGTTCCCGAAGCCGTCCTGCGCTTTGCCAGGGAGAAATCACGCAAGCCCTCGAGTGTCCCTGCGGCGAGCTAACGCAATTCCCGAAACGGATGGGCGCGTTCAACGCGACCGGAGAAAAGAACAATGTTAATTGATGTCTCAACGATACCTGAGGAAGGCAAGAGAATAAGCGGTGAAGAAGCCCCTTCGATCCTGGGGTTGCCTCCTGGAGAAGAAGCGAGCGCTGAGCAGCCCATTCTGTACGATTTTTGGGTGCAGGCCGTCTCCGGAAGACTGATAGTCACCGGTTCGCTCAGGACGGATATTTCCTTCGCCTGCTCTCGTTGCGCGGAGCTTTTTCGCTGTACGCTTGCTGAGCCTGCGTTTGAAGCGGTGCGGGAGTTCTCTGATTCTCATGAAGTGATCGACTTGACGGACGAGATTCGTGAAGCTATTATCCTCGCCTTTCCAAATTATCCGGTGTGCACGGACCTGTGTAAAGGGTTGTGTCCGCACTGCGGAACCAATCTGAACAGAGCCGCGTGTCAGTGCTCCGTGAAGAGTTCTAATGATAAGTGGAGCGCACTTGACCAGTTAAGGTAAGGAGAGTTATGGCTGTCCCAAAAAGAAGAAAATCGAAAAGTAAGATCCGCATGAGACGCGGCCATCATAAAGCCCCGGTGCCGACAGTGAAGGGCTGTCCGCAATGTGGAGCTTCCCACGAACCTCATAGAGTCTGTCCTTCCTGCGGGTACTATAAGGGCCGGCAGGTGATATCAGTTGAATCCGAATAACTGACACACTGATCCTATGCGAATCGCAGTCGATGCCATGGGAGGAGACTATGCTCCGGCGGAAATCGTGGCCGGAGCTGTCTTGGCGGCCAGGTCCCTGAAGGTTTCAAAGTTGTTCCTGGTCGGGGACGAATCCGTTATCAGGCGCGAACTGCTCAAGCACGCCGAGAACTTCGATAGCCATGTCCTGCACGTCTATTTCCTGGCCGCGCCGGACCTGCTGGGCGCGCCGTCCGTGTTCCCCTTGGTCGCGACCCATGGGCCGGTGGTGGCCCGGGCCTTGCGCTTGAAGCGTCTGTCCCACGAATGGGGCTCGCTCATCGGGGGCCGCACCACGCATCCGACCAAGGCCGTACCGGGCGGCTTTGCGAGCCTGCCCACGGTCAAGGAACTCCAGGAGCTCCGGGAGAAGATGCTGGCCGCGGTGCCCGACCTGGTAGAGACCTTGAAGACGGTCCAGGCCTTGGCCCCGGCCATCCCGGCCTTCTCGCGGCCGACCGAGTACATCGCCCTGCATTCCCACGACGGCTACGCTCTCTACGACGGCGACATCCAGAGCGTCCTTCCGGATGGGAATAAGAAGCTGTATAAGGTCGCGGACTACCGGAAGTGCACCAATGAGTATATGACCGCGGCCTCCACGGCTAAGTTCACCAAAAACCGGATGGAAAGCTACGCGGCCGGGGCCTTGGCGCGCTTCAACAACAACCACGAGCAGCTCCTGCCCGAGGCCAAGCAGGCCGCCGCGAGCCTGGGCTTGCAGGGCATCTGCACAAACCCCTACATGAACACCGTGGCTCAGGTGGTGGAGATCGTGCAAAGCTTCCATGAGTCGCTGGCCATCGTGGATGAGTTCATCAAGAAGGGCATCAAGGATGAACCCCTGTCCAAGCCGACGAAATTCGGCAAAGGCGCTGGCGCGACCGAGGTACCGCGGGGCATACTCTTCCACGAGTACGAATACGACAAGGACGGGATGTGCTTGAGCGGCAACTGCATCATCCCGACGAACCAGAACCACGCCAACATCCAAAAGGACTTCGAGGCATTGGTGCCGCAACTCCTGAAGGAGGACGCGGACGAGAAGAAGATGGAACTGAGGCTGGAGATGCTGGTGCGCGCTTACGATCCATGCATCTCATGCTCGACGCACTTCCTAGACGTGAAATTCATCCGCTGACGAGCCCGGCCCGGATTGGGATGCGCTATCTGGTCGGCGTAGGCAACTACTGCGCCTGGGACGATTCGATCGGCCTGCGCCTGATCGAATACATCGCGCAAGAGGGGCTGGAGCGGGGATTCCGGGCAATCGACCTGTCGGGAAACAGCCTGAACCTACTCAACTACATGGAAGTCGCCACGGAGCACATCCTGATCGTGGACAGCGCGAAGATGGGCCGGCGGCCGGGGGAGTTCGAGTTCTTCAAGCCGGAGGATGTGCAGACGCAGAAGGAACTGCGGGGCTTAAGCACTCACGAGGGCGATCTGCTCAAGATTTTGGAGTTCGCGCGGCTGATGAATTACCCGGTCCCACCCATCACCATCATGGGCATCGAACCGGAAGAGATCAAGAACGAGATGGGGCTTTCCGCGACCCTTGCCGGCCGCATCCCGGAATACGCCCAGGCCGCTATCCGGCACTGTATGTATAGTATAATTCCCAAGGAGCAAGAGGAGCAATTGCCATGACAAAAACCATGCGCTACGGGATTCTGCTCGGCCTTCTGGCGGGGGTTGCACCGGTCTGCCACGCGGACAACCTCAACTGGGGTTCTCTTTTCGTCAAGGGCGCGACGGTCTCGCCGACAACGCAAAACTATTTGACCGGGATAATGATTGAAACAAGGTCAAGTTCCGGAACACATTTTACCGCCGTTGCTAACATCATAAGCCAGGGCCATCTGCCTACGGATCCGGGCGTCCACGAATGCCAACTCGTGCTACAGACTATCCCAATGATACTTAAATTGGCCGTCTGCGCCAGGACAGTGAAGGACCCCTTGCAAGCAACGGCGTGCCGCGCAGCCGCCACGGCCGGGCTGCTGGTCTGGGCGAACACATACAAGCCCAACGGCGACCCGATCAACGAAACCGTGTTCATACCCTGGGCGCAAGCCATGGACATAATGACTCCCCTTCTCGCACCTAAGGACCTGGCGCCGCTTCAGAAGTTTGCGCGGGCCCTCATCGCGGGCGGCGACAAGTTCTATGGCGGCATGAGCACGAAGGACGGCCGATATTATAATAACTGGGGCACCTTCCGGCTCTGCGAGCGGGCTTATTTCGCGGCGGCGCTCGGCGACAAGGCCGCGCTGCAAGCCACCGGCAAGATGCTGGATGCTCACTTGCCGCATAATATTTACAACGACGGGAGCACCCTCGATTACCTTCAGAGGGATGCGTTCGACTACCATTTATACGATCTCAAACCGCTTATGGGGGTGGCGGCACAGATGCCGAAGGGCTTTATGTCTGCGGCCTCCATGGCGCGGATACAAAAATCGCTGGATTTCATGCGTCCCTATTTCTTGGGGCAGAAGACCCATATCGAATTCCTCCATACCACGGTCGCTATAGATCTTGCGCGAAAAAAGGCCGGCCTTGCGGCTTACCAGAACCAGCCCTGGGTCCCCAGCACGGCGCGGCCGGTGTTGAGGGTGGGACGCGTGGCTTTCCCCGCGATAAAGAGCTGGACCGCATCCATCGTGGATGATAAGTACGACACGATATTGCGGCTGATGGTCTCCGCTATAGAGGACCGGCCTTAAGCGTTTGCCGCGACACCGGGATCAGCCGCTGATCCCGTGGGCGCCTTCAGTTCGCAAGGAGCAAGAGGAGCAATTGCCATGATAAAAACCGTACGCTGCGGAATTCTCATCAGCCTGCTGGCAGGGGTTGCACCGGCCTGCCATGCGGATAACCTCAACTGGGGTTCTCTTTTCGTAAAAGGCGCGACGGTCTCGCCGACAACGGAAAAGTATTTGGCCGGGATAATGACCGAAACAAGGTCAAATTCAGGAATACATTTTACCGCCGTCGCCCACATCATAAGCCAGGGCCATCTGCCTACGGATCCAGGCGTTCACGAATGCCAACTCGTGCTGCAGACTGTCCCAATGATACTCAAATTGGCCATCTGCGCCAGGACAGCGGGGGATCCCGCGCAAGCAGCGGCGTGCCGCGGGGCCGCCACGGCCGGGCTGCTGGTCTGGGCGAACACATATAAGCCCAACGGCGACCCGATCAATGAAACCGTGTTCATCCCCTGGGCGCAAGCCTTGGATATAATGACTCCCATTCTTGCACCTAAGGACCTGGCGCCGCTTCAGAAGTTCGCGCGGGCCCTCATCGCGGGCGGCGACAGGTTCTATGGCGGCATGAGTACGAAGGACGGCCGATATTATAATAACTGGGGCACCTTCCGGCTCTGCGAGCGGGCTTATTTCGCGGCGGCTCTTGGCGACAAGGCCATGGTGCAAGCGACCGGCAAGATGCTGAATGCTCACTTACCTCATAATATTTACGCCGACGGGAGCACCCTCGATTACCTTCAGAGGGACGCGTTCGACTACCATTTATACGATCTCAAACCGCTGATGGGGGTGGCGGCGCAGATGCCGAAGGGCTTCATGTCTGCGGCCTCCATGGCGCGGATACAAAAATCGCTGGATTTCATGCGTCCCTATTTCTTGGGGCAGAAGACCCATATCGAATTCCTCCATACCACGGTCGCTATAGATTTCAAGCGCAAGAAGGCCGGTCTTGAGGCTTACCAGAACAAGCCCTGGGACCCTAGCACGGCGCGGCCAGTGTTGAGGGTGGGACGTGTGGCTTTCCCCGCGATAAGGAGCTGGACCTCATCCATCGTGGACGATAAGTACGACACGATATTGAGGCTGATGGTATCGGCTTTAGAGGACCGGCCTTAAGCGTTTGCCGCCGCCTACAACGCAGAGCCCAGTATCTTTTCCGTTTGGACCATGATCTCGGCGGCCACGGTTAAATCCCTCATGACCAATCTCTTTTTCGCGCTGACGCCGATCTGGGTCAGGTTTGGGGTCAAGGGATATAGGGTAACGGTGATCTTCAGGTCCTTGGTGGCCGCTCGGATCTCATAGCCGGGCGGTCTGGCCTCGTCCTTCTTCAGCGTGATCTGCATGGCCTGAAGCGCTTGCAGCGCGGCCGCATGGACTTGGTCCTGCGGGAAAGTAAAGGAGCGATAGAAGGTGCTGCTGAAGGAGTAGCTCACCCCTTCAGTGACCGCCCTCCCGGCCCCGGCGGCGCCCACGCTGGCTCCGGTGATGATAACCGCGGCGCAACCGGAGAATAGCGGCAGGGCGGCCAAAGCCAAAAAAGCGGCAGCCCTCGAATCGAACCATGTTCTCATAAACCCCTTATAGCAAATCCCAATCAGGGGACCGGTGCCAGGAACGGCGCGCCGTGCTGGGCCGGCGCCTTCAACTCGCCCAGCTCCATGAGCGCTTCCTTGAGTTCTTGGTCGTGCTTGTGGCTCTCGAAGCGGCTCATCACCTGGTAGAAGCAGGGCACCACAAAAAGCGTCAGGAACGTCGAGACCGCCACTCCGCCCACGATGGTAACGGCCATGGGCACCATCAACTCCGAGCCCGTGCCGCGGGCCAGGGCCACGGGCAGGGCGCCGGCGATGGTGGCGACCGAGGTCATCAAGATGGGGCGCAATCGTATCGGGCAGGCGTCCAGCAATGCCTCCCGCAAGGGCAATCCGTGCTTGCGGCGCTCGATGGTGAAATCCACCAGCAATATCGAGTTCTTCTTGACGATGCCCATGAGCAGGATGAAACCGATCATGCTGTAGATGTTGAGGCTCTGATGGGTCAGGGCCAAGGCCACCAAGGCGCCGGTCACGCTGAAAGGCAGGGCCATGAGCACGGTGATCGGGTGAATGAAGCTGTTGAACTGCGTGGCCAGGACCATATAGGCCACGAATATGCCCAACAGCAGGACAAAGCCCAAGCTCTGGAAGGACTCGGACAAAAGCTGGGCGTTCCCGGTCATCACCGTATGATACCCCTCGGGCAGGATGTCATGGGCGATCTTGTCCACCTCGGCGAGCGCCTCGCCCTGGGACTTACCTGGGACCGGGTTGGCAAAAACGGTGATGGAGCGCTCTCGGTTGTAGCGGGTGATGGCGAAGAGGGCGGGCTTGATCTCGCTCTTGACCACATCGGAAAGCCGGATCACCTGCCCGAAGTTGTCGCGCACCCATATGCGGGTCAGGTCCTTGGGGGTGTGGCGGTCCTTGTCCGCCAGGCGCACGCGCACGTCGTAGCGCTTGCCGCGGCCGGTGAACTTGCCCCACTTGAGGCCTCCGAACATGGCGTTGATGGTCTGGCCGATGGCCAGGGAGGTGATGCCGCTGGCCGAGGTCTTGTCCCGGTCCGGATGGATCTGTATCTCAGGCATCCCGGGATTGTAGTCCGTATCCAAGTCGGTCATGAGCCCGGAGGCCTTCATCTTCTGCATGAACGCGCCCGCCAGCTCCGCCAACTTGTCCCAATCAGGACCCTGGACCATGAACTGCACCGGGTAGCCGCGCTTGGCCGAGAATCCGTTCTGCGACAGGTCCAGCACCGAGGCGCGCTGGATGCCGGGGACGGAGGTGAGCTTCTTGCGGAGCACGGCCATGAAGTCCGCCTGGGTCTCGCGATGATGGTCGGGGCCGACGCGCGGCCTCTTGTCCTTGTCCTTCATGGTCAGCATGAGGGCGCCGGTGTTGACCCCGCTGGTCGCGCCGCCGAATCCGCCGACTATGGCGTAGTACATCTCCAGCTCGTCGCGGCTCTTGAGCCAAGGCTCGATGTGGGAGGCGAAGACCGCATCGGTCTGGTCCAAGGACGCACCCAACGGCAAGGTGATGGAGGCCATCACGCGGCTGATGTCCTGGGAGGGGATGAACTCCTTCTTCAAGGTCTTCAGGAACGACAGGGAGCCCAGGAATATAAGGGCAGACGCGGCCAGGACGGTCTTGGGATGATTAAGACAGCGCTCCAAGCCGCGGCGGTAGGCGTTCTTGGTCCAGTCCATGAAGCGGTCCACGGAACGAGACAGGAGATTGGTACGCTCCACCTCGAGGAACTGGGAACAGCGCATGGGCGCGATGGTCAGGGCCTCCACCAGGGAAATCATGACCGCGACCGAGATGGTCACGCCGAACTGGAAGAAGAACTTTCCCACGATGCCCTGCATGAATATGACGGGCAGAAAGATGGCCAATATCGCTATGGAGGCGGCCATGGCCGCGGAGGTGATCTCGCGGGCGCCGACCAGGGCCGCGCGCACCTTGGTCAGCCCCTCCTCGCGGTAGCGGGCGATATTCTCCAACACCATGATGGCGTCGTCTACGATGATGCCGATGACCAAGGAGAGCCCCAGCATGGTGAAGCTGTTGATCGTGAAGCCGCAGAAGTACAGCACGATGAAGGTGCCCAGGATGGCGGTCGGGATGGCCAGCAGCACATTGAGCGTCGCGCTCCAGGAGCCCAAGAACAGCAGGCAGACCAGCGAGGTCAGGACCACAGAGCGCATGAGCTCGGTGTTGAGCTCGTGGACCGAGTCCTTGATGACGAGGCTGGAGTCGAAAACCATGCCGATGTCCATGCCCTTGGGCAGGAACTTCTTGAGGTACTCGATGCGCTTCTTGACCGCGTCGGCCACGGCCACCGCGTTGGTCCCGCGCTGCTTGACCACGCCCATGCCCACGGCCAGCTCCCCGTTGGCGCGCGATATCCGGCGCACGTCGTTGAGCCCGTCTTCGACCGTGGCGATATCCTTGAAGCGGAACATCTTGTAGCGCGAGCCGCCGCGCACCCGGTTTGGTATCACCAGATGGGAGAACTCCTCGGGGGTATAGGCCTCGCCATAGACCCGGACGTTGAATTCCTTGGGGCCATTGTCGATGTATCCGGCCGGGACGTCCGCGTGCTCGGTGGTGACGGCGTCCAGGACATCCTCCACGGTGATCTCGCGTTTGGCCATCTCGTCGGCGTTGAGCCAGACCCGGAGGTTGGGGTCCACGTAGCCGCCCAGGAAGATGTTGCCCACGCCGGGCACCATGGCGATCTCATCCTTGAGATGCTCGTTGATGTGCCGGGAAAGCTCGGCGAGCGAGACCTGCGCGCCCGGCTTGGACTTAAGGACCATCCAGATGATGGGCTGGTCCTCCGGGTTGACCTTCTGGATGATGGGGGGGTCGATCTGCTGCGGGAGGTTCCTCTGGGCCTGGGCGATGTGGCTCTGCACGTCCTGGACCGCCACGTCGATGTTGCGGCTGAGATTGAACTCCACGGTGATCATGGTCTGGCCCATGCTGGAGACCGAGGAGACGTCCTGGACGCCCTCCACGCTCATCACCGCGTCCTCGATGATGTCGGCCACCTGGGTCTCCATGATCTCGGGCGCGGCGTCCTCCCAGGTGACCGTGATGGTGACCACCGGGAAGTCCACGTCCGGAAGCTGGCTGATGCCCATGCGGTGGAAGCCGATCCAGCCGAAGACCATGAGGCCGATCATGAGCATCCACGCGAAGACCGGGTTCTTGATCGAGACGTCGGAGAGGGTCATGGCAGGGGCAACTCCTCATCGCTTACCTTGAGCAGGAGCAGGTCGAGCTTGCTCTGGACCACGGTCTGATCGTAGATGAGCTTGGCGTTGAGCGCGGCATTGAGCGCGGCGAGCACATCGAGGTTGCTCACCAGACCGAGGCGGTATTCCTTTTGCTCGAGCCGATAGCTTTCATCGGCCTTCCGATAGGATTTTTCCGCAGCCACGGATTGAGCCACGGCCGCGCGCAGGGTCACGTAGGCGCTATGGATCTGGGACCGGGCCTGGCGCAGGCCGAACTCGAAGTTGTACCAGGCCTGCTCCACCTGGGACTTGGCCTGTCTGATGCCGGCCACGGTCGCGCCGCCCGCGAAGATGGGAAGGTTGATGTTGATCGCCGCGTCCCAGTGGACGGGGCGGTAGAAGGATATCCTGTAGTTGTAATAGTCGCCGACGAAAGCCGCGGTCGGATACCAGCCCGCACGGGAGACCGTGACCAATGACTCCTGCGCGTCCACGGTCTCGCGCAGTGCCCGCACGTCCGTACGGGTCACGGCCCGGCCCAGAACGAGCTCCTCGGCGTCGAGGTCGAGAGTGCGCGGCAGCTGGTCCAGGAGCCTGGCGTGATGCATATCCTTGCCGGTCAGGAAAGAGATCAGCTCGCGAGCGACGTCGATCTGGCCCCGCAGCGCCTCCGCTTGGGCCTCGTAGGCGGCTTTCTGGGATTCCACCAAAACGACCTCGCTGTGCCGGGATTTCCCCAGATCCACCCAGGCGCGCAGTTCCTTAATGCGGCTAGCGCTCATGGCGATGGCGGAGGCGATGTCGCCCAGCTGGGTCTCCAGGTTGACGGTGAGATAGAAAGCGTTGGACACGTCTCGGTAGAGCGAGGCGTAGGCGTGCTGCAGCTGGAGCCGGCCAGCCTTCTGCTCATGCTTGAAGGCGCGCATCCCCGCGAATTCTTTGAAGCCTGTGAAAATCGGCTGGGTTAAAATAAAGTTGGCCTGGGGCTGCGAGCCCTGGAAAACCACGGAGTTCACGCCGCCGCCGGATGCCTGGTTCCCCGATGTGTCCTGATATTTCGCCGAGTAGTTGTAGCTGAGGTTGGGCAGGACCGTCCCCAGGACCTGCCGGTATTGCTGCTGCAGCTGGTAGATCTGTTCCTCTTGGACGCGCAGGTTCTCGCTCTGGGTCTTCGCCCAGTCGTAGCATTGCGCCAAGTCCGCCGTCTCCGGCGGCGGCGCCTCGCCGAAGTATTCGGCCGAGACCCGGACGCCGGTTAGCAGAAGGGCCAGCGCGGCTGCCGCAAGAAGGCGTTTCAAGATTTCCCTTTGGCCCCGTGCAGGAAGAAACCGACCACCTTCTCGACTTGGCCCGCCACCGGCCCGTCCGAGCCGCGCATGAGCTTTTCCATCATGGCGCTGCGGCACAGGCCGAAGAGGGCGGCCGACTCGTATATGAAATCGCCTGACTTCAAGACGCCGCCGCGCGCGCAGGTCCGCAGGATGCGCGCCACGCGGCGGTTGTTCTCGCGGAATTTGTCGGTCAAACGGTCGGAGGAGCGCTGGCTGCAAGCGGGGAACTTCCCGGCCCCGAAGTGGGACATGAAGTCCCGGTTGCGGTCCAGATGCTCCAGGATGGCGCGCACGGCCGCGGCCAAAGGGTCCAAGCCGGCCAGGTCCGCGGCGATGATCTCGTCCAGCCGGCCGCCCAGCTGGTCGGCCAGTTCGCCGAATGCCGCCGAAAACAGATCATCCTTGCTCTTATAATAAAGGAACAGTGTCCCTTTGGCCACCCCGGCTTCGTGGGCGACCTCATCCATGGTGAGGTCCTGATACCCGCGCTGGACCAGCAGACGGCGGGCCGAGGCGAGGATGGCGGCCTTTCGGGCGGCGGCATCGGCGGGTTTCATTATGACTGACCGGTTAGTCATTTTAGCACATCTTCACGGCGATCTCGAAATCAAGCGGCGCCTGCAGGTGCCGCTTGACGGTGCAGAGGTTCGCGGCGCTGACCAGGCTGTCCTTGTACTTCGCCGGGAAGCTGCCGGGGACGCGGATCTCCAGGCTGATCCTGGTCACGAGATGCTTGGCCTCGTCCCATTGAGCCGTCTGCGTGAGCTCGATGCCCTCCGTGGGGATGCCGCGCTTCTGGCAGAAACTCAGGACGAAGAATCCCGCGCAGGTGCCCAAAGAGGCGAGAAACAGCTGAAACGGCGAGGGGGCCGAGCCGTCGCCGCCGTCCTCGCGGGGCTGGTCGGTCAGGACCGCGAACCCCGCGAACTCCGCGGCGACCTTCTTGTTCCCGGTCAGGCTGATTCTCATATCCATGGATGATTCTCCTTGATATCCCCGCACTGCGGCGGGCGGCTCAGTAAGAATACGATGCGGCGAGATAGAACATCCAGCCGTTGATGACCGCGGTCTGGATGGCCGGTTGGTCGGCCAGTATCTGGGCCTGGCCCTGGCCGTAGGTATAAGCCCCGCCCAGGGTGATGGCGGCGCTGCGTGTGAAAGCGCTGAGGCTCAGGGTCCCGCCGTAGAGGTCCACGTGCTCCGGCTGGCCGGTCTTGCCGGAGTCGACGCGGGAGGTGTTGGAGAAGTTCGTGTAGAAACCGGCGTGCCCGGCCAAGCTGCTCGTGAAATAGTATTCCCCGCCCACGGAACCGTTCAAAACAGGGTGGATGTCCCGCTGGAGGATGGGCTGATAGCCCACGCCCGTGGAATAGTCGGCCTCGGCCGAGAGCAGGAAGCGCGGGGTGGGGAACCAGGCCGCGCCAAGGTTTACCTGCGTCGGATAGCGCACCAGCGTGTTGTCGCTGGTCGTCTGCGGGGGGATGACGTTCTGGCCCGGGGACTGGGTATCCTGGGCCGATTGCTGCAGCGAGGTCCGCGCCCAGATGTCGTAGATGGACGAGACCGCCAGGCCCAGGGAGACCGTGTCCGCCGGCGCGTACATAAGTCCCAGGACCGGCCGGATGCCCTCCTCGGTGCGCTCGAGGTAGTTGTTCTGCCAGGCGAAGGTGCTGTTGGCGCGCGTGAGGACCTGGTTCATGATGGTCAGCGCGTTTTTCTGATACCAGTACAGGGTCAGCCCGGCCGAGAAGCCGTCGGCCAGTTCGGCCGCGATCGAAGGCCCGGCCATATAGGTCTTGCTCTCCTGGTTGAAGTCTATGACTTGGCCGGAGGACTGGAAGGACTGCCGTTGGTCTGAGGTGATAGCGTCGGGCACCGCGTAGGAGATGCCTACCTTGATGGGACCCAGGGGCTGAATGACGCCGAAGTAATTGGGCAGCAGAGAGGAGGAACTGCGCTTCCAGTCGTTACCGCCGACCGCGCCCTTGTAGGTCTCATCTATGACCGAGACGGCATTGACGCTGGCGGAGAGGTTGCGTCCGCTGGAGTAGACGATGCCGGCCGGGTTGTAGTAGAGGCCGGTGGCGTCGTCCGAGACGGCGGTGTAGGCTCCGGCCATGCCCGCGGCGCGGTCGCCCACCAGAATGTTGGTGTAATGGTAGGCGTCGGCGCGGGCCTCACGGGCCCAGGCGCAGGAAAGCAGGGCGAACGCGGCGGCGGTTAGGCGTCGGGCATGGTCATGCATGTCACTCTCCCGGGCGCGCGGGCCCGTTGACGGCCTCCAGGAAGCGGCTGAGGGACGCCGCGAGGGGGCGCCCCGCGAGGCCGTTCTGGGCGATGGCGTCCTTGACCCAGCCGACGCGGTCCCGGGCGGGAGGATGGGTCCGGTCCAGCGCCGAAGCCTTCGCGTCCTTGAGCCCGGACCGGCGCTCGAGCCAGCGCTGGAGCCCGGAGGGGTCGTAGCCGGCCAGGGCGACAAGCATGACCGCGTCCCGGTCGGCCTGGGCATCGGCCTCACGCGGCAGGCCGCTCTGGAGCAGGATGTCCAGAGACTGCTCCGTGCGGTCGGCGAGCGCGGCGTGCTTGGCATCCGGACTGGTCCCGAGCAGGCGCAGCAGCCCCGAGACCCGCTCCGTAGAGTTCCCGCGCCGGTCGAGTTCGGCGCCCAGATGCCGCCGCGCCACGTGGGAGAGCTCGTGCGCCAGGACGCCGGCCAGCTCGGCCTCGTCGCGCATGCTCTCCAGAGCGCCGCGGGTGACGAGGACGTAGCCCCCGGGCGCTGCGAACGCGGCGGCCTCTTCGGAGTCGAGCAGGACGAAATGCATGGAGAGTTCCGGCCGGCTGGAGTTCTCGGCCAGGGACCGGCCGACGAGGTCGACGTAGCGGGCGAGCGCCGGCCGGTCGCAAGGCCCGTAGCGCAAGAGCAGGCGCGCGGCCACCTCGCGGCCGAGCCGGACCTCCTCGGAAACGTCGGCGAGGGACTCCTCGGTGCCGGCGGAAAGGCGCTCGTGCCAAGAGCGGATGGGCGCCCCCAGCGGGGCCGGCCAGGCCTGGAGCGAGAGGAACGCGAGCGCGCAGAGCAGGGCTGTCATCGCGCGGGGGTCGCCATGAACCGGGCGAATTCCTCGGGGGTCGCGCCGAGGGCTTCGGCGCGCTCGAGCGCCGCATAGGCGGCCTTCTCATCCGCCGGGGGCCGCGACTGGTCCGGCCGTCCCGGGCCGCGCTCCGGGGCGGCGGAGATGGCGGAGAGGCGCCGGCGCGCCATCTGTCGGGGCGATTCCTTGGCGGCCTTGGCCACGCCCGCCCTGGGGAAAGGAGGGTGCATGGCCAGTACGATGGCGGGGACGTAGCCTTCCCGCCATTTGAACCAGACCTTCACCCAACCGCCGGCCTCGCTGAAAGAGAAGAGCCTTTCGGCTCTGCCGACCTCCCCCAGTACTGGCGCGCTGAAAGAGGGGCCGGACCGCACTTGGGCTTTCGCGCTCTGCACAAAATACACGCTCGGAGTGGGCAGGCCTATCGGCCAAGGCAGTACAGGTTCGGCCCGCAAGGCCGCGGGCCAAACGAGACCTGCCGCGGCCAGAATGGATACGGCGATTGCCCTCCTCATCCTGCCAGTCATATTACAAAATTGTTCAATTTTACCTGCAGCGGACACGGCAAACACGAGGTCCGTGTCTTGACAAAAAAACACTTTGTGCTATACTCATATTGCTGGGCGCGAAGGCGGTCGATAAAACGACTCTAGCTTTCGCGCCCCGCGCTTTTCCACCCTCACTCCCCGGGCGGCGCCAGGCTGGCCAGATAGCGCGCGAACCCCCACATGGCCCAGAGATGGATGATGGCCTGGGTGCAGTTATAGAGCGGCCAAGGCAAAGCCGGCCGATAGTCATGGATGGCGACCAGCAGGACGCGGCCGCCCAGGACCTCGCGGAACTCCAGCCGCGGCCGGCCCGTATCCCGCGCGCTCCAGCGCACCAGCGCGCCGCCCGTGATGTAGTAGACCTGCCGCGAGGGCCCCGCGCTGCGGGCGTGGGCGAAGGTGAGCTCCACGAGCGGCCTCCGCGATCCAGGCAGACGGAAGCGCACGTTGCGCCGGAAGTCCACGTCCACGCGCAGCAGGACCCGGAAAAAGCGCGGCAGCCACGCGCCGTACTGTTCCGCGGCCCAAAGCGCGCTGCGACCGGAAGGCAAGGCCATGCGCTGGACCGAACGTACGTCGTAGCGGTACAGCTCCCGCCAAAGCCCGTGCCAAGCGGGCCGGATCGGGCGGCCGCCGCGGCCCATGACCTTCTCCCGGGCCACCGCCGCCTGCACCGCCGCGTCGAAAGGTATGCCGAGCACCCCGGCCTCGGCTTGCAGGCGTCGGTCCTGGCAGACCATGTCGTGCCGGACGCTCTCGACTAAAGGCGCGGCCAAAGCCCGGGGCGCCCCGGTCACGGCCGATAGCCACCAACGCCACCAGAATGTGCCGAGCGCGGGGACAGCAACGAACCGCCTCTTGAGCCCGAGCCGGCGCGCGGTGCGCTGCAGAAGTTCGCGGTAGCTCATGACATCCGGCGCGCCGATGTCGAAGCTACGGCTCTGCGGCGCGGGGTATTCCAGGCAGTAGCGCAGGAGCCGGATCACGTCGTCCAGGGCGACGGGTTGGGTCAGGGAGCGTACCCAGGGCGGACAGGGGATGATAGGAACGCGCTCGACCAAGGTCTGGAGCATGCGGAAAGACGAGCCGCCCGGTCCCACGATGATGCCGGCGCGCAAGGCGGTGACCGGCACGCCGTGCGAGCCCAGGGTCCGCTCGACTTCCAGGCGGCTGCTCAGATGCCGGGAGAGCCTGGTCTCTCCGGGCATCAAGCCACCCAGATAGACGATATGCTTGACCTTGGCGCGCGCCGCGGCGCGTGCGAAGTTGTCCGCGCAAATCAGGTCCATATCCTGGAAGGCGCCTTGCGTAAGATGCGCCGACGGCAGCATGGAATGGACGAGGTAGACCGCCTGTTCGACTCCCTCCAGGGCCTGTTCGCACTGCAGCAGCGAGAAGAGGTCGCAGCGCCGCCATTCCACCGTCACCGGCGCTGAGACGGGGGGCCGGCGCGCCAAGCCGATGATCCGGCAGGCCGGGGCCAGGTTTTCGGCCAGGGCTTGGCCCACGAAGCCGGTCGCGCCGGCGATGGCCACGGTCGTGCGGGAGTCCATATCAGGCCGGCGCCCCGCTGCCGCGCCGAGCCCAGGCCCACGACAGCGCCAGTATGCCGGCCAATCCCAAGCCACCGCCTATGGCGTAGGTGGCGCGCACGCCGAAGCCTTGGGCCATCGAACCCATCAGGAACGAGCCTATCGGCGTGACCCCGGCAAAGAAGAAGGCGTAGATACTCATGACCCTGCCGCGCAGATGATCCGGAGCCTGGGCCTGCAAGCTCGTGTTGCAACTGGCCATGAAGACGATCTGGGCGCCCCCCAGCAGGACCAGGACAGCGCAGGCCCACCCGAAGCTGCGCACCCCGCCCAAAACCGCGGTCAGGCCGGCGGAAGCCAGGGCGGCAACCAGGACTAAGCGCAGGGGGGGATTGCGGCCCCAGAGCGCCACGGCCAAGGCCCCCAGCACCGCGCCGGTCCCCAGGGACGACATCAAGAGGCCGAAGCCGTGCGCATCCACGCGCAGGACGTTGCGCGCCAGGAGTGGGACCATGACGTTATGGTTGAAGACGAAGATGCTGACGCAGAGCAGAACGCCCAGCACGATGGCCACGCGGGGCGTGTCACGCGCATAGCGCAGGCCCGCGGCGATCTCGGCGCCGACCGGGCCGCGCTCCCCGGCCGCGGGCAGGCCGTCGGTGCGCATGAATGCGAGGGCGAGGATCACGGCCAAGAAGCTCAGGCCGTTGAGGCCGAAGGCCCAGGCCGGCCCGTAGCGGGCCACCACGATGCCCGCAACAGCGGGACCGATCATACGCGCCGAGTTGAACATGGCGGAGTTGAGCGCGATGGCGTTGGGCAGGTCTTCCCGGCCGCCCACCATCTGCACGACGAAGGCCTGGCGCACAGGCATATCGAGGGTGTTGGCCAGGCCGTAGCAGGCGGCGAGCACGGCCACGTGCCAATACCGGACGTGGCCGGACCAGCAGAGCAGGGCCAGGACGAAGGCTTGCAGCATGAGCGCGGTCTGCGTGGCCATGATCATGCGGCGCTTGGGCACGCGGTCGGCGACGGCTCCGGCCAGGAAAGAAAACAGCAGCATGGGTCCGAACTGGAGCGTGCCGATGACGCCGAGCTTGAAGGCGGATCCGGTCAGTTCGAGGACCAGCCAGGCCTGAGCCACGCTCTGCATCCAGGTCCCGATGAGGGAGACGAGCTGCCCGCAGATGAAAAGGCGGTAGTCACGATGGTTGAGGGCGCGCAGGCCGTGGGGGAAGATCATCCTGGGGCTAAAGGTGCGGAGAGGAAGGGATTCGAACCCCTGAGACGGTTGCCCGCCTAGCGGTTTTCAAGACCGCCGCCTTAAACCACTCGGCCACCTCTCCAGAGCTAAATTATAGCTTTGAATCGTTGCAGATTTCAGGGCCGGGGGCGGTCAGCCCTTGAGCAGATCGGCGAGCAGAAGGATGTTGAGGCCCGCCACCACCGCCGCGATGGCCCACAGCGAGACCTTGTGGCTCGTTGGGTTGGCGAAGCGCCCCATGACCTCGCGTGACGAGGTCAGCGCGATGAGCGCGAAGACCGTGAAAGGCAGCTGGATGCTCAGCGCGACCTGGCTCCAGATGAGCCCCTGGAACGGGTCGCGCAGCAACAGGACGCCGACGACCCCGCCCGCGATGGTGAGCCCCGCGCCCATCCGGGAACGCGAGGCCTTCATGTCGTAGGGCTCGCCGTAGATGCCGGCGAATATGCTGGCCCCGGCCAGAGCGGCGGTGATGGACGAGGCCAGGCCGGCCAGCACCAGCGCCAGGGCGAAGATGAAGGCGGCGCCGCCGCCCGCCAGGGGTTTGAGCGTGGCGTGCGCCTGCTGGAGCTCGGTCACCGCGATGCCTTTGGAAAAAAAGGCCGCGGCGGCCACCAGGATCATGGCGCAGTTGATGACCCAGCCTGCGGCCATGGCGGAAAGTGTGTCGTAGAAGCCGTACTTGAGCTGGCGGCGGATGACCTGGTCGTCCTCGAGGTTCCACTGCCGGCTCTGGATGATTTCGGAGTGGAGGAAAATGTTGGACGGCATCACCACCGCGCCCAGAACGCTCATGACGATGGGCAGCGAGCGGGGCGGGATGGCCGGCACCACGCAGCCCCGCAGGGCCGCGTGCCAATCCACATGCACCAGGCAAAGCTCCGCGATGAAGGCCAGGCCGATGAGGGAGACGAAGCCGATGATCCAGCGCTCCAGCCCGCGGTAGCCGTTCGAAAACAGCATGAGGGCCGTAAAACCGGCCGTCAGCAAGGAGCCAATCGGCAAGGGCAAGCCCAGGAGCATATTCAGGCCGATGGCCGCGCCCAGTATCTCGGCCAGCGCGGTTGCAGCCGCGGCCACCATGGCGGTGAAGAGGAGGCTGCGGCTGGTCCAGCGGGGGAGGTGCTTGGTCGCGGCCTCCGAGAGGCATAGGCCGCTGGCGATGCCCAGGTGCGCGGCGTTGTGCTGGAGGATGAGGAGCATGACGGTGGAGAGCGTCACGACCCAGAGCAGGGCGGCGCCCCACCCGGCGCCGGCTGCCACGTTGGCCGCCCAGTTGCCCGGGTCGATGAAGCCGACCGTGACCAGGAAGCCGGGGCCGATGTACTTGAGGATGTCCAGGGCGCCTCGCCCGGGGAGGTGTCGGCCGAGAAGCTTCATGGGGTCTTCCCTTTGAAAGCCGCGGCGACATCCGCCGGGATACGGCCCGGCCTGCCGCTCTTCCGGTCCAGCCAAGCCCAAACAGTCAAAGCCCGCGCCAGCAGTTCCCCATCCGAGTGCCTCTGAATCTCATAGCGCCTCTCGGATGTGACACGCGCTATCGCAGAGACCCACGTACGGACCACAATCTCGTCTTCCGGCATGGCGGGGCGCAGGTACTCGATCTCGTGGCGCCGCACGACCCACGCCGAACCCAGGGCCAGGTACCACTCAGTTGGCCAGCCCTGCGCAGCAGAGTGCGCGACCGCGGCCTCGATCATCCAGGCCAGGTAGGCTTGATTGTTGGCATGGCCGAACTCGTCGATCTCATCGGCCAAGACCCTGCGGCGGTATTCGAACACGGCGGGCATGACGGATGCTCAGCGGACCTGGGTACCCGAGGCCTGCCCTGGCACGGCCGCGGGAGCGGCGGGAGGAGCGCTGGCCAGGCTGTCCATAATCTTCTGCACGACATCCCGCGCCATGCTGTCCCAGATATCAGCCTGCGCCTGGGCCTCGGTAAGGCCCCCGGCCAGATTCGAAGCGGAATACGTGGTGACCTCTTCCAGGTCTCTCTGCGCCCACAGCACATGATCCTGCTTCTTGGCGTCCACCAATTCCACATCGGCGTGGATGCTCATCTTGTAGGCCGTGGGCAGTTGATGGGAATCGTACTGAATAGGAATGTTAAGGTAGCGCGTGAGCGTGATGCGGACCACGGCCTCGGCCTGGGGCTCGGGCACAAGGGGGCAGCGGCCGTCACGCAGAAGCTCGTCGCGCACGCTCACCAGCAATTGGTCCTCGAGCCCCTGCTGCTGGGTCCTATTGGCGATGGGGGGCAGGGCCAAGCGCCGGACGTTGGCCGCCGGCAGCGGCTTGGCATGAGGAAAGATGCTGCACCCACAGGCCGCCGCGACGATAAGGCAAAACCAATTCTTGCGCATATCCCACCTCGCTTGGAATCCGATCCGACTGAAGGATGATATTATTTTTCGGAAGGTCCCGGATTAAGGCAGTCGATAAACCGACGCTTGCCTTGGCGCCTCAACTTTCTTATGATGCCGGCATGACGGCATTCGACTGGGGCCTGCAACCTGACGCCGCCGATTTCGAAGACGCATTGGTGCGCGGGTTCCTCGCGCGGCACCCCCTGGCCCGGGCTCTCGCCGAAAAAATGCGCGACGAGACTGCCACGCGCTTCAGTGATTGGATAGACCACGCCCGCCTGCCGGAATCCGTATGCAGCGCCAAAGATCTGCTGGCGCTCGGCTTCGAGGCGAGCGCGGCCCCGGAGGGGACGCGGGTCTTCAAGCATCCCGGTTCCTGCCTGTTTCCCATACTGCTGTGTCCGGACACGCATACGGAAATAGCGCTCAAGCCCGAGGAACTCACCCCATTCATCAAGGCCCTGGGGGTTGACGCCGCAGCCGAGGGCGAACCGTTCGCGCCTCTCAGGAAGGCCTGGATCTCCCGAGCCGATGGCCATGTCCTCTCCGCGGTGGAAAGAAGAGGGTATGACGGTTTTACCGTTCAAAATACGGCCGACACAAACGAATATACCCAGGCGCTCGACTCATTTCTGAGCCGAGAACGCAGCTTCGCCAGCGCTGAGG
>Ga0118677_10006668_pt1 | contig 19429 bp, 17 predicted proteins | sample AliMusrvi5mmetaG_FD_86154 | JGI IMG/M metagenome (GOLD analysis project Ga0118677, IMG submission 86154)
CCCTTTTGCCCGTACTTCTTCCGTTCGTGGGCTCTCGGGTCGCGAGTGAGGAATCCGAATCCCTTCAGTTTCCCGCGGAGTTCGGAGTTGAATTCCACCAGCGCGCGTGCGATTCCGAGGCGGGCCGCTCCGGCCTGTCCCGTGAATCCACCGCCATCGGTGAGAATGAGGATGTCGAACTTATCGGCCGTTTCCGTTGCCAGAAGCGGCTGCTTCACGGCTGCCTTGGAAGACTCAGTCGTGAAGTAATGTTCCAGGGCCCGCCCGTTGATGGTGATCGTGCCCTTGCCATTGCGAAGAAAAACGCGGGCCACGGAGGTCTTCCGGCGTCCCGTTCCTAACCATTGAACTAAAGCTGCTGCCACTTAAAATCCTTTCGTTACCCTTTTACTGGATCGCCAATTCGACCGGCTTCTGCGCCTGATGCGGATGCTTGTCGCCAGCGTAAACTTTTAGCTTGCGGTACATCTGCTTGCCGAGTTTGGTCTTCGGCAGCATGCCCTTTACCGCTTCTTCAATCATGCGGTCCGGACGCGTGGAACGCATCTTCGCCGCGCCGATTTCGATCAACCCGCCTGGATACCCGGTATGGCGGCGGTATAATTTCTGCTTCTCTTTGTTCCCGGTCAGCTTGATCTTCTTAGCATTGATCACAACCACATGATCGCCGGTGTCGAGAAATGGCGTATAATTCGCCTTATTCTTGCCCATCAAGAGCATGGCCGCTTGCGTGGCGATGCGCCCAAGGACTAAATCGGCAGCGTCAATCACGTGCCAATTGCGAGGAAAATCTTTCCCCGAGGGGAAGGTGGTACTCATAAGACAGACGTTCTCCGTTCGAGTCGTACAAAGTATTTAGGTTACCGAATTGCAGGGGGAATGTCAAATAAGGCGCTTAGGCAGTTTTACACACTCACCGACTCTATTCATTATGATAGCGCAGTTTGGGTGAGGGGCGTCATCGTAGTTCACCACAACGTGCGGACATCGTACTTTGCTATCTTTTCGTCGGGAGTGACAATGCACATTCCTTCTTGAAGAGCCTGAGCTATCAATATTCGGTCGAATGGATCTTTGTGTATTGACGGCAGAGACAAGACCTGAGTGAGGTGGCCCGCTCGCACCGGCAGAATGTCCCAAGGCGAGCGATAGAGGATCTGGTCAATCGCCTCCCCCATATCCTCGCTTAACTGAAGTTTTCCTGCCTGGTACTTCAGGACGATCTCCCAGACACTCACAATACTTACCGTGAGGGATGCCGAAGCTGTGAAGATGGCACGCTTTGCGCGGGAGGAGACTTGGTTGCTACCTGTTAATATCCATATGACTAGACTGGTATCCAGAAGCAGCGAATCCGTCACTGGTAATCCTCAAATCCTTCTAATGGGCCATCGAAATCCTTGGCCATTTTCATCTTTCCTTTGTACAGTCCCCATGGAATCTTCGACCGGGCCGCCGGGATTCTCGTTAGCATAGCTAACGGTTTACCATGCGTGGCAAGAATGATTTCTTCTCCTTCCGCTGCGCGTTTGGCAAGTTTCGATAGAGTGCTCTTTGCTTCATGCATATTGACTACCGTGGCCATGGCTTTAGCTTAGCCCGAATTGTGGGCTAAGGCAAATCAAATCTCCCGCCGCTTCGTGCCAGAACCCCGCCATCCTTGTAAGATCCAGTTCGGGCAATTCAGGCATTGCCTGAGATCGTGCCTGATCTCTAAGGCACAAGCCGTCCGGCGGCCAACCGGAACCCCGGCCCGCCGCCGGGCGCAGCGTTGTTTGTCCAATCCACAAAGTCCGGACTGGCGCTGGACCGGCTGCCTGGAAATCGCCCCAGCGCTCGGCCGCTCTCAAGTCAAGAACTGCCTTCCGGCGTCTTCCGCCGCATGCGGGCGGAAGATGGCGTTGTCATGGCACAACGAAACCCGATGTTGTTGTTGCGGTTATCGGGCGTGTTGTTGTTGCGATTGGCGCAGGCGGCGTTGTCACGATTGTTGTTCCATGCGCCGCCGCGCACCACGTTACTGGCTGCAGGCCCTGAATACGGCGTCTTCGAACAACCTGCGCCGTAACCCTGCCGTGTCTCCGTGCATGGCGTGCGCGATCCACGCCTTGACGGAACGGGACACGGTCTTCATATCGATTCTGCCTTCGCCATATGCCGCCGCCAGCCGGTTCAGCCGAAGTTTGGCCCGCCGCACAGCGTTGGGTAGAAGGCGGCGTTGATTCTGGAAGATACGGAATCCGAGGAACGGGATGCCCTCGGTAACCGGATAGATGCGGCTCTTGCGTTCGTTCAGCATCAACCGCAAGGGGATCATGCGGCGGCGCAATTCTTCTCTATAAAATTGCAAATCGGTCTTATTATTTGAGAAAACCAGAAAATCGTCCACATACCGGATATACCCCGGCGCGCCCAACTCATCCCGGAAGTGATGATCGAGTGGGTCCATATGCACATTCGCCCAAAATTGGCTGGTCAGGTTTCCAATCGGCAGACCACGACGCCGTTCCGAAGGCGTGAACAGGTCGTCGCCCGGAAAATAGAACTCCGCCGCAGGCTGTTCATTGCTGCTATCGACGATAATTTTCGCCAGCGCCAATACTCGTGGGTCCCAGATCCGCCGCTCCAGCCGCTCAAACAACACCTGATGATCGATGCTGGGGAAGAACTGCTTCACGTCGCCCTGGAAAACATATTCGAACCGCCGCGCGTATTCCGTGCAGCGGTCCAGCGCGCGATGTGTCCCCTTACCAATCCGATTGGCGTAAGAATCGTAAATGAACGATTTCTCAAACAACGGTTCAATCACATTGCACAACGCATGGTGCACCACGCGGTCGCGGTATGGCGCGGCGCTGATGTAGCGTTTTGCGGGCTCGTAAATCGTGAATGTGCGGTAGGCTCCCGGCAGATAGCTGCCTTCGCGCAATTCGTCCTGCAATTTCACCAGGCTGGCGGCCAGATCGCGATGAAAGCGCGCCACGCTTGGTTTGAAACGCTTGCCGCGCTGGGCGCTCCGCGCGGCGGCGTACAGGTTTTCAAAGCTGGTGAGTTTCTCAAACAGAGTTGGTTTCGCTTCATGCTTGGCCACGGCTCACCTCCTGCTGGCGGATCCAACCTCCCACCATGGAGCCGATCTGATTCAGCGCGCGCGTGGAGAATTCCAGTTGCGATAGCGTCATGAACTTCATTTCCGTGCAGATCTTCAGCAAGTGACGGAGCTTTTCGATCTCCACATTGGCGGCCCGCAGATTGCCCAGTTTGTCCTTCCGGTAGTAGGCCTCGATCAGGTGCTCCAGCAGGTCTAGCTGGATCTCAACCAGCCGGTCGCCGAAGAGGAATTTGTAGTTGCGCGGAAACTTCTCGATCTTGGGAAGAAACCACTTGATGAAGTCATCCGTGAGCGTGAGGACGTTTTCTTTGGTTGCCATTGGCAATATCCCCCAAAAAAATTCCGACAGGGCTCCGCCCTGCACCCGCAAAAGTATATCACTCAGAGTGCAAAGAGTAAAAGGAAAAAGGGAAGAGGGTAATATTTATGTCCTGGCACAACGAAACCCGATGAAGCTGAAGCGGTTATCGGGCGGAGAGTAGTCGCGATTGGCGCAGGCGGCGTAGTCACGACCGTAGTTCCATGCGCCGCCGCGCACCACGCGGTATTTGTCGTCAAGTTCATCCCCATTGCTCGCCGTCCACTCCCAGACATTGCCGGCCATGTCTTCAGCCTCGTATGGCGAAAGCCCGAGCTTGCCATACCTACCCACTTCCGTAGTTGTTAGGATGCCGCTTTTCGCGGTGTTGCAGCGTTCCGGCGAGAACTCCTCGCCCCAGGGATATTTGCGTCCGTCCACGCCGCGCGCGGCCTTCTCCCACTCCTGTTCCGTGGGCAGGCGTTTGCCGCGGGTTTTCGCTGCGTATGCAGTCGCGCCGTACCAACTCACGCCCGTTACTGGGTGGTTTTCGAAGCCAGGTGCTAGAGAGTAGGTCCCATCCTCAGCCGCTTTAATGCGGCTCGACTCGTGCCGAAGCCATGTCACGCCGCCCTCTTCCTGATTTCCGTTGGCCTCAAGAAAGGCCAGGAATTCGCGGTTTCTAACGGGGTAGCGATCGATATAAAAGTCCTCAGCGACAGCCGCGATGGTTGTGCCGAATAGAAACTGCCCCGCCGGCACCTTGACCATTCCTTCGTAATCGTCTTTGCCCTCTTTCGCTTTGTAGCGCTCCGGGTCCAGCAACAGGTAATAGACAAAGCTGGCAATGGCATCGGAAAGCGGCATCCCAAGCGGCGCCTCCCCGCGTTCCAGCATCGGGGCGAGTTGCTTTGCGACAAAGTATTCCCTGATGGACCGGTGCCCGAACGCATATCTCCCATTCGGGTCGCGCACCAGAAAACTCTTGGCCCGGATCTCTCCGGCATAGAAGTTCGTCCTGGCGGAATCGGATTTGGTCTTGAAGTGCTCCAGGATGCGCGAAGGAATCTCCTCGTGACTGATGCCGAAGTCTTCGCCGCCATCGATTTGCAGATCCCAAGCCAGTTTTTCGATAAAGCAACGGTGCTCCTCGATCGGAATCGTCTCCTGGCGCTTGCGGAGTAGGTTGGTTGTATAAATCTCATACAACGTCGCGAGGTTGAGGTCCTCGCCCTCTTTGATCTCAGGCAGCGTCTGGTAAATCATATCGAGCAGCACGGGCCTGTGCGCCAGATCCCATATGCTGTCTGATGATCGGATTCGCGAAATCAATGCATCCGCGCCTTCCCCAGCCAGATTGCGTAATGCTTCTTTCACTTGTCCGTCATCGAACAGGCTCAAGTGGGCTAGCTTGAATCCAGTCCGGTCCTTCAGTTCAATGACTTTTCCATCGTGGACCACCATTCTCGGCACGCCATCGTCTTCCAAGACCTTCCGCTCTTCTGCGTCGTGCTTGAAAAACTCCGTACGGCAGGTGAGAAGGATCTTGCTGTTGTCTTTGATCAGTTTGGCGATCTCTTCGAAGTTGTCCTTGACGGTTTGATAATCGGTGGAATTACGGTCCATCTCGTCGAAGCCATCGAAGATCAAAAGCAGACGCCCTTCGTCGTTGAGGCGGTCGAAGCCCGCGTATTCGAAGGGCAGTTTCACTTTGCTCTCAGTCAGCGATTCCGTTAGGAAAGTCTTAAAGTTCGTGCCGGGGCGGTAGCCGCGCAGGGGGACTAATACCGGAATCCGCCCATTCAACGCCGCCATGCGGACGGCGAGGCGGCGGCAGAGCCACGATTTTCCAGTACCGAAATCTCCGAGCAGCGAGAGATGCTTGACGTCAGGGGATTGCAGCCAGTCAGTGAGGTAGGCATCCAGGTCCACTGGCTCCGGATCGCCGCCAGTGCGTTGTTCGAAGATGTTGAGCGGTACGAACCTCGGCGCGATGCCATCTTTGCCGTATTCGCCGCGGATTCTTTCGAGGTAGTCTGTGAATCCTGCGAGTTGGTCTACGTAGGCGTTCCAGGTGAATGTCTTTATATCGTATTCACTGGCTTTCGCTGCTATCTCCGATGGCAGGCTGCCATCCGTAATCAGGACGCATTCTTCGACGTTCGCAGTGGCTTTCGAGGCATAGATCGTTTTCATCGCGTCAAGGTCCGGCGTGATGTGCGAGTAGTAAGTAAGCACATCGCGGCCGTTGTGGCGAGTGACGTAATAGACGCAGCCGTCCGCGGAGTGTGCGGACAGGATGCGGTGGCCCAGGAGCACAAGCAGGCCTCGGACATCTTTGGGGTCCGGTTTCGGTGCAGGCGCAGGAACCGGAGCAGGAGAAGGCGCGCAGGGTGTTGCTGCGCCGAGTGCATCCAGCAACTCCTCAATTTTGGGATGCTCAGTCTCCGGCAAGTCTTCGTCCCCGATAATCTGAACGCCGTAGTCTCGCAGAAAGTTCTTCTTCTCGATGCTGTTGAACTTCTTGGGGTTCATCAGCGCGTAGTGCGGTAGATTGGATCCCTTGGCATGAAAGGTGAGCACTTCGAGGAATTGCATGAAGTCCGGGTCGGTTAGGCTGTAGCCTACGAAAAGGACAGTTTTCGAGTTGAAGAGTGTGGTCAGAAAGTCATGCAACTGGTGATGGCCGTGCATGACCTTCAGGTAGTCCCGTTTGCGCAGGATGAGGGAGTCGGGCCGGCGGATATCCCCATGGACTTTTACAACGGCGAACCTCTTTTCCCGCAGCATCGCGCTGAGCGCCGTTGAATCCTCCTGGGTGTAAGTGGTTGCCGATGGCGTAAACGAATCTTCGATTAGCTTGTCATAATTGGTGGTTAGGATCGCGGAGAAGTGCATGCCGGGCAGCCGCTTGTGCTTGTCGTTTGGCTCCAGCTTGGCGTGATCGAACGTATCGCGCATGAACTTGTGGAAGTTCGCAGGCTGTAGCTTTTCCGCTAACTCCTCAGCCGCGGCGAGCAGGTTGCCCTTCTTGATCAACTCGCGAATGTCGTCTTCCTCGCCATTCAGCGAGATTCTCTCAGCGTGTGCCCACCCGATCATGTTCGCGAGCAGCTTGGCCCACCCGGGCAGTTCCGGCTGCGAGATGCCTGCTCCCGCAAAAAGTACGACATCGCCCTTCTTGTAGGCGTCTGACAGACTTCTCGGAAGAATTAATGGCATGGGATAACCATGTTATCAATTCAAATCGCGCCGATTCCACATGTTATGGATTGAGTAGGATTGTGCTTTTCAGTTGGTCCGCCAGAACCTCTTCAACCACTTCCGGGTGCTGATCAATAACGGATAACAGCAGGCGCGCGGGACCACCCGGTCTGGCGCGCCCCCGCTCCCACTTGCGCAGCATCGCGGGCGAGAATCCGAATTTGAGAGCGAATTCGTATGGGCTCAGTTTTAGTCGTCGCCGTATCGCTCGAACGTTTGTGACTGGCACCTGGACGGTTGTCACGCGTATTCGCACATCCTCGCCGTTTGCCCATGCGATGACCTGATTCATGCTCTGGATGATCGCCTCTCCTGGAGTAGTCTTCTTCTTCATGTCCCGGTTAAATCCCACCGCCGCCTCCCGCCAGATACCCGCCATCCACCACGATTGTCTGCCCAGTGATCCACGCACCAGCGCGCGACGCCAGCATCACCGCCACGCCGGCCACATCTTCCGGTTCTCCGATGCGCCGCAACGAATACGTCGACACGGCGGCCTTCAGAATCTCCGGATTCTCCCACAATGCCCGCGCGAAGTCGGTCCTCACGATCCCCGGTGCGATGCAGTTCACCCGCACATTCGACGGACCCCACTCGACGGCCAGATTGCGCGCCAGTTGCATGTCCGCTGCTTTGGAAATCGCATAGACTCCCAGCTTGTCGGTGCCCTTGAAGCCCGCGATGCTCGATACGATCACCACCGTGCCATCACGCCGCTCGGCCATCTGCGGAATCACCATATTGCATAGCCACAGATTGCCGCGGACGTTGGTATCCATCACCTTGGCGAATGCATCATCGGTCAGGCCGCTGGTTGGTCCGTAGTAAGGATTCACTGCGGCGTTGCATACCAGCACGTCAATCCGCCCCACGGTGGACACCAGCCGTTGCAGGTCTTCCTTCTTGCCGATATGGCAGGCGACCGCGGACGCATCGTGGCCCTTCGTGCGAATCTCAGCCGCCACTGCATCGCATGCTTCCTGCTTGCGGCTGGAAATCACCACCCGCGCGCCGGCTTCCGCAAGTGCGCTGGCGATGGCGCGGCCAATCCCCTTGGTAGAACCGGTGACCACTGCGGTCTTGCCGGTCATATCGAACAATGAACAAGCCATGATCGCTACCTTCCCCCGGGCGGACGCATGCTCGCGCCCTTATATGGATAATCGCGCTGCCACGCCGCCCAGTCCATCTCAAGCCCAAGCCCAGGCCGGTCAGAGAGCGTGACTTGTCCCTTTGCCACGCGGGGAAATGTCTCGCGTGTCAGCTTGATGAAGACCGGCTCCATCGCCGTGTCCCACTCCTGCATCAGGAAGTTCCGCACGCCTGCCATGGAATGGATGGACGCCACATGCGCCACCGGCCCATAGTACATATGCGGTGCTATCTCCGCTCCATAGACATCGCCCAGCACCGCGATCTTGCGGATCTCCGAGATGCCCCCGCAGTGAATCACGTCCGGCTGCAGGATCTGCGCGCCTTTGGCGTCGAGCAGCTGTTTGAATTCGTAGCGGGAAACCAGTCCCTCGCCGCCGGCCAGAGGCACAGGGCTCTTCGCGGCAATCTCACCGAGCGCCGCCGGCATCTCGCGCCAGAACGGCTCTTCGATCCACAGCGGACGATACGGCGCCACGGCTTTGGCGAACTCCAGCGCCGAACGGGCCGAAAACGTCTCCCACATTTCGAGTGCGATATCGAGATCCTCGCCGCCGCCCTTGCGCACCGCTTCCACCTCGGCAGTCAGCCGGCGTAATCGCTCAGCCTCGGTGCCGCCTTTGGGAAGCACCCACTTGAGGCAATCCCAACCTTCGGCCTTGGTCTTCGCTGCCAGCGCGGCCAGCTTAGCCGGCGTGCGGTCTTCGAGTGTCTGGCTCCAATGGCTGTAATAGACCCGCGTGGGCTGTGCTTGCGACGCCCCGAGTAACTTCCACACAGGTTGCCCCAGCGACTTACCCGCGATATCCCACAGCGCGATATCGATCGCCGCCAGCGCCGTCATCAGCACCGGTCCGTTGCGATACCGCGACAGCTGAAAGTAGTTGCGGTTCCAATGGTCCTCAATGCCCGCGGCGTCGCGGCCCACCAGATAAGGCGTGTAGAACTGAATCGCCTGCTCCACGATATCGACGCGGCCCGAGACAGACCCTTCGGCCAGCCCGGTAATTCCGCCTTCAGTCTCGATCTCGAGAAACAGATAATCTCGTTTCTCGATCGTGTGCTTGCGCGTCGTCAGCTTTTTGATCTTGAGCGACGGCCCGGCCGCAGCAAGCGCGAGGCTCTGAAACAGGGCACGCCGCGTGATTTTGATCGGCATGGGCTACCGGAACAACGGCTGCGTCCAGGCCGAGTCGCCGTAAGAGGAATCCACTCGCGCCCTGACGTAGGTTTCGTTGCCTTTCATTGTGTAAGTAGGGTTGACATCGGTGCTGATCTGCAATACCTTGCCGCCCGCGCCTATGAAATAGGTCCGGAACTTCTCATTTGTACGCGGCTGCGTGGTGATACGAAGCTCCTTGGCCAAGAGGTCGAGATCCTTCAATACGACACCGTTCGAAGCGTAGAAATCTCCAGCTGCAAGTGCGCCCAGAATGTTCTGCTTATCTAACTCCGCGGCCCGCACAACCACCCAGCCGCGCCCGGGATTTGACGAGCTCTTACCGATGGTCTTGAAGTGATGCGCGTCATCCACTGCGATGCCGCGAACCCGTTTGCCTGCGGTGAGAATCGCATCCCACATTTCGTCCAGAGATTCGAAACCGCCTCCGCCCTGGTTGTTGACCTCCGGATGCCCGTTATACACCTCGAAGAACGAAAGATCCTTCACCTGTGCGATGTCCTTCGATGTAGCGGCCCAGCCGAAGTTCGGATGATTCAGCGACGCCAGCGCTTTGGCCGCACGGATTGCATTCACGTTGTTCTGGATCGTCTCGGCCACGCTCGCGCCCTTCAGCGGTTCGATCAGCGACTCGGGCCCGAACGCGTTTACATGAATCGGTAACTTGCCGAATGACGACGTCACCTCTTCGCCTGGAATCAGCGTGAACTTTCCAGGCGCCCCGTGCACGGCGTTCAGTCCCTCCACGGTGGTGAGATAGTTGTGGTCCGTGAGCACCAGGAAGTTGTACTTATGTTCCCGATACCAGGAAGTTACTTCGCTGGGTGTCGCATCGCCATCGCTGTTTAACGTGTGGGTGTGCAGGTTCCCTTTGAACCAGCGCTTCTCCGGTGCAGCGGGGCTTGCTACAGCCCAAAGTGCGGCCAGGGCCAACGCCGCCGCGGAGGTCCTGATGATTGTGTTTGATGGTCTCATGCCTGTGCTCCCTGTCATGATCGCAGATTCGCGGGCAGCGGATCCGGAGGACTTCCCGGCTACAAATTCCGTTAGGTATACTATATTGTCCGAATAAAAACAAACTTAGGAGTTTAGTGATGAGGAAATGGAGCAGTATTCTGGTGTTGAGCGGCATGTTGGCCGCCGCGATGAGCTTCTCGACGGTTACGGCCTTTGGCGCAGACGACACAGCGACTAAGGAGACCAAGAAGTCGAAGAAGAAGGCCGATCCCGCTGCCACCAAGGAAGTAAAGCCCGCTGCTGCCGCGGCTTCCGATGCCGATATCAAATCGGCTCAGGCTGCCGGTAAGGTTTGGGCAAACACGGAATCCAAGGTCTACCACAAGAGCGGACGCTGGTACGGTAAGACCAAGCAGGGCAAATTCATGACCGAAGCCGACGCAAAGGCTGCTGGCTATCATGAAGCCAAAGGCGAAATCGGAGAGGCAGGCAAGAAGAAATGAGCCTCTTTGGCGATCTGGCAGGCGAAGCCCTCAGCAGTGCCCTTTCGGGCGCGGGCGGCGGGCAGAGCGGCATGATGGGCGCGGCGCTGCAGATGCTGAATAATCATCCCGGCGGCATCGCTGGTTTGGCCCAGGCGTTTGAACAGAACGGACTCGGCGGAGTAGCCCAATCCTGGATTGGAAACGGCGAGAACTCTCCTGTATCGGCGCAGCAGTTGGAGAGCGTGCTCGGTAGCGACATGCTCAGGAGCTTCGCGGAAAAGGCCGGGATCTCTCCCGATCTGGCGAGTGGACAACTTGCTCAGATGTTGCCTGGATTGGTCGACAAGCTCACCCACAATGGCGAGGCTCCTGCTGAAGGGACTGACCTGCTGTCATTGGGTATGAAACTGTTCGGCGGCAAGTAGTTTATCAACCTTTGGGGCCGGTTCCTCGCCGGCCCCAGAATTAACAACCCACCTTTCCCTTTCTGCTGTAAACTCCAACTCATGTATCAGGAAAAGGGCGTCATCGCCAATCTTGTCCATTTATACGTGGACGGCGCATTCAGCCGCCGCGAACTTGTCCAACGGGTTGCCCGGCATACCGGTAGTGTTACCGCCGCGCTCACTGCGCTCGGCGGATTTGAAGTGATGCATGCACAGGCTCCGCCCGCTTGTCCGGCAGGGGTGCAGGTGCCTGCCGACGCTCCGGATATTGTGGGACAGGATGTTCAGTTCCGCGGAGAAGGCGGAGTCAACTTGCTCGGCTACATGGCCTACCCCAAGAACAGCACGGCCCGGTTGTTTCCCGGCGTGATCGTGATCCACGAAAATCAGGGTCTGCTCGATCATCACAAGGACGTCACTCGAAGGCTCGCCCGCGCAGGATTCCTCGGCCTTGCAGTCGATCTACTCTCCCGCCAGGGCGGAACAGCGCAGTTTCCAGACGCAGTTACCCGCGCCGCTGCCTATGGGCGTACCGTTCCGGTGGAACGCCGCGCCGACATCATTTCCACGCTCAGCTACATCAAGACCTTGCCCAATATCGTTTTTAACCGCATCGGCATCATTGGCTTCTGCGCAGGCGGCGGCAATGTCTGGGATGTCATCACCCGCGTCGATGAGTTTGTCGCGGCTGTCCCTTACTATGGGACCCCGCTGCCGACTACCGACCTTATCGCCAACATCAAGACGCCGGTATTTGCGGTGTATGCCGAACTGGACCGCACCCTGACCCGCAACGCGGCTACGACGATGTCAGACATGATCGCGCAGCAGAAGACCATCGGCTTCACGGTTTACCAGGGCGCCAACCATGCCTTCAACAACGACACCGGGGCGGCCTACAATCCGGAAGCTTCCTGCGACGCTTGGGGCCGCACACTCGCCTGGTTCAATAAATTTCTGCGCGCTTAGCAGGGCCCGGGTACAGCAAATGCCTTAGTACTGCTAATGTCGATTGTTAAGAATGTAAGCGCAATCTTTTCATAGATTTAATCTCCCGTTTTCGATCCTCAAGGTAGGATGGTTTTACCCAGTGGTAACCGTCAATTCAGAGAATGGAAAGGGATCGGATGAAGATTAGGTATCTAGGAAAAGAACTGGTGGCAGCGACGCTTGCGCTGGTCTCCAGTGCTGCATTTGGACAGGTGGATTCCGGATTGAGGCCGGGTTCGGCGGCTGGCGCGCCATTGCCTGGCCTTACCACCGGTGAGATGACGATGTTCCTCACCGGACAGACCGCCTTCAATGAAGTGGAGCAGGTCTCAAACGGACTTGGACCGCGCTTCAACCTCGATTCCTGCGGTGGCTGCCACGCCCATCCCGCTGTCGGCGGCAGCAGCCCGCTTATCAATCCGCAAATCGCCACGGCCACGCGCAGCGGCGCCAATAACAAGGTCCCGCCTTTCCTGTCATCGAATGGGCCAGTGCGTGTGGTTCGGTTCCGCCAGACGGCAACCCATCAGCGCGATGGCGGCGTGCATGCCCTGTTCGTGATCACCGGCCGCAATGACGCGCCAGCCGGTTGCAAGATCGCACAGGAGGACTTCTCGAACACGGGCAATCTCACATTCCGCATCCCGACGCCCGTTTTCGGAGCCGGGCTGATCGAGTCGATTCCGGAAGGGACGATTCTCGCCAATCTGGCGGCCAATCCGCAGCAAAAGCAGCAATTGGGTATCGCCGGAAAAGTGAATCGCAACGGCAATGACGGCACCATCACTCGCTTCGGCTGGAAGGCTCAGAACAAGTCGCTGATGCTGTTCACCGGTGAGGCCTACAACGTCGAGATGGGCGTCACCAATGAGATCTTTCAGAACGAAAGGGAAGAGGACTCTGCCTGCACCAAGAACGGCACTCCGGAGGATCACACCAACTACGACACCGGCGACCCCAGCGACCTGGTGAAGTTCACCGCCTTCATGCGTTTCCTCGCCCCGCCTGCTCCTGCCGCACCGAACCAGTCCATCAACAACGGACGCAACGTCTTCAACCAGCTTGGCTGCGCCCTGTGCCATACGCCATCAATGACCACGGGCGCTTCGTCGTCAGCGGCCCTCAACAACAAGCCGGTGCCGCTGTACTCCGATCTGGCGCTGCACGTAATGGGTGCGAACCTCGATGACCAGATCGTTCAGGGCAATGCCAGCACGAATGAATTCCGCACGGCGCCGCTGTGGGGTGCCGGCCAGCGCACCTTCTTCCTGCATGATGGCCGCTCGCCGAATTTGGTGGATGCGATTCTGCAGCACGCAGGCCCTGGCTCGGAGGCGAACCAGGTGATTCAACATTACAATCAGCTTCCCCCGCCGGCCAGGCAGGATCTGATCAACTTCCTGCGGTCGCTGTAGCTCCATCCCAAGGTGGGCGGTTCGGTGATGCCTCGCCGGACCGTCCGCGGTTACTGCCGTGTGTCCACCCGCCGCTCGCCTTGATAGTCCTTCAACCACTCGTAGGTATCCACGATGAACGGGTCGTTCACCAGTCCTTCGGGCAACGGTTTCCCCGCCAGCTTCAATGCCGCGCCCTCTGCCAGCGCCAGAGATTTGCGCACGTTCACGAAGCGGTCCTCCTCGTAGAAGCCTTTCCACTTGCCATATTCGGCGGCATGCATCGAGGCCAGCACCAGCTTTAGCTCGGCCACAACCTCAGCGAGCTTTGCTGGTGCCGAGGCTTGGTCGCTCCACGCTTCGGCGGTCAACTGCAGCGCCCGGTTGGAGTGCTCATGGATATCGAGCTGCGTCTTCACGTGCGACTGGAAAAACTGGCGCCGGTCCGCCGGTATTTGCTTGGCTGCCTTCATGGCAAGCACCCGCGCCGCCGCCCAGCGCTGCCGGGCTTCGCCGGTGTAGCGAGCCGCCGTCTCCAGATTGAGGATCGACATCCAGGCCGGACGCCGCTTCAGCACCTCGGTCACGTCTTTGTCGCCATGGATCAGCCCCGATAAAAGCAGGCGCATGAAGTTGTGGTAGGCATTGTCGGCGAGGGTCTGTTGTTCGGCTTTGCCATATCGGCCCGGAGCCTCGAAATAGGCCCGGTAATAGGCCTCCACCGCGGGCGCCGCGGCGCTGCCGAACTCCTCCCGGCACCATCGCTTCAGATACTCGTCTGCCGACCAGCCCACGCCCTTGACCGCCAGGTCCATCACCGCACGAGTGGTCATCGGATAAGGCCGCAAGTCGCTCACGTTCACCAGCAGGTACTCGGTAGCCCCGGCCTTCGCGGCCCGCCCCAACTCGCGCTCAATCCGCTCCAGCGGCACCATTTCGGTGAGTTGGTTGGCGATGCCGTTGTACATCGCGGTGTGATAGTAAACCCCCTGTCCTTTGCCGATCGTCCCTTCGTCGCGGATCACGCCGTGCCCGTTGTCCGGCCAGACCAAGGTAACCCCCGGCGGCAGCTTCAGCAGTCCTTTGCGAATGAACGGCACCGACTCCATCCACGCGTTCATCAGGAAGTACGGCTCCTTGCGCTCCGCCCGCACCAGTTCCAACTGCTTGTCGATCGCCTCGCGGATCGCATTCGCGCGTGCCTGATCATTGGCCGGGATGCTTGGATCGTCCTGCCAGAACGCCCTGTCGTGCCGTCCACGGTAACCGACGGTCCAGATCACTTCCTGCCCGGGCGCATATTGTCGCACGGAGTTCCGCCACGCGTTGATCAGCAACTGGGGCTGCTGCGCGAAGGAGTATGGCGTGCTGTCCGGCCAGCGGTAGGTGTTTGTGCCCAACACTTCGATGTGATGCTGGGTGATCACCAGTCCGCGCTCGCCGGCCGCTTTCACCTGCGGCTCGTCGGGGAAGATGAAGGTGCCGGGTACGATCATGTTGCCCTGCAGCCGCAACAGCGCCTCGAAGACGTGGTCCCAGGTTTCGAGCGAGATCGCGGTCTTGTCTTTCTTGCCCGGTGACCACCCGGTGAGCAGGTCCTCGTCGTTGAGGAACCAGCCTCGATAGCGGAAGGCCGGTGGCGCGCCTTCGATTTTCGTGTCGTTGGGGATGGTTATCGATTTCCGCTTCTGCGGCTCGTGATCGGTCCAATAATAGAGCGGATCAACTCCCAGAAACCGGCGCGAAAACTCGTACACAGCGTAGATGGTTCCGCGCGTGTCGGCGCCATTCAGAACCACAGTCCGGTTCGGATTCGCGGTGATGCGATAGGACTCCGGTCCGCCTGCCCCGCCGGCTTCAATGACAATCGCGGTCCGGCTGTTCTTCGTTCGCGAGTTCGTCAACACCGGCCTGGCGCCGAAGACTTTCTCCATGTCGGATGCCAGATCGTTGGCTGCCTTGCGGACCGCCCCTGGCGCGCGGTCGCCGATGACAATCTCCGCCGACCGGTCGATCACCAGTGGCTGCAGGCTCAGGAACAGTAAAAGAGAGTACATGGTAGACAACTCCAGTGAGTTCACTTGGAAGTGTATCAGAGCAGTGCCCGATCGGCATGGAATATGATGTGAAAGCTATGATGTATGTGGTTGCACTATTCGCATGTTGCGCTCCAACTGCGCTCTTCGCCCAACAGACGCTGGAGCAGTATGCGAAGTCGCATCCGCTGGTGATTCAGACCGTCGGCCAACAGGCTGGTCTTGGCCTCGAAGCCTCTGACCAGACCAACAACCTCGCATCCGGGAACAAAGTGCTCGCGCTTTCAAACAAAGGCCTCACCAGCATCGAAGGCATCGCAAAGCTGCGCGTCAGGGACGGTGGCCGCGACATGGCTTTTTCCGAGGTATCGAACGTCCACCTCTTCCTCAGCAACAACAAGCTTATGAGTCTTCCGCCTGAGTTCTTTGACTTGGAAGGCGTGCGTTGGGTCTACCTCCATCACAATCAGCTCGACGCCATTCCGCCGCAATTCGCCCGGATGAAGCATCTGCTGGGCATGTACTTCACCGGCAACAACATCAGCGCGATTCCGCCAGAGGTCTTCACCATGTCGCAACTGCGTAAACTGCAGGTGTCGAAAAACCACCTCACCGAACTGCCCTCAGAGATCGGCAAACTCACAGAACTGCGACACCTGAACCTGGCCAATAATGAGATCCCTGCCGTGCCTGCCTCCATCGGAAACCTCCACAAACTGCGTGTCTGCGACCTTTCCGGCAACAAGATCTTCAGCCTGCCCGAGGAGTTCGGCAAGGTCAAAATCGTCCACCAATTGCGTGTCAGCGATAACCCGCTAACAGGACTGCCAACCGGCTTCGTCAACATGCCCGGCACCATCGACATCACCGGCACAAAGATCGACCCTGCAACCCTCCCGCCTGCGATTCGCGCGAAGCTCAGCCGCGACAAGCCTCCGGGCAAAGAGAAACCCCGGAAAACGGTCCGCGACTGACTCAAATTGCAGTAAGCTATCTGAGTGGCAATCGTCCGGCGCCCAAGAAATCTGAAGGAGCAATACTTGAAAGCACTCTGGTTAATCCCGTTTTCCGCCCTGGCAGCGTTTGCCGGTGCGCCCGTTGTGCAGTGTGACGCCCTGGCCTCGAAGTCATTCGGTGACGACGTGAAGATCCAGTCCGTCAAACTGGTCGCCGCCAGGGGCAACAACCCGGAGCATTGCGACGTGCGCGGCGTCATCTGGCCTGAGGCGCAATTCGCCCTAAAGATGCCCACGCAATGGAACGATCGCTTCCAGATGGTCGGCAACGGCGGCACCGCCGGAACCATCAGCATGGGCGCGGTCGACGGCGCGATTCGCAAGGGCTTCGCCTCCGTCTCGACCGACACCGGCCACGACGCCAAGAAAGAGGAGTTCGCCCTCTTCGCCAACGAGACTCCGCGGAATCCCAATGCCCGCCGCAAGTTCCTCGACTTCGCCTACCTCGCCGTCCACGAGACCGCCGTCCTCGCCAAGCACGTGATCGGAGTCTATTACGGCGTGGCGCCGAAATACTCCTACTGGGTCGGCTGCTCCACCGGCGGACGCCAGGGCATGCAGGAGGCCCAGCGGTATCCAGAGGATTTCGACGGACTCGTCATCGGAGCGCCCGGCCTTTACAACACCGGCAACGGCATGCGGCGCATCTGGGCCGCGCAGTCGCAACTGGGCGACGCCGAACTTCCAATCGCCAAACTGCCGCTGCTAGCCAAAATCATCTACGACAAATGCGATCCCGCCGACGGCCTGAAAGACGGCGTGATCGAAGACCCGCGCAAGTGCAAGTTCGACGCCCGCCGCGACCTGCCGAAGTGCAAAGGCGCCGACGCCCCCGAGTGCTTCACCCAAGCCCAAATCGGAGGCATCGCCAGGATCCACGGCGGCGTCCGCGATTCCAAAGGCAAGCTCATCTTCCCCGGCGAGCCGGTCGGCGCCGAGTCCGTGTGGGCGGAAAACGTCATCTTCCCAACGAAGACCGTGCTGCCTCGTTCTGAGAGCCAGATGAAGTATTTCTATCTCGATCCGCCTCCCGGCCCCGATTGGAAGTTCACGATGTTCAATTTTGACGTCGATCCGCCGCGCACGGTGCGCAACGGTTCGCTCGTCAACGCTATGAATACGGACCTCGCCCCGCTTAAGAAGCGAGGCGGCAAGATCGTGCACTACTCCGGCTGGGCCGATCAGCAGGTGAATCCGCTGCCTGGAATCGAATACCACCAGGCCGTCACCAAGCGTCTGGGGGAAACCGAAACGCGCGACTTCTACCGCCTGTTCATGGTGCCCGGCATGTTCCACTGTAACGGCGGACCCGGCTGCAGTTCCGCCGACTGGCTGGCAGCAACAATGGATTGGGTAGAGAAGGGAATTGCCCCGGAGACGATTCTCGGCTCGCACATGGAAGGCGGCAAGGCGACAAGGACCAGGCCACTCTGCACCTATCCGCAGATCGCAAAGTACAAAGGCTCCGGCAGCATCGAGGACGCCGCAAACTTCAGCTGTCAGGCACCGTAGCGCACGCACTCTTGCGTGCCGTGTCGGAGACTCGTCTCGACACGCCCTCATCAATGTAAAGCGGTGCTAAACTTCACCAGTCCGCAATGCACGCACTTGATAACCCCAAACCCACGGCTGTGTCCCGCGGAAGTAGAAAACGGCTTCCCGCACCGCGGACACGGCCACGTCGCATAGCGGCGTCCCGCAACAATCAGCGCAATCGCCCAGAGAACCGCCACAACAAGCATCGGAGCGGCCGTATCAAAGAACGACACGCCAATCCATCCAGCCAGCGTTTCCGCCGGAAAGATCGCCACGAACGTCAGGATGCTCAGTTGCCTGCGACGCCGGTACTCAGCCCACGGATCGGTCAAGCCTACCTCCCAATCGCAAACAGCATCCCATCGCTGCGCAGAAAAATCCGTCCCCCCGCAATCGCCGGAGACGCAATCAACCGCTCGCCAATATCGTTCTTCTCCAGCACCTTCGCCTCGCGCCCGCTCTGCAGAACAAATACCTCGCCAGTCTCGCTCGTCATATAAATCTTATGATCCGCCGCCACCGGCGACGCAAAGAACACGCCGCCCAGTCTCTGTTGCCACACCCGCGCCCCGGTCTCCGCATCCGCGCAGGTAACGATCCCGACCTCATTGGTCACATACACCAGCCCCTCGTAGTAAAGAATCGAAGGCACGTAGGACCCTCCCGCCGGCGCCCGCCACTTCACATGCGTCTCGGATACATCGCCCGCGCCGCCCGGCCGCAACGCCAGATAATCGCTATTGCGATACCCGCGCGTCAGGTAGAGCATCCCCTCATGGAACACCGCAGTAGGTACCGGCGTCTGCCGCTCGGAACCCGCATGCCAAAGCGGCTTGCCCGTCGCGGGATCATACGCGTCGATCCGCGCAGTCGAATTCACGATCAATTCATCGCCCGCTTTGCCCGCAATCACCAACGGCGTGCTGTGTGAGATCTTTCCCTTGCCCCGATCGGCCTTCCACTTCTCCTTCCCCGTGCGTTTATCCAGCGCCAGTAAATACGACGCCGGCGCATGATCGCACAAAAGGATCAGGCTATCTTTATACAACGTTGGAGAACTTCCGTGGCCCCAGGGATTCCGGAAGGGCGAGATCTCTTCGCCCAAATGCCTCTGCCAGACTAAGCGCCCCGTCATATCCAGCGCGACCAACTGCCCGTTGCCGAACCACGCATATACGCGCTCGCCGTCGGTAGTAGGAGTCGGCGTCGCCAGATTATGCTTCTCGTGCAAATCGGGAAATGCGCCCGTGGCCTTCGTCCGCCACTCCCAGGCCAGCTTGCCGTCGGAGCGCCGGAAAGCCTCCACCACCAGCACCACTTCTCCGGGAGTTCCGCCAATCGCATGTTCCCGGCCCGAAAGCGAACTGTCGTCGCGCGCCAGTACCGGCATCATGGCCCGCGCCGATGGAGCCTTCCCGATCTGCGAAGTCACAAATACCAGATCTCCCCACACCACCGGAGACGAGACCCCCACCCCAGCCAGTGGCGCCTTCCACGCGATGTTCTCCGTAGCGCTCCACTTCGTGGGCAGGCCCTTTTCGCCGGAAATGCCGGACCTCGCCG
>Ga0118677_10006670_pt1 | contig 19428 bp, 19 predicted proteins | sample AliMusrvi5mmetaG_FD_86154 | JGI IMG/M metagenome (GOLD analysis project Ga0118677, IMG submission 86154)
GTCTCTTTGTCGTGGCGAGCCTATGGGGTGAAACCCGACCTACGATGATGAGCCATATCCGAACAGATCTGCGCTGCAGCAGAGAACTATTTTCATGATTTACCTCACGAGGCGAGACGGGGATACAACCGAGCGCCCAGCAATACAAGAATGGTTGTGGTCACAAGGATAACGGAATAGTCGAGGCCCAGACCAAAGACGCTGGTGCCGTTGGCAAGCATGGTGGTGCGCAGGGCATCCACAACATAGGTCAACGGATTGAAATGAGAAACGGTCCTCAGCCAGCCGGGCATGATGGAAGTGGGGTAAATCGCATTGCTCGCGAAGAACAGCGGCATGGTCAGCACCTGGCCGACGCCCATAAAGCGTTCGCGGGTCTTCACAATGCACGCGATGACAAGCGAAAACGTCGAAAACAGTGTTGCGGCCAGGACCACGATAACCAACACATTGAGGAGCGCCAACGGACTCCAATTCAACTTCACCCCGAGCAGCAGCGACAAACTGTAAACGATGACTGTTTGCGAGAGGGAGCGGATCCCTGCTGAAAAACCCTTTCCGAGCACCAAGGCCGAGCGCGGAGCCGGGCTGGCGAGGAATTTCTGAACAATGCCAAGGTCGCGCTCCCAGATGACGTTGATTCCGTAAAATATGGCCACGAAGAGGACGCTTTGCGCCAGGATGCCGGGAGCAATGAAATCCAGATAGGGAATATCTCCGGTGTGCATCGCTCCGCCGCGCGAGAACACCTGCCCGAAAATCAGCAACCAAAGCGCGGGCTGAAGGGCTCGGGTGATGAGTTCCGTGAAATCGTGACGCAGTTTGCGTAGCTCAAACTCCGTGATGACGAACGTCTTCTCGATGAAGCGGGTCAAAGGATAGAGGAAGGCGGCGTTCATGGGTTATCCGAGGCGCTGTGCCGTTGCGCGTTCGGCGGACACGGAACGGAAGTTGCCACCAGAATCCATAATGCCCCCGGCATAATGAACAAAAACCTCATTCAGCGTATGTCCATCCCCGAGCGATGCCTCCAGCTCCTTGCAGGTTCCAAGAGCATCGACTTTTCCCTGCCGCATAATCGCGATTCGATCGCAATGGCTCTCTGCCTCCTCCAGATAATGGGTGGTAAAAAAAAGGGTCGTGCCGTAATCGGTTCGTAAATCCATGAGGTGTTTCCAAACCGCATCGCGCGCAATCGGATCCAGTCCGACAGTCGGTTCATCGAGAAAAAGAACCCGGGGCCGATGCAGTGTGGCCTGGGCGATTTCCAGTCGGCGAACCATCCCGCCGGAGTATTCGCCCACCATGCGGCCCCCATCGGCAGTCAGTCCCATGAATTCCAAAGCCTCTCGTATGCGCGTCTTCTGTTCACGGTGGGGAATGTCGTAAAGTTTGGCGAAGATGAGAAGGTTCTCGTAACCGGTGAGTGAACCGTCCACGGAAACCGCCTGCGGCACATAGCCGATGGCCCGTCGGACGCCAACCGACTGGCTGGTGATCGAGAAGCCGGCCACGAGCGCTTCCCCCGTGGTGGGAGGCAACAATGTGACGAGCATTTTGATCGTGGTCGTCTTGCCGGCCCCGTTGGAGCCCAGCAGGCCGAAAACCTCACCGGCATTGACCGAGAGGGTCAACGCATCGACCGCTGTGAAAAGACCGAAGCGCCGGGTGAGGGCTTTGATTTCCAAAACAACATCGCTCATACCATCGGCGGGTAATTTGGTGCCCCTTCTCAAACCAGCCTGGTCTGCTCGTGTGAAAAGTGATGGCGGACCCGTGCCACGATCTGCGGCCCGGTCATTTTGTCGGCGGTTTCCAGCGCGATGCGGCGGGCCGCACTTGGATGCTTCTCAAACCGTTTTTGCAGTTCGCCCTTCGCCTCTCCAGGACCAAGAAGCAGGATGGATTTTGCCTCACAAAGAAAGGAAATGATCTCGTCGTAGTAGTGCGCAAGGTGCCCGGCATATTCTCGCTGACGCGAATCATCCGCGGGAACCTCCTGTTCTTCAAACGGACCATCGGCGGGTTCGCCTGAACGCCGGAGCTGTTTTTCCACGTTTGATTCGATGCGCTTCGTTTCTTCGCCGGTTTCCGTCAGCACGACGATAATGGCTTCCCGATGGTCAAGCCACAGACCTGCGTTTGTTTTCATACTCTTTAGGTCCGGCGAGGCAGGCCCGGGGACCGTTCAATTTCAGGGCTGGTTCGATCCCCATCTACACCTCCCCGGTCAGTTCCTGCCTGGCCTGTTCCCAGTCGGACTGCGATGCCTCGTGCGCCAAACGTCCGTCGTTGAGGGCGAGTTCAACCGCCCGCTCCCGGATCATCCCGCGGGTTACTGTGCCGCTCCCGGAGGAGTCTTCGATCAGTGCAACTTGCATGAGTTGGTTCGTATTCATAAATTGATCTCCTGCGGGGAGGCGGCGGAACCTCCGCTGCTCATGGTGTTGACGACACTCTTCATGATGGCAACACCATGCGTTTTCCTTGGTGCTTCGCTATGGGGTCTTCCCCTACCAGGGAAACCGGAGTCATCATGACGATCATTTTCATCACCCTCATTCCTACTCGTTCATTTGACTGATGGTTTTCCGGAAGCGGTTTAACGAGATGGAAAAGAACACCGCCCCAATCGCGGCCAGCGCTAGAAACTCCGGCCAGACCACACCGAGGCCGGCGCCGCGAAAAAGGATGGCCTGGCCAATCGCGACGAAGTGCGTCGTGGGGGCGAGCATCATCACATCCTGGACAAATTGCGGCATGCTTTCGCGAGGGGTGGCGTTGCCAGAGAGAAGTTGGAGCGGCATGAGGATCAGGACGGCGAGCATGCCGAACTGAGGCATCGAGCGGGCCAGCGTGGCCATGAAAATGGCCATCGAATTTGTGGCAAAAAGGTGCAGCGAAGCCCCGGCGAGGAACAGCGCCACAGACCCCTCAATGGGCACGCGCAGCACGCCTTTCACGACAAACAGAAGCGCGAATGTGGCGGCGAACAGCACCACCAACCCCATCGACCAAACCTTGGCCAGCATGATCTCCGACGGAGTGACCGGCATGACGAGCAGGTGCTCGATGGTGCCGTGCTCGCGCTCGCGGATCAGCGCGGCTCCGGTCAGGACGATCGAGAGCATCGTGACATTGTTGATGATTTCCATGAGCGCCCCGAACCACGGTTCCTCGAGATTCGGGTTGAACCGGGCGCGCAACACCAGATCCACCGGCGGGGCGGGGGCACCGCGAAACCCTTGGACGAACTCCGTGACCTCGCCCATCACCATCTGCTGAATGTAGCTGCTCCCGGTAAACGCCTGGCTCATCCGGGTGGCGTCCACATTGAGCTGGATCGTCGGCGAGCGCCCGGCCAGCACGTCGCGCTGAAAATCCGGCGGGATATCCAGCACGAACGTATAGGCGCCGACATCCATCCCGGGATCCACCCCGGCAAGGGAAATGATTTCCGGCATTTTGAAGCGGGGCGGATAGAATGCCGAAACGATCTTTGCCGAGAGCGGCGAGCCATCCTCATCCACAAAGACGAGGGGCGCCTTGTTCAATGTCTCTCTCATCGCCGTGGCCGAAACGTAGATTGAGAATGTGAACGTATAGGCGATGAGGACGAGCATCACCGGATCACGTGCCAGGCTCCAAAGCTCTTTGATCCCCAGACGGTAGATGTTCGCGGCGTGTGCCATGATCAGGTTTCCTGCTTTTTCAGCAGCGCAATCGACAGGCCGAGGATGACTGGCACCGCCAGCAGCAGCGGCCAGAACGACGCATGCAGCCCGGAGAAGCCCAGCGCCTTGTTAAAAACCCCTCGGCTGATCGTCAGCATATGGGAGGCGGGATAGATGTGCCCGATGACGGCTCCGAAACCTTCGAGCGAGGAGACCGGATTGAGCATCCCGGCGAACTGAACGGCGGGAATCATCGTGCCGATCATTGTCACGAACATCGCGGCGATCTGGCTGCGCGTAAATGTGGAGGCAAACAGACCGAAGCCGGTCGAGAAGATCACGAAGAGCAGCGCGCCCGCCGTCAGCGCGAGGAAGCTGCCCTTCACCGGAACGTCGAAGACCGTGACGGCGAGCAACGTCATGAGAAGAAAGTTGAGCATGGCCAGCACCACGTAGGGAAGTTGCTTGCCGAGGAGGAACTCGCTCCGGGTGACCGGCGTGACATAGAGATTGATGATCGAGCCGAGTTCCTTTTCGCGCACAACGGAGAGCGCCGCGAGCATCGCCGGGATCATCAGCAGGAGCATCGGGATGACAGCCGGAACCATCGCTGGCAGGCTCTTCACGTCGGGGTTGTAACGGAATCGGGTGGCGATCGCCGCCAAGCCGGTCGCCTTGTCCTGCCCGAGGCGGTGGACAGCCATGTCCTGCAACCAGCCTTGATGCATGCCAAGGACATATCCCTGCACCGTCTCGGCCCGCCGGGGCATGGCTCCGTCCACCCACGCGCCGATTTGCACCGGGTTGCCGCGCTGGATGTCTCGCGCAAAATTGGGCGGAATCTCAATGGCCAGCGAGAGTGCGCCGGCCCGCATCCGCCGGTCGAGGTCCGCATAATCGGCCAATGGCGGGCGTTCGAGGAAATAGCGAGAGCCCGAGAGGTTCAGCGCGTAATTCTGGCTGAGGGTCGTCCGGTCGTGGTCGAGCACGGCGTATGTCAGGTTCTCGACATCAAGGCTGATGCCGTAGCCGAAAACAAACATCAGGATCGCCGTGCCCAGCAGGGCCATCGTGGCGCGAACGGGATCACGCTTGAGCTCCAGCGTCTCTCGCAAGGTGTAGCTCCACGCGCGCCCGAAGCTGAACGCCTCTCTTTGCGGGACCGGAGGAACAACTAATGGTTTTTCGGGTTCAGGAGGCGCCGATATTTCCTCCCCTGAACCGGCATCTTTGAGATAGCTGATGAACGCGTCTTCCAGCGTATGGCTTCCCCGTTTGCGCACGAGTTCGGCCGGCGTGTCGGTGACCAGAACTTTCCCGGCGTGCATCAGCGAGATGCGGTCGCAGCGCCCGGCCTCGTTCATGAAGTGGGTGGAAATGAAAATGGTGACGTGGTCGTTCCGGGCGAGATCAATCATGAGCTGCCACAGGACATCGCGGGCGATGGGGTCAACGCCGGACGTCGGCTCATCGAGGATCAGGAGTTCCGGCTTATGCACCATGGCGACGGCGAGCGACAGGCGCTGGCGGATGCCGAGCGGCAGGTTGTCCGGCATGGCGTCGAGCGAATCAACGAGGCCGAAACGTCCGGCCATCTCGTTCACCCTCGCCGGGATGGATGCCTCGGGCACGAGGAACAGGCGCGCGTGAAGCACGAGGTTTTGACGCACGGAGAGCTCCGAATACAGTGAGAACGCCTGCGACATGTAGCCCACGCGGCGACGGGTCGCGATGTCCTTGGGGTTGACCTCGTGCCCGAGCAACGAGGCCCGGCCTTCGGTCGCCGGCAGCAGGCCGGTCAGCATTTTCATGGTGGTGGACTTGCCGCAGCCGTTCGAGCCGATGAAGCCGAAGATTTCTCCGCGGCGGATGCGGAAACTCGCGTGATCGACGGCGACAAAATCGCCAAACCGCATCGTGAGGTCGGTGGCCTCGATGGCAATTTCGGCGTCGGCCCCGGCGACAAGAGGCGGGATCGTCACCTCGCGATGGTCGCGGCGTTTTTCCTCGGGGAGCAACGCGATGAATGCCGCATCGAGAGTGTCGCAGCCGGTGCGTTCGAGAAGTTCATCAGGTGTGCCGGTGGCGAGCACGCGGCCGGCATCCATGGCCACGAGCCAGTCGAATCGCCGCGCCTCGTCCATGTAGGCCGTGGCGACGACCACGCTCATGCCGGGGCGCCCGCCTCGGATGTGCTGGATCAAATCCCAAAACTGCGCGCGGGCCAACGGATCGACCCCGGTCGTCGGCTCATCGAGAATCAGGAGGTCGGGGTCGTGGATCAGCGCGCAGCACAGGCCGAGCTTCTGCTTCATGCCACCGGACAGCTTGCCTGCCGGGCGCGTGAGAAAAGCAGTCAGGCCGGTGCTTCGGGTCAGATCATCAATGCGCCGGCGGCGTTCGGGGGCGGCATGCCCGAAGAGCCGCGCGAAAAACTGCAAGTTCTCCTCGACCGACAATGTGGGGTAGAGGTTCTTGCCCAAGCCCTGCGGCATGTAGGCGATCCGGGGGCAAATTTTTTCCCGGTCCCGCGCGCTCGCCATGTCGCCGCCCAATGCGTGCACCGTGCCCTGCTGCAATGCCCGGGCTCCGGCCAGCAACGAAAGCAGGCTCGACTTGCCGACGCCATCCGGACCGATCAATCCAACCATTCGGCCAGCAGGGATGTCGAGCGTGATGCCGTCCAACGCCACGGTCTTGCCGTAGCGAAGATGCACAGCGATCACGCGGGCGACAGGGACAGGGCTCGTCGCCTCCAGAGTCATTCCGGCAACTTGATTTCCAAATTCGCCGGCCATCGGGCCTGCGGATCGAGCTTGATCCACGCCATGCCGGGCAGGCCGGTCTTCACGAGCTTGAGATGCTTTTGCAGGAGATCGCGGTCGATCTGGCCCTTGACCCGGAACATCAGCTTCTGCCGTTCGCTCGCGGTTTCGACGGTCTTGGGAGTGAACTGCGCGTCGCTGGCAACAAAAGATACCTTCGCGGGAATCACATACTGGGGGGCGGCGTCGAGGATGATGCGAACCTCGCTGCCGAGCTCCAGTTTTCCGACGGCTGTCTCCGGCAGGAAAAATGTCATGTAAACGTCTCCGAGATCCACGAGGTTGAGAACGGTTCCTCCTGCGGCCAGAACCTCGCCGGGCTCCGCGACGCGGTATTGCACCCGACCGTCGCGCGGCGATTTGAGCTGGCTGTCCTGAATGTCGGCCTCGACACGCGCAATCGTCGCCTTGCTTGCGGTGACGGAGGATCCGGCTCCGACAACTTCCGCTTGAGCGGCCTTGATGGCGGCCTGCGCCGCAGCCACTTGGGCGTTCGCACCTGCCAGCGCGGATTCCGCTCCACGGACGCGGGCGCGGTCATCATCGAGTTCCTGGATCGGAGTGACTCCCCTTTTTGTCAGCATCTCGGTGCGCACAAGCCGCCGCTGTGCGGCATCCAGTTCGCTGGCCCGCTGCCCGACAACCGCCTGCGCAGCCACGGCATCGCTCTGTCTTGCCACGACCTGGGCGCCCGCGCTCGACACTGCGTTGACAGCCTCCTGGGATTTGGCGCGAGCCTCGTCGCGCTGCGCGTCAAGGACGTCCACCTGCATCTGCGCCAAGGGTTGGCCGGCTTGAACGAAGTCCCCTTCGTTCACGGCTATCGTCACGACACGTCCCGCGAGCTTGGTGGCGACGTCGATCTCGGTCGCTTCGACCCGGCCGTTGCCGCTGACGAAACCGATTCCGGGACCAGAAGGCCGGAATGTGACCCAAAGGATGACTGCAACCACCGCCACTGCGATTGCTGCCAGAACAACTATCTTTTTCAGTTGGGGAGTCATGATGGACCGGCCCGATGTCCTTGTTGTGAAAAAAGGCTTCAATTCGCCAACCAAAACCACTTCACCGCGAGCTGGTTGTCCACCGAGGTGACTCCAGGAGCACATCCGGCGACCCTTTCCGCCTCATCCCGCTCCGCATAATTCCTGACCCTGCCGCGCAGAACGACATTGTGTCCCGAGGTCTCGACTTTGATGTTGTTCGAGTCCAAGAGAGCGTTTCTTTCAAAGGCCGATTTGATGTCTTTTCCAATCTCCTCAGGGGTCACGACAGATTTGATCGAGATGAGATTGGACACCCCTTTGAGTCCGGGCAGATGCCGGACGGCATTTTTCGCGGAGTCTCTTTGATACCACCATTCGACCTCGCCTTCGAGTGTCACCCAACCCTCGCTGACTGTCACATGAACCGTTCCCGCCAGGATGGACGGCGACGCGTCGATGAGCTTCAACGCCGCATGGGCGATGTCTCCATCGGTTGGACACGAAGAGTTTGGCGGACGGACTTCAATTTCATCGGCGATGGCATTCACCCCCGCGACGCGTTTGGTTGCCCTGACGGCTTCCCATTTTTCACCGAAGCTTGTCGCGTGGCCGTTGAGCGTGACCGTCCCGTCTTTCACCAGCACGCCGATGTCCGTCACTTTGACGCTCGGATCAAACTTCAGCTCGGCGAGCACGTCGGTCTTTATCTCCTCATCTGTCTTTGGGATTTCAGTTTTCATTTTGGAGTTTTGCGGCTTGGAGCATTTGATCGTGCTCGGCTTCATGGACGCCTTCTTCAAACAGCCTGGCGCTGTCGCTCTGCCCCTCGTCGTCTTCGTCTTCACTCGGAGCCACCGGGGCTTTGTCTCCGGTCGAACCATGCACCGGATCCCATCGTTCGGATTCGGGGGCGGATTCGAGGATCGCCTGGTTCGGGTCCATTTCTGGCTCGCCGGTCAATTCCCGCTTTGCCTGCTCCCAATCGGTTTGCGATACTTCGTGCGAGGAACGTCCGTTGATGAGAGCGAGTTCAACCGCCCGCACCCTCACCATCTCGCGGGTTACCGTGCCGATCCCTGTGGAGTTTTCGATCAATGCACCTTGTTTGAGTGGGTTTGTATTCACGGAGAGCACAGTGTCCGATTCTTCCACTTTCTTCGCTATGGGGTCTATACCTACCGTTTTCATTCGTCTTTCTCCGCGCAAACCTTCCTTCCCTAATGCTAATACTCGCCGACAAATTTCGCGGTGCCGGGGAGAGGGTATCCGAAGTAGTGGGTGGCTTGGCTAAACTCGCGGGCGCTTGCAAGCGCCTGGACGCCTTGGAGAAAATGGTTTCTACTGAGCAACAGGCGTTCCATCCGCGCGGTGCGCTCCGAAGTCAATTCGGGGGACACACATTAGGCTTCACCCTGATCCGCGCGTAAGAGAAGGGAAAGGAGCGGGGAGCGGCTTCCCATGAGGCTGCGAGCGAAAGAACATCATCGATGGAATATCGAGGACGAAATTCTTTCAGAATTCCGCTACGTGCCCGTCGGAGCCAGGCGCAATGTAGAGGAACACGGAACGTGTTTCTCCAGCCTCGTTCTTACGCGCGGATTTGGGCTTCACTTGGAGCTTGGACAAAACCTTTGGTCTTCTGGTAGAAGGTGCCGATGCTCACACGTGTTTTTTCCGCCGCCATCCAAGGCGTTGATGCCCTCGAGGTGGAGATCGAGGTGAACACGGGCTCTGGCGACCCGAAGATCGTGGTGGTGGGCTTGCCGGACACGGCTGTGAAAGAAAGCAAGGACCGCGTGACGACGGCGATTGCCAATAGCGCGTTTCGCTGGCCCCGCGAGCGGACGACGATCAACCTGGCGCCGGCGGACATCAAAAAAGAAGGCCCGAGTTTCGATCTCCCGATCGCGATCGGAATGGTGGCCGCCGCGCTGAGAGCCGAACTGCCGCGGCTGGAGCGGTGCTTGGTGGCCGGGGAGTTGGCGCTCACGGGAGAAATCCGCCCGGTGAAGGGAGCTCTCCCCATTGCTCTTGAAGCCCGTAACCGCGGGAAAAAGGCCGTGGTTCTTCCCTCCGCCAATGCCGCGGAGGCCTCAATTGTCGAAGGCATCGATGTTTACGGCGTTCGAAACCTCCGCGAGGCCTACGAGTTCCTCAGCAAGCAAAAGGAGCTGCTGCCCGTGCCCGGCAATGCCGCCGAGCGGCTCTTGGCCGGGAGCAGGGAGGACGTGGATTTTTCGGAGGTCAAAGGCCAGTTCCAAGTCAAGCGCGCGATCGAGGTCGCGGTGGCTGGAGGACACAACATCCTGTTCATCGGGCCGCCCGGGTCCGGCAAGAGCATGCTCGCCAAGCGGATCCCCACGATCATTCCGCCGATGACGCTCGAGGAGGCGGTCGAGACAACCAAAATCCACAGCATCTGCGGCCTGCTCGGCGAGAAGAACGCATTTGTCGCGATCCGTCCTTTCCGATCGCCGCACCACACCATCAGCGACATCGGGCTGCTCGGCGGCTCGGCGAACCCGACACCCGGCGAGGTGAGCGTCGCCCACAACGGGGTTCTTTTTCTCGATGAGCTCCCGGAATTCAAACGCTCGACACTCGAAGTGATGCGACAGCCGCTCGAAGATGGCTGGGTCGTCATCTCCCGGGCGGCAGGCACGATGACATTTCCCTCCGACTTCATGCTCGTCACCGCCATGAACCCGTGTCCGTGCGGATACTTCGGCGATCCGGCCCGCGAGTGCCGGTGCTCGCCCGGACAAGTGGAAAAATACCGCTCGCGGATTTCCGGGCCGCTGCTCGACCGGATCGATATCCACGTCGAAGCGCCCGCCGTCCAATACCGCGAGCTTTCAAGCAACGCCCCCGCCGAGCCATCCGCCGCGATCCGCGAGCGCGTGATCCGCGCCCGCGAGCGCCAGAGCGCCCGCTTTGCATCCGGAAAAAAGACCAACTGCAACGCGCGGATGGGCCACAGCCAGATCAAAAAATTCTGCGCCCTCGACCCCTCCGGCCAGGAGATGCTCCGGCACGCGATGGAGGACCTCCAGCTGAGCGCCCGCGCCTACGACCGCATCCTCAAAGTCGCCCGCACGATCGCCGACCTCGCGGGGGCCGAGAAAATCGAGTCCTCCCACATCGGCGAAGCCATCCAATACCGGACGCTGGACCGAAAACTCTGGGTTTGATGCGCCCCTCCCTCAACGCTTCATCCGGGATTGTGCTCCAGAGCCGTGAAAAGCTCGCGCAAATTCTTTTCCCTCCGTCTCGCCATGGGCAGTTTCTAGACACGGGTGCGCCATATTTTTCCGCGAACGGGCGACCTTGACCTTGTGCAAGATTTTCCTTTGTGCCAACAATGGCCGCGATGTTAAATTGGGTAGGCAGGCAGGCGCTTCAGATAGCTTCCGGACTGGGCGATTTCGCCCTGTTTACCGGGAGCTCGTTTTGTTCCGTGGTGAAAACCAGAAGGCTGGTGCGTCGGGCCGCCCGGGCGGTTTACGAGCAGGGGACGCTCTGTTTGCCGGTGATCTTGATTGTGGGAATGTTTACCGGTCTGGTGCTGGGGTTGCAGGGCTACTACGTCCTCAACCGCTTTGGCTCGCAAGGAGTGCTGGGGTCGCTGGTTTCGCTCAGCCTGGTGCGGGAAATGGCACCGGTGCTGGCCGCTTTGATGATCGTGGGGCAGGCGGGCTCCGCCCTGGCGGCAGAACTCGGCATCCAGCGCAACTCGGAGCAGATCGCGGCGCTCGAGACGATGGGGGTGAACAGCCACGGCTACCTGGTGGCCCCGCGTTTGATCGCGGCCCTTCTGGTTTTCCCGCTTCAAACGGCGCTTTTCGTCACCGTTGGTTTGTGGGGCGGCAGCCTGTCCGGCTCTCTGTTGCTCGGCGTCGAATCCGGGGTTTACTGGTCATCGGTGGAGCGGGCCGTGGAATCGCGGGACCTGAGAGAATGTTTCATCAAAGCGGCCACATTCGGTCTTTTGACCATCAGCATCTGCGCCTATCACGGCTTCAACGCGCACCGCTGCCACTCGGCATCAGGCGCCCGAGCCGTCAGCGCCTCCACCACCCGGGCGGTTGTGCTTTCCAGCATCATCGTCCTGGCGGCCGACTACGTCATCACATCGTTTCTCGTCTGAGCATGGGCACAGCCACACAAGATCTGCTGCTCCACGTCGAAGACCTCCACAAGCGCTTCGACGACCACGTCGTTCTGGCGGGAGTCGAGCTCGGCGTGCTGCGCGGCAGCGTTTTTTCCGTGCTTGGCCCCAGCGGGGCCGGAAAGTCGGTGTTCCTCAAATGCCTGGCGGACGTCATGCAGCCCGATGCGGGGCGGATCAGTTTTGACGGGCGCCCGATGAGTTTCACCGATCCCTCCGCCCGCAAGGAGTTTCGCCGGCGCTGCAGTTTCCTCTTTCAAGGCAACGCGCTCTTCGATTCATTAACGGTTTTGGAAAATGTGGCGCTCCCGCTCGAACAGACGACAGACCTGACAGACCATGAAATTCGCGAACGCAGCCACGAAGCTCTGAGGCAACTGGAAATCGATGATTACGGCAGCCACTATCCCGGCCAGCTCTCGGGCGGCATGCAAAAACGCCTCGCGCTTGCCCGCGCGATCGTCACCCGTCCGGAGCTCGTCTTTTTCGATGAGCCGACCGCCGGGCTTGACCCGCTTCGCCGCAACGCGGTTTTTACCATGATCGCCCAATACCAGCGCCAGTTCGGTTTTACCGCGCTCGTCGTCACCCATGACGTGGTCGAGGCATTGATCGCCAGCGACCGAGTCGCGCTCCTCGACCATGGCCGGATCTGCTTCGAAGGCACTCCCGCCGAATTTTCCGCTTCGGCCCACCCCGTGGTTTGCGGCTTCCGCGACAGCACCGACACGCTTGGCCACTCTCTCGCCGCGATCCGTCGCGGGGAGCACATTCAACCCGACAACTCATGAAACATACCACGATCGAGCTTTATATGGGGATCTTCGTGCTGCTGGGAATCGCTGCGGTGGCCTACCTGACGATGAAACTCGGCACGGGATCGGTGGTCGGCGGCGACACCTATCTGGTCGAGGCCCGCTTTGCCGATGCCGGCGGGTTGCACGGCGGAAGCAGCGTGCATATGGCAGGCGTGACTGTCGGGCGGGTGGAGAGGGTGCGCTTGGACCCTGCGGATTTCAGCGCGATCGCCACGCTCCGGATCCAGTCCGCCCTCAGGCTTCCGACAGATTCCATGGCCGCCATCAAGACCAGCGGGCTGATCGGCGACAAGTTTGTCTCCCTTTCTCCAGGTGCAGATGAGGCTTGCCTGCAACCCGGAACAAGGATCACGATGACCGAGTCGTCCGTCGATCTTGAATCCTTGATCGGCAAGATGGCTTTTGGTAGTGTCGACAAGGAAACAGACAAAAAACCCGCACCATGAACCCGCGACTGCTGTTCCTCGCCGCCTTGATCCTGCTGCACGGAAGTGCTTCGGCATCGACTGCCGAAGCGGAAAAGCGCCTGCAAACTGCGGTGAACGAGGTTCTCGCCGCAGCCGATGCGGCCCCGAGCCGCGGCGTGTTGCTGGAATACCTGAATCCCATTTTGCAAAGGCACATGAGCTTTGATGCCATGACACGGCGCGCGGTCGGCCCGGGGTGGCGGCAGTTCACGGACGATCAGAAAAAGAAGTCGACCCAACTTTTTGCCACGTTGATCATCCGCACCTACAGCAGCAAGTTCACTCCCGGAGAACACCCGGTCATCAAATTCAACCCCGCGTCGGCGCCCGCGCCCGGCAGAGTCGAAGTGCCCACCACCCTCCAATACCAGGGCAGCCATTACAGCGTCACGTATCGCCTGGAAGAAGCCGAGGGCTGGCGCGTCACCGATGTGGTGATCGAAGGGGTGAGCCTAGTTGCAAACTACAGGGCCCAATTTGACGAGCAATTCAAAAAAGGCGGCGCGGGAGCCGTGGTTGGCGCATTATCTCAATCTGTGGATCACCAAAAATGAAACTTCCCATCCTTCCCCTTCTTCTTGCGGCGGCAACAATTCCGCTCCTAACCAGTTGCAACGCCCCTGCCCCGAAGCAACCGACCCAGTCTGCCGCGGTCCGAGGTGGCAGCGACGGCAAGTCCGTGAAAGCCGCGGAGGGCGACCTGAACGAATACCGTGCCGTATCGGTCGCCGACCCGCTGGAGCCTATCAACCGGGCAACTTTCTGGATCAACGACGGGCTCTACACGGTCGTCCTGCGACCCCTTACAAAGGGGTATGAGTTCGTGATCCCGAAACCGGTGCGCACCGGAATCCACAACGTGTTCGAGAACGTGAGGTTCCCGGTCCGGTTCGTGAACGACACGCTGCAGGGGAACTTCAAACGCGCGGGCTATGAGACGGGGAAATTTTTTGTGAACACCATTGCCGGCGTCGGCGGGATCGGGCGTCCGTCCGACCACATCCCGGCCCTGGCCGATGTGCCCGAGGGGGATACCGGCCAGACATTCGCAAAATGGGGCATCGGCCACGGCATCTACATCGTTCTGCCGGTGCTGGGTCCAAGCAGCCTGCGCGACACGGTCGGGATAGCTGGCGACTACGTTTTGAATCCCGTGAATTGGGTGAGCTTCGTGTATGGCGGATATGCCTGGACCATCGCGATCCCCTCCACGAATAGCCTGCGCGTCACGCACGAGCAGCTCGGGGTCTATGATTCGGCCTCAAAAAGCTCGTTGGACAAGTATCTCGCCATCCGCAGCGCCTACATCCAGCACCGCCAGGAAGTCGCCAAGAAATAGGTCGGTCCTAGAGCCGGTCAACCCGCCGAATTCCGACGCCGTTGCGAACCGCGCAGCAAGGATCACCATGACACCTAGGAAAGGAACGCGGACGGATACCGACTGGCCGAAGCCGAACTGAAAGCGTCCAGCAAATGAGCGCCGCAAACGGTTCAGTGGAGTTTCTCGGCGTTCCGGTTCACGCGGGCCATGGTGCCGGTGAGTTCCAAGTATGGTTCGTCCTTGATGTCCACGAGGCCGTAGTTTGAGTTTTCCCCATCGAAGCGCCCTTCTTTCGGTTCGTCGGCGTGTTCGAACCAATGGTAGCCCACGAGGCCTGGCTCGGCGAGGGCGAGCGTGACGAATTTCTCAAACGCGGCAGCGCGTTCCGCCTGGGTCTGATATTTTCCCCCCGCGCCCTTGGTGTTCGGGAGGCCGGCGTCCTCGCCGCGGAACGAGAATTCTCCGATGATGAGCGGCTTCCCGAATGCCGAGTAGCGCTTGATCACGGGGCGAGGATCGGCCGCGTAGCAATTGAACGAGATAACATCAAGATATTTTGCCGCGGCGGCGATGACCGGCTTCGGGGGCACATAGGCGAAGCGGCAGCCGAAGTTCATGTGGTGCGGATCCGCGCTCTTGATGGCCTCGCTCGTGATGCGGAAATAGTGCTCCGCAAGGTTTGCGAGGAACGCCTCGCAATCGGCCACATAGGCCGCGCGCTTCGGGTCGGCCTCGTTTGCGCGGCGCTCGGTTTCCTCGTTTTGCGCAAACATTCCCTTGCGCACGAAGGGCGGTTTGACCGCAGGGGCGTTTTCCAACCCCTCCCACGAATGGAATGTGGTATTCCACACGTCATTGAATTTCGCGACATCCCCGTAACGCTTTCGCACAGTCTCCACTGCGGCCTTTTTGCCGGGCTCGCCCGGTGGCAGAGAGAGGAACAACGTGAGAAGTTCGTCCGAGCCGCGCCAGTCGGGACCCCAGCGAAGTTCGTTGTCGGTGAACCACCCGAGAACCCAGGGGTCGTCCTTCAGCGGCGAGACGATCTTGACAGCATGCTCCATGGCGGATTTTTTGAAATTTGGATCGAACACATCCGGAAATACTCCCTTCAGCCATGCGTTGCCATTTTGCCTGCTCGCAACGAATGCCGAACCGAAATTGAGGATCGGCGCATAGGCAAGCCGGCGACCATTTTTTGCCGCAGAGGAGACCTTTGCATCCGACCATGCGCCGAGGGTATTGAAGCTCCAATCGAGAAGCCGCCCTGCCACCGCAGTCCGCCACGCCTCCGCTGTTCCGTATTTGGCCTTGTTCGTGTCGCCGTATGGCGAGACCTCCGTATTCAAAATCCTGTCCTGCGAAAACTGCACGGTTGTCACACCCTTGGAAATGAACCGTGAGCCATCCGGAGCGATGAGCCACCAGCGGCCATCAACCTGCTTGGCCTGGAAATAATCCCCGGCGCTCGAAGCGATAGGAAAACAAAGGACAGAGAGAAAAAAAGCGGAGGGGATGAATCTTTTCAAGTGCCGAGAGATATCCTGAGCGCGCGCAAAAATCCAGAGCGGGTTTTTTAAGAACCCGCGAAACAAGTCGGAATTTTTAAAAAATGTGGCGCGACTCACTGATAAACCTTCAAGTAAATACCGGCATTGTGAAACGCTTCTGGTGCAAAACTTGGCATGCAACCCCGCTTTGACAGCGGGGGTCTTTTAGGGTGGAATCTAGAAATGAACAAACTCCTTCTCGCCGTTGCAGCCACCCTTGCCTTTGCGGCACTCTCCTCGCCAACTTTTGCATGCACCCGCGCCGTCCTGAAGACCGACGGGGGAACGGTCCTGACCGGCCGCTCGATGGATTGGATGCAGGACATCGGCAACAATCTCTGGCTTTTCCCACGGGGCATGCACCGCGACGGGGCCGCCGGTCCGAAATCCCTCAAGTGGGAATCAAAATACGGCAGCGTGGTCACGACGATTTACGAGGTGGCAACGGTCGATGGACTCAACGAAAAGGGCCTGGCCACCAACATTCTCTACTTGGCCGAGTCCGACTACGGATCGGTCGGCGACAAGTCCCCGATGTGCATCTCGATGTGGGGCCAATATGTTCTGGATAATTATGCGACAGTGGCGGAAGCGGTCCGCGATTTGGAAAAAGAGCCTTTCCGGTTGGTGGCTCCCGTGCTCCCGAATGGCTCGCCGGCGCATGGCCATCTCTCGATGACCGATGCCTCGGGGGACTCCGCCATTCTCGAATACATCGACGGGAAACTCGTCATCCACCACGGGCCACAATACACGGTCATGACCAACTCCCCCGAATACTCGCAGCAGCTCGCCATTAACCGCTATTGGGAAGGTGTGGGGGGAACGGCATTTTTGCCAGGGACGTCCCGCGCATCCGATCGGTTTGCCCGCGCCTCGTTCGGCATCAACGCGGTTCCTCGCGCCGCCGACCCCAACTACATCAAGGCCGTTCCCGGCCAGGAATTGGCGCTGCAGGGTGTGGCCAGCGTGATGAGTGTCATCCGGTCGGTGAGTGTCCCGCTCGGCATTTCCACGCCCGGCCAGCCGAACATCGCGTCCACAATCTGGCGGACCGTCTCCGACAGCCAGCATTTGGTTTACTACTACGATTCGGCCACCGTCCCGGACACGTTTTGGGTCGAGCTGGGGAAGTTGGATTTCAGCCCGGGTTCCAAAGTCAAGCGCCTGCTGCTCACCGGCGGCAAGGTTTACTCGGGAGAAATCTCAAACCACTTCGAGCCCTCCGAGCCATTCACGCCTCTGACTGCTGCCGCTAAATAGGAGGGGGATCTCTTGCGGGCGCTCAGGAAGCTCGCTTCTGATTTGTCAACCAGCCCCCGATCTGCGAGAGTTCAATTATGGCACGCTCTGTCACGGCTGCACTGATTCTTGCGTTCGCCGGTTTTTCCAACGCCGCAACCCCGATCATCCGAGAGCCCGGAGCAATCTACCTCGCGGATTTCGATGTCAAACCTCTCCGTCTGAAAGTGCTCGAACCGGCCTACGCCTACTTTGACGCCACCCAAACCAGGTATGCGGGCACACTCCGGTTTCCTCAAACCGTGCAGGTCGAGGGCTTGAATTCCAACGGCCTCATCCGGGTGCGCGGAAATGCCCAGCAGGGAGGAATCGTCGCATGGGTGGATCCCCGGTCCCTCGAACCGCTGCCCGCCAACTTCTCGGAAAACCTCCGCAAGAGCGAAGCGCGACGGAACGAGGTCGAAGCACTGGTTTCCAGGAATGAAGTCGCTATCGGAATGACCGCCGATGAAGTCGGGAGAAGCCTCGGAAAACCCCAGAAAAAAACCAGCCGGGCAGACAAATCCGGGACGCAGCAGATTTGGGAATTTGTCAAATATCAACTCGTCCCCCAGACAACCTTCGCTCCGGCCAACAACCAGACCATCATCACGTTTCAAAAGACCACCAACTCTCCCGGCGGCACACTGATCCAGAACAACCAGGGGCTTGCCGCCAGCACGATCTACGTCAAAGTCCCCGTCGGGACACTCACCGTGACATTCAAGGACAACATCGTCGAGGCCCTCGACCAATCCGAGGGAACCACCACGGGCGGTCAAGTATCAGTTGTCATCCCACCCTTGAATGTGTATTGGTAGCCCTTCTGCAAACGGCGGGGTAGCCAAGTGGTAAGGCACGGCTCTGCAAAAGCTGTATTCGTCGGTTCGATTCCGACCCTCGCCTCACTCATTATCACGTTGATTTTGAGTTAGTTACAAACCTCAAAAATCCAACTGTCAGCAAAAATGTCAGCAGTTTTGGCCGCTTTTGCGTCCTCCTCAACTGCTCGGACCTGCTCTGCTACTGCTCCTTTGGTCGTTTTGCGGCTCCGGGATACACTGTCAGCAAGCCATGAAAGCGCGCCACAGAACCTTCCGCCGCGGGGGCGTCTATTACGCCCACGACGGCGACACGCGCAAGCAGCGCTCGCTGGGCACCCGGGATAAGACCGAGGCGGCGCGCCTGCTCGCGGCCCTCAACGAGAGCTCCCACGCGCAGAGTTTCAATCTCCAACTGGCGAGGGTTTACCTGACGGCGAGCAACCCCCGGATGGCGGAGCGGACGTGGGGAGACGTGTTTGGGGAGGTGATGGCTCTCAAGACCGGGGTCACGAGGGACCGGTGGGAAAACGCCATCAAGGATGCCGCTTACCGCGGCCTTCTTCCGCGCAAGCTGATCGAGACCACGGCCGAGGATTTCCTCAAGGCTCTCAACTCGGGGACGGTCTCCACCAACGTGTTCCTGCGGCGCGTCCACAACTTCGCCCTCGACATGAACTGGCTCCTCTCCCCGGTGATCGTGGAACAGGAGGGAAGATATGTCGCGCGCCTCTTCCAGGGCAGCGGCTACGACGGCAGCCGCGATGGAGCTCCGGGCCTGGGTCACCAGATCCGGAAACTCACGCGCGCCGTCGACGAAGATGGCAACCTCGCCGCCGAGCCGGCGCACCCCGAGCGCGGAGTGCTCATCGGGGTCGAGAAGACAACATCCAAGGGTTCAAAATATCCGAAATACCGGACGCTTTTCTTTCCACTCGTCAGGGAATTGTGGATACATTGGCAACTCCACATCCCAAAATGCGCACGAACCACTTCGTTTTCCTGAAATCCTTGAGGCTCCCGACCATCGTCCTGGCAGCCGTCCTTCTGCTTGCAGCCGGGGCACAAGCCCAGTTTTACGAATGGAGTGCGGGGCCGCTGCAAGCCTCGAAACTCAGCACCGTTGCATTCAAGGGATGGCTGCCCGAACGCAGCGAACCGTTGCGCGGCACTCTGCTGCTCATACCGGGACGCCACGGAGACGGGCGAGGCATGGCTGGCGACGCCGCGTGGCAGGGGCTGGCGAACGAGATTGGTTTTGCAATCATCGCCTGCCAGTTCGCCGACGGAGACCCGTTCCTCTACCAGGGGGATCCGCAGGGGGAGGTCTCGAAGTGCATCAATAGCGCCGTTGAGCATCTGGCCACGGAGAGCAAACATCCCGAACTGGCGAAAGCCCCGCTCGCATTCTGGGGCTTGTCGGCGGGCTCAAATGTCTCCGAGTGCTATTGCAGCAAGTTTCCCCAGCGGGTCGCCGCCTTTGTCAGCTCCTCGGGAACGCGGGGCCCCGGCGGACT
>Ga0118677_10006671_pt1 | contig 19427 bp, 17 predicted proteins | sample AliMusrvi5mmetaG_FD_86154 | JGI IMG/M metagenome (GOLD analysis project Ga0118677, IMG submission 86154)
GCCCATTATGCTTGTGACAATAAAACACAAGAGTATAAAGGCAGATATAAGTCTTTTCATCGTTTATGGTGTAAGTATACCTGGTATATTTAAATAATGCCAGTTGGAGAGACTTACGAAGACTTACGAAGAAGCTTTGCGCTCTGTTAGCACTTAAACATATGAAAACTTCTTGAGTAAATTTTCCTATAGCAAAACCCTTAAGAGAAATTTTCTATTGAAAAATTCGGGTTTATCTATAATATTGCCCCTATGAAAATTGGCTCGATAGAACTCAATAAACCCTTGGCCTTGGCCCCCATGGAAGACGTTACCGAACTTCCCTTTCGTTTGATTTGCAAACGTTTAGGCGCGGATTTGGTGTACACAGAGTTTACAGCGTGCGAAGCGTTGATTCGTGATATCCCAAGGGCCCTTAAAAAGATTGAAATCGACGACGAAGAAAGACCTGTTGCCATCCAAATCTTTGGCGGACGTCCAGAAGCCATGGAAGGCGCAGCACAAGTGGTTGAAAAATATAAACCAGACTTTATCGACATCAACTGCGGCTGCTGGGTGAAGAACCATGTGGCCCGTAATGAAGGCGCTGGGCTTTTAAGAGATCTTCCCCTTTTTGAAAAAATCGTCAAAGCAACCGTCAAGTCAACCAAACTTCCCGTTACTGTAAAGACCCGTCTAGGATGGGATGATCAAAGCATCGTCATCTTAAATGTGGCCAAAATGGTCGAGCAGGCCGGCGCTAAAGCCTTAACCTTGCATTGCCGCACCCGCTCTCAGGCCCACAATGGTTTTGCAGACTGGTCCTGGCTTGAGAAGGTCAAGAAGGCTATTTCCATTCCTTTAATCGGTAACGGTGATGTGACCACCCCCGAAGATGCCAAGTCCATGCTTGAAACCGGCTGTGACGGGGTCATGATTGGCCGAGGGGCCATTGCTAATCCATGGATTTTTAAAGAGACTAAACACTATCTTTCAACAGGTGAGTATCTTCCTGAGCCAAGCTTAGAAGAAAAGATTGAAATATGCCTGACTCATTTAAAACTTAACGTACACTACAAAGGTGAAAAATACGGCGTGCAGACCTTTCGTAAACATTACAGCGGCTATTTAAAAGGACTGCCCAACATAAGCTCTGTGCGCGCTGAATTAATGCAGTACACACAGTTAGAACAAGTCATCCAATGTTTAACCCAATACAAAGAAGAAACCCACTATGTCGTCAGTGAAAAAGTTTGATATCATCACCATCGGTTCCGGCGGAGGCGCAAAGATTTCCTCACCAGCCGCCTCTTTAGGCTTTAAGGTGGCCGTCATTGAAAAAGACCGTTTAGGCGGCACCTGCTTAAACCGAGGGTGCATCCCCTCTAAAATGCTCATTCATCCAGCCGATGTAGCCATTGCTATAAAAGAAGCCAAACGCTTTGATATCCATAATGACCCCAAATTTACCGTCGATTTCCAAAAACTTATTAGCCGCATCTCACAAACGGTCGATAGTGATTCAGATAAGATTACCGTAAGCTATAGCAAGCATCCTAATATCACCTATTTTAAAGGCGAGGCTAAATTTTTAGAAAACAAGATTATTGAAGTTAATGGCGAACAACTCACTGGGGATAAAATCTTTATTGCGGTTGGAAGCCGACCTCAAATTCCTGAAATTCCAGGTCTAGCAGGAACTCCCTACATGACCTCAACCGAAGCTTTGCGCAAACAAAGCTTGCCTGAGTCGATGATTATTATTGGCGGCGGCTATATTGCCTGCGAATTAGGACATGCCTATGGGGCCTTGGGAACTAAAACACATTTTCTCGTCCGTTCTTCTCTCCTGCGCCATGAAGACTCTGAAGTATCAAGCGAATTTCAAAAAGTATTCAGCCAATACCACGACATTCACCTTAATGCCGTGCCGACAAAGGTTGAATATACCGACGGGGTTTTCTGTGTCCATTACACCCATGAAGGACAACCCCAAACCATCAAGGCTAAGAGCTTGCTTATCGCTACAGGGATAGTGTCTAACACCGACACTCTAGATTTATTAAACACCGACATTGAACTTAAAAAAGGCGGACTTATCAAGGTCAATGATTATTTAGAAACCTCGGTCGAAAATATCTACGCCTTAGGCGATTGCATCGGTAATTATTTCTTCCGTCATAGCGTTAACTTTGAAGGGGAATATCTTTTTGACTGGCTTTTTGCAGGAAAACCCAAAACCCCTATTGCCTATCCGCCAGTGCCTCATGCTATTTTCACCCACCCTCAGGTTGCTGGAGTTGGAGTCACCGAAGATGAATTAAAAAGGCAAGGAGTTGACTATTTTGTAGGTTTGAATCCTTACAAAAGCTCGGCGATGGGTATGGCTCTATTATCAGAATACGGATTTTGCAAATTATTATTTGAACGAAAAAATCGCAAACTTTTAGGCGGGCATATTATCGGCGATGAAGCCTCTGATATGATTCATATGGTCATTGCCTACATGAACATGAACGCCACCTTGGATGATATGCTGCGCACCATCTATATTCACCCAGCTTTACCAGAAATCGTCCGCAATGCCGCGCGAAAAGCTAAAGCAGCGCTGGAAAAGAATGTAATACGAGTATAATACTGTCTATGAGAAATTCTGAAACAGCTATTTCTATCAAAAGCCTAACAAAGTTCTATAAAAAATTCCAAGCGCTTAATGAGGTTTCTTTTCAGGTCAAACGGGGTGATTTCTTTGCCTTTTTAGGCCCCAACGGAGCTGGAAAGACCACCACCATCAATTGCCTGACAGGCCTCTCCAATTATCAAAGCGGAGAAGTTAAAATCTTTGGTTATGATGTCACATCAGAATATCTGCATTCGCGTCGTCTTATTGGATTATGCGCCCAGGAATTTAATTTTGACCCGTTTTTATCCATTTATAATCTGTTAGTCTATCAGGCCGAATATTTCGGCATTCCTCCTCTTGAAGCCAAAAACCGCGCCAATCAACTTTTAGAGCGTTTCAATTTATCGGATAAACGCAATTGTAAACATCGCGCTCTTTCAGGCGGGATGAAAAAACGCCTGCTTCTTTGCCGGGCCCTTATCCATGACCCTGAAATTCTTATTCTCGACGAACCAACCGCCGGTTGTGATTTGGAATTAAAATTCTTAATTTGGGATTATCTGGCCCAACTAAACCGTGAAGGCAAAACCATTTTTTTAACAACCCACTATATGGAAGAAGCGGAAAAACTTTGTAAAACTATTGGCATTATCAATCACGGGGGCATGGTGCGTATTGGGGACAAAAAACAAATTTTACAAGACAAAAGTTTAGAAGAAATATTCTTAGAAATTACAGGATCGGAATAATATGCTCCATTTAATCACAAACCCAATCGGAGTCTGGGCCTTATCCAAGAGAGAAATCCATCGTTTCTTCTCGGTGGCTAATCAAACCATCTTCCCCCCGCTTGTTTCCTCTGCTCTATTTATGTATATCTTTGGAGTCGCCATCGGTTCTCGAATTAACTTTGCTTCTACAGGTTTTTCCTATCTGCAATTTATCGTCCCAGGCCTTATGGCCATGCATTTGATTTCAAGCTCCTATGAAAACACTTCTTCATCCCTTTTTATTGGCCGTTGGCATAATCACATCCAAGAGATATTGCTTTCTCCCTTGTCCTACATTGAAATGGTTCTAGGGTTATTAGCCGGAGGTGTGGCCCGAGGGATCACGGTCTGTGTGGGTGTTTGGGGCATATCTTTCATCTTTACTCAAACCTCCGTTGCTCATCCACTGGCCTTACTTTATTTTATGGTCATGATTGCGGTCATCTTTTCTTGCGCGGGAATGATGGGCGCTTTATGGGCAGAAGATTTTGGTATGCTTTCTATTTGGAACATTTATCTGATCGTTCCTTTGGCTCTTTTAGGAGGGGTTTTTCACCCCTTATCAATGTTGCCAGCACCTCTTCAGATTCTCTCTCACTTTAACCCCATGTATTATTTGATATGCGGTATTCGCTTGAGCATGACTAATTCAGGAGACACCTCCCTTGCCATATGCGCCATCGTCGCCTTTCTTCTTGCCAGCTTGTTCTTCGTCGCTACCGTATATTTGTTTAAGATTGGGTATAAATTAAGAACTTAATTAACCTTAGCCTTAATCGCCAAGGCGTGAACTCCGTTGGCCAATGGCCCTTCAAGGGCCGTATAAATCATGCGGTGACGTTCAAGCAAGGACTTACCCTCAAAGACCTTAGAGACAATCTCAATAGTAAAATGTGTCCCTCCTTTTTGGGCTTCAAGGTTATGGCCAGCGTGCTTGGAGCTATCATCAATGACGTGTAAATATTGCGGCTCAAACTTTTCCTGTAGGATTTTTTCAATCAGTTCGGCAGGCTCACTGCTCCTGCTTTGAGGTTCTCGAAAGGGCTTTGCTTTCATCATGGTTTGATATTATACTATAACCATTATGAATAAATTCACTTTAGATCAAAATTTCACCCACACCATTTGCGTCTCGTGTATTCAGGACAAACAGTTGGAAGTTCATAAATGGCTTAAAAGCTATGAACAAAACTACACCCCCATCTACAGTTCAGTAGACATCAGAGATGCTGGCTTTAAAATTGCGGTTGTGGACACCAACCTTTTCCCTGCAGGGTTTAACAATCTATGTGAACATGGTATTGAAGATTCAATCAATTTCCTTAAAAATGCCATTCTAAAAAGAGTCCCCGGCGCCAAGAAAATCTTGATTGCGGCCGAAGAGCATACACGTAATACCTGGTATTTAGAAAACATCCGCATCTTACAAAGCATTATTCAACAAGGCGGATTTGAAGTGGATATCGCCACCTTTTTTACTACCCAGCCTTCTTTTTGCGAACAATCCGCCAGCGCCATTGAATTAGAGACCGCCTCAGGCAAAACCGTCAAGATCCACTGTTTCCGCCGAATTTTAGAAAAGATAAGAACAAAACAAGAACATTATGATTTGATGATCATGAACAATGATTTAATGAAAGGAATCCCCGCAGACCTTCTTGAGGCCAATATTCCTATGTTCCCCTCTATTCACGCAGGCTGGCATTCAAGACTTAAATCTGAACATTTCCGCCACACCAATGAACTGATGAAGGAATTTGCCTATATGGTAGGCTTTGACCCCTGGCTATTTTCCTGCCTTTACAGAGTCGTCGATGATGTCGATGTGAATAATGAAACAGATAGGCAAAAATTGTATGTTCAAGCCAAAAGCCTTTTCGAGGAAATCCAAGCCAAATACACGCGATATAATATCGAGGAGAAACCTTTTATCTTTATCAAGGCCAACAGCGGCACGTATGGTTTGGGGGTTGTTCCTATTGAGGATCCTAAACAAATCCTGGAATTAAACCGCCGCAAACGCAACGACCTCTCTAGGGACAAGGCCGCGCAGGAAGTCACCAGTTTTATGCTCCAGGAAGGCGTACCCAGCATTCAACGGATTGAAAATAATACTTGTGAGGTCTGCATTTATCAAATCGATAATAATCTCGTCGGAGGTTTTTACAGGTTCCACACCAATAAAGGTTCCCGCGAAAATCTTAACTCTCCAGGCGGTATGGAATTCCAAAAAATGTGCCCGCATCTGGATAAGTACGGCAAGGATTGTGGTATCCAGCACAACTTAAACATCTTTGATATTTACCGTATTTTAGCGCGAATCGCAGGAGTTGCCGCCACGGAGGAAATCAAAGAATTGGAGAACAAATAAAATGAAATTTCTCTTTTTGATGGATCCTTTAGAAACGGTCGTTTTCGAAAAAGATACTACCTTCATGCTGATGCTAGAATCTCAGCGGCGAGGACATGAGGTGTATTTTCTCCCTGAGGACGGTATAAGCCTGGAAGAGGGAAAATTATACTTTCAAGCCACCAAGGTCAAGCCTCAACTTATCGTGGAAGAGCCCTTTTTAGTGGAAATGCCCACTCGTCTTTCCCAAGAGGATATCCACGCCGTGTTTGTGCGTCCCGATCCGCCGTTTGATGAACAGTACCTGATGAACACCTGGCTATTAGACCAGCTTCCCAAAAACATTGCCGTCATGAATAATCCAACAGGAATACGCACCGTCAATGAAAAAGTCTGGAGTGCGCAATTTACCGAAATCACTCCCACAACCATCGTGTCCGCTAACAAAACTGAGTTATTAAACTTTATTAATAAACATAAGAATGTTATCGCGAAACCCACCAATTCTTTTGGCGGCCAATCAGTTTTCCAGGTACAAGCAGGAGACACTAATACCAATGTCATCCTAGAAACCATGAGTAAAGATTATTATGAAGCCATCATTCTGCAGAAATATGTTCCCGAAGCCCAAAAAGGAGACAAACGCATCCTTTTACTTAATGGCGAAGCTTTAGGAGCTGTTTTGCGCGTCCATGCGCCTGGTGAACACCGGAATAATTTCTTTGCCGGCGGTAAACCCGTAGCAACAACCATAAGTACTCGTGAAGAATACATTATTGAGCTCTTAAAGCCTCACTTGCAAAAACTAGGCCTCTATTTTGTCGGGATTGATATTCTCGGTGATTACCTTATTGAAGTCAATGTCACCTCCCCCACCTGCCTGCAGGAAATGAACCGTTTATACAATCAGCATCTAGAAGAAAAAGTCATTGATTTTGTAGAAAAATTGATACAATAGCACCTTATGAATCCACTCACTCTTTACTATTTTTTAGGTTGTCCTTACTGCCAACGCGTCCAAGATTATCTGTCAAAAGAAGGCATTGATGTTCCTATGAAGGATATCCGCAAGGAACCTTCTTTCAAAGAAGAACTAATTAAAATTGGCGGTAAAGGTCAGGTTCCCTGCCTTGTTATTGACGGTAAGGCCTTGTATGAGTCTTTAGACATTATTGAATGGTTTAGAAAGAACTATAAAAAATGATTTTAGATGAAATTAAATCAAGAATAGAACAAGCTGTTCCTCATGCTATCGTCCATGTCATAGATCCCATGAAGGATGGACAGCATTTACAAGCCTATGTGGTCTCTTCATCTTTTGAAGGACTGCCGATATTTAAACAGCAACAGATGGTCATGTCTTCAATCAAAGACATGTTTCAAACTGTCCATGCATTAGGTTTGAAAACTTTTACACCTGCAAAATGGAACGAAGTAAAATCGCAATACGGATATTAACTGTAAAGCCGGCCAGATTCGCCGTCTTTATCTTCAAGGAGAACTGATATGCTTACCACCCACCTGCGTCAAGAAATTGAAAACGACATCAAGCACAATAAAATTGTCATCTATATGAAAGGGACTGCCGACGCCCCCATGTGCGGTTTCTCAGCAAGATCCGTCCAGATATTACAATCCTATAATGTCCCCATCAAAGACCACAATGTCTTAGCCTCCGAAGATTTGCGTCAAGGTATCAAAGAATTTACCAATTGGCCCACCTTGCCACAAATTTTCATTAATGGTGAATTCATCGGCGGCTGCGACATTGTCACTGAAATGCACGAAAACGGTGAGTTAGCCAAGTTGCTCAAGTAAGGTATAAGGAAAAATTCCTGAGGAATGCCCGTCGTTCCAGCTGATACCGACGGCATAATTACCAAGCGGCAATATTTCTTTAGGGGCAATGTCCATCCGAATTTGGGCGGGATTTAAGATTTTCTTTCCGGTGATTTCATTGACACAGACAGCGCATTGACACGCCAAACGCACCTGGCGATTGTCTAACACAAGCTTCTTACCGTCGGAAAATATCAAATGAATATTTTGATGGTCAAAGTTCACTTGTGGAATTTTATGGCTGACTCCTGCTTCGCCGGCAAGGATTTTCAACAAAGCATCCGCCCCTTGGGCCATATATTCTTCTAAGTTTAGACTTGGAATGATAGGTATTTCAACCAAGGTCTTGACCCCAAAACGATTTTCTAAAGTTTGACTGCCACCAAACAAATAATGTTTCTTTTGACAAGAATCACAAACAAAAAAGGCCATATTATCGACGATCCCTAGAATAGGAACTTTAACTTTCTCAAACATCAAAATACCGCGCGCCACATCCACCAAGGACAGGGTCTGACGCGTCGTCACAATGACCGCACCGGTTAGACGAATGGATTGGGTAATCGTCAACTGAATGTCTCCTGTTCCCGGAGGCATATCAATGATCAAATAATCCAATTCTCCCCAATCGGTCTGAAGCAATAACTGTTGGATATAGTTAGCGATAATAGGTCCACGCATCACGGCCGGAGCATCCCCTAATAAAAAACCAAAGGACATAAGCTTAATCCCTTCAGCTTCTATAGGCTCAGCCATTTTAAACTCATTGACCATGACATTGACGGAAGGCAGATTAAAAAGCGTTGGCAATGATGGCCCGTGAATATCCGCATCAAGAAGTCCAACCTTAAGACCCTTCTTAGACAAGGCACGCACCAAGCCGGCGGCAACGGTCGACTTACCAACCCCACCTTTACATGAGGAAACGGCGACAACATTCTTAACTTTTGATAGACCAAATGGATTAGGCATGGAGGGCATTATACATTAATAACTATGTTCGTCCAGCTTCACTTTTCCGCGGAATATCCAATAAATACTAACCGTATAAGCAATGACGATGGGCATACCGATTAAAGCGATAATCAGCATGGTCTGGAGGGTTTTAATCGAGGAAGAAGCATTATAAATCGTCAAACTAAATTGTGGGTTAGGATTAGAATACGCCATGTTTGGAAAAATACCGGAACCAAACAAAAACATAAAAAGGACAATAGCCACAGATGAAGAGATAAACGCCATAAAATCCTTTTTATGATAAATCTCTCGAGGGATATTGGCAATAACCAACAACTTAACAACAGGAATTAGAAAAAGAATAGGATAATTCTTAAAATTAGCTACCATCTGTGGGACATAAAGCATGGTCGCCATGGTCAAAATACCATACATAATCATAAAGAAAATAATACAATTCTTGACCCATCCTCTGGCTTTATCATGAAACTCACCTTCGGTCTTCATGACAATATAAATAGACCCATGCATCATGCAAACCGAAACTACCATAATCCCCGTCAATAAAGCATACGGATGAAGAAGGCCGAAAAATGTCCCATGAAATTCTTTATCAGCTCCAAGGGGTATTCCCCAAATCAAATTACCAATAACAACTCCAAATAAAAAGGCGGTCAAAATACTCGCCACTGAAAACGCCACATCCCATGTCTGACGCCATTTAGGTGAAGGAAGCTTACTACGAAACTCAATAGCCACGGCACGAAAAATCAAACAAAAAATCAGTAAGAAAACGGCCAAATAAAATCCTGATGCCAGCGTCGCGTAGACATCGGGAAAAGCCGCAAATAATGCCCCCCCTCCTGTCACCAACCAAACTTCGTTTCCATCCCACACAGGACCAATTGCATTAATCATCAGGCGGCGTTCATTATCTCCTTTAGCAAAAAGGTGCAAAGCCCCAACTCCCAAATCAAAACCATCCAGGATGGCATAGCCTGCTAATAAAACTCCGACTAAAATAAACCAGATTAAATGTAAATCCATATTATTCCGATGCTCTGTGAGTAGATCCGTCTATTTGGGCCTCTATAAGTTCAGGGCCATGCTTTATTTTGCGGTCCAGTAAAAATATAAAAAGTACAAATAGTAATAAATAAATCAACGTAAACATAATTAATGAAGTTAATACTGCCCCAGCCTGAACAGCCTTGGAAAGACCATCTGACGTCCGTAAAAGTCCATAAACAATCCATGGCTGACGTCCAACTTCAGCGGCTATCCATCCTAATTGATTGGCAAATTGTGGTAAAAGTACCGCCGGAACCAAGATTCTCAAATACCACACTTTTTCAAACAGACGCCCCTGCCAAAAGAAGATTATACCCGTCACAGTAATCAACATCAAAATGATGCCAATAATAATCATCAAATGATAGGTGTAAAAAGTAGCCGCCACAGGAGGTCTATCTGCATTTTTGAAAGATTGAAGACCTTTAACGGGTTGCTTAAAATCGCCATGAATCAGATAACTGACAAATCCTTTAATATGAGGGCCTATAACTTGGTGATTCTTCTCATCAACTAGACCAAACAAATAAAAATTAGCTGGAGCATTAGCGGCGAAATGGCCTTCCATAGCCGCCAATTTTGTAGGCTGCCACTTGGCAACAGCTTCCGCGGCAATGCGACCGGTGATCAGCTGTCCAAAACAGGCAATCATGGCTAAAATAATAGCTACCTTCATTGAGGCTTTAGCAAATTCTGTATGCTGCTTCTTTAATAAATAATACGCGCTAATACTTAACACCATAAAGGCCCCTGCAATCCAAGCTCCTGAAATGACATGCGCTAGTCTTTCCATGGAAGAAGGATTAAACACCATGGCCCAAAAATCAGTGATTTCCGCACGAGCATGAAGACCGTCACCTACAATATGATATCCTGCGGGGGTCTGCATCCAGGAATTGGCCACAACAATCCATATAGCACTGAAATGAGCGCCGAAACAAACCAATAAAGCAGAAACCCAATGCATAAATGGACTTACCTTGTTCCAACCAAAAAGTAATATGGCCAAGAATCCCGATTCAAGAAAGAACGCAAATACCCCTTCAGCGGCCAAAGCACTGCCGAAGACGTCTCCCACATATCGTGAATAAGTGGCCCAATTGGTCCCAAATTCAAATTCCATGACAATACCAGTAGCCACCCCGATGGCAAAATTAAGACCAAAAATCTTTACCCAAAATTTAGTCATCTGATGATAAAGAGGATTTTTCGTGATCATGTACATCGTTTCCATGATCAAAATAATCACCCCTAGACCAATGCTTAAAGGCGGATAGATATAGTGAAACATGATGGTTATTGTAAATTGAATGCGGGAAAGCAGTAGTAAACTCATAATGTTTCGTATTGTATCAAAGAGAGGACAATAATCAATACGTTAATATTCTTAATATTTACGTGAATTTACTAATCAAAAATCTGACGGAAGAAATATTTGACTTCTCATGAGATTTCCCTTATCTTGGACGATATGAAAACGTCACTTGAACAACACAATTTATCACTTCTACTTAAACAACGCATCCTCATCCTCGATGGGGCCATGGGGACGATGGTTCAAAAACACAAACTCACCGAGGCTCAATATCGAGGAGAACGTTTTCAAGATTGGCCCAGTGACCTTAAAGGCAACAACGATCTTTTGTCCTTGACCCAACCACAGATTATCGAGGAAATCCACAGCCAATATTTAAACGCTGGAGCAGATATTATTGAAACAAATACCTTCAATAGTAATCGAGTAAGTCTAGCCGATTACAAGATGGAAGGTCTAGTTTATGAACTTAACGTAGCTTCTGCCAAGATCGCCAAGAAAGCCGCGGAGAAATTCTCAAAAGAAAATCCCGATAAACCACGATTTGTGGCCGGAGCAATTGGACCAACAACGCGTACAGCTTCCCTTTCTCCTGATGTCAATAACCCCGCTTATAGAGCCGTTACTTTCGACCAATTAGTGGACGCCTACAGCGAACAAATCAAAGGCCTCATCGATGGTGGAGTTGATCTTCTTTTGATTGAGACCATTTTCGATACCCTCAATGCCAAGGCTGCCATTTATGCCATTGAAAACTATAGTGAACACATTGGACACAAACTGCCGTTGATTATCTCAGGCACGATTACCGACGCCAGCGGCCGCACCCTTTCAGGTCAGACGACGGAAGCTTTTTGGATTTCTATCAAACATGCCAAACCCTTGGCCTTTGGACTTAATTGCGCCTTAGGCCCCAGGGAAATGCGTCCTTATATTGCTGAGGTTTCGCGCATCGCTGATTGTTATGTCAGCTGTTATTCCAACGCTGGCTTACCCAATGCCTTTGGTGAATATGATCTACTCGCCGCAGACATGGCTAATATTGTTAAAGAATTTGCCCAAAGCGGTCTTATCAATATCCTAGGCGGCTGCTGTGGAACCACCCCTGCCCATATTCAAGCCATGGCCCAGGCCGTTAAAGGCATGCCCCCAAGGGCTTTACCTAAAATAAAATCTTACAGTTCTTTTTCCGGTCTTGAACCGCTGGTCATTCGAGAGAACACCAACTTTGTAAACGTCGGAGAGCGAACCAACGTCACCGGCTCTAAACAATTCGCACGTCTGATCATTGCTGGTAAATTTGATGAAGCCTTGATAGTCGCCCGTCAGCAGGTGGAAAACGGGGCCCAGATGATTGATATTAACATGGATGAAGCGATGCTTAATTCCCAGGAAGCCATGACCAATTTCCTTAACCTTATCGCCTCTGAACCGGACATATCCAAGGTCCCCATCATGATTGATTCTTCCAAATGGTCGGTGATTGAAGCCGGACTTAAATGCGTGCAGGGAAAATCTGTCGTTAATTCCATCAGCCTCAAAGAAGGTGAAGCTTCTTTTAAAGAACAGGCCAAAAAAGTCCTGCGTTATGGGGCCGCCGCTGTTGTCATGGCATTTGACGAGAAAGGCCAAGCGGATACCGTTGATAAACGTGTGAGCATTTGCCAGAGGGCTTATAAAATATTGACCGAAGAAATTGGTTTTCAACCAGAAGATATTATTTTTGACCCGAATATTTTTGCCATCGCAACCGGCATTGAAGAACACAACAACTATGCCAAAGATTATTTTGAAGCCACCCGACTCATCAAAGCCGTTTGCCCAGGCTGTTTAATTTCCGGCGGGGTTTCTAATGTCTCCTTCTCTTTTCGCGGTAACGATCCTGTCAGAGAAGCTATGCATTCAGTGTTTTTGTATCATGCCATTAAGGTCGGTATGGATATGGGTATCGTCAATGCTGGTATGATTGCTGTCTATGACCAAATCCCTATGAGCCTTCTGGAATTAATCGAAGACGTTATATTAAATCGACGCGCGGATTCGACGGAACGTTTAGTTAGCTTTGCCGAGAATTTCAAGTCTAAAGGAGAAAAACGACAAGAAGATCTCTCCTGGCGCGAATTACCCGTCAATGAAAGGCTCTCGCACGCCTTGGTTAAAGGCATTGTGGACTTTATTGATAGCGACACCGAGGAGGCCCGCTCTAGAACTAAGCGCCCCTTGGATGTCATTGAAGGGCCCTTAATGGATGGCATGAATATCGTCGGGAACCTTTTTGGTGAAGGTAAAATGTTCCTGCCTCAGGTCGTCAAAAGTGCGAGGGTCATGAAAAAAGCCGTCGCCTACTTAACACCTTATATTGAAAAAGAAAAAGACCAAAAAAACACGAAGGTAGCCGGAACGGTGGTCATGGCCACTGTCAAGGGTGATGTGCATGATATCGGCAAGAATATCGTCGGTGTTGTCTTGGCCTGTAATGGTTTTAAAATCATTGATTTAGGTGTTATGGTGGCCTGTGAGAAAATCTTACAAGAAGCTAAAGTAAACAATGCGGACATCATTGGCCTCTCTGGTCTTATCACCCCTTCTTTAGATGAAATGGTCAATGTCGCTTCTGAAATGCAACGTCAAAATTTCTCAATTCCACTCTTGATTGGAGGGGCAACCACCTCCCCTGCGCATACGGCGGTTAAAATCGAACCCGCCTACAAGAATGGGCCTGTTATTCACAGCAAGGATGCTTCCAAATGCGTCGGTGTCTGCCGTTCTTTGATGGATTTAAAAGTCAAAGGTGAATTGATTGACCAAACTCGACGGGATTATGAAAAACTGCGGGAAGAACATTTAAGTAAGCAAGCTTCAAGAATCTTTGTTTCCATTGAAGAGGCCAGGACAAAGGGACTCAAAACTGACTGGTCCAAAGAGACTATCACAAAACCGTCATTTCTAGGTATCAAGACCTTTGAGAACTTCGATCTTAATATCATCCGGCAACGCATTGACTGGTCCTTCTTCTTTATCGCCTGGGAACTTAAGGGCAAATACCCGCAAATTTTAAAAGATCCCACCTATGGAGAACAGGCCGCTCGTGTATTCAAAGACGCCAACGACCTTCTAGATGAGATCATCTTAAAGAAACTACTCAAAGCCAATGCCGTGATTGGTTTCTTTCCGGCCGCCTCCGTTGGGGATGATATAAAGCTTTTCACCGATGATACACGGGAAAAAGAACTGCATACTTTTTATAACCTTCGTCAACAAAATGTGATCCGTGATGGCCAAGCTCTTTTATCTCAATCCGATTACATTGCCCCCTTGTCATCAGGAGTTAAAGATTACCTTGGCGCCTTTGCGTTGACCGCCGGTATCGGCTTAGATGAACTGGTGCGCAAATTTGAAGCCGATCATGACGATTATAAAAGCATTATGGCCAAAGCCGTGGCCGATCGCTTAGCTGAAGCTTTTGCTGAACTCATGCATGAGAAAGTTCGCAAAGAATTTTGGGGTTATGCAAAGGATGAAAGGCTTAGCGACGAACAAATCAACCTTGGTCAATATCGCGGCATTCGACCCGCGCCAGGATATCCCGCCTGTCCAGACCATACAGAAAAGGCAACCTTGTTTAATGTACTAAATGCCACCCCTCTGACTGGAATACAGCTTACTGAAAGCTTTGCCATGTACCCAACAGCCGCTGTCTGCGGCCTTTATTTCGCACATCCGAAGTCCAAATATTTTGACGTCGGAAAATTAGCCAAGGACCAGGTTGCCGATTATGCTCGTCGAAAAAAAATGCCTATCCTTATGGTTGAAAAATGGCTGGGGCCGAATTTGGGATACTAATTCAGGACCAATGAACACTTACAATTTAAAAAGTCTAATCTCCCTGACAATCCTTACAAAAATCTTTCTGTTGGTAGTTGTGGCCGTAGGTTTTTATTTTCTCCCCTTTAACAAATATCAGCATGATCACAATTTTCTTTATCATAACAATGAACGCATAACACTTCATTCTGCTTTTAAAACATGGGATGCCCAGCACTACATTTTCTTGGCGGAGAAAGGATACAGCAAAGAATCTCCACCTAGCCTTGCCTTTTACCCATTGTATCCAACTTTAATTAAACTGCTTAAACCAATCTTCTTTAACAATAGCTGGTTTTGTGGGATTGCCCTATCTAACGTGTTCTGTTTGATAGCAATAATTGTATTTTATATTTTTGTCCAAAAATTATTTAGTTCTAAAACGGCATTCATCTCAAGTGTCTTTCTTCTTTCTTTCCCCACAGCTTTTTACTTAAGCCTGATCTATGCAGAGTCCCTTTTTATAATGCTCATTATGGTTTTCTTTTTTTGCCTCTACGAAGGAAGAATCTTGCCGGCATTCATTGCCGCCCTGCTTCTTCCGCTGACCAAAATCCAAGGCCTTTTGATGGTCGTTCCCCTGGGAGTATTTATTCTAAACGGACTCATTAAGAAAGAAGGCAAAAAACACAATCTTCTCGCAGAGATCGCATTGATATGCGCTTTTATAGCGGGATGTATGACCTATCTTCTTTTTATGAAATACTCAACCGGCTCTTATTGGACCGGTTTTGAAGCTCAAAAGTTTTATAAAGCAAACAACTCCTTAGGGCACATATGCAACCTTCATGATTGGTTCATAAGAAACTTTATTCACATAAAATTTGTTTTTCATGGCTATACGACGAGCATTCTAGACCGTTTATTTTTCATTGCGTTTGTATTATTGCTGGTGCCCGCCTACAGAAGGCTCGACAAAACGCTGTTCTCCTATGCGTTAGTCATGTGTTTAATACCGGCATTAATGGACAGTTTTATGTCTTACTCAAGATACATATTTCTCTGTTTTCCCATTTATATCGCCCTTGCTCAAATCCTAAAAGAAAAATATTATTATCTGGCTCTGTTGATGTTTGCCACCCAATTAGCATTTTTATTGGCACATACTTTAAATTATTGGCTTGCATAAAAGATATTATCCTATGAATGATGAGCAAAAATATAGTTACCAACAGCGCATAATCTTAATAATATCCGCCATTGCTTCTATCTGGCTTACCTTGATATTTTATCCGGGGGTTTTATACAGTGATTCCTTCGCCCGATGGGATCTTGCTTTAAAAACACTTCATTCCTGCGGAGGGATTAATAAATTCACTATTCTGCCCTCCTTATGGATGGCTTTGACCTATTTTCTTACCCAGAATTTTGCTGCCTTTAGCGTCTTACAGTCTTTTCTATTTTTTTATTCTTCCTTAAGACTTATCGCCATCATGGGTAATTTTAAGACTAAATGGATTTGGATGCCTCTTATCCTTTTTATTTCATTCCCACTTTTTCAAGCTTACAGCGTCTATCATGAGTCATCTATAGGGACTGTTATAGGCATAAATTTCCTGCTTATTGTATCATCATGCGCTCGCAAGAGATTTCAAGAAATTAATGCAGCCAAACTTTCCTACTGTTTTCTTGTCTATCTTTTGATATTTTCTACTATCTTTGGTTTTCGCCAAAACACCATTATCATACTTCCGGCCGTTATCTTTATCGTCTTAAAAACATCTTCATCAAAAAAGATCTTAATAACCCAAGCTCTGGCACTTGTGATCTCTTTAATATTTGTTTATAGCCTGCCGGATTTGTTCTTGAAATTTAAGGACATTCAAAAGGGACAGGAAACCAACATTGCCATGGCATGGGAAACTGCCGAAATCATACATAGGACCCATGATCCAAAATACGAGCACTGTCTGGATTATCTAGGCAATTCCCCCAATGCTACCATGAATTCTCTGCCCAACATTGAAGAAGATATATGGCTTAGTTTGTTTAACTCTAACGCGCTGTCTATATTTAAAGTCCAAATTCCCGAAGTGTCACAACACATTCAAAGTGATTATTTTCGAATAATCTCAGACCACCCCAAGGCATTCTTGGAGAATAAAATCTATAACAGCGTTCGAATGCTGGGGTTTTATAAGCCTTTGGCATTTTATGAATTTGACGAAAACAGATGGAACAGCCTGCCCTCCTATGGCTGCCGTCTTACTGAATTAAGACATAAAGGGTTTAAACGAGTCTGGAAATTAATGCGTCGATTAGCAATTATAAGAACACCCTATTTAATGTTTATCTTAGGAATTTTAATGGTTTATGCCGGCAAACGTTATTTGAAAGAGAACGTCCGTTATTTAAACACCACCCTTGGTCTGGCGCTATTGTACTACCTCGGATTTTTGCTCGTGACAGAACGTTTTGAGTTTAGATATTTCTTCCCATCCTTCTATTTGATTTCAGTGATCTTAATCGTCCTTCTGACAAAAACTTTTGAATCTCAAAGCCGCTACTTTAAATTCACAAAAGAAAATTCGAATGTTTAACGACAAACTGACCATTATTATCTGTACCAAGAATGAAGAGAGGACCATTGATTCCATCATCCGTCAATGCCAAAAATATTCCCATGACATTATTGTCATGGATGGGCACTCCACCGATCACACAAGAGACATTGCCGCCGGATTAGGCGCCAAGGTTTTTCTGGATAATGCTAAAGGCAAAGGAGAGGCCATTCGCCAAGGCATAACCAAAGCAGATAAAGACATCTTGGTGTTTATCGACGCTGATGGCTCCCACAACCCCTGTGAAATCCCTCAATTAATCCAACCCATCCTTGATGACCATGCGGATCACGTCAGCGGCTCAAGAATCAAAGGAGGCTCTGATGAAGCTTTTAAAGACCCAGGACAATGGATTCGCTTTGTGGGAGGACAGTTGATTGCGTTGCTCATCAGCTGCCGATTTGGCCACTTCATCGGTGAAAGTCAAAATGGCTACAGAGCCATTAAACGCAGGATTGCCCTTAAATTAGATTTACAAGAAGACATTACCACCATCGAACAGGAAATGATCATTAAAACACTTAAACAAGGTTACCGCCTTACGGAAGTGCCCACCCATGAACATCTTCGCCAACACGGCCGATCCAGGTTCTACTTAAGAAAGGTTTGGCCGCGGTATTTTTATACCTGCGTTAAGTATCTTTTTTTCTAACATATCGGGGGTTATATCTTGGAATTAACAGCGGTACCAGGACTATGCGTGGGTTCATCTGGAGGAACGCCTAAAAAGGAACGTAAATCATTAAGCTCTGTCATGCTAATATAAAGAGGCGCAAAACCAGGGGCATCTTTAAGACGTTGCAACATGGCTGCGTCTACCTTGAACTTGATAGCACCGCCGCTATTGCTTACGCGCAGGGCTTTGGCAGAGGTCAAATCAATACCACCCTTGAGCATCGCGGGATTTGAAGGCCCATTGACAGTACCCCATATAAAGAAATTCTCAAAACCTTCTCGATCAACTATCAACTTTTTATCTTCTGCAGACATTCCCTTAATAAACCCTACTATATCACTGTCTGTAACTCGTTCTAATAGTTGACGCACATCCAAAGGTAAATTTCGTGATACTGTAGCTATTCTTAAGAAATCCTGACGAATTATTTTTAAAGTCTTCTTATCTTTCTGCAATTTACTAAGATCTAAAGGTACAAAAGGAACGGCCGTGGTCAAACCTTGTCTACTTACTGTATTACCCCCTGAAGGTGAAAGGGATGATTGTTGACCTGAAGGCTGTTGACCTGTAGGTTGCTCACCAAATTGCTCCTTCACCGTCCTATTTATTACTGCAATAGCTGTTTCAATATCCTCCCTAAGCCCCGGAGTTGCTTGCGAAGCTTCGCTCTTAAGACCTTGAATGATAGGGCCTAATACTTTTTGTACTGTTTCGAGAGAAAGCTTTTCTTTCCCAGAAATTTCTGAATTAGCATTTAACTCATTTAATGCTTCAACATAAACCTGCTTTTGAAAAATTGATAATGACGCTATTTGCTCCTCCAATGTTTTGTTCGGAGATGTTTGATTCCCTGAAGAATTTCCACCAGAATCCGCAGGAAGCTCTTCTTGATTCTCTGGTTGACTTGCTGCCGGGCCCTTTATCTTATTTCCTGATGGACTTGTACTGGGATTGTTGGGAGATTCTTCTTGAGGTTTTGCAAACGACCGATTCTCTTGAGATGCACCCACATCAATACTTACACCTTCAAAACCTGAAAAATACTTCAATGGAATTTCTGAAAATAAAAGTGCTGATACTTTTTTGTTAACTAGGGAGATTAAGGTCGATATCTCCCCCCTTACTTCCTGAATCAGTGCCGACATCTGTTGCCAATCGTCCATCTTTATCTGCACAAAAGTTTTTCTTCCAGGAGTTATCTGCCATCGAACGTAATCACTGTCCACCAAAACATCATAAAAACTAAATAATTTCTTTTCCATCAAATCCATAGATTGTTTTTTGCAAAAAGTAATAATGATATCACCTAAAGGACCATAGGAATTTTCATTTTGCTGTTTCAAAACAGGCAGTATGACATCACTTTCCTCTCTAGTTAATACTGAAGACAGATTGTTAATTAAGGAGGGATAATCTTCATTC
>Ga0118677_10006672_pt1 | contig 19426 bp, 10 predicted proteins | sample AliMusrvi5mmetaG_FD_86154 | JGI IMG/M metagenome (GOLD analysis project Ga0118677, IMG submission 86154)
ATTTCGTGTCTGTGATGAAAAAAATGCGATAAGCTTGGGATGATAACGAGGCGGAGCGGGTGGGGCTGGATAAGTATCCGCACCACCCGCGAGAACAATGTTAGCGCCCAAGATCGTCGCATTCGTTTTCATCCGAAATGCAACCTGCTTTTCCGGTTGAGAAGGCGTCAGCATGGGGCGGCTGGCGGACAAATATCCGACCCTTGGATAGACAGCAAGCAGATGAAGAAAAAACCGCGCAAATACCAGTCATTGTACCAGCGCATCCAGCCCTACCGCCGGCGGATCATCCTGTCGCTGAGCGTCACGGCGCTTTTCACCGGCCTGACCCTGCTCTCCCCTCTGCTGATGCGCTTCCTGATCGACAAGGTCATCCAGCCCCGCTCATTGCGCCTGCTGCCGTTCGCGCTGGCGGCGATCTTCCTGGTGCCGGTGGTCACCACCGGCATGCGCTACGTCAACAACCATCTCATTATGCTCACCACGCGGCGGTTCATCGCTGACATCCGGCTGGCGATGTACCGCAAGATCCTGCATCTGAGCCTGCGCTACCATGGCGACCATGCGCCGGGCATGCTGGTCGGCCGGCTCATGGACGACATCAACGTGGTCCAGCGCCTGGTGACCGGCGACACGGTCCAGCTGGTGGTGGACATCGTGGTGTTCTTTTTTGCGATTTCAATCCTCTACTCCCTGTCCTGGAAGCTGGCGCTGATCATCTCCGGCACGCTGGTCCTCTATGCCGTGGCCTACCGCCTCTTTGCCGACCGCATCCGGGATGCCAACGAGGTGTACCGCAACATCTATGACGCCATCTCCGGCCGGCTCCAGGAGACATTGGCCGGAGTGCGGCATGTGCGCATCTACAACCAGGATGACCAGGAAAGCGAGCGCTTCCTCAGCCAGACCGCGCGCGGTTTGGACCAGCTCTTCCTGAGCAGCATGAGCTCCACCGGGCTCGGCATGGTGACGCAGAGCGTGGCGGCCATGGGTTCGGTGGCCGTCATCACGCTGGGCGCGTTTTATGTGTTGCGCGGCGAGATGTCCTACGGCGATCTCTACGCCTTTGACACCTATGTATGGTGGGCCATCAATCCCATCCTCCGGCTGACCACGGTCTTCGCGCAGATGAATGAGACGTTTGTCTCCGTGCGGCGCGTGGTGGAGGTCCTCGACGAGCCGGTTGACATCGTGTCCCCGCCCGGCGCGCCTGCGCTGCCGCGCGGGCCGGGCGCCGTGCGGTTTGAGGATGTGGATTTCAGTTACGCGCCGGACAAGCCGCTGTACCGGAAGCTCAGCCTGGAGGTGCCGGCCGGCAAAACCGTGGCCCTGGTCGGGCAGACGGGTTGCGGCAAATCCACGCTGACCCTGCTCCTGATGCGGTACTGGGATGTGCAGGCTGGCCGGATCACCATCGACGGCGCGGATATCAGCCGGGTCACCGTGGAGAGCCTGCGCCGGCAGTTCGGCGTGGTGCTCCAGCAGCCTGTGCTGTTCGAGGGCACGCTGGCGGAAAACATCGCCTATGGCGAGCCCGGCGCCTCCCGCGAGCGCATCATCGCCGCCGCGGAGATGGCCGAGGTCCATGACCTGGCACAGCGGCTGCCCAAGGGCTACGACACCATCATCGGCACCGGCGGCGTCAAGCTCTCGCTGGGCGAGAAGCAGCGCGTGTCCATCGCGCGCGCCATTTTGAAGGACCCCATGATCCTGATCATGGACGAGGCCACCTCGTCGCTGGACAGCGAATCCGAGCAACTGATCCAGAAGGCGCTGCGCCGGGTGCTCCGGGGCCGCACCGGCTTTGTGGTGGCGCACCGGCTGTCCACCATTGTGCAGGCGGACCTGATCGTGGTGATGGACCAGGGCCGCATCGTGGAGCAGGGCACGCATCATGAGTTGCTGGCCATGCCCGGCGGCCTGTACCAGTCCTATGTCCGCCACCTGATGTCGCAGCAGGAGAGCGGGGGGCATGTGTCATGAAAAAGCGTAACCACCTCTCCCGCGCGGATGAGATCATCGCGCGCTATATCCAGAACGAGGATGATCTCAAGTCCACCGGCCGGGCGTGGCAGGACGCCCTGCGGCTGTGGCGGCAATATCTCCCCGAGTGCCGGACCCAGCTCATCATCGCCGGCTGCGTCACGCTCGGCTGGAGTTTCCTGCCGTTCGGCTTCAACTTCAACTGGCGCTACCTTGTGGACCATGTGCTCAAGGTCGGGCAGGCCGTGCCGCCCGTCTATGCGGAGGCCTCGCGCGGGGTCATCATCTTCATGCTCGTGGCCATCGGTCTGTGGGTGTGGAACCATCTCTGCTGGTTCACCCGCACCTGGATGGTGTCGATCGTCAACCGCAAGCTGGTGTTCGTGCTGCGCCGCGACCTGCACCACAAGCTGGCGGACCTGCACATCGGCTATTACGAGCGCGTGCCGGTCGGCCGCATTATCAGCCGGGTCATGGATGATGTGAATGTGATCTATTCGGGCGCGGTCTCCGCGGTCAGCAGCATGGCCGGGCCGATCGTCAAGATGATCGCCGGCCCCATCTTCCTCCTCTACCTGAACTGGAAGCTGGCCCTGCTGGTCATCATGGTCCTGCCGGTTTACATGCGGGTGTTCGCCCGGCTGCGGCCGGGCATCCGCAAGGCGAACATCGCGCTGCGGCGCATCAACAGCCAGATGTACGGGCTGACGGCGGAACGCATCAGCGGCATCCGCGTGGTCCAGACCTTCGGGCGGGAGCTCGGCGAGTTCCGCGGGCTGGCCGGCCTGATGCAGGCCATGACGCGTGTCGGCATGCGGCTGGTCCGGCACGAGCAGAATTTCGGCTTTGTCACCCAGCTGTTCCGGGCCGGCCTCAACGTCGCGGTGGTGGGCATCATGACGCTGATGATCTACGGCGGCGAGGCGACCTTGGGCGACATGATCGCGTTCGTCGGCGTGATGAACGCGGTCATGGATCCGGCGGGCGAGCTGTTTTCCTATCTGATGCAGATGCAGGCGTCATCGGTGGTGTTGCGCCGCGTGTTTGCGCTGCTCGATGAGCCGGTGGAGATCCATTCCGGCCGCATCATGCTCGACGGCATGCACGGCCGCATCCATTTCCACAACGTGACCTTCTCCTATCCCGGCCAGAACCATCCGGCGCTGGAGGGCATCGACTTCCGCGTGGAGGCTGGCGAAAAGGTGGCGCTGGTCGGCCCGTCCGGCAGCGGCAAGAGCACGGTGCTGCAGCTGCTGCTGCGTTTTTATGATCCCCCGCAGGGCTCCGTGCGCGTGGGTGGCGTCAACCTGAAGGATGCGGACCTGGATTCGCTGCGCCGCCACGTCTGCCTGGTCCAGCAGGAGCCCATGGTGTTCTCCGGCTCCATCATGGAGAACATCATGTACGGCCGGCTGGATGCCTCCATGGCGCACCTGATCCGTGCCGCCAAGGCCGCGGAGATACACGACTACATCATGAGCCTGCCCGCGCATTACGAGACCCAGATCGGCGCGGGTGGCGTGACCCTCTCCGGCGGCGAACGCCAGCGCGTGGCCCTGGCCACCGCGCTGCTCACCAACCCGGAAATCCTGCTGCTCGATGACACCACCAGTGCGCTCGATTCGGCCACGGAAGTCAAGATCCGCAACACGCTCAAGCATGTGCTCAAGGACCGCACCGGCCTGATCGTGACCCAGCGCGTGGCCACGGCGCAGGATTGCGACCGCATCATCGTGCTTCAGGAAGGCCGCATCACCCAGATGGGGCGGCACCAGGAGCTTATCCTGCAGGACGGCTTCTACCGCAACATCTACGAGCAGCAGCAGAAGCTGCAGTAGTAGGTTTTAGGGTTCCGGGTTCAGGGAAGTCGGGCTCCGTCCGACCGTTCTTTCCTGGGTTTTGCGTCCGGGCGCTGGTCGGCAAAGGGTGTTTGCATGTTCAAGCAAATGCCATGCCCGTGAACTTTGCGCTCAATCTCTAGTGTCAGTACAGCGGGGGCTATGTACCCGCTGCCGCATGAAGGTGGGGAGCCGTGCCCGCAGCGGGCGGCGTTGTCTGTTCGGGGGGAAAGACCGCTTTGGGTATTCCCTCCGGACATCCGCCTTGCCCGGCACGAAAACTCATGCCGGTTGCTGCGTTTTCTGGAGGGTCGGGCTCCGTCCCGACCGTCTTCCTGGGTTTTCGGATAGGCACTTATTTCCAAAACTTCCGCGTCAGATCCACAACTTCTTTGCGCTGGCTTTCAGTCAGGTCGCAGTCGCGGGAGTTGGTGCCGCAGGTGTCGCGGTTCTCCACGATCAGCACCAGCGCCTCCGGATCGAAGGTGTGCGAGTGCCAGACCGACCGCTTCACGTTGTAGACCTTGCCCGGCTCCATGTCCTGCGCGTGGATGGTGCCGGCCGTTTCATGGCCGTCGGCGACGAAGAGGATGCAGCGCCCCTGCAGCAGCACGAACACCTCGTCGGTCTCGTCATGGCATCCGAAGTGTTTGATGTTCTGCGGCAGGCAGTCGGGGCAGCTCCGCATCAGCGCCACGCGCCATGCGCCGAAGTCGATCACGGGCTTGTAGCCGGCGGCGGCATGGGTTTTCACTTCCAGCAGGTTGTTGGGGATTGTCATGGTCTTTCTCCTTGGTGTGGCTGGATTCTGTCACCTGCACGGCCGTGCCGTCAAGTGAACAGAAGATGGAATGCTGCATGCGGCATCGTCCATTTTGATTCCCTTTTCGCGTGGTTTGGCGTGTTTCGTAGTTAACTTCCCGCCGGCGCCCAAGATCCCCGCATCCGTTTTCACCCGAAATGCAACCTGCATTAAAGTTTCCGCCTCCGCATCTTCCATTTTCGCGCTTTTCGCGTATTTCGTAGTTAGCTTCCTGCCAACAAAAAAACAGAATCCGCATGACGAAGGTTGATGGGTGCGCTATACTTCAAAACGAGTGCGGGCATATGCACAAATACAGGGGGCAAGGGAATGAAGCGTGTTGTCTTGAAGGATGGGATTGACTGGGTGGGCTATGTGGATTGGACGGTGCGCGATTTCCATGGCTATGAGACCATATCGGGTTCAAGCTATAACGCCTATCTGGTGCGGGGTGGGAAAACCGCGCTGATCGATGCGGTCAAGGCTCCTTTTGGCGGCAATCTGCTTGAAAATGTGGCGCGGCTGACGGATCTTGCCAGGGTGGATTATGTCGTGTGCAACCATGCGGAGCCGGACCATTCCGGCGCACTGCCGCAGGTGATGCGCGCGCTGCCGCAGGCGGAGCTGGTCTGCAATGCCAAGTGCCGGGACGCGCTCAGCCGCCATTTTGATGTCAGTGCCTGGAAATTCCGCATTGTGAAGAGCGGCGACACGCTGGCGCTGGGCGGCGGGCACACCCTGTCGTTCATCGACACCCCCATGGTGCACTGGCCGGAATCCATGGCGACCTTCGCCACCGAGGCGCAGGTTCTCTTCTCCATGGATGCGTTCGGCCAGCATTACGCCTCCAGCGGCCGGTTTGACGATGAGGAGCCGCTCCCCGTGGTCATGGCGGAGGCCAAGGCCTATTTCGCCAACATCGTGATGCTCTATGGCAAGCCCATCGCCCGTGTGATGGAGCAGCTGAAGGGCCTGCCGGTGGCGATGGTCGCGCCCAGCCATGGCGTGATCTGGCGCAGCCATGTGGCGGACATCCTCGCCGCCTACGGCCGCTGGGTCAGGCATGCGCCTGTGGCCAAAGTCCTGATCGCGTATGATTCCATGTGGAAGAGCACGGAGCTGATGGCGCAGGCGGTCTTAGAAGGCGCGGCGGAGATGAAGGTGGATGTGCGCCTGCACCATGTGCGCGTTTCCGGCCTGACCGTGCTGGCCACCGAGATGCTGGATGCCGCGGCCGTGGCCGTGGGGTCCCCGACGCTGAACTCGACCATGATGCCTCAGGTCGCCGCGTTTCTCGCCTATATGGAAGGGTTGCGTCCGGCGGGCAAGGCGTTCATGGCTTTCGGTTCCTATGGGTGGAACCGGGGTGGCGTGGATGCCGTGCAGGCGGCGCTGCAGCGGCTCAAGTTCGAGATCCTCTGCGATCCGGTTGCCGCCAACTATGTGCCGCGGCCGGAAGACCTGGAAGCGTGCCGCAATGCCGGGCGGCTGCTCGGCAAGGCCGCACTTGAAAAGGCGCAGGCTGCGGCTGTTTAGAGTGAAACTACGAAACACGCGAAAGACACGAAAACAGAAATTTTACATGGATGGGCAGGATAGACAGGATGAAGCGATTGGACTGTTCGAGAGAACTGCAGACGTTTTAACTAAAAGTTGAAGGTTTTGTCTTAAACAAACACAGGAGGAAGCCATGGAGATGAAGGGAAGCAAGACGGCGAAGAACTTGATGGCGGCGTTTGCCGGCGAGTCGCAGGCCCGCAACCGGTATACCTATTTTTCGAGTGCGGCCCGCAACGAGGGGTTCATCCAGATTGCCGACATCTTTGAGGAGACCGCCAATCAGGAGAAGGAGCATGCCAAGCGCTTCTTCAAGTTCATGACGGGCGGCGAGCAGGAGATCACCGGATCATTCCCGTTCGGGACCGTCGGCAAGACGGTTGACAACTTGAAGGCCGCGGCGGGTGGCGAGCACCATGAGTGGGGCGTGCTCTATCCGGACTTTGCCAAAGTCGCGCGCGCGGAAGGATTTGAGGAAATCGCCAAGGTGTTTGAGGCTATTTCCATCGCGGAAAAACAGCACGAGAAGCGGTATAACGATCTGGCCCGCAACATTGAGGCTGGCCAGGTGTTCAAGCGCGGCAAGAAAGTGGTGTGGCGCTGCCGGAACTGCGGCTACATCCACGAAAGCAATGACGCGCCGGATTCGTGCCCAGCCTGCGCGCATCCGCGGTCATATTATGAGCTGTTGGGCGAAAATTGGTAATTTGGGCTTTCGAAAGGGCGGCGGATCGGCTATCCGTCGCCCTTTTTTTGGAAGGCGGCGGCGATGAATGGCATGAAACTCCTGGGTGCAGCATTATTGACGCTGCTGTGGCTGGCGCCCGTGCGCGCGGCGGACACGGGTTTTGATGTGGCGGCCGCCGTGGAAACCAATGCGGCTGAGCTTCAACTGGTTCTGGACTTCCATGTGCCCGCGCATGCCTATCTTTATGTGGACCAGGTCACGCTGGATCCGTCGCCGGGAATCCTGCTGCCGCCGGTGGGGATTCCGGATCCGCAGAAGAAAAAAGATGCGCAGGGCGGGTGGATGCGGGTGTATCTGGAAAACACCCGGCAGGTTTACCGCGTGGACGGCATGGCACCAACCGGGTTCAGCGTGACGGTCGGTTTCCAGGGCTGCGATGCGCATACCTGCTTCCTGCCGCAAACCCGTACGTTCCATTTTCCGGCCGGCGCGGCAGTTGCTGCCCGGGCAGCCATGGCTGAAAAACCGGCGGCTGACATTCGGCAGTGGCAATCGCAATGGTGCGAGGCGGGTCGCACGGTGGGCTATCAGTCCGCGGAAGCGTTTCTGCCATTCCTGGATGCAGGCCATGCGGCACCCGTGGCAGCTCCCGCCGCTCCGCTGTCAGGCACGCGGAACTGGCGCGGTTGGTGGACTGTTATTCTGATCTTGCTGGGCGGCGCGGCATTGAATCTCACGCCCTGTGTGCTGCCGATGATTCCCATCAACCTGGCAATTATCGGCGCGGGGGCCCGGGCGCAATCCCGCAGGCGCGGGTTCCTGCTCGGGTTGGTGTACGGGTTGGGCATGGCGCTGGTCTACGGCACCCTCGGCGTGGTGACCGTGCTGACCGGCGCGCAGTTCGGCACCTTGAATGCCATGCCCTGGTTCAATTTCACTCTGGCCGTTGTTTTCGGGGTGCTGGCGCTGGCCATGTTTGACCTCGTCCAGATCGACTTCTCGCGCTTCCAGAAAGCCGCGCCGGACAAAGTACAGGCCGGCCGCCTGTGGGCGGCGTTGAGCATGGGCGGGGTGGCGGCCCTGCTGGCCGGGGCCTGCGTTGCGCCCGTCGTGCTGTGGGTGCTGCTGCTGGCCGGTGATCTGTATGGCCGTGGCGATTTTTCAGGCATCTTCCTGCCGTTTGTCCTCGGACTCGGCATGGGCCTGCCGTGGCCGGTGGTCGGCGCGGGACTGACCTTGCTGCCCAGTCCCGGCGCATGGATGACCCGGGTCAAATATGCGTTCGGCGTGTTCATCATCATCACGGCGCTCTGGTACGGTTACCAGGGCGTGGTCCTGCTACGTCCCGTGCAGAAGGTTGACCTGGCGGCTGAACTGCAGCGCGCGGCCGTTGCGGGCAAGCCGGTCTTCCTGGATTTCTGGGCCACCTGGTGCAAGAACTGTGAGACCATGGATGCCACCACCTTTAAGAATGAGAAGGTTGTCCGGCGCATGGCGGAGTTCACGGTCATCAAGTATCAGGCGGAGCATCCCGATGATCCCGCGACCAGGGCGGTGCTGGATGCGTTCAACGTCAAGGGGCTGCCCACCTACATCATCCTCCAGCCCGCGCCTTGATGGCAGGGAAGCCCGCGTTGCATCAATGGCGGTGTAAAGAATGCAGGTTGCATTTCGGGTGAAAACGGATGCGGCGATCTTGGGCGCTGGCTTTGTTCTCGCGGGTGGTGCGGATACTTATCCAGCCCCACCCGCGACGTCGCGCCATCATCCCAAGCTTGCCGCATCTTTTTCACCACGGACACGAAATGCAACCTGCGGTTCGCCTCATTTTGCCAGGCGCAAAATGATTTCAGACCGCTGGCAGTGTATTTCCCTTTTCGTGATTTTCGCGCATTTCGTAGTTAATCTCTTTGATTTCGCATCCTTCCAATCCCGGATATCACGACCAACCCCGGCAAATCAATTTCGCCTGCTATCCATTGTCCCGAAAAATCATTTTGTGGTGCATAAAATGAGGTGAACCATGACGCGCATTCGGTGTTCTGTTTCTGCCTGAATGCTGATAGCTGAAAGCTGACCGCTATTTTGCGTTTGTCCCGGCTGGCAGGCGTCTCAGGTGTTTGCCAGTATTGTCAATTCCCGCATGAATGGTAAGTCCCGAAATCCATCGCGTCCTCGCGATGGGGCGAACCGTATGGCGCATTTCGGTGTCCTGAGTCCTCGATGGACCGGGGAAAGAATGTGGTAAGTTCCGAGGGCCGGCGCGGCGTCGCGGGTGCTGCTGGATATAAAGACAGCATCCAGAATGCAGGAGTCAGAATTCAGAATAATGGAAGCGGATGCTACCCCGTTGAACAGAATCCGGTGGAGGTGCGACCACCGTAAAATCCATGACGTTGCGTCATGGAGGCGAACCATGGCACGCATTCGGTGTTCTGCCGGGAAAACGGCTGGATAAGTTTGTCCCGGCTGGCAGGCGTCTCAGGCGCCGCTGGATAAGTATCCGCGGCGCCTGTACGCAACGAACCAGACGGGATGAAATCGTCCAGCCCTTTTGACGGCCGAATGCGTGCCATTTTTAGTTGTGATTGCGCGGCCAACAGGAATCAGGCTGCCCGGCTCAAAGCGGCTGGACCGTGACGGCGTCCATCGGGAGTTGCTTGGGTGTGCCCAGTACGGCGGCCTCCTTGCCCACACGGCAGCCGGTGCGGATCGCCTCATAGATGTATGCCTTGCCCTCGCGCACCGCATCCAGCAGCGTCCGGCCGTTGGCCAGCGACGCGGCGATCGCCGCGCTGAGCGAGCAGCCCGTGCCATGGGTCGAAAGCGGCGCCTCCACCGCCGGGGTGGCGATGGTGTAAAGCCGTCCATTCATGTGCAGGATGTCCACCGCCTTGTGCGTGGTGTCATGCCCGCCCTTGATCAGCACCGCGCAGCCGTACCGGCTGGCCAGCATCTCGGCGATGTTTGCGGATTCATGGATGGAGTCGGCCGTCTGGCCGGTCAGCGCTGCGGCTTCCGGCATGTTCGGCGTGATCAGGGTGGCGAGCGGCAGCAGCTCCTGCTGCATCATGCTGACCGCGTTGTCGGCCAGCAGCCGCGCGCCGCTGGTGGCCACCATGACCGGATCGATCACCTTCGGGATGGCGGGGACCTCCGCCAGCTTCTGCGCCACCACATGGATCAGCTTCGCATTGGACAGCATGCCGGTCTTGATCGCGCCGACCTGGTAGTCCTCAAAGATGGCGTCGAGCTGGCGCTTGAGGAAGGCGGGATCGGCATTCAGGATGCCGGTGACGCCGTGCGGGTTCTGGGCGGTCAGGGCCGTGATGGCGGTGCAGCCGTGGACGCCGAACACATGGAAGGCGCGCAGGTCCGCCTGGATGCCGGCATTGCCGCCGCTATCGCTGCCGGCGATGGTCAGGGCAACGGGCTGCTGCGGCGTGCGGGTCATGGGGCGGTCCTCCCGGCGGTGTCCCCATAGCATTGGAATACTATCACAGCCCCGCCGATGAAGGTCAGGGTGAATTTTTCCGAGGTGGATTCATTCAACGTCGCCTGCCACCAGCGGGTTGGCCGCGTGCGGTTCAGCGGATATTTAAGGTTTTGCGAGATGATCGCCACGGCCGGCTCCAGCGCGAAGATGGAGACCTGCTCGCCGGGGAATGAGTTCAGGGTGGCGCTGGCCAGCAGCGGCGTGAAGCGGCCGGTGTCGGTCAGCATGGCCACGCGGGCCTCGCGTGCATATTCGGCCAGCAGCGAGATATTGCCCAGCGTGTGGTCTTCGCGCAGGCCGGTGCCGCCCAGGATGTCCAGGTCGCGCCAGCCCTGTGCGACGCAGAAGCGGACGGCCTTGCTCAGGTCGTTATCGTTCTGGCCGGCATTGTTCACTATGCGGTCCGCCCATTTTATGCGGCATGCCCGGCTGAGGCTGTCATTGTCGCCCACGATGGCAATCGGTTCAAGGCCGCGGCTGGCGAGTTCGTTGGCGGCCCCGTCGCAGCAGACAAGATGCGTGGCGGCCTTCAACGCGGCGAGCGGCACCGCATGTGTGGGGAATGCGCCGTTGGCCAGGATGACGGTTGGTGCCGGTGTGTCCATAACTCTGCGTATATTAGGCCGCCGGGTTTCGCTTTGTCGATTCGAAAAAGACTGTCATCACGCCGACACAATGATTTTGTACCCGACAGTATAATAATATAATCTGCGGACGGGTTTTTCTGTCTGTTCCTGAACCCCGGCCCTTGCGGTTTGAAATCCCGGTTTTATTGGATGCTCCACGGGTTGTCATTGGCGAAGGTGCGTTGGTTTTCGCCCCAGCTTTTTGCCAGGCCTGGCTTGCGGCAGAGCAGCCGGCCGGTGTCTGGAGCTTCGTAAAACGGGTTTTTCCCTTCGGAAGCGCAGTACAGCCCGGACTCGTTGTCCCAGAACATGCCGTGGAAGAGGAACGCATTTCCGATAGCCGATACGCCGATGGGCACCCCGAGGGCATTGAGGAACTGCGGGGCGCCGTAGTCGTCGTAGTCGTAGCGCTCGACCACATTGCCGCTGCTGTCCGTGACTGCGGCCACATTGCCGAGGTCGTCACAATGGTAGTAGTATGTGGTGCCGCCTGTTGCGCTGACGCGGGCGACCATGACGCCGTCATCGGTTTTATGGACATACGAGTCAACCAGCACACCGTCCTGGCGGATTTCAAGCGGATCTTTCGTGTCGCAATCATCGTCCCTGCCATCGCAGTCCTGGTCTTTGCCGTAGACAAACTGCGTGGTTGCCGGCAGGGCGGGCACCGGCGGGTAGACCGTTTTGCCGATGCGGCGGCCAAGCGCGTCGTAGGTGAAGTTTGCGGCGGGGGCCACGGTGCCTTCGCCGTTGAGCGCGTCCACTTGCACCAGGCGGCCGGTATAATCGTAGTGGTAGAACATGGTGCGGCTCGTCCCGATGCTTGAGAGGAGCCGTCCTTCGGCATCATAGGTTTGCGCGCCGGACGGGGTTGCCGTGTACTGATCCATCTGGAAATCCGCCGGCTCGGGCAGTGTGGCATCACGGCTGTACAGGCCCGGTACGCCGTTGCTCATCACTGCGGTGCGGTTGCCCTGGCCGTCCAGTACATAAACCGTTTGCCGCATGGTGGCGCCTTTGGTGATGATGGACACGGCCAGCCGGTCCAGCGCGTCGTAGTCCCAGATGTTGGTGGTGGGTTCGCCGCCCGGGGTGAACGGCACGGTCTGGGCGCGCAGCGTCTTGTTCTGTGCGTGGTCGTAACCGAAGATGCGCTGGTCAACCGCGCGGCCGCCATTGGTCGGCGTATGGCTGATGCCGGCCACCTGCTGCCAGCCGAAGTCGCCGGGCGGGTTCGGCGTGTTCGTGGTGCCGTTCCAGCTGATGCGGGTGTCGATGCCGTTGGCACGGGTCATGCCGGCCAGCCGTCCGGGTCCGTCATAGCTGAATGCGGCGAGGTTGGTCGCAATTCCCCCTGTGGTGACGCTTAGCGCGGCGGGATGGTTGAGCGGGTCATAGGTGGCATGCACCGTCATTCCGCCCGGGTAGACGCGCGTGACGAGGTTGCCGGCGCCGTCGTAGGCGCAGGTGGAGGCCAGCCCGTCCTGTTCGCTGCGGACGCAGTTGCCGAGCGAATCGTAGGCAAAAGACGCCTGCGAAATATCGTTGCTTGCCATGACCACCCGCGAGAGGCCGTCATAGACGAAGTCCTCGGCGGTGGTTGTGGGCATGATGCCGGCGCCGGCGGCGATATCCCGGTGGACCACGCGGTCCAGCAGGTCGTAGTGGTTGGTGATGACCGTGCCCGCCGCGTCCTCCTCGCGGATCAGGTTGCTGCGCGGGCTCCAGATGCAGCTGCGGGCGGTGCCGTCCGCACAGGTGGTGGCCACGCAGCGGTTGCGCGCGTCATACGCGTAGGCGGTGGTGTTGGTGTTGTCGTCGGTCATGGCGTCCACCCGCGAGTTGTCGTCATAGTCCACACGCATTGTGGTGACGCGGTTGGAATCGGTGTTGTATCCCGAGATCGATGCGCACCGGCCGAGATCATCGTACTGGTAGGCGGTGCTGTTGCCGCGCGGGTCGGTGCAGCGGGTGACGAGTCCGCGCGAATCGTAGCTCCACCGGTTCGTGTTGCCGGCGTTGTCGCGTGCCGAGGTGCAGCGGTTGAGCGGGTCATAGGCATATTCGCTGATGAATGTCTGCCCCGGTCCGCCAAGCTCCGGCTGGTCAACTGCAGTGATGCGGGTGACATTGCCTGCGGCGTCGCGGCTGCAGGCGCGCACATCGCCGCGCGGGCCTGTGACCACGGCGGGCCGCCCGGCGGTGTCATAGGTGTAACGGGTGGTGTGGCTGCGGTCGTCCGTCACGCTGCGGCATTGTCCGTCCGGCGCATATTCGGATGTGGTCGTGCGTGCGCCGTCATCGAGCGGCAGGCCGGTGAAGATGTCGAAGAACGAATCCGCCTGGTTGACCGGCCGGTCCAGCGTGTCATAGGTCCGGCGGGTTTCGCTCAGCCGGCGGTTGCCGGTGGCCCCGGGGATGTCGGTGGTCTCGCCCAGCATGCGGCGGACCGTGAGGTTGCCCTTGGCATCAAAGAAGCACTCCGCTTCGTTGCCGAGCGGATCGGTGACGCGCGCGCAGCGGCCGAACCCGTCATATTCGAAGAGGGTCGCGGTTTCCGGTGCTGCGACATCGTCCACGTATTGTTTCAGGCTGCCGTTGCTGTCGTAATCATACTGGCTGGTCAGGGCATCGGCGCTGCCCGGCGCGCAGGTGCGGCGGTAACGCAGCCCGCGTTCGTCATAGGCAAACGACACCTGGTTGTCCGGATCCGCGCCGGAGACGGCCAGCGGCGAGCGCGCGGCAAGCAGGTGTCCGTCGGCGTCATAGTCGAACGCGTTGGTCAGCGAATGGGTGGCGTCCGCGGATTGCATCAGGCGGATGGCTCGGTGGAGCGGATCATAGGCGATGCGGTCGGTCCGGGTGGAGACCTTCGTGTCCCGGTCGTCGCGCAGTTCGACGTCGCGCCGGACAAGGTTGTCATTGGCGTCGTAAAAAAAGTCCATGGCGCAGCGGGCCGTGATGTTGGTGGGGCTTTCGGCGCGCACGCACTGGCCGAGCGCATTGTAGGTGTACCGCCGGTCATTGCCGCGCGCATCCACGCAGCTGGTCAGGTTGCCGTATGCGTCGCGGGCGAGCACGGTGGTGAGGTTCAGGCCGTCCGGGCCGGCATCCGCTACGCACCCGGTCACATGGCCCTGCGACCAGCTGAATGTGTCCACGCTTCGGCGGCCCTCCGCATCGGCGGCGTTGGTGACGGCCGTCAGCTGGCCATAGGCATCGTAGGCGAAATCCGCCACCGGTGCATTAGTGGCGGGCAGGACGTTGATCATGGCGCGGGTCAGGTTGCCCCGGGCGTCGTAGGTTGCGGTGCTCGCGGTGCCGCGCGGATCCGTGGCGCTCACGCAGAACGCCGGGTCCGCATCGTCGCACTCCTCGCGTTTGCTTCCGCTGGCCGCCCTGCCGGACGGCAGCATGCCCAGGCTCGTCAGCCTTGCCTCCAGTTCATTGATGCGTGTGCGCATATTGGCCGCCGCCGGGTCCGAGCCGAACCGCGGGTCGTGGGCATATTGCCATGTGATTTCAGTCAGGTCCGGCACGCCGTCGCCGTCCGAATCCCCGCCCTGGCCGGGGACCGGGAGCACGCGGAGGGTAAGCAGGTCGGCGCGCTTGCGCGCGCGCGTTGACTTGTCCAGATCGGATGCGTAGATGCGCTGGATGCTGGTTGTGCCGGCCAGCAGGTGGCGCGTGCAGAGCGAGTCGTTGTTCCAGCTGTACTGGGTTTCATAGAAATCGGGGTCGCCTGCGCGCAGTTTGCCGGCCGGCCGGTTGAGGGTGTCGGTGACCGCCGTGCCTGCCGTGGCGCGGCCCGTGAATTCACGCAGCGTGACGCACCGGTTGCGGATGTCATAGAACTGTTCGGAGACGTTGCCGGCGGGGTCGTTCACGATGCAGCGCCGCACGGCGAAGCGGTTGTCCGGCGCCGGGGTCTGCGGCAGGATGGTGATGCGCGCGGGGGTGTTGGTCCAGCGCTGGAACGAGACGCACCCCAGATAGGACGGGGAGGCGGGGTTGAGATCGTAGTCGCAGTGCGCGGTGGGCTGGCCGAGGGCGTCCGTCATGGTGAGCAGCAGGTGGTTTTCGCGTTCGTCCGGCGCGCCGGATGAGTAGGTGTAGGTGGTGGTTTTGCCCAGCGGGAAATCATTGGTGTTCGGCGTGCCGGTCACGGGCGGCGAGGTGGCGGATTTCAGGTCGCCGGTGCTGCCGCCGGCCTCGCCTGAAACATAATATGCGTAGGTGGCCGCGCGGCCGGAAAAATCGGTGACGGATGTGATCTGGCCCGCGGGGTTGTAGGCGATGGTGTTGGTGCGGCCCAGCGTGTCAACCACGTGGCTGAGCCGTCCGGCGCCGTCGTAATCACAGGTGACCGCGTTGCCGTTGCGGTCCTGGATGCGTGCGAGCTTGCCGGCCTTTTGCGAGCTGTCCAGCGGGTTGAACTCCCAGAAGCCTGTGTCCGCGAACGTGAGGCGGAACACGCCGCCGGTGAGTGTGCCTTCGCGGAAAAATCCGGGGCAGGTGTAGACGCCGTTGGTCTGGGGGCGGAAGGTGTCCTGGCGTCCCGTGCCGTCGAACACATCCATGGCGGTCCCGTTTTGGGCGCAGCGCACATCATAAGCGTGTGTCCAGCGCGTGCCCTGCGCGGTGCTCTGCCCGGTGCGCGAGCGGTAGGTGCGCGCCCAGACGAAATCGAGCCCGCGGCCCGCCACCGTGAGGTCCACGGTCTGCTGCTGGACTTCGCCGGAATGCAGGCGCACTTCAGGGGCGGCGTCATCCGTGATTTTGATGAGCGTGACATGGCCGGTGATCTCTTTTTGCCGGGCGGCTTCGGCCTCGCCGGCATCATCAAACTTGATCAGCGTGACGTGTCCGGTGAGTTCTTTGCCGCGCGCGCTGGCGGCCGCATCATCGTCAAACGCCTTCATGAGCGTGACATGCCCGGTTTTGCAGGTGCGCGCATCGGCGGTCTCGTCATCGTCAAAGGCCTTCATCAGCGTGACGTGTCCGGTCTTGTAGGTCTGTGCGGCCGCGCCTTCATCATCGAAGGCTTTGATGAGCGTGATATGGCCGGTGAGCTCTTTGCCGCGTGCGGCGGATTCATCATCGAAGGCCTTCATGAGTGTGACGTGGCCGGTTTTGGTGTGGGTCTTTGCCGAGGATCCTTCGTCGTCGAATGCCTTCATCAGCGTGACATGCCCGGTTTTGGTATGGGCCCGGGCGTCAGAGCTGTCGTCGTCGAAGGCTTTGATGAGTGTGACATGGCCGGTGAGCTCTTTGCCACGTGCTGAGGATTCATCATCGAATGCCTTCATGAGTGTGACGTGGCCGGTTTTAGTGTGGGTTTTTGATGCAGGGGTCTCGTCATCGAAGGCTTTCATCAATGTGACATGCCCGGTTTTATACGTCCGGGCGTCACAGTCGTCGTCGAATGCTTTCATGAGCGTGACATGCCCGGTTTTGGTATGGGTCTTTGCCAGGGAGCCTTCGTCATCGAAGGCCTTGATGAGCGTGATGTGTCCGGTGAGCTCTTTGTCGCGTGCGGCGGATGGCCCGGCGGGTGGCCAGCCGGGTGGTTCTTGCACCATCCGTTCCGGCGGCGGCGCGACTTCAAGGGCATCCGGCAGGGTGGCCAGTACGTCCCCGGTCTGGCCGCTGATCACTTCCACCGTGTACAGGCCGGGCGGCAGTGGCGGCGCCATTCCGCGAAGCAGCGTCGCGCTGACGTACTCCACGTTGCTGGCCATCACCCCGCCGATGCGGAAGAGATCGCCGGCATAGAAACCGCTGCCGGTGATATAGACGGTTGTGCCGCCGCCCGGTGTCATGGCCGGCTCGCCGGCCATGACATCCGGGCGCGGGTACAGGACATGGAAAAAAAGGATGCTGTTGGTTGTTGAAACCGGCAGGACCGAAACGCCGCCCGACCCCATGACAGTGGTCATGGGATCCCATTGTCCGTTCGTCAGGCTGGCCCGGTCCTGGACGTCGTAGAGGAAGTTTGAGAGGCTCAGCCATTGCAGGTTGAGGTTCGTCCCCTGGCGGTCGAAGGCCAGCTGCCGTCCCTCCGGCGGCGCGGCGCGGCCTGTTCCGGCGGTCAACATCGCAGTGGTCAGGATCAGGATCATCAGGTGGTTGGGGTTAAGATGCTTTGGTATGCATGCACTCATTTCATGGCCTCCATCACTCGTGTTCGGAAAGATAAATACTGCTGCCGACCGCACGGGATGGTAATAAAAAAACGCACTTGGATGCGTAGCGTTTATTACCCCTAATTATGTGACTTTGCCATGATAGCATGTCGGGGATATATCGGGAAAAAGCTGATGTGCAAGGTCGAAAACCCCTACGGCAGTGCCGGCTAAGGAAAGCCTCCCCGTACAATCAGATTTCCCCCGATGGGGCGATAGGGGCCATGCCCTGACAATATAAATTGGCTTTATGGTTGTGTGTTATTATAGCAGACAAAGCCATTAGGGTCACATGAACAATCCGGCAATCAAACTGACTGCAGCGGTTCCTGCATCATTTCAGAAACAGGGAATCGTTTGGCTTGTTCTTGAACATGACGCGCAAGATACGGGTGGATGGTGCCTTTACGGCCACATTTCTCTGGCCATGCCGTGTGAGTTCGACGGCTGGTACGAAACAAGAGAACAGGCGGAAAGCGCGGCGTTACACCAGTGGGGCGTTGGCAAGGATGCTTGGACGAATACCCCCCCCTCACACCCCGTTTTATTGTCAAAACCCTGGCGGAATGCATCGGTCCGGACATTGGCATAACCTCGCATCGTCTATTATGTCGGCAATGAACGGAATCCATCGCCACCAGCGATTTGTTGGATGCTCTTCATCTTGTCTGTCATGTTGACGGCAACGACTCTGTTCTCGTCCATTGAACGATTTGCACAGAAGCCTACAAGATGCCCCGTGATGGAATCATTGAGGCTTGTTGTGGAAAGGGAAGGATGTTGTCCGTTCAGATAGTTGAGGAAATCCGCAACCAGTCTGCTGTCTCCGCCTCCGTGTCCACCGTGGGCGCCGGTCATGTCCCCCGTGATCTTCAGATCAACAATCTGTTCCGAGAACTCGTGCCCCGGTCTGGCGTCAATGTGACGGATGGCGAACCTGCTGTCTTCCAGGTTGCCCTGGATTTCCCCGCGTGTTCCGATCAATTGAATGGAGCGGGAGGGTTTGGAACAGCCCCCAATCATGTTCAGTGTGGCCGTGCCGCCGTCCTCGAATTCGATCAGGACGGACTGGTGGTCAACGACATTCATGTCCGTTTTCCACACGCACCGCCCGTAGGGGCTGGTCTTCAGGGAGGCGATCTTGTCCTCAATCGTCGGATGTTCAATGTGCTCCAGAGATCCCCAGACATAGAAAGCCCAGCGATCCGGATGATCGAGGTAGTGTTTCCGGGCGGAATACAGGCAATCCTTCTCGATAGGGCAGTCCACCAGGCAACGGGTGCCGGCATGGGGAGGCGCATTCTCCGGCCGGAATTGGAAGTTGCTGCCAAAGCTGCAGACACGTTTTGGGAAAATCCCGCTCTTCATCCATACCATCAAGTCCAGGTCGTGGCACGCTTTTGACATCAGCATTGTGGATTGGCAGTAGTCGGTCCGGTTCCATTTTCCTCGCACGTATCCTACGGCCATATGATGGTAAGAGACATGTTCGGTGGCTTGGATGTTGAGGATATCACCTATGCTGCCGTCCAGCACCTGTCGGCGAATCGCCGCGTAGAATGGGGCATGCCGGAGGACGTGACAAATTGCAATTTTCCGGCTGGTTCTCCGGGCTGTCTCCACGAGTTTCCACATCTCTTCTTCATTTGTTGCGAAGGGCTTCTCCAGGAGCATGTCGTAGCCTCGTTCCAGCAGGGGTAACGAGGTTGGAACGTGCTGGTGATCCATGGTGCCGTTGATTATGAAATCTGCCAGCCTCGGTTTTTGCGCCAACTCCTCGGCGGACTCGAAACAGCATGACGGATCCAGCCCGAATCTCCTTGCGGCGTGATCTCTGCGCTGATCCGAGGGGTCGGCTACTCCGACCACCTTCATTTCATCGGGATGAGTGTTTGCATAGGATGCGTAGGCGATGGCACGGTGACCTGCCCCAACAATTATGCAGGAAAGTTTCTTTCCCATATTGGCTCCGTCATTGAACAACACATTGTACTTTTTTGGCACTTCTGCGTCCGCAGAACAGTCTCTCGGGGCGGCAGCGGCCATTCAAAGCGGCTCGCCCTGTGACGTATTCCCTCGGTGGCTAAGTTGCGTCTACGTCGTGGGTTCTGTCAACCGCCATCTCGCCATTGTCAAGACTCAATAGAAATGTCCCCATTCTGGACTCGTTAGAAATGTCCCCTTTTACGTGGTTGTCACCGAGTTAGAGGTGGCCGTTTCCGGACGGTTTTCCGCCCCCCGAGAATGGGCC
>Ga0118677_10006675_pt1 | contig 19417 bp, 15 predicted proteins | sample AliMusrvi5mmetaG_FD_86154 | JGI IMG/M metagenome (GOLD analysis project Ga0118677, IMG submission 86154)
TCCGCCTTCAGCCGCTGCGCCGCCTCATGCACCCGCCGCACCAGCGGGCACGTCGTATCAATCAACTCCTTCCCCGCCGCCACCAGCCGCCCCCGCTCCCTGTCGCTGATCCCATGCGCCGTAATCATCACCCGCCGCGTCCCAGGCATCTCGTCATTCGTCTCTCGTCCTTCATCTCTTCTCGTATCTGTGTCATCTGTGCGATCTGTGGACCGTCTTTCGTCTTTCCCCACGAACCCGCGCCCCGCCAGTTCCCGCTGCACCACCGGGTTATGCACCAACTCCCCATGAATCGTAATGTCCGTCGGCGTCCCAATCTCCCGCGCCGTCCGCAACGCATCCCGCACCCCAAAGCACATCCCCATGTGATCCGCATCCAGAATGATCATCAGAACTCCTTCCGTCTGAATGACACTTTGCGACGCAAAGTTTACAAAGATAAAAAAGGGGAGACGCATCTCCCAAGTTACCCAGCTTTCCTAACTCAACCCAAAAGACCTGAATAAAACCGCAAAGTTTCGCGTCAAAACCAGATTTTTCACCCTATTTGGCGCCAGATCGCGTTAGTTTGGCCCTATTTGGCGCTTCTTTGACCAAAAATGGCGTCAAATGGCGCCTTTTTATCCGCCCGAAAGACCCTCGGTCAGCTTGCCCAGGGTGGTCTTGGGGGCGCTCCGCACCGCGTCGGAGACCACCTTTTCTAATTCATTGATGTATTCGTGAAACCGCTTCCGGCCGTCCGTGGTCAGCCGCACCAACGTCTGGGGCCTGTTGCCCCGGCTGCCTTTCCAGACCTCCACCAACTCCGCCTCCTGCAGTAACTGCAGGTGGCGACTGAGGTTACCATCCGTCAACGAGCACAGTTCTTTAAGCTCATTGAACACCAGCCCCCCATCGTGCGTCGCCAGGGAGGCCATGATGCTCAGGCGAGCCTTCTCGTGGATCACCCGCTGCAACCCGCCGTAGGCGAACCGCCCTAACTTCTCTTGTTCATTGGACTTACGATCTTCCATGGCCCCTCTCCAAACTGGCGTACAAGATCGCCGCCGTAAGAAACTGGCCCAAACCAAACGTCAAACCCATCGCCAGGGGCGTCAACTGCCACTGCTCGTGCAGGATGAAATACACCACTCCCGCCAAGAGATAAAACCCGCCCACAGCAAAGGTTGCGCGCGGCAGCAGCCGGCAGCAGGCAAACACCCCCAACGCAAACAGGATCATCCACAGCCCCGGCAAGGCCCAGAAAAGCTCCGGCACAAACCCCACGCACGTCGCCGTCAGCAGCGCCCCGGCGCGTTTTTCGTCCCGCGCCCTGGCGATGGCTTCGTCGATGCCGGGAAGCTCGGGGCTATCCGCCTTCGCCTGGGCAAGCAGGGCGACGGCCGGATCCCACTGGCGGTCCTGGATGTCCTTCGTCGCCCGGGCCAGAAGGTCGGCAGCCTCGGCCCGGGCGTCCGTGGCCTCGGGAGCCGCGGACGTCGAACCGGCCGGGGCCTCGCCGCCAATCGGCAGGATCCGGACCCCGAAGCCGAACTGGGCTACCGTGAGCGATACGATCGCGGCTGCCAGGACGCCGCCCGTCACCGGCCAGACGGGGAAGCGCCGAGGCGGATCGGAGGGGATGTCCACCACCTCGATTCGGGGCGCCTCCCGGGGATGGATTGTCGCGGGCCGGGCGCGGATCGGCTCCGGTACCGGTTCCGGCTTCGGCTCCAACCTCGGCTCCGGCATCATCTCGACGGCCCGGGTCCGCTCGTCGTCGTCTTCGGCAACCGAGTCCTGGGCCGCGACGAACTGCAGGACGCTCTGGCCGACCTCGATGCGCATCCCTTCCAGCAGCAGGATCGTCGGTACGCGCTGCCCGTCCACCTTGGTGCCGTTGCCGCTGCCCAGGTCGGACATCCGCCAACCGTTGCCCTCGGCCTCGACCTGGAAATGCCGGCGGGACACGGTCGCGTCGTTGAGGACGATGCCGCACTCCAGCGAGCGCCCCACGACCTGCGCGCCTCCGGCCAGTGCGAAACTCTTCCCACGGTCATTGCCTTCCACGACCAGCAGCGCGGCGTGATGCGCGGAGGGCGCCGGAGGTTCGGCGAACGGGGACTCGATCAGGACCGTCCCCTCCGGTTCGTCGTCGGCGGATGCAGATTCGGCGGACGCCCCCCCCGTGGAAGCCGTCGTGGCGATCGGCGCCCCGATGCGCGTCGCCTCCGGCTGGCCGTCCAGGGCCACGGACGGGGTGCCCGCGCGGGCCGTGTCGCCGCCGTGGGCGCTGCTGTCCACGCGGGTGCGGTCGTCGAATTCGACCAGGTCGTCGGGGTCGTCCTGCGCTGTCATGTCCTGCCTGCTCCAGTGCCTTCGGGCCATATTCTACGACGGGCGAGCGGCGAAGGGGAAAAGGACGGCGACCCGGGGGAGGTCAGTATTCCTGGACGGCCTGCAACTCGCGCAGGACTTCGTCGAGCGACGATTCGAGCGCCTTGACGATGACCGGGTGGCCCGGTTCCTCGATGCGGAGCTCGGTGGCGGAGATGGACGCGATCTTGCCGCTGCGGTTGCCGATCTTGGTGCCCACCTGGACGATGAAGGACTTGCCCTGGGGATCGATCAGCATGGCCTTGGCCTGGGCCGTTCCGCTCATGATCAGGACCAGTCGGTAGGAATCGGAGTCGTAGTATTCGAGGGGCGTCCTGGGTTCTTCCTGGGCCGATTCAGGCTCGGCCTCGATCTCGACGATCGGCGCGAACGCTGCCAGGTTCGCCTTGAACACGTTGATGTCCGCCTCGGCCGGGCGCTTCAGGAATTCCTTGAAGTAGGGCTTGAGGATGGCGTACTTCGGATTTCCCAGCGGCGCGGCAGGCGCCTTCGGGGGCGCGACCGGCGGCGCGGCGGCCTCCAGGGCATTCTTGTCCGTGGAGTAGATGTCCCGAGGGGCACCGCAGGATGCGACGACGAGGACCAGGGACGCCAGCAGGACGACGCGCATCACTTCGGCCCTCCCGGCGCACGGGGCGCTCCGGCGGGTGCCGGCGTGGTGCCCGTGTAGATGTACGCCATCGCCGTCATATCGACCTTCAGCAGCGAGCGCTTGGAAAGCTCCTCGAATTGCAGCACGGTGCGCGCGTACCGCTCGTTCGGCGTCAGGCCGCGCGCACGTTCGCGGTCCTGGAGCAGCCGCAGCATGCCGACGTCACCCGCCGTACCGGTCAGGGCACCCGGGGGCAGCATGTTGATCGTCATGTTCTTGGCATTGACCAGCCGCTTGCTGGGCTGGGCGAGGGTCTGCAGGAAGGTGACCAGCTGCGAGTAGGTGCCGACGAGTTCCAGGCTGAAGGGCAGCCCGCGATAGCTGTTGCCTTCCTCCTTGGTCTTCCCGGGTTCGAAGCGGGCGACGATCAGCCCGGAGGAATCGGCATCGGCCTTGATGGACGTGATCAGGTCGGGGAGCTCTTCCTCGCGCGGAAGCATCTTGCTGTATTCGACGCGCTTGCGGATGGCGTCGGCGCGCTCCTGCTCCAGGCGCTGCTTGAACTCGGTCGAATCGTAGCCCTTCAACTGGGAGTATTCGGCCATCAGGGCCTTGTACTTCTTTGCCTGGGACGAGATCCCGTCGCTGACCGGGGAGATCAGCAGGTAGTACGTCGCGCCGCCCAGCACCGCCAGGCAGGCCCCGACGAGGAGCACGCGTTGGGGCAGGGGAAGCTCGAGGAACTTGTCCATCGGTCACCTCGCGGAGGGCTTGGCTTCGCCGGACACGGCGGCCAGGGGCCCTGACGCCGGGGAATCGTTCATCGCACCGGGCTTGCCGCCCACGGGAGCGCCCGGGCCACCCGGGGCACCGGGGCCCGAGGGGGGCGGAGCGCCGGCCGGCGGCGTCGCCTCGGCAGGCTTCTGATCAGGCTCGATGGCCGCCCTGTAGGAAACGTTCGCCTTCGCCGTGAAGTCGACGTAGCGGATTCCGAGCTCGGAATGGACCTTGCGGGTCTGCAGGCCCGGTTCGACCCCCGAGAAGAAGTCCGTGGACTCCAGGCGGCGATAGAACTCGGCGACGTCCTCGTGATCGAGGGCCTGGCCATCGAAGGTCACCTGCTGCTCGGTCTGGCGCATCGCGCCCAGCCAGACGCGTCGGGCGTCCCACTTCGGGTTCCAGCCGGCCAGTTCCTGGGCGCGGGCCTCGTCGCGACCGGCCGGGGAGTCGTCCAGGGGGGTCAGCGCGTAGGACAGGTACTGGAGCATCATGGGCGGCCCGATCTGGTCGGCGCGGAGCGTTTCGAAGACCTGCGTCTGCCGATCGAGGTCCGCCTTTTCCGCCTGCCACTGCTCCCAGGACTGCTTGACGCGCTTGAGATCGTCGATCTTGGCGGAGGCATCCTTGGTCCGCCGGGTCGCCTCGGCCAGATCGGCCGCCAGCTTCTGGTGCCACAGGAAGAGGAACAGGCCTTCGACGACGAGGAGGGCGGCGAAGACCACCAGTTGCTTGCGGGATGCGGTCGGTTTCGGCTTGGCCTTGAGGCCGAGCAGGTTTATGCGAATCATGCGCCATCCCCCGGTCGGCGGAGCCCGAGGCCGACGGCGACGCCAGCCACCGGGGCCGCCCGCTGAAGGAGGTCGATGTCGAACTTCCTGGCATCGACCGAGATGTTCCGGAACGGGTTGACCAGTTCGACGGGCACTTCCATCCGGCGCTCGAGGGCGCGAATGAGGGCCGGCAACTGGGCCGAGCCGCCCGTGAGGAAGATCCGCTGGATGTCCGCCTTGACCGATGTCGCCACGAAGAAGTCCAGCGAGCGCTGCACTTCGGTGACCATCGAGTCGCAGGTCCGATCCGCGATCTTGTTGACTTCGCGCGCGATGGTCGAGGACGACAGGCTGGATTCGGCACCGGTCTTGAACGCCTCGGCTTCCTCGTGGGACACGTTGAAATGGCGCTGGATTTCCGCGGTCAACAGGGAGCCGCCCACGGCGATGTCGCGCGTGAAGGCGACCGCGCCGCCGGAAAGGACGCCCACGTTGATCGAATTGGCGCCCACGTTCAGCAGGGCCAGCGTCTGGTCGGCCGGGATCATGTAGTTCACTTCGAACATGTTCATTGCCGCGAAGATGGCGACGTCGACCACCGCGGGCTTCATGCCGGCCTCGACCGCGACCGACACGTATTCGTTGACGACTTCCTTCTTGGCCGCGACCATCAGCACGTCCATCTGCCCCTGGCCCGCACGCGGGTTGAGGATCTGTGCATCGACGTTCACGTCCTTGATGTCGAAGGGGATGTACTGCTCGGCCTCCCAGAGGATCGATTCGTTCAATTCGGCGCGGGTCATTTCCGGGAGCGAGAGGCGCTTGATGATCAGGGAACTGCCCGCGATCGCCAGGGCGCACGGGGCGTTCTTGATTCCCGCCTCCCGCATCAGCTCGCGCAATCGTTCGATGACGATGGCGAAGTTCATGATGCGGCCTTCGACGATGGCTTCGGGGGGCAGGTGACCCAGGCTGAAGGCAACGAGTTCCCAGGAACCCTTCGCCTGCTGCAGTCGCACCAGCTTGATCGAGGACGATCCGATGTCGACCCCGACGAGGGAGGAACGTCCGCCGAGCAAGGCCATTCGAACGTCCAGTTTCGGCCGAGGTCATGTTCGCATCGAGGTATTGATGTGTCAAGAAAAGTGCCGAGGGCAAAGGGGGAGCGGGTTCGCGGATGCGGTTGCGCGACTCGGGATTCGCTTCGGCCTGTCGCGATGGCCGGAGAAAACGGTATGCTTGGGGCGGTGCCGGGATCATCCGGCTTTCGGGGGGGGAGGTTCCGGAATGGGCCGATGGGACCGATTGCCGGGGCTGTCTGGACGGGTCGCCCTGCTCTTCATCGTCGTCGCAGGTTGCGGCAGCAAGACCCCGGGGAACCCATACGAGGACATCGAGGATTGGACGGACGTCGAGGACGGTTTCGAGGAGGCGGGCCCGGATGCGATCGGTGACGCCCTCGTGGACCTGCCGGTCGCCGATGGTCGAGGCGACTCGACGTCGGACGTTGAAGCCGGGCCCGCGACGTGCGCCAAGGACAAGGATTGCGAAAGCGTTGCGTTCCCGGCCGGCGACACCTGCCAGAACCGGAAGTACTGCGACAAGACGACCACGCCGAACGTGTGCGCGCTGACCTGGGAAATCGGATGCTGCCGGGAGCGGGACATCTTTTCCGAGGGATTCGAGGACGGCCTCGTTGGCTGGACCGTGACCGAGCTGGGACCGAGCAACGGCAAGGTCACGTGGCAGGTGACCAGCCACCGTGCCGCGTTCGGCGACTGGAGCGCGTATTTCGGCTCCCCGAAGTGCTGGACCTACTACAACGGCGCCCTGGATGATTCGTGCAATCCCGTCAATCCGAAAGGGCTGGACGCCACCCTGGTCAAGGGCAAGCTGACGTCGCCGACCTTCTTCATCCCGCCCCTGGATCCGCAGAATACGTCGTTCTTCGTGTCGTTCTATGTATGGATCGATTCCGAACCGCTGATCCCCTTGGTCCCGGCTTCGGCCCTGCTGGACCTGTTCCGGGTGCTGGTCGTGTCGAACCCCGGATCGGTCGAACTGGCCCCGGACATCTTCACGTCGGTCGCCGTCGACAAGACGACCCACCAGCAGTTCGTGCACGTGGTCGGCGACCTTTCCGCCTGGACCAACCAGTCGATATCGCTTCGGCTGTCCTTCGACTCGGGGGATTCCAACAACAACCATTTCGAAGGCGTCTACGTCGACCAGATCCGCGTGGCCACCGGGTGCAACACCGCCGGGGCGCTCCATCCGGCGTGCAGCCCGAACCACGCCTGCACGCCCGATTCCATCGACTGCACGGACGATTCCTGCCAGGTCTTCAGCAACGCGCTGGTCAGCGGTGCCGGCGTGTGCGAACACCCCCTGGAGGCCGGCTGCATTCCGCCGTGACGCGGGGTGCTCGGCAGATGCCCCCAGCCCCACCGGGACGCCGTATTCCGGTTGACTTCCCCCTCCGTCCTGTCCTATCCTCCCGTCAACAATGGTCCTTTGTCGGTTGGCCCTTGGGCAGATCACCGGGAGACCACGGAGCATGACGACGAGAACCCTGTTCGCTGCTGTTCTGGCCTTCGGCCTGGTGGCGTGCGGCGCGGATGGCCCGGGCGAGGGCGCCATCGGCGTCGTCGCGACGGCCCTGAAGAGCACCTGCGAGACGGGCACCGCGCCACAGGCGGCGGTGGACCTGGTCCAGGTCCTCGTCACCGGCGCCGCCCGGGATACGGGCAAGACGGTGATCCTGGCCGAGGGGTCGGCCAAGATCACGGCTGCCACCCAAGATGTGTCGCTGGGCAGCGTGCCCGCCGGCCTTGACAACGTCGTCACGGTCCTCGGGTTCACCCCGGGCCAGGACACGAGCAAGGACGCGCCGGCGTGGTTCGGCCGACGGCGCGAGGTCGCCGTTGCCCAGGACCGCACGACGGCGGTCGAGATGGTCCTCACGCGGTACGGCGCGTTCACCTGCGTCGGTGCGCCCCAGACCTATACGCAGCGTGCGTTCCCGGCCTCGGTAGCCCTGGGCGACGGCCGCGTGTTGATCACGGGGGGGTTCACGACGTCCACCGACAACGGGGACGGGTCGTTCGCGCTCGGCGGGGCTGCCAAGAACGCGTACATCTATGATCCCGCGAAGGGCGAAGTCACCGAGGTCGGCGCGATGACGGCCGCGCGGGCCGGTCACGCGATGGTGTACCTGCCCCTCGCCGGCGGTGAAAAGGTCCTGGTCTTCGGCGGCACCACGAAAATGACGTTGAAGGCTGGCGATTTCCCGTTCCAGGTCGACACCGCCGACAGCCTGAACTCCTACGAAATCTTCGACCTCGCGACGTCCACCTTCAGCGAGGCCGGCGTGGACCACTCGGGCAACGTCAAGCAGATGGCCTTGCGGCGCGTCTTCCCGACCGTCAGCCGCCTCTTCGACAATACCGTCTTGATCACGGGTGGCGGCAAGTGGCCGCTGGACGCCGCGAACTACAACACGGCCGAAATGTGGGCGCCTTACGGCGACAAGGATGCCGCGGGCGTTGCCAGCGGCGGCCTGCTGAGCCTGCAGAACAGCCTGGTGCTGAACCGGCAGCACAACGGCGCGGCGATGGCCAAGCTGGAAGACACCAGCCAGGGCCTGACGCGCACCCTGGTGGTGGGCGGCACGACCGAAGCGGATGCCGTTGTGGAAATCTTCACGCAGTCCTCCAAGCAGGAGGCAGGCGCCAGCGGCGCGTTCCGGGCTCGTTCGGTGGGCGGGCTGCCCCTCCTGTTCTTCCCGACGCTCACGCCCTTGAGCGAAACCTCGAACGGCAGCAAGCAGTTCCTGGTCGCGGGCGGCGCGGTATACCAGAACGCCGCATTGACGGCCCCGCAGCCCAAGGCGTGGGTGCTGACGATCGACTCCGCGGACGTGGTCACGGCCGAAGCGATCGACGCCCCGTGCGCGGCCCGGTTCTTCCACAAGACGGCGGGTTCGTTCGAGGCCGACAGCGCCGTCCTGCTGGGCGGGTACATGGACTTCAACGGCGTCGCCAACGGCGGCGCGTGCGCCTTCGACTTCGCGACCAAGACGTTCGCGACCCCGACCGCGGGCCAGGCGGAATTCTTCGCGCGTGCCGGCCACTCGGTCGAACGCCTCATCGACGACACCTTGCTGGTGGTGGGCGGCCTCGTGGACGCCCCGGGCCTCTCGGATGGTACCCAGGGCCTGCTGGAGTTGTACGCGCCCCCGAACCTGAAGACGAACCTGGCCCCGACGGCGCAGTAGGGAGGACTCCTTGATGAACGCCACCCGGAAAAACCGGTTCCTGTCCCTGGTTCCCACCCGTCGGTCGCCGCTGTTCGTGGGCATTGCGGCCTTCCTGGCCGCGAGCCTGCTGCAACTGGAGGTCACGGGCGCGGTGTCGCTGATCAACGAGGCCCGGGCCCAGGCCGCCCCGGGTGCATCGTCGAGGCGGCTGGCCCTCTTCGTGGTCCCGAAGGAAGGGAAGAAGGACGCCACGACGGCGATGGTCATCCGCGGGCTCCTGCGTGGCGCGGCGGATCGGCTGGCGCCCGCCGGGCTGGGCCGTGCCCCGATGACGGAAGTGCTGCCCGATTCCACCCTTGCCGCCGTGCAGGCGAAGGTGGACCTGGGATACAAGGCCCTCAGCAGCCAGAAGTGGGACGAAGCGCTGGCCACCTACCGCGAGGCCGAATCGATGCTGCAGCCCGTCCTGGGGCTGGCCGATCGGGTGCTGGTCGCGCGGACCTACAAGGGGCTGGGAATCGCTTCGCTGCAGGCTCGCAAGCAGTTGCAGGCGAAGGAGGCCGTGCGCCGGTCGATGCTGCTGTACCCGGGCCAGAAGCAGGGCGAATACTCGTTCAGCCTGGATGCGCGCAACCTGTTCGCCCAGATCCAGCGGGAATTGGAAGAGGCCCCGGACGGCAGCCTGGATATCCAGATGGGCGACGTGCCCGGCGCCGAGGTCTACGTGGGCGGCGAGTTCCGCGGTTTCGCCCCGATCAAGATCAGCGGGCTGAAGCTGGGCGAGCACCTCGTCAGCGTGTTCGCCGAAGGGCACGAGCGCTGGGCGCAGTTCGTTGCGGTCCGCGGCGGTCCCGAGCAGCGCGTCGACGTTCCCGTCGTGACGGCGGCGAACCGGAAGGCCGTCGATGAGGGTGTGCAGGGGATCACGAAGACCCTGGACAAGGCGATCCCGTCGGCCGAAGCAAAGACCCTGGCCGAGCGCGCTGGCGCTTCGGACCTGGTGCTCCTGCGCGTGACGGCCGACAAGAAGGGCTTCGCGTTGCAGGGCGTCTACTGGCGTGCGGGGAACGCCGTGCCGGTGCGGCAGGAACTGGCCCGTGACGCCACGCTGGTGTCGGGCCTGCAGGAACTGCTGTCGCGGCTGACCGGGCTGAACGCGGGTGCTGAAACGACCCTGGCGGCCCTCGAGGCCCCGCCCGTCGCGATTCCCGAGGCGGGTGGCGCCGTGGCCGCCAGCGGTTCTTCCGGGTCCGGCGAGGACCTGATGGTCGACCCGAATTCGCCGATCTTCCGCGACACGGGCAAGAAGCCCAAGGAATTCAACGTCGTCAACAAGTGGTGGTTCTGGACCGCGCTGGTGGTCGGCCTGGGCGCGATCGCCGGCGTGACCTACTGGGGCGTGACGTCCGGGGACCACAGTTCCGGCGGCGGCCCGACCGGTAACGTGAAGATCACGATCCGCGGCGTCCACTGAATCGAATCCTTCCGCCATTCCCTCGCGAAGATGGTTCTCCCGGCCAGGCCGACGCTCGCGGTGTCCCCGGGGGTCTCCGGACCTGATTCCGCGTGCCCCGGAACGCTTGACAACGCGGCACCTGAGCGGGGACAATCGGGCGGACCCGTTCGCAGGTTCGACGCTGCGGTTCGACGGGTACGACGGGAGGAGCGGTGAGCCAGGAAGCGAACGCGAACACCGCCTCCAACGTCTCCCAGATGCGCCCCCGCCAGTTCGGCAAGTACCTCCTGCTGGAAAAGATCGGTTCGGGCGGCATGGCGGAAATCTTCAAGGCCGTCGTGCGCGGCGCCGAGGATTTCCAGAAGGTCGTGGTCATCAAGCGCATCCTCCTGGGATACTCCCGGGACCCGTCCTTCGTGAAGATGTTCGTGGACGAGGCGCGGATCACGGCGCCGTTGCAGCACGCGAACATCGTCAGCATCTACGAGTTCGACCAGGTCGAGGGCCAGTACTACCTGGCGATGGAACTGGTCCACGGGCGCGACCTGCAGCGCGTGATGGCGCGCGCGAACAAGGTGGGGCGGACGCTGGCGCCCGAGCTGGCCGTCCACATGGTCAGCGAGGTCTGCAAGGCGCTGTGGTACGCCTACAACGCCCGGGACCCCTACGGGAATCCCCTGCAGATCATCCACCGCGACGTGTCCCCGTCGAACGTGCTCGTGTCGTTCGACGGCGAGGTGAAGGTGACCGACTTCGGCGTCGCGAAGGCCGCGACGTCGAGTGGCGACCAGGGCGGCGGCGTCCTGAAGGGCAAGCTGGGCTACATGTCCCCCGAGCAGGTCATGGGCCGGGATGTCGACCACCGGTCGGACATCTTCAGCCTCGGGGTCATCCTGTTCGAAACGCTGACCCTCAAGCGCATGTTCCTGGGGCGGACGGACCTCCAGACGCTGATCAACGTCCGCGACGCCGACGTCGAAAAGCGACTGGCTCGACATCCGGAGATCGAGGCCGGGTTGGCCGACATCCTGCGCAAGGTCCTCGCAAAGGATCGCGAGAAGCGCTACCGCAACGCACAGGACTTCCTGGGCGATCTCCAGGACTGGCTGTACGCCAGGAACCACCGCGTCGGCTCGGCGCAGTTGGCGAGCTTCATCCGGGACCTGTTCCCGGAGGAATCCGAGCAGGAGTTGCTGCCGCTGGAAGTCGAGGAGGTGACCGAGGGGACCCGGCAGGCCCTGCTCGACCAGGCGAACGAATCCTACGCGGTGTCGGGCGGCAGCGAACCCACGCCGATGCCGCCGCGCATGGCCACGCCGATGCCGCCGCGCACGGCGACGCCGTCTCCGCTCCGCCCGCTCACGTCCCCTCCGCCGCACGTACTGATGCCGCCGCTGGCCTTGCCACCGGTCGTCCCGACAACCCGCCGGCCGTCCCAGCCGGTTGCCCTGGTGACGCATGTCGTGCCGCAGCCTCCGCCGGCAGCCGAAGCCCCCGACCTGTCCTTCGAGGATTCCGGGCTGAGGCCCACGGAACCCAACACCAAGACGTCGCGGGTGGCTCCCCAGACCGCCAATTTCAGGATCCGGGACGCCGAAGGCAACATCTTCGGACCGGTTTCGTTCGACAACGTCCTCAGCCTGCTCAAGAGCCGCTCGATCACCGAGGACGAAACCTGCTCGATGAACGATGGCGAGTGGATGCGCGTCGGCGACGTGGCCGCATTCCGCGGCCACATGCGCGACGTGGGCGTCGAAACCTCCCGGCGCGTGCTGCTGTTCGAAGGGGGCCTGGAGCGCCGGAACATGGTCCGGCTGGTGACCCAGATCGCGCGCGTCCAGCGACTGAGCGGCCTGTTGACCCTGAAGCAGGGTTCCAACCAGAAGGAAATCTACTTCCGGGACGGCCGCCCGCGCTTCATCTATTCGAACCTGAAGAACGAACTGCTGGGCGAATTCCTGGTTCGCCGGCGGCTGACGACCCGCGAATCCGTGACCACCGCGATCCAGCAATCGCGGAACGTCACGGGCCGCCTCGGGGATGCGCTCGTGTCCCAGGGCATCGTGGGCGCGCACGAGTTGGCCGAGGCGCTCCAGGTGCAGTTCCGCGAACGCTTCCTGGACATCTTCCGCTGGGACACGGGCTGGTACGGGTTCTTCGAGAACGTGTCTTCGCCCAAGGCCGCGGTGACGCTGGATCTGGACCCGATGGAAGCCCTGGCCGAGGCGATCCGCGCCCAGTACGACCTGCCGCTGTTGCGGGCCTTCCTGAACGAATCGGTGACCCGTCGCCTGGCTCGGACCGACAGCGCCCGCGTTTCGCTGCCCGATCTGAAACTGCTGCCGCGCGAAATGCGGGTCGTGAACCTGCTGGACCAGAACCCCAGCATGGGGCAGTTGATGAAGGTGCTGCCTCCCGGGCCCGAATCCGAGTTGCTGGTCTACCGGGTGGTATTCCTGCTGACCGAAACCGGCGCATGGATGTTCCGCGGCTCCGCTTCGGCTTCGCCCAGGCGCTGAAACCGCACGCAGCCCTTCCGCCCGCCTCGTTATCGCGCAGACACGGATCCCGGGGATGACGTCGCTCAGGCGATCTCGACGAAGCCGGAGCGGGCGAGGTGGGAAACGACGATCAGCGTGCGCAGCTCCGTGGAGGAAAGCTTCCGGACGAGGTCCCGAAGCGAGCGATGGCCATCCGCATGCCGCAGCACATCCAGCAGGAGCGCCGGTTGATCGGCGGGAATCTTGAGGGGCCGACGGTCCTTCACCGGGACCGGCACGCGGTCCATCGATCCCAGGGCTTCCCGATAGAGGCGCAACAACAGGTCGCCGTTCTTGTCCAGGAAGATGTTCAGTTCGTCAGCCAGGGGAGAAAGCATCAGCAACCGCTCCAGCGAGATCATCGCGCCCGCGGAGTCTCCCAGGTCGAACAGGCGCACCACGTCCTCGTATAGAAGGCGCTGGGTGGGATCCCAATGGATTTCCGCCCGGGCTTCCGGGCGGGCTTCCGGGCGGACCTCCGGGGCGGTAACGACTTCGTCCGGGATCGAGGGCGGCGCCAGCGGTTCGGGGACCGCGATCGTTTCCTGCGCATGGAAGGCAGGCCCCGGGACGGCTTCGGCCACGGGCGCCGCCTGGGACACGGTCTTGCGGGTGGACTCGGATCGGGTCCGCAGGGTCGAAATGCACCGATGCAGCGAGGCCGCCAGCGGGTCGCGAGCCGGGTCGAAGGAGGCGGATGCCTCGATCACGCGATGGCGCAGAGCGACCAGGCTGTCGATGTCCTCGGGAAGGTCCGCGAGCAGTCGTTCCAGCAGCTCGACGGTCCGGGAGTTCACTGTGGGTTGGGGGGTGCCACGCATGGCGAGCATTCTAGCATGACCCGCGGGGGTGCCGGAAACGGACGACGAAGGCATGGATTATTGACAGCGCTTGTGGACGTCGAGAATGTCGGCCCGACGCTTCAGGAAGGCCTTGACGACCATGGGATCGAAGCGGTTGGACAGCTCGTCGCAGATGGACGTGAAGGCGTCCTCCGGGTGCATCGCTTCCTTGTAATGGCGCCGGGTCGTCAGGGCGTCGAACACGTCCGCAACGGCCACCAGGCGGGCCTCCACGGGGATCGCGTCGCCCTTGATGGCGTGCGGGTAGCCGCTCCCGTCGATGCGTTCATGGTGGGACAGGGCGATGTTCGAGGCCACCGGGTCGGCCCGTGCCGCGGTGAGCAGCTCGAAGCCATACGTGGTGTGCAGCTTCATCTCCTCGAATTCCTGCTTCGTCAGGACGCCTTCCTTCTTCAGCACCTCGTGGCGGATGCCGACCTTGCCCACGTCATGGAGGGGCGCGTACAGGCGGATCTTTTCGACAAACTCCGGATCCATGCCCATTTCCAGGGCAAGCACCAGCAGCTCGCGGGTGCGGTCGGAAACGCGGATCTCCAGGCGGCGCTTGTCGTTGACCAGCCGCCTCCGGATGGACGCGAAGCGCAGCAGCACGCGCAGGCGGGCTCGCAGGGCCCCGTCAGACGCGTCCTCGGTCACGACTTCTTCGGCGCCCATCTGGAACGCACGCAGTTCCTGATCGGGCGATCCGGGGGCCGTCACGAACACGACCGGCAGGTCCTCGGTGGCGCGGTTGGTTCGCAGCGCCCGCAGGAGGTTGAAGCCTGCATTTCCGGGCAGCGCCCCGGACACGATGGCAACCTCGGGCGGGGCGGCGTGGATGGCGGCCAGGGCATCGGCTTCGGACGAAACGATTTCCAGCGAGTATCCAAACGGTGCCAGCGCCGAGGTCAGCCGCCCGGCCGTTTCCGGTTCCGAGAATACCAGCAGGCGGAACGTCGACATCACCGTCCCGAACGACGGGTTCGACGATGCTGTTGCGATCCGGGTCATCAAGGGCCTCGCGGACGCCGGGGTAGAGAATACCAGATGAGGCTGCGTCAGGCCCAGGGATCGCTGCGCACCACCGTGGACTCGCGCCCGGAGCCGGTCGAAACGAGCTGGATCGGGACGCCCAGCGTCGATTCCAGCCGTTCGACATAGCCGCGGGCCTCGACCGGCAGATCGGCCATGTCCGTGGCGCCGTCCAGCGGTGCGGCCCAGCCCGGCCAGTCCTCGAGGACCGGTTGCAGGCCGGGCGCCGAAAACAGGTCGGGCGTCGCGATGTCGATGACCGTGTCCCCGAAGCGCCACCCGGTACAGACCGGCACGCTGGACAGGCCCGAAAGGACGTCCATCTTGGTCAGCGCCAGCGCGGTCACGCCGTTGACCCGCAGGGCATAGCGAAGCGCAGGGAGGTCCAGGTGGCCGCAACGCCGCGGCCGCCCCGTGGTCGCACCGAACTCGCCGCCCTTCTGGCGCAGCCATTCCCCGTATTCGCCGGTGTCCTCGGTCGGGAAGGGGCCGCTGCCGACGCGGGTGGTGTAGGCCTTGGTGATGCCCAGCACGCCTCCGTGGGCAGGCACCCCGACACCCGACAGCGCGAATGCCGCCGGGGCGACGGTCAGGGAGGACGTCACGAAGGGCCAGGTGCCGTGCAGGACGTCCAGCAGCGTCCCCTGGGCCGACTCGAACAGCACGTTCCTGCCCTCGGCCATGTGCCGCGCGACCACCTCGCCCGTGTCGCGCAGGAAGGGCTTCAACCGGGCGCCCAGGGCGAGGGCCGGAAGGGCGATGGAATCGCGATCCATGCTTTCGCCGCCCAGGAATTTCAGCACGGCGTTGCGTTCCGGCAGCAGGGCGTCCAGGCGAGCGATCAGGCGATCCGCATCGCAGAGGTCGGCCAGGCGCACGCCCGTGCGGCCGAACAGGTCCTCGTATGCAGGGCCGATGCCGCGGCCCGTGGTGCCGATGCGGCCTGCGCCCCGGGCGGCTTCGCGCAGCGTGTCCAGGCGCTTGTGATACGGCAGCACGACGGTCGCCTGGCGGCTGATCGCCAGCCGGTCGGGCGACACGTTGATTCCGGCCAGGTCCAGGGTGTCCATTTCGTCCAGCAGGGTATCCGGGTCGACGACCACGGCCGGGCCCACGACGCAGAAGGCCTCCGGGTTCAGGATGCCCGATGGGACCTGGTGCAGGACCACCTTGCGGCCTTCCACCACGACGGTATGGCCGGCGTTGGCGCCCCCCTGGTACCGTACCACCAGCGAGGCGTCATGGGCCAGGAGGTCCGTGACCTTGCCCTTGCCTTCGTCTCCCCATTGGACACCGACGATCGTCAGGCTGTTCGGCATGTGGCGACTGCCCCTCAGTTCACGGCGCCGTGGCGACGGCCCGTGGCCAGGAAATCCCGGACCTGTTCCGCGATCGCGATTGCGACGCGGGTCTGCGCCTCGTGCGTGGATGCGCCCAGGTGCGGCGTCAGGACCACGTTGGGGAGGCCGAGCAACGGACTGTCCCTGGGCGGTTCGGTTTCGAAGACGTCGACGGCGGCGCCGCCGAGGTGCCCCGACTTCAGGGCTTCGGCCAGGGCGGCTTCGTCGATCACCCCGCCGCGCGCGCAGTTGATCAGCAGGGCACCCTTGCGGCACCGGGCCAGCGCGTCGCGTCCCAGCAGGCCCATCGTGGCGGCGCCGCCCGGGATGTGCACGGTGACGATGTCGGCCCGGGCCAGCAGGGCGTCCAGCGAGTCGATGGGTTCGACGCCCGCGGCTTCCATGAAGAACGACGGCACCAGCGGATCGAACGCGACGACCTTCATCTTGAGGCCCAGGGCGCGGTCGGCGACCAGTTGGCCGATCCGGCCGAACCCGAGGATACCCAGCGTCTTGCCGGTGATCTCGATCCCGGTGAACCTGGACCGTTCCCATTCGCCGCGGCGCAGCGAGGCGTCGCCCTGGGGGACGTTTCGGGCCAGCGCGAACATCAGGGCGATCGTGTGCTCGGCGGCGGTGACGGTGTTGCCGCCCGGGACGTTCATCACCAGGACGCCCCGTGCGGTGGCGGCCGGGACGTCGATGTTGTCCACGCCGGTGCCGGCGCGCCCGATCGCCTTCAGGGCATCGGCGGCCTCGATGATCGGGCGGGTGATCCGGGCGGCGCTGCGGACCAGGATGATATCCATGCCTTTCACGGCGAGGCAGAGTTCCGCTTCCGACAGGCCCGTCCGGGTGATCACCTCGTGCCCGGCTGCCTGCAGGATTTCCCCGGCGCGCTTCGCGAGTTTGTCGGCGATCAGGATCCGGGCGCTCATGTCTCCCTCCGGCAGGGGATCAGATGAGGGTGGCGGGATTTTGCAAAGAAGAAGGAAACGGGTGGGGGATGCGGGGCTCGAACCCACGACCTTTGGTTCCGGAGACCAACGCTCTATCCAACTGAGCTAATCCCCCCAGGAACAACGCGGGCGAAGGCTACCACGGAGGCCCATGAGGCGCAATAGGAAATGGGGCTAGCGGATCACCTCGATCCCGCCCATGTAGGGGCGCAGTGCGTCGGGAACGACCACCGAGCCGTCGGCCTGCTGGTAGTTTTCGAGGATGGCGATGATCGTCCGGCCGATCGCGACCCCGGACCCGTTGATCGTGTGGACGAACCGCGGCTTTTCGCCGGGTCCCGGACGGTACCGGATGCTGGCACGCCGGGCCTGGTAGTCCTCGAAATTGCTGCAGGACGAAATCTCGCGGTAGCCGCCCTGACCCGGGAGGTGCACCTCGAGGTCGTAGCACTTCGACGCGGAAAAACCGATGTCGCCGCTGCACAGGGACATGACGCGGTAGGGAAGCCCCAGCGCCTGGAGGATGTCTTCGGCGTCCCGCACGAGGGCCTCGTGTTCGTCGCACGAGGTTTCGGGCGTGGTGAACTTCACCATTTCGACCTTCTGGAACTGGTGGACGCGGGTCATGCCCTTGACGTCCTTGCCGTGGCTGCCCGCCTCGCGGCGGAAGCACGGCGAGTACGCGACGTACTTCACCGGCAGGCGCGAGCCGTCCAGGATTTCCTCGCGGTGCAGGTTCGTGACCGGCACTTCGGCGGTCGGGATCAGGTACAGGTCGTCGGTGGCGATGTAGGCCTCCTCGACGAACTTGGGCAGCTGGCCCGTGCCGACCATGCAGTCCCGGTTGACCAGCACCGGCGGCAGGATTTCGGTGTACCCGTGCCGCGCGACATGCATGTCCAGCATGAACGAGGCCAGCGCGCGTTCCATGCGTGCGCCGGCGCCGCGGTACACCACGAAGCGGGCTCCCGAGATCTTCCGGGCCGCCTCGAAGTCCAGGATGCCCAGGGCTTCGCCGAGTTCCCAGTGCTCCTTCGCGGGAAAGTCCAGGGTGCGGGGCGTCCCCCAGGCGCGAACCTCCACGTTGTCGTCCGCCGAGGCGCCGACGGGCGTGGTCGGGTGGGGCAGGTTCGGCAGGTTCAGCAGGACGTCCTGCAGCCGGGCCTCGATGTCCGTGACGTCGGCTTCCAGGACCGTGATCCGCTCGCCGATGGCCTTGGATTCCGCCCGCAGTTCCTCGCGTCGCTCGGGGGTGACCCCCGGCTGGCGGAAGCCGTCGGACAGGGCCTTCTGGTCCGCCCGGGCCTGGTCGCGAGTCGTCACCGCCAGGCGCCGTCGGGCTGCGAGGTCCTTCAGGGGCTCCAGGTCCACGCGCCCGCCGCGGGTCGACAGGCGGTCCGCCACTTCATCCAGGTGCTCCACCACGTACTTCAGGTCCAGCATCGGTGCCTCCGTCCGGGAGTCGTGGAGTCCGCCCCTTCCGCGGACCGCGGTCGGGGCCGTTCCGTCAACTGCCGGTCATTTCTCCGGGACCGCGTCGGGCCCCGGCGACGGGGATTCATCGGGCGTGGCGTCACCGCCGCTGCCGGTTCCGTCGGCCTTCTTGCGTCCGCGACCGCCGCGGTGCCGGGGGCGCTTCTTCGGGTTCGCGTCGCCTTCAGCCGTGGCCTCGGCGGGCGCAGGATCGCCCGCATCCGACGCGGCCTGGGACTCGGGCAGTTCCTCGTCGGGTCGCGATGCGCCCGTTCCCCGATGTCCCGCGTCATCGCCGGCGCCCTCGAGAGGGCCGCCCGCATCCCCGGCGCCGCCCTTGCCCCGGCGGCGTCTGCGGCGACGTTTGTGGCCGCCGGCCTCGCCTTCCGTGCCTTCGGCACCGTCCGGTTCCGCATCGGCCTGGGAGGACGGCGCCTCGTCCGGAATCGGGGCGGGCGCCAGCGCCTTCTTCGGTGCTGCGGTTCGTTCGCGACGCTTCCGCTCGACCGGCGGAGCCACTGGCGCGAGTGCCTCGGCTTCCACGGGCAGGACGGCGTCCGTCGCAGGAATGGCGTCCACGGGCGCCTGGTCCGGCGCTTCCTGGTCCCCTTCCTCCGAAGCATCCCCGGTCAGGTTCGGCAGCCCGGCTTCGAGGCCCAGGCTCTCGGTTCCCTCGCCCGCACCGCCCTTGCCACGGCGGCGGCGGCGGCGACGGCGCTTGCGGGTGGCGCTTTCACCGGGCTCCATGGGGCCTTCGGCTTCGAAGTCGGCCCTGGGTGCCTGGGGCGCGTCCATCGCGGGCGTCGCGACGGGTACGGGCGGCTCGGTGACCGGCCGGGGTTCCCGCGCGGGCCGGGGCTCGACGACCGGCCTGGGCTCGACGACCGGCCGGGGTTCGCGGGCCGGCCTGGGGGACTGCGCGGGCCTCGACGGTGCCTGGGACCTGGGCGCCGGTGTCGCCGCGACGGGTCGCTGCGGGGGCGTCGAAGGGGGCGCGGG
>Ga0118677_10006676_pt1 | contig 19413 bp, 15 predicted proteins | sample AliMusrvi5mmetaG_FD_86154 | JGI IMG/M metagenome (GOLD analysis project Ga0118677, IMG submission 86154)
CCACAACAATTATATTCATTCTCTTTAATAGTCATTCAGATATGAGCTACTTTCCGATTCTTAACTCTTCAATATCTAATCCATAACCCATAATTCCATGTCTATCGCAATAGTTACAGGCTCAGGCGGACTGATCGGTTCTGAAACCGCCAAATATTTTGCATCCAAAGGATTAGATGTCGTTGGAATTGATAACGACATGCGTTCTTACTTCTTTGGGCCAGAAGCCTCCACCAGATCAACACAGCAAAAACTGGAATCGGAGATAATAGGATATCGCCACCGCTCGATAGATATACGTGATTCGATTGCAGTTGAGGCGGTTTTTAAGGAGTTCGGCTCCTCTATTTCCGTAGTCATTCACACTGCTGCACAGCCGTCGCATGACTGGGCAGCCAAGGAACCCCAGACAGATTTTGGTGTAAATGCTACAGGCACGCTCAATTTGCTGGAGGCCACGCGACTGCATTCCCCTGAAGCGGTGTTTATATTCACCAGTACCAACAAAGTCTATGGGGATACCCCGAACCGACTTCCCCTTAAGGAGCTCGATACCCGATGGGAAATTGATCCTGCACATCCTTATCAAATAGGTATCGATGAGAGCATGTCGATCGACCAGACCAAGCATAGCCTCTTTGGAGCCAGCAAAGTTGCGGCTGACGTCCTCGTTCAAGAATACGGACGGTATTTTGGCATGCCTACGGCTTGCTTCCGAGGGGGATGCCTGACGGGACCAGCCCATGCAGGTGCGGAATTACACGGTTTTCTCTCCTATCTCATGAAATGTACCGTCACAGGTCGGCCTTATCGGGTCTTCGGATATAAGGGCAAGCAGGTTCGAGACAATATCCATAGTCATGATTTGGTCGAAGCTTTCTGGCATTTCTTCGAGGCTCCCCGAAATGGAGAAGTCTATAACATCGGGGGAAGTCGTCACTCCAACTGCTCTATGCTAGAGGCGATTACCCTCAGTGAGGAAATCTCTGGAAAAAAACTCGAATGGAGTTACGTAGAGGACAACCGTATTGGTGATCATATTTGGTGGATTAGCGACGTCAGGAAATTCCAATCCCACTATCCTGAATGGAGCTATCGCTATGACCTTCGCGGCCTACTCGAAGAGATCCACGCGGCCTGTGTTGCCTCATGAAGCTTCTCATTACCGGCATCTGCGGATTTGTCGGATCACAGATTGCCCGTGGAATCAGGTTGGCTCAGCCAGATGTCCAAATCTGGGGAATCGATAATTTTTCGCGCCCAGGGAGCAGGCTAAATGAAAATCCCCTTCGATCCCTGGGAATTAAATTCGTGGAAGGGGATATCCGCTATCCCGCAGATCTGGCACGAATCCCACAAGTCGATTGGGTCATCGACTCAGCCGCTAATCCTAGTGTGCTTGCCGGGTTGGAGGGATCCACAAGCTCCTTTGACCTTCTTGATCACAACCTCATCGGGACGATTCGACTGCTCGAGTTTTGCAAACAACATAGGGCCGGCTTTCTCCTTCTGAGCACAAGTCGGGTCTACTCAATCAATCCACTTGCTGCTCTCAACGTAGATCCCGTAGCGAACGCCTTCGTTCCGACAGGGAATGCGATAAATGGATTCGGTCCTCAAGGAATCAGGGAAGACTTTTCCACCGAACCTCCACTTTCACTTTACGGAACCTCCAAGCGGGCATCGGAATTCCTTGCGCTCGAATATGGGTCTGCTTTTGGCTTCCCCGTTCGAATCAATAGATGTGGTGTGATGGCGGGACCGGGCCAGTTTGGAAAGGCCGACCAGGGAATTTTTAGTTACTGGATCCATTCGTGGACGTCACAAAGGAAGCTCAAATACATCGGATTTGGCGGAATGGGATATCAGGTTAGGGATTGCCTGCACCCTAAGGATCTTGTGCCGCTTCTACTGCGCCAGATTCAGAAACCGGATCATGATGCCCCTCCGATCATCAATGTTTCTGGTGGGTTAAGAAGTGCGACATCGCTAGCCCAGTTGAGTTCGTGGTGTGCCAGCCGTTTTGGAACTCGTGAGGTTGACGCCGATCAATCGCCAAGACCATTTGATTTGCCATGGGTGGTGCTCGACTCTTCTCTTGCAGAAAAATTCTGGGGATGGAAACCCGACACGCCTGTGGAGAGAATCCTCGATGAGATTTCAGAGCATGCTCTCTCCAACCCCGATTGGCTCGAAATTACCGGTGGTCCGGTGATGAAGTGATGCGGGGAAGTGCCTTCCTGACAAAGCGATGGTCAAAGATCGATGGTCAAAGATAGATTTTTTTCAGTTTTTCCAGGTCATTCTGGTGCTCTTAGTACCCATTCCTTGAACATAACAACCATTTGAAAACTAAATATCTTATCATCGGAGCCGGTTTTTCAGGCGCAGTCACGGCCCGCGAGCTTGCCGATTCCTTGGATTGCGAGATCGAGATTTGGGATGAACGTGAGCACATCGCAGGCAACTGCCATACCGAGCGCGATACCGCGACTGGTGTCATGGTTCACAAGTATGGCCCACATATCTTTAACACCGACAACGAGCGAGTATGGAAGTACGTAAACCGATTCGGTGAATTCAGACCTTTCGTGAACAGGGTCAAGGCATGCACCGCGCGAGGAGTGTTCTCGATGCCAATCAATTTGTTGACGATCAACCAGTTTTTCGGAAAGACCATGGGACCCGAGGAGGCAGCTAGATTTGTAGAATCCCTAGGAGATCCCTTGATCGGAGAGCCGGAAAATTTTGAGGAGCAGGCACTCAAAATGATAGGTAGGGATCTGTACGAAACTTTCTTCAAAGGTTACACAATCAAGCAGTGGGGGACCAATCCAAAGGATCTACCAGCTTCCATTCTCAAGCGACTTCCCGTCCGGTTCAACTACGATGACAATTACTATAGCAAGAAACATCAGGGAATACCGGCGGAGGGCTACACGGAGGTGATCCGGAGTATCCTAGATCACCCTCGTATTAAGGTTGTTCTGGGGAAACGTTTTGTGCCCGATCTCTTTTCGGAGGAAGCTGGTATTGCCTCGCATGTTTTTTATACCGGGCCACTCGATGCATTTTTCAACTATTCTGAGGGACGGCTTGGCTACCGGACTGTCACGTTTGAAAGAATCCAAACCGATTCGAATGACTATCAGGGCAACGCAGTCATTAATTACCCGGACCTGAGCGTTCCTTGGACTCGCATTCACGAGCATAAACACTTCACGCCATGGGAGAGACATGACAAGACGGTGGCTTTCAGAGAATACAGTAAGGAAACAGAACCTCAGGATGTTCCGTATTATCCGAAGCGCCTTTCCCAAGACAAAAGTCTTCTCAACAAATACCGCCGCATGGCGGAGGAGAAATTCGGCGGACATTTGGCTGGAGAAATGAAACCCGGGGTTTCGTTTCTTGGGCGTTTAGCCACATACCGTTACATGGATATGGAAGCAGTAATCGGGGAGGCCCTTGAGTTCGCAGATGCTTTTAAGAAGCAGATGCCTACGGGGAAATTACTTCCAATTTTCCCTAATGTTGAATCATAAACACCGATGCCTATTCTCTCCTTAAAGCCCGAACTGGCATCTCCCTTGCTACGATCCAGTTTGGTCGTGGTGATACCCGTTTATAACGAGCAGGCTACAATCGAGGGTGTTATCGAAGAATGGACAAAAACCTTTCAAGAACTTGCTGTTGATTACCAATTTCTGCTTGTCAACGACGGGTCCAAGGATGACACGCTCGAAGTTCTTCAGCGTCTTGAAGCACGGGATCAACAGCACATTGTCATTCTGGACAAGCCGAACGCCGGGCATGGAAGAACATGTAGGATGGGATACTCTGCGGCCGTTGCTTCCGAAACTGTTGAGTGGATTCTGCAGATCGATTCGGATGGGCAGTGCGATCCAGCTTATTTCAAGGAGTTTTTGGAAAAACAAGCGAATGCAGACTGTATTTTCGGACGTAGAATACAGCGTGACGACGGGAGAATCAGGGCCCTCACCTCAAAGATCTGCAAATTGGGCGCAACACTGCTCGGAGGGCGCGACATGGTTGATCCGAATGTGCCGTACCGACTTATTCGGAAAAACGCCCTCGCTGATGCTCTGGAAAAAATTCCGGCGAGTTTCGACATTCATAACGTCGCAATAACGTTTATTCTTAAGCAGAACCCTATGATCCGATGGGAATATGTTCCTATCAGGTTCAGGGACAGGCAGGGTGGAAGCAATAGCATTAACCTCCTGAATGTGGCGCATCTGGGTACCTCCATGCTTTTTGATTTGGCGAAGCTAAAAAAATAATGCCCGGACGGGACAGAATTCTTGTTGTCATTGCGGTCTTGGGGGTGATCTTTGCGTCCCTATTAGCCGTTTCTTCTCAGAGCCTTTGGATTGATGAGGCAAACAGTGCTGTCAAGGCGGTGGCCCCCACTTGGGTCAGTTTTATAGCCAGCATGTCTTCGGAGCGGGGAACTGACTTGCAAATGCCAGGATATATGGCGTTGCTCTGGGTTTGGGAAAAAGCATTCGGCCCCGGAGAATATGCCCTTCGATGTCTCAACATCCCATTCTTTCTCGGCTCGCTGGCAGTTGTTTTCTTCGCACTAAAGACTTCGCTCAGGAGAAGGACGATCTACCTTCTGCTGGCTTGTTCCTCAGCATTTCTTTGGGCCTATCTTGACGAAGCCCGTCCGTACATACTTCAGTTTTTCGGAGCCTCCCTTGCCATGACCGGCCTTTACAATCTGACTGTCTCTTCAAGTCGTGAAAAGTTAACAAGGGATTCGATCGCAGTGTTGCTAGGTCTGTTTATTTTGCTGTCATCCAGTCTCTCAACGCTATGCTTTGGGGGTCTCTTCGGGGTGACGTTTCTCTGTCTGCTAATACGAAACCACCCAATCTCATCGTTGCTACGCAACAAGGCACTGCTGGGTGTTGGATGCCTATTCCTAGTTTCGGTAGCCTCCCTTGGGGCCTACTATTTTTGGACACTTCACGTTGGTGCAAAGGCTTCTGCTGTAGGCAAAACCAATCTTGCTTCAATAGCTTTCTGCTTCTATGAGTTAGCGGGATATACGGGGATTGGGCCAGCTAGAGCTGCGTTACGGGAAGCCCCCTTTTTGGCGTTACGTCAGGAGGTCTTTCCCTTAGTAGCGTACACGGTTGTCATTGCCTGCCTTGGATTTGCGTGCCTATCCGCAGGACGTGAAGGCATAGGGAAGTTATCCAAATCCCTACTGTTTCTGATATTCGTCGTGATCGTGGGCACGATCCTGATGTTCGGACTGGGAGTTGGAATGCATTTTCGGGTACTTGGCCGACATCTCATGCCCGCCTTCCCGTTTTTCATCTTGGGCGTATCGATAACCGTAGACCAAGCCGTCCGAAAGTACGGTAGATTTGGGTGGACAGCGCTCTTCGTATTTTTAGCCGTATCATTGTTCTCAAGCCTTCAGATCCGCTTTTCAGCCCGCCATTCCAAAGACGACTACCGGGATGCTGCGACGCTTGCCAAGACAACAATCCAGCGCGAAGGCGTGGTTTGGTGGGCTGCAGACAACGCAGGTGCAAAATATTACGGGCTGGATGCAGGCATCCCGGACGCGAGTAACAGTCACAGACATGCCCTGGCTGTCTCCATACCTGCTATTTCTGGGCGAATGACTTATGAGGAACTTCCGCTCCCACAAGTTGTTATTTTATCCAAATCGGATATCTACGACCCTAAGGGAAGGTTAGCCGAGTGGCTTGATACGCACCATTTCTCAATCATCCAACGTTTTCCTGCATTCACAGTGTGGTCATTGCAGTGAATGGTAATAGTGGCAGACCAACTCGTTGGTACTTCGATCAAAGAGCAGCCTCTTCCATGAATAGCGCAAATCATCATCAATGAGAATACCGCTGCTAGATTTAGTACGTGTAGTTGCGATGTTCTTCGTCTTATTGATTCACTCACCTGGAGATGGAGATTATATCACCACTCCCGCAATGACGTTTTTTAAGGAGTTTATCGGGTCGGGTGCGGTTCCTCTTTTTTTTATGCTGTCCGGTTATTTAGGTTTAAGAAAATTACAGCAAGGGAAAGTAAGTTTTTATGATTTTTTAAAAAGCAGGTATCACTCGCTGATTATACCATATGTATTTTGGAATGGTCTTCTGTTGTTAATTATTGTCCTGCTAAAGCTTGTGCATCTTGATCGTATGCTAAGGGGTGGTGGTGCCTACTTTGATTTTAACTTATCACCATCATCAGTTTTGGAGGCTTTTGGAATAGGAAGGCACTTTCCAATATTACATCAGTTTTGGTTCCTGCGTGATCTTATTATAGTTGAAATATTAGCTTTCTTTATCTATCGATATATTCCGAATATTCCGCTGCTTGCCCTCTTGATCTTTGCGCTCCCTGTGGATGGATCACCCTCTTTGGGATTTTATCTTACTGGTTGCTGGCTAAGTAAAGTTTTGCCGGAAAGCAAATATCCCACTTTAAAAGCCAGTTATTTGTACTGTATCCTATGGGCGATAATTGGTTGCGTAAGCATTGCCGCAGTTTACAATATTCCTTCACCGCTCCAGCAATTTTGCAGTGCTGGATTTTTGTTTATGCTGTGTTCAATCCTACTATCGACATCCCTGGGTAAAAGTCTAACTGCGCTTGGACCGGCTGTTTTCTTTGTCTATGCAACTCATATGCCTTTTCAGAGTTACCTTGCAAAATTATGGCAGGTCTTCCATATCCCGCTATTTGGATCATTTGCTTGCTTTATTTTGCTTCCACTAACAACCATGATCGCTTGCCTGGCGGCGTACCACGTTCTGCATAGGTATTTCAAAACGTATCTCCTGTTTGTTACGGGGGGAAGGTAGGAATAGGTCGTTAGTTGAGGTATTGGTGTAACATTGAATTATGTAATCAATTCCTCAGTTGTCTGGAACACGAAGAAATCTATCTGAACTTGTTTCTAACGATTAAGTGAAAGACCAGGAGAAGATCTACCATGCTATCATTCAAATTTGAGAATACTTTAATATGAGAGCGACATTGTAATGAGCAACCTTCGCAGTCAGACCCTCTGGTCCATGTTGCCAATCCTCGTGACCTCACTAGTGAGCATAATCAGTGTACCTCTCTATTTCCGGGTACTAGGGGATGAGATGTATGCAATGTGGTTCTATGTAGGCACCTTGACCGGAGCTTTTGGCTTTATGGATCTCGGTGTTGGTGTAGCAGTGGGCCGCTTCATAGGTGTCGCGATGGGAAGAAACGATCATCAAGCCGTGCGAGAATATTGGGCCACGGGCAATGCCATAGTCCTTCCACTCATCATCTTCTTTGCCATAGTTTTCGTTTTGATCGGTTGCATCTGGGGACCGCATTGGTTCAAGGTGACAGGCCCTAATGTAACTACCATCCGATGGGCTATTGGCTTCAGTGGCTTAGGGCTCTTTTTCAATTATTATGGGCAAATGTGGAATATTTTGGCTCAAGCCTATCTTGATTTTAAATATCTCTCAATTCTGCGGACTTGGCTTGGCCTGGCTTCGACTTTAGGTATTTTGATCGTCGCACTGTTGACAAAAAACATTGCTACGATCTGTCTCTATTCGACTCTATTGGCGGCACTTCAGTTTTTTCTGCTCTTTGATCGTGGAAACAAAGAGTACCAATTACCGCTCAAATTCACGGAATTTTGCAGGAACCGATTTATAGAGATCCTTCCTTATACCATGAAGACTTTTGCCCAGCTTTTGAGTGCCTCAATTATCGGTTCACTTGATCGCGTAATGCTTGGGCGTCTGGCTCCAGCTGGAGATTTTGCCGCATATGGAGCTTCGCAAAATATCGGTGGTAGAGTAGCCGGGCTTAGTGTGGCCATCATGGGGCCAATTTTTCATAATACTACTCGAGGCGTAGGTGGTGATCAGAGCAAGAAGCCTGCTGATGTTTATAGGGAGAGCTTCGATTTCATGTTTCCTTGGTATTCTCTTCTGATTGTAGGTGTATTTTTCTGGTCTGAGCCGATTACACGACTCTGGCTAGGGCATAAATATGGTCATGCAGTTGGACAGACCTTTCCGTGGGTTGTCTCTGGACTTTCCCTGGCCGCAATCGCCAATATTTCAGGAGCTCAACTAGGTGCTCTTAATCGAGTGGGTTCTGGATTAGTCATCTCGACCCTTTCGGGTCTACTCTCTGGGGTGACCGTTTGGATCGGTTGGAAGACCGCAGGGTTGGCAGGGGCCTCGGCCGGATTCTTTTTCGCTAAACTGGTCTTTGTGATGCAGGACGCATCGGTTCGTCATTGGGTGGGGTTGGGCATAAAGGGGTATCTTGCTGATGTCTTGATCATCGTTAGGCAGATAGTCGTCGTGGGAAGCATCTGGCTGATTTTTAAAATCTTCTTTCAACCTGAAGCCCTTGTTCAATCTGTGGGTGGAGTGTTATCAGCTTCCTTGGGGGGAATTATCGAACTCTGGTTCCTTAAGAGAAATTTCAAAACTAATTCGATCGAATAAAGCGTCTCTTGATATGCTTAAATTACGCTTAAAGCAAAAAATGAAGCGTGCCCGCGATTGTTTCCGGATGTATATAAAAAAAGGGGTTTTTTATCCGATAGATTGTGCTCCATTTTTTGAGTCTGATGTGACATTTGAATTTCCTGATCACATATCAATTGGATCAAAAGTTGTCTTCATGAAGGGTTGCGTTGTATCCGCAAACGGGGGTGGTAAAATTATTTTAAATGATGAAGCTTCAATCTGTCGTTTCAGTATAATACAGGCATTCGGTGGTATAGTTGAAATTGGCGCACGAACCTCAATCGGTGATTTCTGTAATTTATATGGTTTTCGCGGAGGCCTAAAAATTGGGGATGATGTCTTGATGGCTTCAGGGTGCAGGGTTATTCCAAGTTCTCATGACATTGAGTATTCGGACGATCAGATTCGAACATCAGGCATGACTTCAAAGGGTATTAAAATCGGGGATGGTTCATGGCTTGGTTCCAACGTAGTTGTGGTAGACGGAGTAAATATTGGGCGGGGGGCGGTGATCGGTGCTGGAGCAGTTGTACGAAAAGATGTCCCTGATTTTGCTGTTTATGCGGGGGTTCCAGCTAAGCTTATTAGGATGCGTAGTAGAAAAAATATATAATGAAGCATTCTGTAATAGAATTTGGAGGATATTTATCACTTGGTGGTACTGAAAAAGCCATGCAACAATGGTCTTATGCGTTGCAAAGTCGCGGCGTCCCTGTTCAGGTCGCTGCTATTAGCAGAGGTTTGAGAGCTACAGAGCTTATTGAGAATGGAATTCCTATTATATCGGTAGGAGATAGTTGTTCTAATATTAGTGAAATCAAACCAAAAACCACCCCCTATGTGTTACATATGCATTCTTCTGGTGAAGAATTTATTGGTGACAACCTTTCGCGGTCCTTAAAGAAGAGGGATGGTAATAACTGCAAGATTATCTCAACTAATATCTTTGGTAAACTGGATAATCCGAAAGAAGCTGAATGGACCGATTTTCGACTTTTTATTTCGTGGACTAGTTGTGTTCAGGCAGCAAGACGGGCTGGAAGGAAACTCGATCTAGACTTCTTCCGGCGCCAGAGCGTAGCTGTCTATCCAGTAAGGGATTTATTTAATTCCCCAGCGTATAAATATGACACCAAACAAATGGAACGAGATATTAGGTCACAAAGAGAGACACTAGGAATCCTGCCAGAGCATATTCTATTCGGAAGATTTTCTCGTCCTGAGCCGAACAAATGGACACCCTTGGTCCTCGAAGCTTTCCTGGCTGCATGGAAGGTAAACCCGTCTGTACGCCTCCTTCTTCGAGAACCGCCAGCGATTGTTGTTGATGAGCTTCTTTCAAAGCGGCTCGCCGTATTGCTTTCTGAAAGTTCAGTTATGCGACATAGTTTAAATGCTCCCGTAGTCATTCTTTCCGCTACAGCTGATTCCAAGGAACTCGCTATCAGCCAGATGGCCTGTGATGTTATCCTCCATACATCGAGTATTGGGGAAAGTTTTGGTTATGGGATCGCTGAACCGATGGCTATGGGCAAACCCGTCATCGCAAACTCAGTTCCTTGGCATGATCAAGCACAGATTGAGCTCGTACGACATGGAGAGTGTGGTTTGATCGCGAGTACAATTTCGAGCATGAAAGCTGCAATTCTTCAAATGGCTTCTAAAAGGGAGCCAATATCCAACTCTCCGAGCTCAAAATATATTTTTTCCGAAATGGCACAAAATGCACGATCTCACATCCTTGCCTTGGCTGATCTCGATGAATCTACTGATCGCATCGAGATGGCAATGCGCTGTGCGATCGAGAATGAGGACAATCCCTTTGCAGAGCAGGATTTGGAAAAGGCTCTACAGACAGCTGCGTATCTTGATGAGCACCAATGGGGTCATTCCTTCGAGGAGCAACTTTCGCTCCGGACCACTAACTTCAAGGTTTGGTTGTATCGCTGGCAGCGAAAACTGCGTGATCAATTTGAGATAAATCGTAGAGCGAATATTTACGCCCCTGCCTGAAATATGCCAAAAATTTCACTGGTCGTATGTCTCTACAAAGAGCGTGCTTTTTTAGAGCGTCTACTTCTGAATGCCAGGGATTGCTACGACGAACTGATTGTCGTGCACGATGGGGTTGAAGACGGGGAAAAAATGAGTGATGAGTTTCAAACTGTTAGTTACGCAAGAGGTTGGAATTCACCTAAAGAATTATCCCTTAGCGACCCGGGTGCGCCGCCCAAGGAGCTTGCAATCGATTATGCGACCCTGCCTTCTGATTCTCCAATTCCAACTGGCTATCGACTATCTGCGGATGCTCCCAAACCCGGTAGTATTCATGATTTGGTGGTTCGTTATGGTGGTCGCTTTTATGAAGGGCCACGATGTTTTCAGCAGGAACCCCACTGGCCCTTTGCATGGTGGTCTGCCAAGTATAACTGGATTTTGAGGCTTGATGCGGATGAGTTTCCGAGTGAAGAACTTAGAAATTGGATATTTAAGTTTAGGATGGGAAAAGAAGAATTTTCACCTTCTCCATCGGGCTTTCTCAGTATTTGGACGCAGTGGGATGGCAAAAAAGAATTACCCCCTGGCGATCATGCAAATAGGCTCTTTCTCTTTGATAAATCTCTGGTTCGGTACTTTGGAATGGCCGAGAACACCCCAGAGATCGAGTCGCAGGTGATCCCGTTGAAGCTCCTTCTCCACCATCGCCCCAACAGACCTTCATTTGGACTCTCAAACCTGTTTTTAAGGAAGCAATATGGAATTTGGAAAAAAGTGATTGCCACATCCCTCCTTGGTTCACCGCTACAGCTTCCCCGATGGAGATATTCTGCTTCGGAGTGGACACCTCACTGGCGGTACATCCGAGATCATCCTTTCAGCAAAATATTTCTCTCTCTTTCTCTAGGGCCATTAAGAGATCTTAAAAATGCCTTTATTACAGGCAGGCCAATAAGGCTGAATGATGTTATGGCATCAATGCTACACCAGTCCATGATGGCATACACTTATTTGCGATTGAGGAAATCCAAGGGGAAGAACTCTTAATTCATTCCACGCCCTTTGAGTTCGTCGCTCTTATTGTCATTTAGCAATAGACAACAGATTTGGAACGTAAAGTGGCTATTCAACAACTTCCAAATAATTATAGATATTTTCCTAGTATAAGAATGGACTGATTTAAATCAGAGCCTTTCAAAGATGCTCCATTTATCTAGTCATCACTCTGATAATGCATTTGCTCGCGATCAATGGGTAAACACTTGATTCAAATCGGGAGTTTAGACCTTTTTTGGATGCCCGAACTACAGAAGGCTCTATCCGAAATTTCGGTTGCGGAACTTTATTCCACGTGGAGCCTTCGTGGGCATGGATCGAAGAATCCAACTCTTAGTAGTACCAATGCGTGGGTGCTTCACTACCTATTGAAGGTGTACAAACGATTTCCCGTAGTTCAGCGAAATAACGAAACTTATCTCACGCTTTGCCAACTCTTTGATGCTTGGTATACCTCGCATCTGAAACGAGACATTGATGTGCTGTACTTTCTTTCAGGTTTTGGTACGTCCGCAATGCAGAAGGTCCACAAATGGGGAAAGCCGATTGTAGTCGACAGTGGATCAACCCACACGGACTTCCAACACCGGATCGTTTGGCAGGAGTATCAGCGTAACGGATTAAAGCACCCCCTTTTCCCGGAAGGATATAGAAGGAGAATAAGAGAGGAATTTTTGGCGGCCGATTATATTCAAATTCCTTCTGAATTTGTAAGAAGAACCTATTTGGAAGAGGGGATTCCCGAGTCCAAATTGCTCAAGGCAACCTATGGTGTCGACTTAAGTGGGTTTACTCCGAGACGTGAGGAGGATCGTTCTGATGCTTTCCGGGTGATTTGCCCGTCAGGAGTGAATCTTCGAAAGGGGGCGCGCATTCTTGCGGAGGCCTGGAGGAAATTGGCCTGGTCTCCCAAGGAAGCCGAGCTTCATTGGGTTGGTTGGCCCGCGCATCCTGAGGTGGCTCATCTTTTTAAGAAACCTTTGATTGGCGTCCATTGGCATGGATGGATGTCACACGCTAAATTGGCAACGCTCTACCGCTCATGCGATGTCTTGATACTCCCCTCTCTAGAAGAGGGCTTCGCTCGGGTGATGGTTGAAGGTGCTGCAAGCGGTTTGCCGCTGATTGCTACTCCCAATACTGGGGTTGAGGATTTTTTTACTCAGGAAGATCCCGAGGGTTGGGAAATACCGTGTAATGATCTTGATGCCACCTGCGAAGTGCTGTCAGCAGCAAGGTCGAATAGAGATTTGACTTTCAAACTTGGTCAACGTGCCGCAGCAAGAACCCGATCGGGGTTTTCCTGGGAAGACTACGGAGCTAGTGTTCGCAAAAACCTAAAACTAATTCTCTCTGCACGCTAGTTTTCATGAAATTACTTGTAGCTACAGAGTTTCCACCCGATGCTGCCGGTGGTGGTGCCGCGATAGTGCGTCAGATGCTATTGGGTTTTCCTGGGGAGGTTCATTGGTGGAGCATATTTTCCACCAAATCCTTCGATGCAGCAGGACTAGGTATCATATCCGCCCAGAGCGGATGCCCCCCTACAAAGATCTACCCTGCAGGAAGATTCTCTCAGATAAAGGCCCGCCTAATGCGGCTAATATGGACCCCTTTTGCCGCAAGAGGTTTTAAACAGATGCTTGAATCTGTCCGTCCTGACTGCGTCTGGGTCATTCCCCATGATTGGAGTATACCGCCGATTCATCAGGTGTTAGTCGGCGGAATGCTGGGTCGTAGAGAGAGTAAAAAAGCAGGAATAAAGAAGGATCGGGTAGTCAGAATCTGGGAAGGTCGGTATCATACAACAATTCAGGATTATCCTGACGCTCATCATCACCCGGCTCATTGGGGAAAGGCGATCTGCAGACAACTTAACGCTCAGCAGGATGATTTATACAAATTGGCTGCAACACGAGACGCCACCTCCATTCCCATGCTGGAAGATCTTGAGAGGCGAACTGGATTTAGGGGAACTCAAATGTTGCATCAGGGTTTGGAGAAGGAGGATTTTGAATATCTTCATGAGGCTCTCTGCAGCAGCCAGCAGAAAAAAACCCTTAAGATCGCCTATGCTGGCACAGTTCTTGTACCCAAAGAATTTGCAGCGTTCGTTGCAGCGCTCTCCCGTTTTCGAGAATTTGTTTCCCTGGAACTCCATCTTTGGGGTGCCCATTCATACAGGAACTGTTCCTGGTTTGACCCGGAGTTTATTGTTGAACATGGAAATCTTCCCCAAAACGAACTACTCGACGCGCTGAAGCTATGCGATTGGGGCTTTATTCCAATGTCTCTAGAAGATAAGGATCCACGATACAACCGCTTTAGCTTTCCAACGAAATTCATCACGTACTTGGCGGCCGGTCTCCCAGTGATTACTATGGGCCATCCTCAGTCCAGTGTTATGAAGATGGCGAAATCCTATAAGGTTGGTGTGAACCTGGAGCACCTTGACCAGCATACAGAGGATTTACTAAGAGTGGCTCTTGAGGATGACAGGGCAAAGGAAAAGTACCGGGGCGAAATTATCCGTTGTGCCCGAGATCATTTTGATGCTTCAGAAATGAGAAAGCTCTTATGGAAACACTTGACGCCCCAAACAAACTCCATTTCGATGAAATCAGATAAATAATCCCTAAATGAATAAAGATAAAATCATACTTTATATAGTAATAGCTGGGGCGCTGCTTGCAGCCCCTTGGGTCGGTAATCAAATCGGCAACCAGAACTATTTAGATGTCATTCTTTGGGTAGTCATTATTGTCGGGATTATCCTTATTCAGTTCGATGAAGAGTTGTTCATTAAGTTGCTTGTCGGAAGTTTTTTTATCCCAGATCTAAGTGCTATTAACATACCATTTTCTATACCCGAGGCCCTTATGGGAACGATGATCGTTCGATATGTCATCAAGGATCTGATCTTTGCAAAAGGGTTTTTAAAACTTGGATTCAGACCGGAAGGCTATTTTGCAATCGGACTAATGATCATATTATTATATCATGGCATTCAGAATAAGTTTGCAATGAAATTTCTGGGTTCTGATGTATGGGGGGGGCACGCATATATTACGCTCGGTTTGGCCTCGCTTTGCTATTTTATTATCCTGACCAAAGGCGTTCCACTGGGTCATCTGAAAAACCTACCTGGCGTGGTTTTGCTATGCTCGTTCATAGGGCTTGTCTATCAACTTATCGGAGTAGCCTTTCCTCAACTCGGAATTAGTGTGGAGAATACAGGAGAACTGGACTTCGGTTCGCGTTGGGGATTCCTGGGTGATTTTGGATATATGCTCGTGCTGTATGTGATCTCAAAGGAAAAACTGCAGAATCTTTTTCTGGGAGGCAAGTTGGTACCTACCTGCGCAGTTATCATAGGTGTTGTTCTCTGCGCACTGAGTGGATTTCGTTCGTGTTTGTTAATTGTTCTAACGATGTCGATTTTCTGGGGATACCGAGATCTAAGGCTTAGGGGACTGCTTGCCATTTTAATATTCGTCACAGTTCCAGTCGTGATTGTTTCACTTCCCGGTGTCGGCTCACTTTTGCCGGCAAAAGTACAACGTGGTCTGACATTTCTGCCGGGTCAGTGGGATGAGGAAGCAAAACTTGACAGTTCTAACTCAAATGAATTTCGACAACTTGTTTGGCAGTCTTGGACAGACCAGTATTTTTATAAACATCCTTGGATTGGGAGAGGCTTCGGTCTGACTCCAGAGGAGATGATGTCCACTCAATTTTACATGGGTGGATACAATGAGATGAGCACAACTGATTTTGACAGAGACACCGCATTTGCCGTTTCAGGAAACCTTCATAGCGGTTTTCTCTCAATAGTGGATAAGGTGGGAATTATCGGAGCATTCTTTTTTCTGGCTCACTTTTTGACAACTTTGACGAGAATTAATTCCTATATAAATCGAAGTTATCGTGCGCCATTGATTCCGCAACTCCAATGGGTTTTGGCATATATAGTGGTCTTTGGTATTATGTATTTGCCTGGGTCGTCCCGAATTGATACCTATCTGCCATTCTATCTAATATCGACTGCATGCTTTGGAATGATGTATAAGCAGGTATTGATTGAGCGCAATGCATTACCGATTGTTACCGAATTACAAGATCCGATGAAGCAACCCCGCCAGCCGCTACCTGTTCTCGGTTAAACTCTCCTGAGAGTAAGTTAGAATAATCGCAAAAAATCTATTTTTCCGTATGACGATACCCCTTGAATCTTAAAGTCTCTCTTTATTAGCATCATTTACAAATAGAACGGCAAATTACCGTATCCCAAACTGGAAAAAGTGAATTGAAACAAGGGGAAACTAAATAACGAACTGATTACAGTAAGGACCCTATTTTCTGACCAAACTATATTTCCCTTTCGATCAGTTTATTACTATACGCATGGTATTTGCAGCTAATATTGATAGCGATCAAACCAAGAACTATCTAGATTGCGAGGCCGCTAATAAGCGGTTAAAATATCTGATAATTATAAACAGTATCTTTAATAATTGTTAGTATACAGGCTTGGGTTGATGCAAATTGGAATAGCAGCGCCAGTTTTGTTAGAGAAGTTGGATCTATCGGGCAGTGGATCTCTTCCAATAGTTGATTCATTTCCCATTACCGGAATACTTGCCAACAAACTCCTGCTTAAAGGACACCAGGTAGATATTTTTTGTTTAAGTCCTAATATAACATCCCCAAAAGTATATGCTTTCGGTCAACTCACGATACATGTTTGTCCACGCCGAACCAAGTGGGCATCCTACAATTTTTATCGATCAGAACGCCTGCATCTGCTTGATGCGATCAACTCATCAAACTGCGACCTAATTCATGCACACTGGTCGTACGAATACGCAGCAGCTGTTCTGGATTCTAATAAGAGAGCCTTGATTACTGCTCATGATTCACCGCTAGTCATCTTGAGATATTTTATTCCTACTCGTGCAGCATTGTTTTGGATCTTCAGGGTTGCACTCGGTATCAGTGTCCTCACTAAAGCCAAAAACCTAACGGCCGTTTCAGCATATTTGAAAGAAAGCCTCTTGAAAACGCTTCCCATTAGAGTTCCCATTCAAGTCGTCCAAAATGGTATTGGTGATGAAGTGTTAGAGGTAGGTTCACGTCGTATAGCCGCAGGATTACAAAAAAAATCCCCCGTATTTGTTTCTATACTGGAGGGATTTACTCCTAGAAAGAATCCAAAAGTTCTTTTAAAAGCGTTCGGCATGGTCCGAGAAAAATATCCCGAGGTTCAACTTGTGATGTTCGGCAAAGATTATGAACCAGGGGGTAAAGCACAAACCTGGGCTGAAATTAACGGGCTTTCACAGAACGTTGATTTTAGAGGCCATGCCTTACAACAATCCATACATCGATATATGGAGGAACATGCCATTGCTGTAGTTCATCCTTCGCTAGAGGAATCATTTGGAATGGTGCCGCTTGAGGGCATGGCCATGGGCATACCGGTTATTGGAGGCAACGCAAGTGGTGAAATTCCAAATCTTCTTGATAAAGGTAAGGCTGGTATGCTCGTTGATATGAAGAATCCTTCTGAACTTGCAGCAGCGATGATCAAGGTTGTGGAGGGGGGGAAGGAGATTGATGCTATGACAGCTAATGCCTGGTACAGAGCATCAACACACTACGGTATAGATAAAATGGTCGAAGGATATCTCTCAGCTTATGAGAGGTTGCTTAAATCGTGATGACCTCATCGTCTAGTCCAAATAGTTATACTAAATGAGTCAATCAATGAAGATAGCAGTTCTGATGACCTGCCACAACAGGCGAGAAAAAACGCTGGCCTGCCTCGCTTCACTAATGAAGCAGAAGCTACCCAAGTCCATACCTCAATCTGATGCCCAATCTCACGCTAACGGAACTAATGAGCTTATCAACGAAGGTATTGTCATCTCGATGGAAGTCTATCTTGTTGATGATGGATCTACCGACGGTACAGCCGAGGCAGCGAGGGAAATTATGCCAGACATACATATTATTAAGGGAGACGGGCATCTTTACTGGTGTGGGGGAATGAGGCTGGCATGGTCGTGCGCTCTTGAAAACCAACCGGACTACTATTTACTCCTGAATGACGACACGACCCTAGTGGATAATACTATCGATGAATTGTTACGGCTAGCACCCTCTCCCGATGCAAGTGTTATCGCTGTTGCACCGATTGCAGACCCAGATACGGGGGAGATAGTGTTCGGTGGCCATATCGGATTTGATCCCAAGCCTGCGTTTCCTCATGGGCAGGTCGTCCAGTGCGATACTATGAATGCGAATTGCACGTTAATCCCAAGGGCAGTGTACCTAAAAATAGGAATGTTACATGGAGCCTACACCCACGCGATGGGGGATTTCGATTATGGATTCATGGCAAGTCGTGCAGGCATCAAAATTATTCAAGCCGCAAGAGTGCTAGGAACATGCAAGCCAAATCCCTCTACTGGGACATGGAGGGATCGTAATCTCGGAAGGTTGGAAAGATACAAGCTTCTTTGGTCCAGCAAGAAGGGGTTGCCTTTCAGTGAATGGTTGGAATACTGCAGAAGAAATTACGGCAGAAATTGGCCAATTAAGGCCGTCTCCCCTACGATCCGCATACTCTTAGGCCGGTGAATAAAATCCAAGCATGAATGTAGTAAGCCAAGGTAGCAGTTTGATGACAAACAGGTTGATATCGAATAAAATTCAAGATCGCAATGCCCATATAGTCTTTATAATCAGAGCATTGGTGCCATACTGGGAGGAAGCCATGGATGCACTTGCATTGGCTTGGAAGGATAGAGGCGATGTTATTGTGATCTCGGGAGGAAGTGGAGAAGATGAGCTTCATACTTGGGACAAAGCACAGGGCAACATAAAGCATGCAGTACTAGAATCAATTCCAGCGCATCCGCGCAATTTATTAGGAACCTCGTGGCCGACCGAAAAAATCTGGGAAAAACTAAATGAAATCAACCCTCTAGTAGTATTGATACATGAATATTCCCCCTATTCTGTGTTAAGTGGTTTGATTTGGGCCAAAGCTAACAATAAATGTGTCATAGTTCTTTCCGATGTTGGAAAAGAGCAACTAAAACAGCTCACCATCCCCCAAAAAGTTGTTCATGATATAGTAAACAACTCCGTTGATGGGATTCTTGGGAGAACCATGGATGCCATGGAACTAGGACTTAAGAATGGGAAGATTAGTTTTTTAGCTCCTCATGCGATCAAGATACTAAATTACGATCAGAAAAGTGATCAAAAGAGGGAACTTCCGCGAAAAATAATACAAGTAGGAAGTTTTATTGAAAGGAAGGGGGTAGACCTTCTAATCCAGGCTTTTGCAAAAGCCCTAATAAAACGGCCTGATCTCGAGTTAACCATTGTCGGTGCAGGAGACAAGACTGAAGCAAGAACGTTAATCAAGCAGTTAAATTTAGAAAAATGCGTTCAGTTAAAAGAATTTATGCAACCCGAAGAATTAGTCGTAGAGTATTCCTACTATGACCTTTTTGTTCTGGCATCTCGTTTTGATAGCTATGGCGTCGTAGTACATGAGGCCGCCGCCGCTTCACTTCCTCTTGTCATCAGTAAATTTGTTGGCGCTGGATCAGTATTGGTTGAAGAGGGAGTAAACGGATTTCTTATTGATCCGAATAATGAGGAAAGTTTCTCTAATGCACTTCTTGAAGCGTTAACACCTCATAATAATATCGAATTTAGAAAAAAATCTTTAGAGATTGCAGAAAAAAATGACGTTCAACATGTTGCAAATCGAACAGCTAATTGGTTGAAATACCTG
>Ga0118677_10006677_pt1 | contig 19412 bp, 14 predicted proteins | sample AliMusrvi5mmetaG_FD_86154 | JGI IMG/M metagenome (GOLD analysis project Ga0118677, IMG submission 86154)
GTACACAACTGCTGCGTGTTGTGTGGCCGCGATCAGGAATCCGCCTACAGCCGGGCCGACTGTGCTGGCGAGTTGAAACGATGTGCTGCGCCACGTGACCGCGTTGCTGAAGGTCTCACGCGGCACGAGCAGCGGCATCAAAGATTGGCCCGCCGGCATCCCGATCGCCCGCACCACGCCCGTGGCAAACAGACACGCATACATCCATCCCACCTCGAAATGCCCGATGGAGACCACCGCCAACCCCAGTGCTGCCAGCGCCATCACGCTATGCGCCACGGCCAGCAACCGGTGCCGGGCAAACCGGTCGGCCAGATGCCCCGCCGGTAACGCAAACAGAATGACCGGCACAAACTGCACCAACCCCACCCACCCCAACGCCATCGCCGAATGAGTGCGTTCGTAAAGTTCCCAGCCCACCGCCACGGTCAACATCTGCGAACCAAGGTTCGCCACCAGGCTGCCGATCAGGAAGAGCCGGTAGTTGCGGACGCGCAGCGCCGCGTAAGGATCGTGGTCAGACATTAAATTGACGTTACCCGCCAAACCGCCTGCCGGCAAGCCAGCGCATTATCCGCGCAGTTTTTCCCACATCGGCGTGTAGAGTTTGGCCAACGCGCTGCGATGTGGTTCGGGCAACTCCAGAATGATGTTCGTGATTTCTTCCGCTAGCGCCAGCGATTGCTTGCGACGCTCTTCTGGTGCCAACGCTTCCGCTGGCTGCCGCAAAATTTCCATGAGCGCCTTGGTTTTCTCAGTAATCGTCTGCAGGCAACGCTGTTCATGCTGCACCACCGCCGCCGCCTTCGCCCCGTCATCCATTGGATTCACTGTCTCGCTCATAATCGTGCCAATATCCTCCAAAGTTGCTCAGACCGTTTCGCCTTTGAACAACTTCTCTGCAATGTTCTTGCTCCAAACGATGAGCGCGATTCCCACGGCTAAATGCGCCAACACACCCAACCCAGTTATATTGGTGTGAACCGAAGGGTTGATCCACCGCAATCCCTGTAACCAAAAGAAGAAGGGAGTAATGCTGAATATGAGTGTCTGAAGCCCAAGCAGTTTAATCAGAACATTCGCCAATTGTTTTGTATTCATATTCGAAATTATACTCCCGTAGCCGAGCTGTTCAAGCGCTAATCCCCTTGCAGTACATGCCAGATTCAGGTGCGCGCCTGCGCCAAAGGCAGCCACAATACCGGCGGCTGGAGCAATCCCGCGTCGGCAATCGTGCCCTGACTTCACTTCAGATTCAGAATCGCCGCCACCAACCCCGGGATCGTGTGCACTTTGGCTTCCATTGCCACGGGGAGGCCGCGTTCCTCGGCGGTCGTGGTCGTAACCGGGCCAATGCTCACGAATTTCAACTGCGGATACTTTTCCCGCAGCGCCGGCACATCCACGAGATTGCAGAAATTGGTCACCGTGCTCGAACTGGTGAACGTCACCAAGTCCGCGCCTTCCGCCAGCAATCGCGCGCGGTGGCCGGTGCGGTCGTCCGTTTCGGGCACCGTCGCATAAGCGTCGAGGTCGTCCACGATGCCGCCGAGTTCCTCCAGCCCGCGCGCGAGCTTTTCATCGGCCAGATCGGCGCGCGGCAGGAGGAAATGCAGATTCTCGCAATCCACTGCCTTGCGAAATTCCTTGAGCAAGCCGTCGGTCGTAAATTCCTTCGGCATGAAATCAACTTCAAGATGATAATCCGTCACCTTTTGCACCGTCGCCTGCCCCACGGCTGCGATCTTCGCGCCGCCGAACTCGCGCAAGTCCTTGTGCGCCTCGAAAAATGCATTGAAGAACGCATCCACGCCGTTCGGACTCGTGAACAGCACCCAATCATACTCGCCCATCCCTTCCACCGCTTCGCGCAACGGAGCGATGTCTTTGGGCGGTGTAATGCGAATCGTCGGAATCTCCAGGACGTCCGCGCCAAGCTCGGAGAGTTGCCGGACCAGCTCGCTGGCCTGTTCCCGGCTGCGTGTGACCACGATGCGCTTGCCGAAGAGCGGCCGTTTCTCAAACCAATTCAACACTGGCCGCTGCCGGACCACTTCGCCAACAATCGTCACTGCCGGGGCCGTGAACCCGGTCTTGGCCACCACGTCTGCAATCGTCGACAATGTGCCGGTAATCGTCTGTTGGTTGCCGGTTGTCCCCCAGCGCACCATTGCCACCGGCGTGGTCGCCGCGGCGCCGTGCTTCATCAATTCGCCGGCAATCACGCCGATGCGTTCGACGCCCATCAAAATTACGCGTGTCCCGAAAAAACCGGCCACACTCTTCCAATCCACCTGTGATTCAGCTTTGGTCGGATCTTCGTGTCCGGTAATCACCATGAACGCGGTCGCCACTGCCCGGTGCGTCACTGGGATTCCCGCATACGCCGGGGCGGCGATGGCGGAACTGATGCCGGGCACGATTTCAAATGGGATCCCGGCTTTGCTGAGCGCCTCCGCTTCCTCGCCGCCGCGCCCAAAGACAAACGGGTCGCCGCCTTTGAGCCGCGTGACGATCTTGCCGGCCTTGCCCTGCTTGACAAGGACGGCATTGATCTCGTCCTGCGTCAACGTGTGTTGGCTGGCCTGCTTGCCGGCATAAATGATTTCGGCATCCGCGCGGGCATGTCGGAGCAACGTTGGGTTGGAAAGATAATCGTACACGACCACGTCCGCGCGTTCGAGACATTCAACGCCGCGCACTGTGATCAAGCACGGATCACCCGGGCCGGCCCCGACCAAATACACTTTACCGTTTTGTCGTGTCATATTTGTTGGTGAGAATGTGGAGTTTGACTAACGCGCGGCAACTGAAGGCGCCAGCATTGGCGGCTCATTTACCAGCACACACCTGAATCCGTAGCGATCATAGCGATAATCGGAATAATCGTAGTACCGATACGACGACAGCAAATCACTGGGATCACTATCGTGCCATGACGCGCCGCGCATGACCCGGTAGGACGAGGACGGATCATACAAATCTTCGCACCATTGCCAGACATTACCGGTGATATCAAACAAGCCATACCGGTTGGCGGCGTAGCTGCCGACTGGCGAGGTGCGCGCAAAGCCGTCGTTATAGCCGGCAATCACCGTCCAAGTGGCTGGTGCAGCCTGTTTGAATTCTTCGCCCGCATAATTACCAGCGCCCGGCGGCGGCGGCCATTGCGTGCCCCACGGGTATTGGCTCTTAAGCCGACTGTCTCTTTCCTTTGGAGTCGCACCGGTTTCTTCGGCCAACCCCACGGCGGTACTCCATTCCATGTCGGTCGGCAACCGGTAAAACTGCAACCGCCCGATCAATCCTTCCGCGCGCTCTTTTTTCGTCAACCAGTCACAGAACACCTTGGCGTCTTCCCAACTCACGCCACACACTGGATATGTCGGCCCTTGTGGGAACCCTGGCGTCCGCCATGTGTTGCCGCACTGTTTCCATTCACCGTTTTGAAATGAGTACACCGCATTTGTCGCGCTATATCCGGTCGCAGCCACAAATGCCTCGAAGTCCTGAACCCGCACATCCCAAATACCAAACAACACGGGCGCGCCCGGCACCGGCACAAATTTCATGCCCAACGAGTTTTTCCACGGCACATCTTTTGTCGCGGTAATGTCCGCAAGATCCGGCAGTGCGGTTACCGTTGTCACCAGATTAGCGCTGATATCCACCGGATAATCATTCGTCTTGCCAGCAATTTCCACACGCACCAAATGTCTGCCGATTGCCAATTTATCCCACTTCATGATTCGCCTCGGTTCAAGCTGGACCGGACTGGTATCATCCACCACCACCTGCACCGCCAATGGTGATTTCACTTCCAAACTTCCGACTGGCATCGCCGTCACCAATGGAATGTCAGCCGCGGCGGGTGGCGTCCGCAACGCAACATTGGGCGACACCGCGGCGGTCGCGTTGGCAACCGGCACATTCGTGGCGGTGCCCATCAGAATTGGTTCTGCAACTGGCTTTTGGGTTGCCCATAACAACAACAAGCCGACCGCCAACACGGCGGCCAAGCCCATCAGCACACTGGCCGTCAGTACTTTTCGTCGTTGTGCCGGCAACGGTGTCATCACCACCGTGAACGGGATTGACACTGCGGGACCGCTCTTTACCGGTGGGCGATAGCCGGGTTGGAGTTGTTGCCGGGCACGCATCAATTCGCGTAACAATGTTTCATAATCCGGATAGCGGTCATCCGGTTTCTTCGCCAGCATTTTCCCCAGTATGGCCACGACCTGATCGGGACAGTCGGGCAATGCCTGCCGGATATCCGGCGGCGGATCGGTGATTTGCCGGACCATCACGGCGAAGGGAGTGCTTTTGGTGTACGGTGCGGTGCCGACCAACATATGGTAAAGCGTACAACCGAGGCTGTAAATGTCCGACCGGATATCCACGTCAGCATCACCATATAATTGCTCAGGGCTGATGTAATCCGGTGACCCAATCGGCAACCCTGGCACTGTCAACGTGGTTTCGGCCGTGTTGCTATTCATCAGCTTGACCAAGCCGAAGTCACCGAGTTTCACCGTGCCATCCGTGGCAATGAAAATATTGTCCGGCTTGACGTCGCGGTGAATCAGTTGCGCCTTGTGCCAGGCATAATTCAACGCTTCGGCGACCGACGCGCTAACGGCCAGCGCTTCGACGACTGGCAACCGGCTCACGCGCTTAATCCGCTTGGCCAGCGATTCACCCGCCACAAATTCCATCGCGATGTAATGTGTACCGCCGTACTCACCGGTATGGAAGATTTGGACAATCCCGGGATGCAAGCACTTGGCGGCGGCAATGGCCTCGCGTTTGAACCGGCTCACGAGCGGCTGAACACTGGCTAATTCGGAGCGGAGAGTTTTCAAGGCGACAAAGCGATCCAACGCCGGCTCGCGCGCTTGATAAACCTTGCCCATCCCGCCTTCACCAAGCTTGGCGATGATCACATAATCGGCGAATGTTTGTCCGTTTTGAAAGTCAGCCATTCCGAAACCTTAATCAGTAGTTGAGTTTAGCATCCGCCCATTACAAAGCAAGCGGATGTCGGATTAACTGAAAATTGGCTCCCCGGCATGGACTCGAACCATGAAGTACGGCTCCAAAGGCCGTTGTGTTACCATTACACTACCGGGGAGTCAGTTGACTGACTCAGAACTGCTAACCGCGCGCGCCGCATGTGTCCACATACTGGGACCGAACTCCGCGCGGATCTGGGTCGCCGCCCTCACTGCATCACTCGCCTTCGCAAATAACCCAAAAACTGTCGCACCGCTGCCACTCATCATCGCACCGGCAGCACCGTGCGCCCGCAACGCGTCTTTCAACAAATCCAAGACCGGAAACTTCCCGACCGACGGCGCTTCGAGCGAATTGAACAGTGCCGCTGCCACGCCAGCTAAATCATCTTCCGCCAACGCACGGGTGAGCAAAGTAACCGGCGGCGGCGCGACTGTCAACACTGACGCGGCCTTTGCCCAACTTTCGTAGGCCCATTTCGTGGAGATGCCAAAGCCCGGATTGATCAGCAACACTGTCGCCGACAACCGGCAAGGCACAGGCGCGACCTGCTCGCCGCGCCCATGACAAAGCGCAGTGCTGCCGGCCAGAAAGAAATTAATGTCCGAACCCATACCGGCCGCCAGCTCGTGGAGCGTCGCCGGTGTGGCATTGAGTTTCCAAAGCTTGTTCAACGTTGCCAACACAATTGCCGCATTGCTGCTGCCGCCGCCGAGACCGGCCGCCAGCGGAGTCCGTTTACGCAAAATGACGTGGGCGCCCTGCTCCACCCGGCAACGCTCCGCTAGTTGCCGAGCCGCGCGCAATGCCAGGTTTCGATTATCAGTTGGCAATGTTGCGTTGTCACATTCCATGGACAAGCCGGCTGGTCGCGCCTGGCAAATAATTTCGTCGCCGAAGTCGAGCGGCAGCATCACTGTTTCCAAATTGTGGTAGCCATCCGGTCGCTTGCCGGTAATTCGCAGATATAAATTTATCTTAGCCGGCGAAAATGCCGTCAGTTCCGCTTGAGTTGTCACGCTAATTTCCCTAGCATGACCGCCAGCATGAAATCAAAGCTTATCGTTGCGTTGGACGTGGATAGTTTCGAGCAGGCCGCCAAGTTGGTCGAGCGTCTCGGCGACTCTGTGGACATTTACAAGGTCGGCAGCCAGTTGTTTACGCGGGTCGGCCCCAAGATGGTGGAGTTCCTGCACGCCTATGGTCGGCGCTGTTTTCTTGACCTGAAATTTCACGATATCCCCAACACGGTCGCAAAAGCGGTCGAAAGTGCCACGGCATTGCGCGTGGCGATGTTAACGGTGCACACGGTTGGCGGCGCGGACATGTTGCGCGCCGCAGCCAGCGTGCCGAACCATCCACTCTTGCTCGGCGTGACGGTGTTGACGAGCGTTGGCGGTGATGTAGCCGATGAGGTGGTCCGACGCGCGAAGTTGGCGGCGGAATGCAACTTAGAAGGCGTCGTTGCTTCACCGCACGAAATCAAGTTGATCCGGCAGGCCGCCGGCGACAAGATTGTGATTGTGACGCCGGGCATCCGCCCCGCTTGGGCTGAAGCCGGCGATCAAAAGCGAATGATGACACCCGCCGAAGCCGTGGCTGCTGGTGCGAGCTACATCGTTGTCGGTCGCCCAATTCTCGCCGCACCGGATCCGGTTGCGGCAGCTCAGCGCATTGCAGCAGAGATGAATTAACGCAGTTTTCCAAATCGAGAGTTGATTCAATGCCAAGCCATTTTACACTCCGCATGCAGTTCGGCCCACATCAGGCTGCTGAAGATATTACCGAACAGGTGACCCGGCTGGTCCGGCAAGCACAGGTGGACGAAATCATGTTCTTCTACTTCGGCGAAGAACAAAACAACGGTCACGAAACCCTTGACCGGCTGCAACAATGGATCGATCACTCCCGACCGTGTCGCGTGGCGCTGCAAAAGGCGGGAGTAGCCGTGAGCCTGAACCCTTGGCACACCATGCTGCACTGTGACCGCGGGCGCAGACTCAAACCGGGCCAGGACTGGCAGCAAATGGTGGATCCAACCGGGACCCATGCGCGGGCGGTCGTGTGCTGTCTTGATCCCAATTGGCGCGCCTACTATTTGGAAACTCTCCGCCTGTATGCGCGGGAAGGCTTCCGCGTGGTCTGGATTGATGATGACATCCGCTATCACAACCACGGCCCCCTCCAGTGGGGCGGGTGTTTCTGCCCGTTGCATGTGGCGGAATTCAACCGTCGGACAGGGCACAACGTCAGCCGGGAAGAAATCGTCTCCGCCTGTCTAGCTTCCGGCACGCCACATCCATGGCGCGCTCTGTGGCTGGACATGTGGCAGGCGACGATCCTGGAGTTTCTCAACGAGTGTCGAATAATCCTGGAATCGGGCGGGACGAAGATGGGGTTGATGTCGAGCACAATGGAGTCCCACGGTGCCGAAGGCCGTCGCTGGGAAGAGTGGTGGCAGACGTTTGGCGGTGGACAGCCGCCAGTCCACCGGCCACACTTTTGGGGGTATTCGGACACGACTGGGCCCCACGTAATCCATGGCATCGCGACTCTGGATCAGAATCGTTCGCTTCAACCCACAGGGGTTGAGAGCGGCCCAGAAATCGAATGCTTCCCCTACGGAAAATGGAATAAGTCATTCCGCCAGACCTTCGCGCAGATGGCCGTGGCGCAGATCCTCGGGTCGACTAATCTCAACATCAGCCTCCACGATTTCATGGGCAACCGGCCTGACGACGAACCGAGTCGGACGACATTTCTGAAGCGGGTTCGCCCCAATCTGGACTGGTTGGCGGACACTTTTCCAATGACCATGCAAAGCGTCGGCGTCGGCATTCCGTGGTCACAGGACATGGGGCGTTTGCTTCATCTCAACAAAGATGGCGACTCCTGGTTTAAACTGCAATGCGCCCCGCGCGGATGGTCGTACTGGCTGGGAGCCGCGGGCATTGCCTTCTCCGTCCGGCCCCAGGCGTCCGTCAACGCTTTGGCTGGATCGCTGGCCTGGAGTTTTGACGACGCGACGCTGAAACAGTGGCTAGCCGGCGGACTGTTACTGGATGGCGACGCAGCGACCATCCTGATCGAGCGCGGATTCGGCAAATGGATTGGCGTGAAATCGGCGCGCTTTGTGACTCAGGACGAAGTTCTTTATTCAATGGAAGAATGCCGGGAGCCAATGTTTACCGCGCGGGTTGGCGCGCAAATCTCAGTCAACGACAAAAACCACACCCGCCGAATGTTGCAGGCGGAACTCATGAACGGTACGACTGTTATCAGCGATCTGCGCAATCCGTTGCAGGAAATCGTCGGGCACGGGACGTTCATTTTCCAAAATGAACTAGGTGGTCGCGTCGCAGTCATGCCGTGGAATGCCAGCGTTGACTCTGTGCCACTATTGGACATCCACCGCGCCACCCAGTTGAAGCGCATTGTGGCCTGGCTTGCTGCGGAGAACAAGTTAGGGTGGGTCGATGGCGGAGCCTGGCTCGTCCCGCAGTTCCTGAGGGACAATGCAACATGGCGTGGCGTCGTATGGAATGCGAGTTCGGACGAAATCGATACATTCCGCATCCAACGCCCATCGGGGATGCCGCCCATTCGCGAAGCCTGGCACATCACACCGGCTGGCAAGCGCCTGCCCGCCGCAGTGGACGGTGACACGCTCCGCCTCGGCCAACCCATGCACGAGTGGGAGTGCGTTGTTCTGCTGGGATAGACCCGCAGCTTCCCATCCAACAACAGCCGCTAACTATCCTTCCTGCACTAGCAGCACTTCACCCGTTAGTAACGGTAATGGTCGGGCTTGTACGGGCCTTCGACCGGGATTCCAAGATAATCGGCTTGTTTCTTTGTGAGCTTGGTGAGCTTCACGCCGATTTTCTCAAGGTGTAGCCGGGCCACTTCCTCGTCGAGCTTCTTGGGCAACCGGTAGACGCCAACCTTGTTCGTGTCCTTGTTTGCCCACAAATCCAATTGCGCCAGACATTGGTTGGTGAAGCTGTTGGACATGACGAAGCTCGGATGACCGGTGGCGCAACCGAGGTTAACGAGTCGGCCTTCGGCAAGCATATAGATGCTGTTGCCCTTGGGGAACGTGTACTTGTCCACCTGCGGTTTGATGTTGAGCTTCTTGACACCTTTGGCCTTGTTCAGACGATCAACCTGAATCTCGTTATCGAAGTGGCCAATGTTACAAACGATGGCCTGATCTTTCATCTTCGCCATGTGTTCAAGCGTGATGATGTCGCAGTTGCCGGTCGTGGTGACGTAGATGTCGGCTTCGCCTAGCGTGTCTTCGACGGTCTTGACTTCAAAACCTTCCATCGCGGCCTGGAGGGCGTTGATGGGGTCGATCTCGGTAATAATCACGCGCGCGCCGAAGCCGCGCAACGAGTGCGAACAGCCCTTCCCCACATCGCCGTAACCGCAGACGCAGGCAACCTTGCCGGCAACCATTACGTCGGTCGCACGCTTGATGCCGTCGGCAAGTGATTCCCGGCAGCCGTATAAATTGTCGAACTTGGATTTAGTGACCGAGTCGTTGACGTTGATGGCCGGGATGAGGAGCTTGCCGGCTTCGAGCATTTGATAGAGGCGATGGACGCCTGTGGTGGTCTCTTCGGAGACACCTTTCCAGTCCTTCACAACCGTGTGCCAGAACCCGGGCCGTTGTTTGAGCACGCGCTTCAACAAATTCTTAATGACCTGTTCTTCGTGGCTCCCGCTCTTGGAGTTAACCCAGTCACTGCCGTTTTCGAGTTCGTAGCCTTTGTGAATGAGCAACGTGGCGTCGCCGCCATCGTCAACGATGAGTTGCGGGCCGAGGTTGCCGGGATGGATGAGCGCATCGAGCGTACAGTCCCAATATTCTTCAAGCGTTTCGCCTTTCCAAGCGAACACCGGGGTACCGGCCTTGGCAATCGCCGCGGCGGCGTGATCTTGCGTCGAGAAGATGTTGCAGCTCGCCCAGCGCACCGACGCGCCGAGTTCCACGAGCGTCTCGATCAGGATGGCCGTCTCAATGGTCATGTGCAACGAGCCGGTAATGCGCACGCCCTTGAGCGGTTTCTTAATGCCGTACTTCTTACGAATTGACATCAAGCCCGGCATCTCGTGCTCGGAGACGTGAATAGTTTTGCGGCCCCAATCGGCCAGCGAAAGGTCACGGACTTTGAAATCGTTCTTGATGTTCTTTTTCATGGTAATTAACTCCCGAGTGCGCCGAAACATACTTGCCGGCAACGCAAAAGGCAACGCCGTTTTATTCCCGCTGGAAACGCGCCACAGTCCCCGGCGTAAACGCGCGACGATTCATCAAGCTCCTACCCTACCGAATCCGATTCAAATTGGCTAGCAGATGCGACATGCGAAAGTCTTGAGTCCAACTTTCCACCTCACTCACTCTGCTAGCTTGAGCATGTCGAGCCGAGTTCGACGAGACGCGCTGTAGTATCGGCAACGCCGACTTCATCATGTTGCGTTGCCCAAAAAAACCACTAATAACTTGTCAACTGCCGCTAAAGTTTCTTACGCTTATAGGTGAACGAGGAAATATGACTATCATTCGCCAATTTGCTCTCGCATTCGGCATTCTGATTATTACTAGTTGCTCATTGCTCGATGGAACGCTAGACGGCAGTGTCTTTATCGTTACAAGAGCCTCGGAGTCCGTGAAGTTGGGTGCTGTCGAGGTTCGGATTATTGCCGAAAAAGACTTTGCGGCGTTTCTGGAAAATATGAAGCCAGAAATTGATAAGTTGCGTAGCGAAGCTGAAAGTCAATATCGGTCATTGTTGAAAGACAAGGCGGTTGCGGTTCAAGCATACGACCAAGCCAAAACTGCCCTAGAAAAAGCCCAAGCCGACTATAACCAAGCCCAAGCCGCAGCAAAAAAAGCCGCTAAAGGTCAAGATGACGCCATTACTCAAGCCAATGCCGACTTTTTCCAAGCCATACCCAGTAACGACCAAGCCAAAGCCCAAAATGACGCCACTAACCAAAAGGCCAACACCGCCATCGCCCAAGCAAATGTTCTTTACGAACAAGCAGTAAAACGAGCAACCACCGTCAGAGACTACGCCATTACCCAAGCCAACGAAACCCTTGCCAGAGCCAAAGCCGAGAGAACCCGAGCCGGTGAAGCCGAACTCCAAAGTGCAGTAGCCGCCCGCCGCAATATCAACAACGACGCCATCACTGCCAACTTTGCCATAGCCCAAAAGCATTCTGAGGACTCCCTTCGCCAAGCTAATGAGATTTATCGCTCAACCTGCGACAAAGCAGAAAAAGCCAGAGATGAAACCATTAACCAATGGGAAGTCTGGCGAAAACAAACCGTAGCCGCTGCTGACAAATCTAATACCAATGCCAACGAACAAACCGTAGCCAAAGCCACCAAAATAAGAGATGACGTCATTACTCAAGCCAAAGTCACCTATGGCCAAGCCAAAGCCGTCGTGGAAAAAGCATTTACTACTCTAGACATTTCCGACAAAGCAAGCACCGCCGCCGAAAACCAAGTCCGAGTCACATCCGAATCGATAGTCGAGTTCAAAAAACTCATCCATAAATGGGATGAGACTGTAGCAGAACTTTACCTTTGTAACTTGCCACCTCCCGTCGCTTCAGTGATAACTGATGCTGACGGAAAGTTTTCGGTTAAAATCCCTCGTTCCGGACGCTTTGTAGTTACTGCTACAACCCATCGAATGGTTGCAGAGACGGAACATTATTATTGGCTTATTTGGACATCTCTCAACAGGCAGAAATCTAAATCCATCGTCATCAGTAATCAAAACCTGATAGACGCTGGCAGTTTAGATCGCATTACACTACCAAGCCCACCTACTTTGAAAAATTAATCGAATGCTTAGTAAAGCCGGACCGAGTTAGTAAACTGTCGAGCGTTGAACCGTCTTCGCTTTTGATTGCGGTCAACGCAGTGCGCCAACCCTACCAACGGTAGCTTACAAGCTCATGTGGCTGGCGGGGCCGCTCCAGTCGCTGTAACCGGTGCTGCCGCCGATGGCGCGGATTTCGATTTGGTAACTTGTGCCGGGAGTCAGGCCGGTGAGCACGAGTCCCCGGGAATTGGTGCACATGCCGCCGCTCTGCCATGGGCCGGGCGTGCCATCCGCGCCGAGTGCGGCATACCTCGAAAGTTCATAACACTTGGCGTGGGCAATTGGTTCCCGGAGCTTGACCAGCAGTTGGCCGGTGTGGCCGTTGAGAAGGCGGAGGATGAAGGGCGCGGCCAGATGTGCTTGGACGCGGCTGGTGCTGGCGGCCGCGAATCCGCTGGAGAGTAATGCGGCCAAATTGCCGTCGCAGTTGTCTTCCACATAACTGGCCAGCCTGCGCAAGATTCTCACCAAGGTCTCGCGTTTGTTTTTCTTGGCGGCGGTGGCCATCGATCCGCCCTGCTCTTGCTCAACAAGCGCGTCGCTAAAGTCGGTGATGGCCGTTTCCAAGGTCGTTAACGGTACGGTCGGGTTTGGGAATACAGGATTGCCAGTCAATCCATTAAGGACGGAACCGGCGGTGACCTTTAAGGAGTCATCGGTGGCTTTGGTAAAACTGGTCAGAACACGGGGATTTGCCATAGTGGGAGGTTCTTTGGTTGATGGTTAAGGGTTGTGGCCTTGGACGGTCGGGAAAAGCCTGTTTTTGAGGCAAATTGGCTTAAATGAGCGACAAATAGGCTTTGATCCAGCTCGGAACTAATCTTTTCCGTCATGGAGAAAGTTTTCTGCATAGTACAGAAAGGTTTCTGCATCATAAAGAAGGTTTTCTATATTACACAGATAATCTTTTTTGTCACGAAGATATTCTTTTTAATTGTACAGATAATTTTCTATGTTACGTAGAAATGTTTCCGTGCTATATAGAAAATTATCTGCTTGGCTGAGAAAGTTTTCTTTGTCACGTGGAAATGTTTATCAGTGACATAGAAAGTTTTATGTGTGACGGAGAAAGTTAAGTCCGTAACGGACAAACCTGCCGATGCTTCGGACTTAACCTTGGCCGTGATGGAAACGGTTACCGGCGCGACGGAAAAAGCCTTGTTAGTGGCGGACAAGGTTCTGTCCGCGATGGAAATAATTACTTACGCGTTGCCAAAGGTTGCCGGCGCGCCGGCAAGACTAACGTCCGTCGTTATTATTCCCGAATCTGGCCGGCAACAATCTCCAACACCCGCTCACCGCGTTTGGCCACATGCTGATCGTGGGTCACCATCACCAAAGTCGCGCCAGTCTCAGCGCGCATTTGCCAGAGCAGGTCGAGAATGGATTCGCTGGTCTTGTCATCAAGGTTGCCGGTCGGCTCATCGGCCAGCAACAGGCTTGGCTTGTTCATCAACGCCCGCGCCAACGCCACGCGCTGTTGTTCACCGCCGCTCAATTCCGCCGGCCGATGTTCACAGCGGTCCCCCAACCCGACTGCCGCGAGCAATTTCAATCCCCGCGCCGTGTCATGCCGGCCAGCCACCAATGCCGGGACGCAGACATTTTCCAGCGCGTCCAGTTCCGGCAAGAGATTGTAGGATTGGAACACAAACCCGACTCGCTCGTTCCGCCAACGGGTTCGATCCAGTTTATCAAGCGGCGTGCCGTCAAACAAAACGGCGCCCTCTGTCGGTCGGTCAAGTCCGCCGAGCAGATGCAATAACGTGCTCTTGCCGGCACCCGACGCGCCGACAATCACGACGACTTCGCCGCGTGTGATGTTTAGGTCCAACCCTTTCAGGACTTCGACTTGCCGGCGCCCGATCCGGTAAGTCTTGCGGAGTTGCCGGGCTGCGAGGATGACATCACTCATGGCGGAGCGCCTCCACCGGTTCAAGCCGCGCCGCCCACAACGCCGGCAAGACGCCGCCGAGCGTCGCAATGACCTGTGCCGCCACGGCAATGGTTAATAAATCGCGGCCGGTCAGGTAAGTCGGAATCTTTTGCAGGTTGTAGATTTCACGCGGGAACAAATCAATCTGCAGCACGCTAGACAGGAACGCGCGCACTTGTTCGATGTGGCCGATGGTCAGCAAGCCGAGCGCCATGCCAACGCCAACGCCCACCAGCCCGACAATGAATCCTTGAAACAAAAACAATCGGGCAATGCGCCATGACGTCGCGCCGCAAGCTTTCAGCACGCCGATCTCGTTGGTCTTCTGCGCGGCCACTGTGATCAGCGTGCCCATCACGCAGAACGCCGCAACCACAATGACGAGGCTCAAAATCAGAAACATCGCGGTCTTCTCGACTTGGATCGCGCCGAGGATTTTCTCATTAAGCTGCATCCACGTCGAGGCGTGGAGCGTTGCCGGCAACTTCTGGTTGAGCTCATGGGCAACGGCGTTCGCGCCGGCAAACGGATCGTCCGCGGTCAGCTCGACGCCGTGGATTGCGCCACGCAACTCGTAAAGTTCCTGCGCCGTTTTCAGCGAGGTGTAGATTAGGCCGACGTCATACTCGTACATCCCGGACTGGAAGATGCCGGTCACGGTCAGGTCGAGTGGCAGATAGACTTCATCGCCTTTCTTCTCGAAGTTGCGGGGCGAGTAGACGGTAATTTTGTCACCCAGATGGATGTCGTATTGCTCCGCCAGTTCCCGGCCGATGACAACTTTGTCGCCGGTCAGATCAAGCCGACCCTCTTTCAGGTACGAACCGAGCTTGCTGACATTGACTTCGCGGGCCGGGTCAATGCCTTTCATGTATGGCGTGGCAACGTGCCGGTTGAACTCCACCAGCACCAAGCCCATCACGAACGGCGCAGCGGCTTTGACGTGCGGCGTCCGCTCGACTGTTTGCAGCAGCCCGTCGCCGTTTTGGATCAAACTACCGGAGACAGTGACGTGCGCGTGCATGCCCATGAGTTTGTCGCGCAACTCCCGGTCAAACCCGCTCATCACGGCGATGACGACAATCAGCACCCAAACGCCAATGGTCACGCCAATCAGCGAGATCAACGTGATCGCGGAAACAAACGACCGCTTCGGCTTGAGATACCGGAGACCAAGGAACAGTTCAAACGGCAATCGCGTCATACCTGTGGCCGGAGTTGCGGGAAAAGGATTACATCCCGAATGCTCTCGGCACCAGTCAGCATCATCACTAAACGATCAATGCCAATCCCCATGCCACCGGCCGGCGGCATGCCGTGTTCGAGGGCGGTCAGAAAATCTTCATCCAACTTCTCGGCGTGACCGGCGGCTTGTTCAAGCAGCCGCGCCCGCTGGACAACCGGGTCGTTCATTTCGGAATAGGCCGGCGCGAGTTCCTGCCCGTTGACAATCAACTCAAACACATCCACCACGCTGGGGTCTTGCCGGTTCGGTTTGGCCAACACAACCAATTCCGATGGCAAATGTGTGACGAATGTTGGATTGATCAGTGTTGGCTCGATGGTTTTCTCAAAGACAGCATTGGTGACTTCGTAGTCGGGAGCGTCAGGCGGAAACTCGACCCCCAGCTTGACAGCACGTTGCTTGCGTTCGGCAGGACTGACAGCGAACCAATCCTTGCCGTGCCGTTCCTCGATAATCTCCCGGTACGTCACGCGCCGCCACGGGGGCGTGAGGTCAATCTCTTGATCGTCATAGCGTTTGATGATCGTCGTATCGAACACGTCCTCAGCAATCGTCACCACCAAGCCCTGCACTAATTCCATCATCGTCTCGTAATCGCCGTAGGCTTGGTAGACTTCGAGCATCGTGAATTCCGGGTTGTGCCGGCGCGAGATGCCTTCGTTGCGGAAGTTGCGGTTGAGTTCATACACTTTCTCGAAACCGCCGACGAGCAGGCGTTTCAGGTACAGCTCCGGGGCGACTCGCAAAAACAAATCCACGCCAAGCGCCTCGTGGTGCGTGACGAATGGTTTAGCCGCGGCGCCACCGGCAATCGGTTGCATCATTGGCGTCTCGACTTCGAGAAAGCCGCAACCATCAAGATACTTTCGCACTTCCGACACAATCCGACTCCGCAGCAAAAACGTCGCGCGGACTTTGTCGTTGAGCGTAAGGTCGAGGTAGCGCTGCCGGACGCGCATCTCGGTGTCTTTGATCCCGAACCATTCCTTCGGCAACGGCTGGAGCGCCTTGCTGAGCAGCGTGTAACTTTCCACGCGCACCGTCAACTCGCCGGCATGCGTCGTGAACAGCTTGCCGGTAATGCCGACGATGTCGCCGAGGTCGATGAAATGTTTAAACCGGTCGAACAGCTCGTCGGTCAGCACTTTCTTCTGGAGATAAATCTGGATGCGCCCGCTCGAATCTTTAATGTCGGCGAACAAGCTCTTGCCCATGTCGCGGTGACTCATCAACCGGCCGGCAATCCGCACGTCGCGTTCGGCAGTCGGGTCATTGCGCACGGCGGCGATGGTTTCTGATACTTCAAACCGATTGCCGTACGGATCAATTCCCAGCTCCAACAACTTCGCGCGCTTTTCCAGCCGCGCCTTCACCAAATCATTGAGTTGCTCCATGCCGACAGTCTAGCCCGGTTGTGTTCCTTCTCGCAACCGCAAAACAATCAACTATCTGACAGCCTGGATACAATCCGGTAATCACGAAGATTTCACTTTTCAATAGCGGGGTGGTTGTGTAGTGTGACGCTGCTTTATCGGTATACCCCCCGTTTTGAACCGAAATCGAAAGGAAAACTGTAATATGACAGCATCGTTAAATCGAGTTATGCAGCGCATCACGCGCGGCAAGCCGCGCCGGCAAACGCTGGTGGCGGTGGCCTTGTGCGTGGGCACATTGGTGGCGGCGCAATGGGCGCGCGCGGCGGAAGCTGCGGCAAACATCGCCGGGAAAGTGGAAGCCTTCCGCTTTTTCTCGTTCATGGACACGAGCAACACACACTATAGCAATATGGAGCGGTATGCGCTCTGGGGCGTGCTGGGTGTCGCCTTTGCCGGCTTGATCTACGCATTGATGCTGGTGAAACAGGTCAAGGCGGCGGACACTGGCACGGAGAAGATGCAGAAGGTGGCCGCAGCGATTAAAGAAGGCGCCAATGCATATCTGAAGAAACAGTTCAGCAAGATCATCGTAATGATCATCGTGCTGACCGGCGTGCTCTACTTCACGGCGCTCGATAACGGCACGGAAGTCGCGTTTGGCCGGGCGTTCGCGTTCTTGATGGGCTCGCTGTTCAGCTTCTGCGTCGGCTATGTCGGCATGCACTTTGCCACGATGGGCAATCTGCGGGTGGCCGCGGCGGCGCGCACCAGTTTCGGTGGCGCATTGCAGGTTGGTTACCGCACTGGCACGATCACCGGGATGTTGACGGACGGCCTCGGGTTGCTCGGCGGCACGCTGATTTTCATGGCGTACGGCGAAAAAGCGTATGAAGTGTTGCTCGGTTTCGGCTTCGGCGGCACATTGATCGCGTTGTTCATGCGTGTGGGCGGCGGCATTTATACGAAGGCGGCGGACGTCGGCGCGGATCTGGTCGGTAAGATCGAAGCCGGCATCCCCGAAGATGACCCCCGGAACGCAGCGACGATTGCCGATAACGTCGGCGACAACGTCGGCGACTGCGCCGGTATGGCGGCGGACATTTTCGAGAGCTACGAAGTCACGATTGTGGCGGCGATGATTCTCGGTTACGCCTCGTTCGGTCACAAGGGCGTGATCTTCCCGTTGCTGGTGCGCGCCATCGGCGTCATCGGCTCGATCATTTCCACCTACAGCGTCCGCGCAAAACCAGAAGACTCTGGCGACGCGGCGTTGGCCTCGGTGCACCGCGGGTTCATGATTGGTTCGGTCATCAGCGTGATTGGTTTCTTTGCGCTGGGCCTGCTCTATCTCAAGTTCAACAGCCACTACTTCGCAATGTATCCACAAGCCGTGGCCGGTTATCCAGGTGGCATTGATGCGTTGCCGTGGTGGGCGAATTTCGGGCAATTGGGATTGGACATGCGTCCAGCTTGGACCTGCTTGATCGGCGTAATTCTCGCCGTGGCGTTGAACAAGTGCACCAGCTACTTCACGCACACTACGCACGCGCCAGTGAAGTCCATCGCCAAAGCCTGTCAGACCGGGCACGCGACAAACATCATTCAAGGTCTCGCCGTCGGCTATGAGTCCGCCGTGTGGGCGACCATGATCATCGCGGCGGCCATTGGCGCTTCCGTGGCGATTTATGCGAACACCTCGCCGATCTTCGTGGCGTATGGCGTGGCCATGTGCGGTATCGGCATGCTGACGCTGACCGGCAACACGATCTCCATGGATGTGTTCGGCCCGGTGGCTGACAACGCGAACGGTATTGGCGAAATGGGTTATGAACCCGAGAAGATGGGCCCGGAAGCGACAAAGAAAGCCCGGCAGATTCTCGCCGACCTCGACGCCGTTGGTAACACCACCAAGGCCGAGACCAAAGGCATTGCCATCGGTTCGGCGGTTATCGCCGCTGTGTCGTTGTTCGCCAGCTTCATTGCCGTCATGGCGATGGGCAGCGAAGAAGGCATCAGCAAGATGACCACCTTACAGTACAACCACATTGCCGGAATGTTAACGGTAGCGAATCCGCTGCTGTTCATCGGCTTGCTGATTGGCGGCGCGGTGCCGTTCCTGTTCAGCTCGATGACGATTCGGGCGGTTGGCCGCGCGGCGTTCCTGATCGTGAAGGAATGTCGGATTCAGTTCCGCGACAAGGAAATCTGGGAAGGTCGCAAGACGCCGGATTACGGTCGCGTGGTCAGCATCTGCACCACCTCGGCACAGAAAGAACTCATCGGCCCCGGCATCCTCGCGATTCTCGCGCCGTTGTGCGTGGGGTTCATTCTCGGCCCGCTGGCACTCGCTGGCTTCCTAGCTGGCATGATCGTGGTCGGCCAGATGATTGCCGTGTTTATGTCCAACGCGGGTGGCGCGTGGGATAACGCCAAGAAGAGCATCGAAGACGAGCCGCGCACCAAGGAGACCGGCAAAGGCAGCGAGAAGCACAAAGCTGCTGTTACCGGTGATACCGTCGGCGATCCGCTGAAGGATACCGCCGGCCCGGCCATCAATCCGTTGATCAAGGTCATGAACATGGTCAGCTTGTTGATGCTGCCGATCGTCTTGAAGTTCCACAGCGTTGACGGTGGCCCGACTGAGCTGCCTTACAAGGTCGCCATTGTCATTTCCGTCATCGCGCTGGCCGCGATTGTCTGGGCAGTGAACCAATCGAAGAAAGACACGCCCGAATTGGCCGCCATGGAAAAAGAAATCTCCAAGGCATAAGCTAAACAATAACTCAACCAAACGGGGCGGTCTTTTGACCGCCCCGTTTGTTTTTCAGTGACCAACAGCAACATCTCTGTTACAAATAAATTATGAAGGATTTGGTTGCTGACGTCTTACCGGTCGCGCAGCAGTTCCAGTTCGCCGGCACATTCATTGA
>Ga0118677_10006679_pt1 | contig 19406 bp, 20 predicted proteins | sample AliMusrvi5mmetaG_FD_86154 | JGI IMG/M metagenome (GOLD analysis project Ga0118677, IMG submission 86154)
TAATTAGTCATTTTACATTCAATAACGTTTTGTTTTTAAATTGATATCAAGTTTGATATCAAGTTTGATATCAAGTCGTAATAAAATACCAGCCAAATGAATTCATTTTATTTTCAATCAAAAAAAATGAAATAGAAAAATATCAATATATAATAATAACAATGATTCAAACTATGACGCCGTCGTCACAATTCAAAGATTTAAATGAGTTTATGGCAAAGCATATATCAAAGGGAGGACAATCTACACATACAAGGATCCCCGACAAAGAATTGAATATTCATGGAGGTGCTTATATCATACCGGCCGAAGAAATCGGGATATTCCATAACCTGTATTGCGATCACATATTCACAAATAAAAAGAAAGAATATCTTACAGAGAAACAGCTAGATAGTAACGGCGCAATGGTTGTTGATTTTGACTTTAGATATAATTATGACGTTGATTCAAGACAACATACGACGGAACATATTCAAGATATGATATTATTGTATCTTGAAGAACTTAAGGAATGTTATATTTTTGAAGAGAACAAACCATTTAACATTTTCATATTTGAAAAACAACACGTGAACAGGTTAGCCGATAAATCGTTAACCAAAGACGGGATTCATATGTTGATTGGGATCAAAGCAGACTATAACATACAGCTGATTATACGTGATAAAATGTTAACAAAACTCGCCGAAGTTTGGGACATGCCGTTAATAAACGGTTGGGATTCTGTATTGGACGAAGGTATTAGCAAGGGGGTTACAAACTGGCAATTGTTTGGATCAAGAAAACCAAATAATGAAGCATATGAATTAACACAGCATTATATTATCGGTTACGACAAAACAGATGGAGAGTTTATGATGAACGAGTTACGATTGCAAGATTTCGATATAAAGGCAAATTTCATTAAACTGTCTGTTCAAAATGACAAGAATCCGTCGTTTGAAATGAACCCCAAAATAATTGATCAGTATAACAAACGAAATGAAAATAAGATTTTCAAAATTAAAAAACCAACGAGCAAGACAAAATTGAATTTGCTCGTCGAAGATGAAGAAAACAACGAGGAAAATACACAAATGTCATTGAATGACATTGTAAATAAAGAAACGTTAGAAAAGGCGGTTAGCATAATGTTAAATAATTTCAAAACAGATGAATACGATATCAAAGAGGTTCATTATTATACCCAATGTTTACCAGCCAAATATTACGAGCCAGGATCTCATTTGATAAATCGACAGGTCGCATTTGCATTGAAACACACGGACAATCGATTATTCTTGTCGTGGATTTTACTAAGAAGTAAAGCAAGTGATTTTGATTACAACGACATTCCCAATTTGTATAATAGTTGGAAAAAACATTTCAGTAGCTCAAAGAGTGGGGGATCAATAACAAAAAAATCAATTATGTATTGGGCTAAACAAGATGCATTTGAAGAGTATGAAAAAGTAAAATTTTCAACGATTGACCATTATGCAGATGAAGCTTTGAATTCCCAAACAGAATTTGATTTGGCTCAAGTATTGAAACAAATGTTCAAGGATAAATACGTTTGTGTAAGTTACACTGGAAAAGGAATTTGGTATGTGTTTAAGAATCATCGATGGGAACCAGATAAGGGTATTTCGTTACGTCTGGCAATTTCTAGAGACATGTATTTCATGTTCTCTGCAAAAGCGGAAAGATTGGGTAAGGAATTTCACCATTACGACGCATCTGACGATCGAGCAGAATACATTAAAAAAAGAATCAAAGTCATAAGCGATGTTCTAATCAAATTGAAAAGAACAAACGACAAGAATAACATTATTCGTGAAGCGATGGAGTTATTTTATGATAACGAATTCACTCGTAATATGGACACAAACAGATACTTGTTGTGTTTTAATAACGGAGTCGTCGATTTTAAGAATAAAATATTTCGTGATGGTTATCCACAGGATTACATTACAAAAACTACTCGTATCGACTATGTGGAGTTGAATGACGAAAACAAACAAGAAACGTCCGTCATACGAGATGATATTTTGTTATTTATGGATAAACTCTTCCCTATACCAGAGTTGAACAAATATATGTGGAGTCATTTGGCTTCGTGTCTCATAGGAACGAATAAGAATCAAACATTCAATGTTTACCATGGAAGTGGAAGTAACGGCAAATCAATATTGGCCGACTTGATGTCAGTTACATTGGGTGAATACAAGGGAACTGTTCCAATTTCGCTGGTAACTGACAAACGAAATTCGATTGGAGGAACGTCGTCGGAGGTTATACAGTTGAAGGGTATTCGTTATGCGGTAATGCAGGAACCATCAAAGGGAGTGAAATTGAATGAAGGTATTATGAAAGAGTTAACTGGAGGAGATCCTATACAAGCAAGGGCGTTGTATGCGGAAAGCGAAATATTCGAACCTCAGTTTAATTTGGTGGTGTGCACAAACAATTTGTTCGAGGTTGATAGCAACGACGACGGAACTTGGAGGCGCATTCGAAAAGTAGACTTTATGTCTAAATTTATAGACGAAGGTGAAACACACACAGATGATACTAAATATGTGTTTGTTAAGGATAAAACATTAAAGGAAAAATTACCATCATTTGCTCCTGTATTTGCGAGTATGTTGGTAAAGTTGGCCTTTGTTACTAGCGGAGTTGTTGAAGATTGTGATGTCGTGTTGAGCGCATCGAATAATTACAGAAAGGGACAAGATCACATTGCTGCATTTGTTGTCGAGAATGTGGAAAAGACTGGAGACATTAAGAACAGAATTAAGAAGAATGAATTGGCGAACGCGTTTAAATTTTGGTTTCAACAAGAACAGGGAACCAATCGCAAGATGCCAAAGGGTCAAGAATTGTATGATTTCATGGATAAGAAATTTGGGCAGCATAAAGGCAGCGAGTGGCAAGGAGTTAAAATTAAATATCCTGATGCATCAAACGAAATTGAGGACCTAGAATAAATCATATTGAAGTCTTATTATCTTTTCCCTTATTATTTTTTATCTTGTCGTTTTTATTTTTTTCGTCGATCATTTCGACAATTGGTGGATCAATTGTTTGCTCGTTATCATCTATTATTTGATCCCATTTTATCGTTTCATGTTGTCCTTTATCATTCTTTATTCTAGCATCTATTACGTTGTCATCTAGATGAAGTGATATCTTGTCCAGTATAGTATCCAACCTTGCAACTGTTTGAACGCATAACGAATAAGTGTCTTTCATGTTCAATATTCCAGCTTTTGCCTCTTTGAGATATTTTAGAATGGCTGGGTTCCTTGAAAATGTAATTGACTTTGTTATAACTCTATCGATTTTCTTGATGGCGTCGTCTCGACTGTCTTGGCGATACCATCGCCTCACACTCTGCGGAATGTAACTATCTTGTTCCAAATTCAACAGAGGGCCCTTTGTATAAAGCTTAGAATTTACTGTAATACTCGCAATGACTTTTAGGTTTATTACGACTTCGTCATATTCAACATCCGATATGTTCATATTTTATAAATACTGTCATGTTTTTAGATATTTTGTAAAAAAATAGAAATTATACAATAAATTGTGTTTACAACGACTTGATTTTTTTGATGAGCTCGTTCCAAAACATTATCGGTGCACTCATTCGGTAATGCCCAACAAACCACCCTTCTTCTATCGCATCGATTGAGAAATTCAACCTTTGGCTTCTTTTGTTGGTTCCGGCCATGAGTCCAATATTCCCCGTATTCTTTTTCAACATTGCGGCTTTCAACAAGATGACGCCATCCTTTTCTGCTCTTATTAAGATGAGTATTTTCCAAACGCCGTCATTTCCCATCTTTGTATTGGGAATAACACGATTGTAATTTTCAGTGATTTCATCTTCGTCGCAGAAAACGTATCCACAATCGTGTGGGTTGTCGCACGACAAACACGAGAGTATCTCTTTTGGATCTTTGGCATACTGCAACGTCCCGGGTAGATCGCCAAGGTAGTATTCGTTTTGAGCAGATGACATGCGCAACATTTTGGTCATTTTCTAGTTTTTGTAAACTGTAAACAATATTTCATTTTTTTTGTATAATTAGAGCGACGCAAATTTTAACTGCCGAGTATCACAATCCAAAACAATATAAAGACATTCTTACAATATAGAATGGTAAGCGGAGGAATATGACTTTTCCAATGAACCTTACTATTACTGATTATAGCAATTACCCGATAAGGGGAAACCAAAATTGTTTTGCTTTTTCGTAAGTCATAAATCGTTGTTTCATTAAGGTAGTATATGAAATAACACTTGATGGGAATTTGCTTACCTACCAATTTAGTAAGCATATAATAAACCCGTTACATAGAATTTAGCTTCCCTTCGGGGTTGTATGCGTTCGTATTTACTTGCTGTCGCAAGTCGGCATTTATAATACGCATTGCTCTAAGTTCTCACAAAAATACGAATTAATAATATGATAAATTACATAAAAATATTTATCATAATATACTAAAGATGGATGTTGATGAACTAATAAACAAATTAAAAATTACAGAAGAAAAGAATGATAAATTAGAACAGGAATTACAAGCAACAAAAGAACATCTTAAAAGCGAACTTAAATGTTCAAAGGTGTATATGGAATACACTCATCCAACCAAGAAAGGGTTTACAATATACTCCAAAAGCGGTTGTAAGTTTTGTGTGATGGTCAAAGATTTACTGACAAAGAACGACCAACCTTTTACTGTAATAGATTGTGATGAATATTTGGTTGAAAATAGAGGAAAATTTTTATTATTCATAAAGTCATATGCTAAAAAAGATATCGGGGGATTTCCGGCGGTATTTAACGACGAACAGTTTATTGGAGGTTATAACGAAACAAAGGACCTAATCGACAAGCTCCTTTTTTTTGAAGAAGATGATTTCTAGAATAATAATTTACTATTGTATAGTAATGGCAACCGAAGATACATTGTCAAATTTTGACATACAACAATTACCCAAAGCAAATGTGTTTTTATCAAAAATACAAACCCTTCAGGATCAACTGTCTCCAGTTTTAGATGATTTCAAAAAATATTATGTTTTCTACAATAAAAATCCTGAATACGATGAATATCACAAAATGTTCGATAACATTAATAGCAACATACATACGATAAACTCAAGCTTGTCTAGTGTGATAATTGACGTCAATTCGAATACAGAAGACATTAACAAAAAAATGGAAATTCTAAACGTGTTTATCCGTCGCGAGAAGGCAAAAAACAGACAATTAAAAAGAAAATTGGGGCGTGCAGAGGAAAAACAAAACGGGTCCGATGAGATGGTAAGCAATTACAAAGAGTTATACGAGATCGAATATCTTCGCAATTGGGCTATGTTATTGGGCACAATTGTGTTGTCGTTTGCCTTGTTCAAGACTAGAAAACAAAGTCAATTAAGAAGTATGTAATTGTTTTCTTTCATAAATATATATGGACAATGAAACCAAATCTATTGTTTTAAATTTAGAAACACTGCAAGCAGAATACGAGACTGTTTTGTTGCAATATCGTCAAGTTCAAACGGATTATATGAATTCTGTAAAAGAACAATTGAATTCTCCGTGTCGCGGGTCAAGTAAAGGAGTTAGTCAATCGTGTCTAGATGACATTTGGCACAAGGCAGGATGTATAACAAAACCTCCAAACGCAACCGATTCGTGGCAAGAACAACAAACATTAGATACGTTAATTACCGATGTTTTCAATTGGTCGACTATGACTGACGATGAACACAGAAAAGGGTGTTACAATACGACCGATGTTAACTACGATAAATACAATACTGCGACAAGCCCAAGTTATAACGTAAAGAAACTAACCGAAATCAAAGGACAATCGTTTTGGGGAACGACGTCGGTTGGCGAGGGAGCTGTTTCATCAATTGAAGAATGTAAAAGTATGTGTTTGAATAAGCCGACATGCACCGGAGCCACATATAACCCAGATAAAAAATACTGTTGGACAAGGGGTGGGGATGGGAAACCGATACCTGCTTTAGAAAACGATTATGCAATTATTCCTGAAACAACCAAATATATGAATCTTTTACAAGTGTTAAATCAACGTCTTACAAGCATCAATCAGGAGATTTTAACCATTGTAAAAACAAACGAACCTCTCTATGAATCGCAAGTGAAAGAAAGAGAAAAACAAATGTCTACACTCAACAACAATGTTCAAATGTTAAACGATGAGAGAAAACAAATAATGACACAATTACAAACGCGTGGTGACCTAAACGAAGCACACACACAATCCAGTATAACCACTACAAGATATTATTCTTTGTATATGTTGTTCTTTTTTATTACCATTTTAATGGTTGTTTTATTTATGGGGTCTTCGTTCACGATCCTACCATTTAACGATTTCAGTTACAATTTGTTTATCGTGTTTGTCGTTACGACGTTATCTTTAATGGTATATCACTTTGCAAAAAAATAATGATACTCCATACACAATTCAATAATATAAATTTTTTCTATCCGTTTATATTAATGTCAAACAATACTCCTGCATCAAACCAAAGTCTCCGTTTTCAACATAAACGATTTCAAGAAGGGATGACAAACCAATTAACATCAACTTCAAAACAGGTACTGAGAGAAACAGACCAATCGTCTCAAGAACAAATTATGTCTGGATTAAAACAACAATACAATGATACTTTAGCAGAATACAAGGGGTTGTTGACCAAGACGACAGAAAACGCAACCAATTATTTTAATCGAATTAGCCCGAAAAATCCTTATATAAACAAAACGGTTCGTTTTACAACTGGAGAAATCGCGTATGTGACGAACCATGGGGTTGTCAAATACATCCCTTCAAACGAAATACTTGATAGCATCGGCCTCGGCATTTCAAAGAATTTTGTCCAACTCGATATTCCGTGGGATCGCGCCTACTTAATTCCTGAAACTCAAATACCGACAACTCCTCCATTGGTATCAGGAACACCAATGAAAAAAGGCCAAAGTGTTGGAAACGAAGGAACCAACGTTTACGTCGATCGACTTGTCAGCAATTCCAACGCAACTTATCAGGGTTGTTTTGCAGACAATACCGCAAAACCTAGCATGACATTTCTCAGCGGAGCGATACCTTCGACAGTCTCGTCAGTGATCAACGGGGATTTCTCTCAACCTATCATTGGCAAGAACACTTATCAGTATATAAACTCTGTAATTGCAGGGTGGAATTTCAATGCGGTTCTTTTGAACGAATCTGTTGATTGGGGGTTTCCCATCCCCTACCCCAATGGACATCAATGTGCTTGTTTACAAAATGAACAATCCATTTCACAGACATTAATCCTAGGCAACGGATCTTACAAATTGTCTTTTGTTGCATGTGGTAGGAATTGTTGTGATAATTCCAATACCAGTAACCCTATAGATGTGTTACTTAATAATGAGGTCATTTACAAGGTCGACGCCCCAGTAAATGCGTGGACTACATTCGAGACAATGGTTAACATTGTGACTACCGGAAACAACACAATTACATTTCGAGGAACTTGGGCCGCGACTGATCGTTCTACGGCAATTCAAAGTGTTTCTATTGATGTAGATGGTCCGCGCACGAGCGGTAGTTACACATACGATGATTGCAAGTTGGCTGCAATTGACGGTGGTTACCAATTCTTCTCATTACAAAATGTAAATTACACGTCAGGCAAAGGTTTTTGTGCCGTATCAAACAACGACGTTGCTGCAAAAAGAGATGGGAATAGCTACATAATGAGTAACGGGATCCCATTGTGGGCATCAAACACATCGGGACAAACTGGCAATACAGCGACACTTACAAATGATGGAGGATTGGCGATTTTGAATTCAACTGGCGCTAGTAGTTTTAGCACACCAACTAAAGAACCGGTGAATTATATGGGTTGTTACGCGGATAAAAGCAATGTCAGGAGCTGGGATGGAATCCAACACGGGGGTTTTGTTGACCATCACAATCGAACAATGGAAACACCCGAAGGAGACGGACACAACTACAATCGAAACACATGCCAGCAATTGTCGCAAGACAAAGGATACAAATATTATGGTTTACAAGATTCAATAACGGGTGAAAATGCCCAATGCGAACTGAGCAATGACTTGAACAACATTAAGAAGTATGGCATCGCGACAAACTGCACTCAACTGGCAGATGGTTCTTGGTCTGGTGGTAGCTATTCAAATGCGGTATATACGACGGACCCAGAGGAGCTCGCGAATTATTTTTTGATACTCCAAGATGATGGAAATATGTGTATTTACCGAGGGTCAGGACCTAACGACAACCAGGGAGTAATCTGGGCATCTGGAACAACGAACAAACAAAAAGATCCAAACTTAAATTTTGCTGCTACAAAGGGGAAATTCGGGAAAAACTGGATTTCCGCAGGAGCGGCCCTAGTATCTGGTGATTTTGTTGGTTCTAACAATGGAGCTATTTATTTGGTAATGCAAACAGACGGCAATTTAGTTTTGTATACAAGCGAGAGATTATTGAATTGTAATAAAATGCCAGATAACAATATGGGCGGGGGGGTCGGTGCAAACGCCTTATACAAACTCGACGAAATGGGATTCGTTGGCAATCTATCAAAGGTTGGATACGTCAATCCAAACGCCGACGTTTACCAGTATCCCAACGATAACACTGCTCCCGGAAATGTATTTGTGGAACACTTGGGGTATGACAACGTTGGTCACGATATAGAGGGTGCTTCTTATGGTAATGCAACGTTAGATAAATGCAAGACAAGTTGTTTGGACGACGCAACGTGTGCTGGTTTTGCATTTACTCCCGAAAATAATGTTTGTTATCCCAAAAATGAAATGGCTGGAAAAACAATCAATTCATCTAGCAACTTGTATATTCGAACCAAACAACCGAAAACATTACCAAAGGGAATATCTTCAAAAATGAACAACGTCGATTCCATAAAGTATCAAAATTATGTGAACAATAGTAACGCAATGGATGGTTCTTATGGGTTCAACAGCGTTCAACAACAACAGTTGGAACAAACGAAGGCTAAGATGGACCTTTTGTCCAATCAATTGATCGGCGCTGCAGATAAAAACAGTTCTGGAAGCGGGACTGTGAACCAGAAAATCGCATCGAATATAAAAGCAGTTGAAGGTTTTACGAACAACGGATTTCTTACACAATTAAAAAATACACGAAAAAAAATAGATGAAATGGCTAAGAATGACAATAACATTGTTCGCAATAGCGATATAGTTGTTTTACAACAAAATTACGAATATGTCTTGTGGAGCATTTTAGCAATAGGAACAATTCTAATTACAATGAAAGTTATAAGAAACTAAGATTTCTTATTTATTTTTCTTCTTGTAAATTATAGAATATGTCTGAACAACCGCCAAATATACAAGATAACAATCAACAAATACTCAACGATATCCAATCTTTACAAGGTATCGAACAAAACCTGTTTAGTAGTTTAGAAAATGCAAATCTAACAACGGAAGAGCAAGAGAGTATCATCAATAAAATTAACAGAATATCAGAGATGCGTATAAATTTGTATAAAACGTTGTCTGGGGTCAATAGTTTTTTTCAAAGCGCGTTGTCAAACTCTCGAGGAACACTGCAAGAACAAACTTCTGCAATTGGCGTGATAGAAGAGGAATTAAACCAAGCAAAAAAACGCCTCCGTCTATTAGAAGAAGAAAAAAACAATAAAATACGTCTCGTCGAGATCAACAATTATTACAGTCAACAATACGAGGAATACACGCAACTGATAAAAATTGTCATTTTAATGTTGATCCCAATTATTATTTTAGCAACATTCAAAAGATCTGGAATATTGCCTTATAATTGGTATTATATTTTGGTTACGCTTGTAATGCTTATAGGATCGATATATTTTATTAGATGTATGTGGTCAATTGTGAATCGCGATGTAATGAATTACCAAGAATACAATTGGTATTTTGACAAGAGCAGCGCTCCCAAATCATCTGGACAGGCGGGGAATGATCCTTGGGCTGGGGCTGGAATAGGTTCGTGTGTTGGTCAATTTTGCTGTTCAACCGGACAGCAATATGATTCTACATTAAATCAGTGTGTAGGGAGTTCTTCTATAGAGTCGTCCGCTGTTAACAACGCACTCACTCAAGGAACATCTATAAATGCAAAACCAGATGTAACACTTGCATCAAATGTGGTTCCTTCTGTCGCAGAGAGTTTTCTAAATTATGATGGATTTGGCATTTAGAACAAGGTGTTTACAAAAATCTTGTATTTACATAATATAGTAAAATGTCGAACGATAATTTAGATAAATTCAATTCACTCATCGATCAAGCCACCAAGGCTATTATGTGTGGGCCCGAATGTCAAAAAGAAAAAACTAAAAATGAACTCAAAGACAAGTTTATGAATGCAAAGACCAACCTGCAAACCGCTCCAGATCAAGTTCACATTGCAGCCAAAAATTATTTTGTTTTCACGCAAGGAGAATCTGGTTATAACGAATATATGGAGACAGAACTGAACGAAAAAGCCGAAAAAATAGCTTTGGAATATAAAAATAATTTTGACAATGACGTCTCCAAGGCGACGACATCCATTGAAACCTACAACAGTCTATCGATTAATTTTGGAAACGTGTTTGACCTTTACACAAAATACAAAATGGAAAACGTTCAACTTGAAAAAGAGTTGAAAAACACAACAACGGATATTCTAACAAACGATAGGAAAACATTTTATGAAGATCAAGGTATCGACAGTTTGAAAAACTATTATTCGTGGCTTCGAATGCTTTATATAATAATTGCCGTCAGTTTTATAATTTCATTGTTTTTGTCTCCGTCACAATTAAGCTTTATGAGTAAATTGTTCTTTAGGCGAACCACAAACTGGACAAGTTTCCAAAAGATTATCAAATTCAATATGCCCACATACCTTACAAATAAAAAGTTTCATAATACCCCCTTAGAAAGTTCCGCTACGTGCTCCTGTTCATCCACTATAACATACCTTACTTCATGTTCCAATGTCTCGAATTCATATTGAAAAGAATCTTTGTTAGCCACTCTCTTCTTATATATCCCCTTATAAAAATCAATAGCCTCCTTTTTTGATCTTGTTTAATATTTATAATGTATGGAGGCTGGGTTAAATGGGGTTTAAGCCCCATATAAGACTATAGACATTAAAAAGCTATCCCTAACCTATAAGAAGTGTGTTCTACATTATAGTCCAATAAAGATTCATTATACCCGTGATAAAATTGAAAAAATAGAGAAGGATAAAATTGTCCGTTCCCCATCCTAAATTTTAGTCCTAACTCCTGCCCGCCTTTATTCCATCGCTGTGCATATTTTCCACCAGGAAAAATATCAAAATATAAAGATATTCTATCTATTGTCTTAAGGTCATCATAATAATTTATAAAAGATACTCTTGAATCCCAAAAACCGGCAAACTCCGCAATATCCCTATTGGTTTTGTCCATTTGAAGGTGATCATAAAACCAATAGAACTTTGTATCCCAATTGAAAGACCAATCAGAGAATTTAGTCATGGTGTAAAGTTTTAAGTAGCTGCCACTCCATGATCTGGAGTCCGGGCCGTCCTTACCATTGGATTTATGTTCAAATAGACCAATATCGAATGCTTTAATGAATTTAACTTTAGGGCAGTCTATCCTATAAAAAAGATCAGGATTAAAAGCTATGTCCTTGAATGGCGCTGAATTTTTAGTTATTTCCCAGAACATTGTCTGCGTATAACCAAAATAAAGGTTTAAGTAGCTTGTGATCTGGTATTTTAAACTAACCTGTATTTTTGTATCTGGGCTGCCTATCATGGCATAAATGTCTTTATGCCTGCTTAGCCTATAACTATTGGTGTTATTTTTTTCTAACTCACATTTATGCAATTTAGCATCACAGGTTCCTTCCGCAGCAATATCTTCATCTTGTTGACAATACATATTCGAGCTGAATATTAGGAATAGGATTAGAAATAATGGTCTTAACAAAACAACCCTCCAGTAAACTGCACAATAAAGCAGTGCCCAGAGGGTTGGCTAAAATTATTCTTATAATTACAGGTCAAGTCTAAGTCCTGCAAAAAATTGCACTTGAGAAAACTTAAGCGAGTTAGCTGTGCCACTACCTGAATTATTTAAACTTCTTGTATACCTTAGATCCGCCACTAAATTTATAATAGATCCAATAGGGATACTCGTACCAAGTGCCAGTACATATCCAAAATCGTTTTTACCATAGTCTGTTGTAGTAGAGTTAACAGCATCTCCAGATAGAGACCAGCTTGTAACGCTTCTGCCATAATAAAACCCTGCTCCAGGATTCAAAAATGGGATAAAATGCGCCCTTAACATAAGCGGGAATTGTAATGTCCCACTGGATGCTGTAGAGGTAAGACCACCTATGTCATGTCTGGAAAATTGTTCTTTGATATAAAGCATATCAAGTTCAAGACCGAGTTTCGCAGGCAGACTAAGTTCTGCAGTAATACCACCAGCAAATTCTGCTTTACCACTTGTATCTATGTTCACGCTATCACTTGTTGTCATTCTTGCACTGTCATAAACAACACCAAGAAGTGCTCCAATAGATAACATCGAAGAACCAGACTTAGCAGATTCAGAGCCTGTTTCTTCTGCTCTAAGTGTGCTCGTAAAAAACATTCCAATTGTCGCGAACGCTAAAACAGGGAACAGAACATTTAACCTTTTCATAATACTTTTCCTCCTATCATCAAAACTTAAATTCAATATCAAAGTACAGTCCAATTGCAGAAAGTGGTATAGGGTATAACCCTCCTACTCGTGGTCATGCATTTTTTTATGCTTATCGTCTTGTTTTTCGCCACATGTACCTTCATCTCCCTTTATCTCTTTGCAGCTCTTCATCATTGCTTCATGACAATCCGCTACATTTTTATCTGAACGTAGACAACTTGCCATTTCTTCGTGCATTTTTGCTTTTTTAGTTCGAAGTTCTGGTGTCATTTTTAGCATTTTTTTCGTTTTCACCATCGCTTCATGACATTCTTCTGCGGGTTTATCTGAACGCAAGCACGTCACCATTTCTTCATGCATCTTCGCTTCTTTTTCACGAACTTCTTTTGTCATAACTGTCTTTTCAGTTTTCTTTTCATCTTTAACTTTTGCTTCCGTTTTATCTGCAGCAAATACACTGCACCCAAATAAGAATGCAACAGCCACTGTAAACAACATGATCTTTTTCATAGAGCCTCCTTAAAACCTATTGAACATTAGAACAGATAATAAACACCAACTCGCATATCATAAGCCATTGCAAAATTGCTATTTAACCCAGACGCATGCGTCCATTCAACAAACGAGGTTGTAAAGTGTATAAGATTTGCGACTACACCAAAGTTGTCGTATATTTTGTAGGCAGTTCTTAATCCAAAACCAATGTTAATAAAATCTACAGATGCTCCTAATGCACCGCCAGCCCCAAACTTTATTCCTGCATCAGCTGTTGGACCTATCGCAAAATCATTCTCTTTTGAAAAGGTTAGATAGAATGGATAATCATAAACGAGACCGAATTTAACCTGTGCAGCGTTAGCTCCACCAAAGTTCAGCCCAAGCAGGCCACTCCAATTTTCTCCCTTCCCTACCTTTGTATCAATGGAGAACTGGGAACCACCCCAATTGTGTAGATCAATTGTTGGCCCTATAGTAGGTTCTATCTTCCACGTATCCGAATTAAAATTAGAATCAGCATACAGATTGAACGTTGCTAACATTGTAAAAATAGCAACAACAAGAATTTTTTTCATTTAATCACCTCTCCTTTTTGAACTAATACATGAACAGCTATTCGACTGGTATAGGCTCTGAGCTCCTAGGATCCTTATAAAATTTCTTTTGCACATTAATTTTAGGAACACCAATAACGATATTGCAAAAACAATACTGCAAAATATAAGAAAACCATCAAAAATAAAATTCCCAGAAATGTTATGTTGGCAAATTAAATACGCTATCCCTGCAAAAATAGAAACACAGCACATCATTGCAGAAATAATTACTGCAACAACAAATAACATTATCCTTCTCAAACAATCCGATAATCTGAAAAGAGCAGAAGATAAGTAAGACCTTGCTAATGTTTTTAATAATGAAATAAACACCTATTTATTACTCCTTCCGACTATAAAGCCGATAAGTCCTGCAACAAGCGCAGCTCCACCTATGTAGTACCAAGCATTATCGTGAACAGATTTATCGATAGTTTGTGCTTTTTCTACAGTGTAATCGACAGAAAAATCCTTAGCATCCTTTAGCTTATCCCACATTGCATGTGGAGCATGTGTAACAAGTGCTTTTCTCAGATGTTTGTATTCAGAAGAAAAAATTTCTTTGATACCATCGACATCACTAGCAGCAGCAGTTTCTAATACGTTCAGAGCTTCTTTTACATTCATAAAACCTCCCAGGTTTCATTTTATTTTGACTTAGTACGTTTATTTTACGACGATCTCAAACAGAACTCTCATGTTCGCTTTTGCTTGTTTTGAATAATTATTATTGGGTGCAACTTCATGCACTGCTGGATTTAATTCTCCATATCCAATTGTGGTGAGTCTGTTTGGCTTAACGATCCCTTCTTTTACAAGATAATCTTTGACGACATCCGCCCTTATTTTGCTTAGCACCTGATTATTTTCGTGAGTGCCATAAGCGGAGGTGTAACCTGCAATACGAATATTCATCTTAGGATTTTGTTCTAATATCTTAAAATCCCTTTTTAATGTTTCTTTAGCTTCTTTTGTAAGATCTGCTTTGCCATATTCAAAATGTATGTCCTCAAGAGTAAGAACAATTACTTTGTCCTCTGTTTTCACTTTTGCTGGAGTAGCCTCTTTTTCTTCCTCAACTACTTTTGCAACTACTGAGTTACCTCCACCAGAAAAACTTATCCCAATAGTGGCTCCAATATTAGGATACATCCAACGGAAGGTTTCGGCAGGCATATAATCCCTGATGTCGAACCTGAGCGCAATGCGTTCAGCGACCCAGTATTTAGCTCCGATACCGATATTAAGTGCAGCCATATTATTGGTGGATATTGTAGGGCTATAGCTAGCGCCTCCTATACCAGCAACAATGAACGGATTGAATTTACCAGCAGGCATAAAATAATAAAGGGCATCTAAGTGATAAAATGTGATCTCCACTGAATCTGTTGGACTTCTAAACTGCCCTCTTACAGCTCCAGTTAGTGTTTTATCTGCTACTGAACTATTCATAAATTCAAGTGTGCCTTCAAGACCAAAATGCCTTGTAAAGTTGTACCCGAATCGCCCACCGAACACGGGAGCATTTTCAAGATTTTGGCTGTTCGGGAAAAAATTATATCCGGTGAACACACCAACTTCCATGCTTCCTGCTTTAATTTCGGAATAAATAGACGCTGGTATAATAGAAATAAATGTAACTACCATAAGCGCCCTAAGAAAAATTGATTTCATTATAGATCCTCCTTGTATATTTTATGGCGTAGGCAAATTAACAACTGTATTGTTCATGCTAACACCTGCAGTCAGCGACAACGCCCTGCCATTCAGTACAAGTGGTGTACCCATAGCGACAGTAGAAAAAGTGAGCGCGGTTTGTGCAATTATAGTTCCTTCCATTGTTCCTCCTCCTGCTGCATTTATAGTGGCTGAAGTACCAACCTGCCAAAAAATATTTTTAGCTTTAGCACCGTTAATCAAAATAATGCTCTGAGGAAAAGCGATCCCAGGTCCACCTACTGTAAGAGTGCTTCCTATCTGAAAAACAAAAACAGCATTTGCATCTCCAAGAGCATCTAAAGTAACGTCTCCTCCCTGTACCATGACAGATGAAGAATTTGTGTAGACACCTGGATATATAGTTGTTCCTGCTAAGTTGGCTGCCAGAACTCCATCAGACGGCATTAACGCCAAGGTGTTGAATGCAGCTATTCCAGCTAAATGAGAATTGATCGCGATCGTGCATTCAGGGTTTGGAGCAACAGCTGCTACATTCGGTCCCTTTGTAGAATTAGTACAAGTATATATTTGCCCCGTAACTGATCCACTATCCGTTCCAAGTGTATCCGTGTAAGTGTCATCTGTTAGAAGAGTTCCTGACCCTTCGTGAAAACCAGTTATATCTGAATTGTGTGTCGTCATGGACCCTGTGTCCCCATTGATGACCGTTAGATTCCCTGTGTTAGTCATTCCTGCTATACCACCAAACATCCCATAAGGTGCGATCAAGCCAAGCTGTACTGCAATTGGCATTACGCCGGTACCGGTTGTAAAATGCCATACATAATTAACTGCCAATGTATTACCAGCCAAATCCTTAACTCCAGTTGAAATCGTTGCTGTATATGTAGTGCTCGCGTCAAGATCATCATCAGGATTAAATGTAGCAATGTTTGTTATTGGGTCATAGGTAACTACACCCGTAACCGCTGTTGAACCTACCACCAAAAAATTCAGGTTTGTTATCGTCAGTGGGAACATGTGCTCACTAAACGTTGCATTAATAGAACTATTAGATGGAACATTCTGCGCATTAGTTAAAGGTGCAACAAGAGTAACTGTAGGTCTAATCAGATCAGGACTATCACCTGTAGTAAAGGCCCATACATAGTTGGTCACCAGCGCATTACCGGCCATATCATTAGCACCTGTCGTAATAGTCGCTGTATATAAAGTATTCGCTTCAAGATAAGTTGTAGGAGTAAAAATTGCAGTCATTCCAGCTAAAGCTACAGTACCTAAAACAGGTGTTGTACCTTTACTTAAGGTAAATGTTGATGCAGTAACAGAAAGGGGGTCCATATCCTCGCTAAAGGTTGCTGCAACTTTAATGTTAGTTGCTACGCTTATGCTTAAATCAGCTGGATCCGCAAGAGTTATAGTAGGTGGAATAAGATCCGAGGTTGCACCTGTGGTAAAGGTCCATATATAGTCGTTCGCCATTGCGTTACCTTCAAGATTCTTTACTTCCGACTTTATTGTAACTGTATAGACTGTGTTAGCTGTAAGAAAGCTTGCCGGTGTAAAGACTGCAGTCACACCAGTGTAGGCAATAGACCCAGGAACAACTGTGTCGCCCTGAATTACAATAAATGTTGTATCATTGATGCTTGTTGGGTCCATTTCTTCACTAAAGATGGCTGCCATTTTTATATTGGTATAAACGCCAGTAGCAACATTGGCGGGAATCGCACGAGTAATAGTAGGTTTACTTGTTGAAAACCATTTTCCACATCCTGCAACCGAAAAAATACCAAAGATCAAAAATAACATTAAATACATTCTTCTATTCATAAAACTTCTCATAAGAGTCCTCCTCTTTTTTAGACAAACAGATACACTTCCTGCTAATACTTCAATTAGCGGGTTCAAGAGATTATGTTTAACTTTGACATGAGCTTAGAATATTAAAACATGACTCTAGATCCTAAGTATTTAAGAGAACCTCCGGCGTACCGTTTTTTTTCTCTACCATTCTTCGTCTATTCACATAAATCATGTTAGCAAGTTACGTTTATGCATTAAATAAGTAAAATATATAATAAATATGTGATATATAGATTTTAACTATGTATAACTTTAACCATCTGTATTACTTCTACATCACAGCTAAATCAGGCGGTGTAACGTCTGCATCAAAGCATCTCAGGCTCAGTCAGCCCTCACTAAGCAGTCAGCTAAAGATATTGGAACAGGCTCTTGATCAAAGACTTTTTCAAAAGGTAGGTAGGCGTAATGAATTAACAGAAACAGGGGTTATCTTTTATGGTCTATGCAGACAAATGTTTGAAGTTTCAGAAGAGCTAGACGAATTAATATCAAAACGCGTTAACTCTGCATCGCGCTGGATACACATTGGTGTTTCAGAAGAAGTAGAAAGATCCTTCGTGGTCGAGGTTGTAAGTTTATTCCTTAAAAAGCATCCTTTAAATCTACGGCCAAAGGTAACAGTTACCTCTGGTACTCACGAACAACTCATTGAACGTTTACGGTTCCGTGAATTGGATGCAATTTTTACTCCTATAATAGCAATAGATCCTGATCTAGAAAATTTAGATTGTGCAGAAGCCCCCGTGGCTCTTATATGCCCGATCAAATGGAATATAAGTTCGAGCACAGAAAAATTAAAGGCAGCTGATGCGATCAAAAAAATTGTTGGCGGAAACGATGCGCAATGGCTTATGCCTTCTTCTAAATTTAAACTTCGCTCACAAATAGATATCTTCTTTGAAGAAAATAAACTCAAAGGCAGGATAGTTTTTGAAAGTGATATAATGGCTTCCATTGTCAGGGCCGTCAGCGATAATATGGGAATGGCATTTGTGCCTTTGCTTTATGTGGCAAAAGAACTTCGTGAAAAATCAGTTCGTGTATTAGGCCCCAAAGGCGGATATTGGAAATATAGGGTTTGGTTGGGCTGCCATACTAAGAATAAGGAAGACAAAATGCTCAAGACCCTGTCTATTTCATTTAAGGAAATTTACGATCGTGCAAATCGTTAAACTTTTTTTGAGAGTTCTTTTTCTAAGACCAGTTCTCCAATAAAACGCTCAAGAACAGCTACTTTTTTCTCGCAATCAAGCTCTCTCTGGCTCCTACTGGCCTTTCCGAGCAGCCCCTCTTTGCCACCTTCAATAAACAACTCTTTCCATTCATAATATTGATTAGGGATTACATTATTTACTCTGCACAAAGTAGTTACTGCAGTTTGCTTAGACAAACCCAACAGTACCAGCTGAACTTTCTCTTCTATGCCCCAATAGGCGTTAGATTTCCTTTGCACAACGTACTGTTTGTAATCACTATCGTCATTTTTAACCATTTATAACACTCGCCTGCCCTGGATGATCCTTACCAGAATAGCGATAATCGCTATGACCAAAAGGATATGTATAAAACCACCGAGAGTGTAGGATGTTACTACACCGAGCAACCAAAGGATCAATAACACTATTGCAATCGTCCACAACATAAAATTCCTCCGTGTTTGCTAGAATCTTTTGAAAATAGTAACTGGCTTTCTCCAATTCTCTAACTGTTGGATAAGTTCAAAATTGGTCATCCCCCTAGCGATGGCAGCCTTCATAGTCTCCATTATTGCAATTTTATCCTTAAGCACAGCAGCCTCTGTTTTGTTTGTTTTGTACACGCTAAATTGTCCATACATTACTTCATTCATAAGTGCCTCCCCTCTTTACATCATATTTATGTAAGTGAAGGTACTACTCAGAAAGTATAAGTAAAATATATAAAAAATATGTAACACATAATTTTTAGTTATGTTTAACGGATTCTGCCTTGAATTGAAT
>Ga0118677_10006681_pt1 | contig 19405 bp, 15 predicted proteins | sample AliMusrvi5mmetaG_FD_86154 | JGI IMG/M metagenome (GOLD analysis project Ga0118677, IMG submission 86154)
GCCAATGGCCAGCAGAAGTTGCACTACATTTTCGACTCGGACGCCGCCGCCCGCCCGCAAACCCGCATCAATAAAGGATCCTTACTTTTTGTGACCCTCCAAACTGTAGAAGACGGGTCTGAAGTCAACCCTGAGAATAGGCACCCAATCCGCGCATCACGACAGGACGGGAGGGTGAGGCTCCGTCCGAACCCATATATTACGGCTCGGACGGAGCCTCGCCCTCCCAGGACGGAGCTTCGCCCTCCCTCGGGCTCTCGATCTGTCATCGATGCGATTTCCTTACGGCTTTTGAATTTTTCCCCAAGCTTCGAGCGCAGACAGCGAGCCGAAATCCGCGAACAACTGGAGCAGGCCCTGCTGCTGGCGGGCGGTGCGCATGAGTTGGGGATCGAGCGAACCGACGAGCCACTCGGAGGCTTTTCTCAGGCGTCCGCTGGGGGTCCCGCCCCGCAGCGCTTTCGTTTCCTCGCGCGCCTTTTCGAGAGGCAGCGAGGGAAAAAACGCGTTGACGAGCAGGTCGCGGACGCGGTCCGGCCCGACCAGCGCGATCTGGCCGTCAAGTTTGGCTGCGGAGAGGTTCCAATACCGCGACCAATACGGGTGAGACAGGGATTCGAAAAACTCCTCGAACCCCTGTTTGCCGCCCGACCGGATGCCGGAGAGCAATCGCGAAAAGCCGGCCGCCGCCGCTGCGAGTGCGCCCATCCTCCTGTGCGGGTGGTTCGAGGGTCGGATTCCGGAAAATTTCCAGAGGCTTTGCGAAAGGACCAGGCGTGCCATGCTGTCGCGGATGCCCCACCATTTTTCCCAGAGCGGTTTGAGGTAGTCCTTGGTGGCGGGATCGGCTTCGTCAAATGCAGTTGGCTGGAGGAAACCCGAGAGCCCGAACAGGCGGGCTTCTCCCTCCGGCGAGGCGGCCGCCCGCAAGCCTGTGCGCTGGGCCGCGAGGAGAAAGGGGATGCTGTTGTTTTTGTAGCCGAGGCCTGTGGCGAGCGAGTGGAAGAGAGCGGTTTCGGCCCCGTGAAGCGTCACCGCCCTCGCATGGGCGGCATGCTTCATCCGCAGGCGAAACTCCGCCGCCTCCTCGATCATCGCCTCCGCCGCTTCGAGATCCACGGACCCGGGAACATGGCGGAGGGCCGGAGGCGGCTGCGCTTCGATCTCCAGGTGCGCCTGCGGGACTTCGCGGAAGTCCGAAGTGCGAGCGAATGCCGCCGGGGATGCCTGATGAACAAAGAGCTGGAGGCGGACTCCGCAGTAAGCGGGGTTCGTGGCATGTCCGTGGCGCTCCCAATCGCGGGCATCCATATCCACTTCGATATCCCCGGTGCATTCTTCCTCCCCGCCGAAGCGCAGACGCGCCCCTTTGAAATCCGGTCCCGCTTCGCGGTTCCATTGGCCGAAATGGAGAACCTCCACAGCCGGTCCGCCGGTCGTGCTCCAACCCGTGCCATACTCGCCGGCAAACAGCCTCGCCTGGATCTCGATCTCCGACTTCCGCCCTGGCATTGATTCGCTCACGCTGGCACCAAGTCGTGCGTGTTGGTAGTCGCTGGCCTTCATCCTTGAAAAAGCAGTTGGATTTCACGCAAAGGGCGCAAAGCACGCCAAGGAAGAAAGATAAGGAAAGGATTGGATAGAAAACATGACACCCCGGTGGTGAGTGCTTCATTCTTCATAATTTCATATCTTTGCGTGCTTTGCGTCCTTGGCGTGAGTCTCTTCTGCAAGATTTCGGTTCATGGCCGCAATTCGGGGATCGGAGGCGGAGGCGGTGGAGTGGAGGCCGGAGTTGGTTCCGGCGTGGCTGCGGGACTTGCAGCGGGAAGGGCTGCCGCAGGCGAGGAGTCGGGCACCGGTCCAGAGAGTGCAATCGGCTCCACGGACGGAGCGGGAGCCGGGCCGGCCTCGAATTGCGTGAAGAGGTCTTTGCGCGGTCCGGGTGGCAAACCGTCGGCCGCTTGCCGCGCCAAGACCGACGCCGCCGGCCTCAAGTCGAGCGCCTGTAGCGAGACGATGGTTTCCAGGTCCAGCCGGACCCGCACTGCGGGGTCGGTTGCCAGAATCTTAGCTTGGTCAAAGTTCGCGATGGCATCCGACCAGCGCTTCGCATCCATCTGCGCGGCTCCGAGCGCTTCGAGAAAAACACTGTTGCCCGTCTGCTTGGCCGCCTGCTGGAGCGCGGCTGCGGCTTGGAGGACATTGCCGGAGGCCCTGAGCACGATATCTCGGTATTTCTGCCAGGGGTCGGGAGCCGGGGTAGGGTCAACCGTGCGCCATGTCGCATAGGGGCGATACAGAGGGTCGCCGACGACCACCCCCATCCACGAAAGCGCCCTCTGGGACATCCACCCGCTCTCGGCCAGTGTGAACCCCGCCATGAGCCGGTCCTGAAAAATGTCGAGATTCGCCGTGAGCGACAAATACGGTTCATAAACATTGCCGAGCGTGGCGGCGGCCCCATGTGCCAAGAGCGGCCCGCACCAATAGCTGTCCGAACTCCGCAATGTCGCTGCGCTGAACGAATGAAGGTGCACGGCGATCGCCCCGGGACGGAATCGGAATGTCTTCTCCGCGAACGGCCCGTCGATCGAACCCGCATACCAGCCGAAATAGACCGCCGCATCCGTCACGGGATACCCTGCGGGAAAAGTCGGCGGGTTGTTGTCGTAAATGACCGGCAGCCCTTGGGACCGCATGGAGACGACGAGGTTGGCCATCCATTGGTCCCCCTCGGCATAGCCTCCGCTCGTGATGCCGCGCCCATCGACATACGACCAGCCGTAGAGCCCCGTGCGCTCGGTCGCGATGGCATCGTCGATCATGGCCCTCACGATCGACGGAGTCGGGCCGTCCAGCCTCGCTGGCAGCAGCAGGCCGGGATACACCGGATCTTCAAGAATCGGGGTGAACCGCCGGAAATACGGGTTGGGAAAAATCCCGGCCGGACTTGGCAGCGGCATTCCCAGCGTCGTCAGTTCGCTGTCCACCGAGGCCTCGTTGCGCGAGGCGATCTCTGCCGGAAGCCCTCTCACAAGATCCGCCGGCGGGATCGACGGGTCCGGCGCGATCTTCAACGGCATCCCGCGCATGATGGCCACATAGTGGATTGCCGAGGAGATGACAACCGTCGACTCCAACTGATCCCTCCCCATTTTCCACCACCCCTTCGATCGAAATAGTTTTCGCAGCGGGCCAGCGATCGTTGACTCGTAGTCGTTCCGGGTGATCTCCTCCATGTCCGGACAATCCAGGCCCACAACCTGCGCGGGCGGAATGTTTCTCCGGCCCGCATAATACTGCGCGAGGCTCTTGGAATCCGGATCCTTGACATTGAAGAGGACAAGCGTCGCCGCCGAGTCGCGCGACCCTGCCTGCGCCGGGCAAAGTCCTCCGGCAAAGCCCATAAGTCCTATCAGTCCTATCAGTCCTATACGACCCATGGGCCCTCTCCTGTTCGACCTAAACCGTGATTCGAAGCCCATCGTAGGAAAGCCGGATATTTTCCGGCAGCGCCGCCTCGGTTTCAAAATGCCCCAGCTCGTGGCACATGTGGATGAAGAAAGTTTTTTTCGGCCGGATCTGCCCGACCACATCCACCGCCTGCGAGACCGTGAGGTGGGTCGAATGGGCGGCATGGCGGAGGGCGTCGATCACGAGGACGTCCACGCCTCTCGCGGCCTCGACAGCCTCCGGCGGCACCGACTGGCAATCCGTCATGTAAGCCAGAAGCCTCCGGCCATCGCGCTGGAAAATCAACCCGTTCGTGATCGCGCGGCCGTGCGGGAGCTCGACGGGGACGAGTGTCGTCTTCCCCAGGTCGAACGGCCCCTTGATCACGTTCGGCTCCGGGCGCACGTAGGTCCGGATTTTCCGGGCGTCCTCGAAGGCGTATCGGAAGACCCTCGCGAGATCTTTCAGCGTCCGCTCCGCGCCATAGACCGGCATGCTTTTGTCTTCGATCTCGCAGAACCTCCGGAGGTCGTCAAACCCGAGGATGTGGTCGCAGTGCGAGTGGGTATAGATCACGGCATCAAGCCGCGAAACCCCCTCCCGCAGGCACTGGGTACGGAAATCCGGCGGCGTATCCACACAAAAAACCATCTCCGGTGTCCTGACGAGGATCGCCGTCCGGAGGCGTTTGTCGCGCGGGTCCGGCGACTGGCAGACCCGGCAGCTGCATCCGATCACGGGGATTCCATGCGATGTGCCCGTCCCTAAAAATGTGATATCCAACTCGCCCATCGCTTTGCTTTCGGCAGCGAGAGTGGCATACTCCGCGGATGTCCGCAACGCTCGCCTCTCTGCGAATCAGAAATCTTGCCTTGGTCGAGGATCTTCTGTGGGAACCCCGCAGGGGATTCGTGGCGATCACCGGCGAAACCGGCGCCGGAAAGTCGATCATCGTCGGCGGGGTCAAGCTCCTCGTCGGCGAACGCGCCGACAAATCCGCCATCCGTTCCGGCTGCGAGTCCTGCACGGTCGAGGGCGTTTTCCTCCTCGAAAAATCCTCGCCCCTCCACGCGGTCCTCGATGAAAGCGGCGTCGAACCTTGCGAGAACGGACAGCTCATCCTCCGCCGCTCCCTCTCGGCCAACGGAGCCGGAAAGCAATTCGCGAACGGCTCGCCCTGCACCCTCGCGCTCCTGCGGCAGATCGGCGACCTGCTCCTGGACCTCCATGGACCGCATGACCACCAGAGCCTGTTCTCCAAAGACCAACAGCTTCTCCTCGTGGATGGATTTGCCGGTGCCGACCCGCTCCGGCTCGCCTACGCCGCCGCGCGAAAAGAATGGATGAGATTTATCGGAGAAAAACAACGCCTCACCGAGGACTCCGCCGCGCTGGCCCGCGAGCTCGATCTCCTCGCGCACCAGACGAAAGAAATCGAATTGGCGGCCCTCCAGGCGGGCGAGGAAGACCCTCTCCTCGCCCGGCAAAAAGCCTCCGCAAACGGGCAGCGGCTCTCCGAGATCTGCGCGGAACTCTCGGCCCTCGCCTCCGAGTCGGACGATTCCCTCTCCTCCCGCCTCGGCGAAGTCAACCGCCTCGCCAGAGAACTCCACCGCCTCGATCCCCAGGGCGAAGGGCTCGAAAAATCCGCCGCCGGGATGTTCGAGAGCCTGCAGGATTTCGCGCGGGATGTGGGCCGATACGCCGCCTCGATCGAGACCGACCCCGCCGAACTTTCGAAAATCGAGGCCCGGCTGGATGTCCTCCAATCCCTCAAGCGCAAATACGGTGCCACAGTCGAGGAGGTGATCGCATTCGGCGAAGAAGCCTCGGCCCGCCTCGCCGACCTTCGCGGCCGCGAAGAACGCGGAGCCGGCCTTGACGGCGAAATTACCAGGGCCTCCGCGGCCATGGACTCCGCCGCACAAAAACTCTCGGACGCCCGCCGGGACTCCGCCCCGAAGCTCGCGGCCGTGGTGAAGCGCCACCTCGCCGACCTCGGCTTCGCCAAATCCGGCTTCTCGATCTCGCTCGATCTTCTCGATCCCCCCGGGCCGATGGGCCGCGAGTCCGCCGAGTTTCTCTTCTCGCCGAATCCGGGCGAGCCCGAGCGCCCGCTGCGCGCGATCGCCTCGAGCGGGGAAATCTCCCGCGTGATGCTCGCCATCAAAACCGCCCTCGCCGCGCAGGACAGCGTGCCCGTCCTCATCTTCGACGAGATCGACGCGAATGTCGGCGGGGAGATCGGCGCGAAAGTCGGCGCAAAAATGAAAGAGCTCGGCCGCTCGCACCAAGTCTTCTGCATCACCCACCTCCCGCAGGTCGCCGCCCTCGCCTCCTCCCAATACATCGTCGCCAAAGACACCGCCGGCAAACGCACCAGCACCAGCCTCGCCGAAGCCGAAGGCCCCGCCCGCGAAGCCGAAATCGCCCGCATGCTCGGCGGCAACCCCACCTCCGCGCTCACCCATGCCAAGGCTCTGCTGAAAGAGCGGTAGCCTCCCGCAAAGGCGCCGCGCGCAAGGGAAGGAAAAGGAGCGGAGAACGGCATCCCATGAGGTTGCGGGGACATCCTCGAGGGAATACCGGGGACGAAATTCTTGCAGAATCCCAGAAAACGCTGCTTCCCGCTCACGGGGCGACAGTTTCGAGGTAGTGGAATTTTCCCCCGTCCACGCGGACGACGATGGCGGACTTGGCGGGGTTGCGGTCCGCGTCGGGCGTGATCGTTCCGGTGACGCCCGGGAAATCTTTTGTCGCGGCGAGGGCTTTCTGGAGTGCGGCGGGTTCGGTGCCGGCCGCGCGGCGGATGCCGTCCGCGAGGAAATTCATGGCGTCGTAGCCGAGCGCCGCCAGGGCGAGCGGCTCGTGCCCGTATTCGGAGTTGAAAGCGACGACGAATGTCTTGGTTCGCTCCGAGGGTTCGCCGGCGGAGAAGTGGCTGGCGAAGTAGGAGTTGTTGACCGCCTGGCCGCCGGCCTTCAGAAATTCCGGGGATTCCCAGCCGTCGGTCCCGATGAACGGCTGGTCGATCCCTAGCGGCCGGGCCTGCTTGATGATCGCGGCCGCCTGGGGGAAATAGACCGGCAGGAAAATCACCTCCGGCTGTTTGGCTTTTATGGCCTCGAGCTGCGCGGAGAATTCCGGCGCATTCCGGGCACAGGTTTCCTTCGCGGCAATCGCGCCTCCGCGGGCCAGGAAATCCACCTCGAAACTCTGCGCCAGAGCGGCGCTGTAGGGATCGGCGGGATCGAATAAAATCGCCGCCTTGGTCACCCCGATGGACATGGCGAACTTCGACATCACGCGCCCTTGGAGAGGGTCCACAAAACAGACCCGGAAAATTCCCGGGCCGGCCTTGGTGACACCGGCATGCGTCGAACCCGGTGAGATCATCGGGATTCCCAGTTCCGCCGCGACCGGGGCCGCCTGCAGCGAATTTTCCGAGGCGATTTCCCCGAGGAGGGCGACGACTTTGTCTTTGGCGACCAACTCCCGCACGATCCGGGCGGCCTCGCTGCCCTTGGAATTCGTGTCGCGCAGGATCAGGTGGACCGGCCGTTTTTCGAGCCCTCCGGCCGCATTGATCTGCGAAACCGCCAGCTTGATTCCCTCGAGAGCCGCCTGCCCGAAAGCGGCCTGGCTGCCGCTCAGCGGAAGGAATGCGCCGACCGGGATGGCGTTGGCCGGGGCCAGAGGAGGTGCCAGTGGCGTGGAAATCGTTGGGGGGGGCTTGGCGGCCGCTGGGACCGGCTTGCCGCATCCTCCGAGGGCCAGGCAGGTCGCGGCCGCAAGCGCTAGGGTTCGCAAAGTCACTTGCGAAGCGTAGTGAATTCCTTGTGCGGGAGCCAACATTTTCCCGCACTCCATCCCGAACACGCCGATGGGAGGGCGGGCCTCCGTGCGAGCTTTGGAATTAATATTTTTTGCCTTTGCCAACGCGCGCCTGATCCACAAAGATGTCCGGCCTATCTCCTATGGAAAAGAAAACACGAGTCGTTGTCTGGGGCGAGTTCCGCCACGAAAAAAAGAACCCCAAAGTCGCGGAGATTTATCCCGCCGGCATGCACGAGGCGGTCGCCGCGCCGCTCAGGAAGAACCCTTCGCTCGACGTCTCGACCGCCTGGCTCGACCAGGACGGCCAGCACGGCCTCGGCGGCGACGTTCTCGAAAAAACCGATGTGCTTGTCTGGTGGGGGCACATGGCTCACGGCGATGTTTCCGACGACGTGGTCGCGAAAGTCAAAAAGCGGGTGCTCGAAGGCATGGGGCTCGTCGTCCTTCACTCCGGGCACTACTCGAAAATCTTCAAGGCCCTGATGGGGACGACCTGCTCGCTGAAATGGCGCGAATCCACCGACAAGGAACGGATCTGGAACATCGCCCCCCACCACCCGATCACGCAGGGCATCGGCGAATATTTTGAAATCCCGGCCGAGGAGATGTATGGCGAGCCGTTCGGGATTCCCGATCCCGACGAGCTGATCTTCATTTCGTGGTTCACCGGCGGGGAGGTTTTCCGCAGCGGGGCCACCTGGCAGCGCGGGAACGGGCGCGTCTTTTACTTCCGTCCCGGCCACGAAACCTACCCGACCTACCACCAGGCCGAGGTGCAGAAGGTGATCGCCAACGGCGTCCTCTGGGCCCGCCCGACCGTGCGCATCCCCGACGGCTGCCCGAACACCCCTGCGCTGGAGCCGCTGCCAGCCGACCCGTTCGCTGCCGCACGCCCGACAGAAGGGTTCCGCTAAGGATTGCTCCCATGAAAGCACCCATCAAAAAAATCGTGAGGCTCGCGGTCATCGGCACCGGAGGGATGGCCAACTGGCACGCGGAAAACTTCCTCAAAAACCCGGCCTGCCGGATCGTCGCCGCGTGCGATGTGGACGCCGCGCGGGTCAAGGCGTTCGCGGAAAAGCACAAGATCCCGCAGACGTTCACCAGCGCCGAGGAGCTGCTGGCGGGCGCGGAGTTCGATGCGGTGACGATCGTCACTCCCGATGCGTTCCATGCGCCGGTTGCCCTGCTCTGCCTCAAAGCCGGCAAGCATGTGCTCTGCGAAAAACCTCTCGCGCTGAACTACGCGGACGCGAAGAAAATGACCGATGCCGCCAAGCGCGCAGGCCTCGTGAACATGGTCAATTTTTCGTATCGCGACTGGCCGTGCATCCAGGCCGCCGCAGCGGCCATTTGCCGGGGGGAAATCGGTGAGATCCGCCACGTCGAGGCCAGTTACCTCCAGGCCTGGTTGGCTTCCAAGGTGTGGGGCGACTGGCGCAAAAACCCGGCGTGGCTTTGGCGCTGCTCGTCCTCCCATGGGAGCAAGGGAGCCTTGGGCGATGTCGGCGTCCATATCGTCGATTACGCCACGTTCCCCTGCGGGCCGCTCAAGGAGGTCTATTGCCGGATGCGGGCCTTCCCCAAAGCCCCCGGCGACCGCATCGGGGATTACAAGCTCGATGCCAACGACTCGGCCGTCCTCAATGTCGAGTTCGCCAACGGGGCGCTCGGGACGATCCACACAAGCCGCTGGGTCGCGGGACACGCCAACCGGCTCGCCCTGAAAATCGCGGGGACCAAAGGCACGATTTCCATGGATTCGGAAATCTCCACAACCAGCTACAAAATCTGCAACGGAAAAGGGCTCGACAAAGGCGAGTGGCGCGAGGTCGCCTGCAAGCCGGTCCCAACGAACTACCAGCGATTCATCGCCGCCATCCGGTCCGGCAAACCCGGCGAGGCCGACTTCGCCCGCGGGGCCGAGGTCCAGAAGGTCCTCGATGCCTGCTTCGTGTCGGAAAAAACAAAGCGCCCGGTCAAGGTCTGACGCTTATCTCGGTTGCCGCCTCTTCCATCAGGGCAAACCAATCCCCGCCGGGTCTCGCTGATACAGTGAGCACAGGCGATGGTTCAATTCGTTTCGGTTGTGCTCCCAGCACCAACCATTCCACTCCCCGAGCTTCCCGCCGGGGAATGAGGGGATGAGGGGATTGCATTTTGCGGCGGGCCGCACTTTACTGTCCGGCTCATGCCGATTCGCTTCTTCAACACCTATTCCCGCCGGATCGAGGACTTCGTTCCGCTGGAGCCGGGGGCCGTCCGCCTCTACACGTGCGGGCCGACGGTTTATAATTTTGCACATATCGGAAACTTCCGGGCCTACATCTTCGAGGACCTGCTCCAGAGGCACCTGGAATTCCGGGGGTTCCGCGTCATCCGCGTCATGAACCTCACCGATGTCGATGACAAAACCATCCGCGGCTGCCGGGCTGCCGGGCTCCCCCTCGCGGAGTTCACCAAGCCGTTCAAGACGGCGTTCTTCGAGGATCTCGATGCCTTGCGCATCAGGCGCGCGCAGCATTTCCCAGAAGCCACCGCCGCCGACCACATCGCCCGGATGGTCTCGATGATCTCTGCACTCGTCGATAAAGGCCACGCCTACCGGGCGGATGACGGCTCGGTCTATTTCAGGATCCGGTCATTCCCGGCCTACGGCCAGCTCGCCCACATCGTGCTCGACGAGCTCCAGGCAGGAGTCCGGGTCAGGAGCGACGAATACGAAAAAGAAAATGTCGGGGATTTTGCGCTTTGGAAAGCTTGGGACGAAGCCGACGGCGATGTCTGGTGGGAGAGCCCTTGGGGTCGCGGGCGACCGGGATGGCACATCGAGTGCAGCGCCATGGCAACCGGGATCCTCGGACCCCAGATCGACATCCATTGCGGAGGAGAGGACAACATTTTCCCCCACCACGAAGCGGAAATCGCCCAGAGCGAATGCGTCACCGGACTCCCGTTTTCCCGCTACTGGCTTCATTGCAAGCACCTCCAAGTCGAAGGTTCGAAAATGGCCAAGAGCGCCGGCAACTTTTTCACGCTCCGCGATCTCACCTTGGAAAAAGGCTGGACCGGTCGCGAGGTCCGCTACGCCCTCCTTTCCGTCAAATACCGTGAGCCACTCAACTTCACCATCGAAGGGCTTTCCGCCGCTCGAAGTGCATTGGCCAGATTGGATGAATGGGGTCGCAGGATACGCGAACTCGCGGAGAACGCGAAGCACGCAGAACAATCAACCATCCGAGGGCTTGAGGGGTTTGGAGCTTCCTTGGATGACGATCTGAACATTTCCGCTGCTTTGGCGACAGTCTTTGAGGTGATCAGGGAAACCAACCGGAGGATGGATTTGCGGGAACTCACCCCGGAAGAGGCCAAAGGTCTCGTCGAGTGGTTGCAGGGGATCCAATCTGTCCTTGCCATGGAGCCAGAAGTCGAAGAGATTCCTGAAGCGGTTCACGCGCTCGTCGAGCAGCGCGCCCAAGCCCGTTCCGCGAAGGACTGGAAATCCAGCGACTCCCTCCGGGATCAAATCCAAGCCCTCGGATGGACGGTCAAAGATGGCAAGGATGGACAGAAACTGATACGAAAATGAAATGCTTCCAACGTGGCATGGGCATCCTGCCCATGCGGAAAACGACACATGGGCACGATGCCCATGCCACTTGAGCACAACTATGCACGCACCGACCGACTTCTTCGACCTCCAGCACACCGAACACCGGGTGATCTTTGAAAACCTGGAATACGTGTGGCAGGCGCTTTCGAAAATTACCGCTTACCTCCAGTTCCGTCTAAAGCCCGCTATTTTAGGAAATACCATAGGCAAGCCATTTATCAGCAATGCAGTATTTATTGGAAAAGGCACGGTCATCGAGCAGGGAGCGATGATCAAGGGGCCGGCGTGGATCGGCGAAAACTGCGAAATCCGCAATGGTTGCTACATCCGCGAGAACGTCCTCATCGGGAACGGCGTGATCGCGGGGAATTCGTGCGAGTTCAAGAACTGCCTGATTTTCGACGGCGCGCAGATCCCGCATTTCAACTACGTGGGAGATTCGATCCTTGGCTACAAGTCGCACTTGGGAGCCGGGGTGATCCTGTCGAATGTGAAGCTCGACAAATCGGATGTCACCGTGGCGGGGCCGGAAGGCCTGCTCGCGACAGGCCTGAGGAAATTCGGGGCGATCGTGGGCGACCACGCCGAGGTCGGCTGCAACAGCGTTTTGAGCCCAGGGTCACTGATCGGGAAGAATTCGATCATTTACCCCGGGAGCCAATGGAGGGGTTTCCTGCCGCCCAACCACATCGCGAAGCTCCGGCAGGAGTTCTCCCTCGTCGAGCGCCGTCAATGACGAGGCCGGTAACTGTCAAGGTGCCGGGCGAGCTGCTCGCCTTTCTGTTCTCGGCTTGGCCGGAGACCAAGAAAACCAAGATCCGCAGCCTGTTGAAGCACCAGTCCGTGACGGTAAACGGGGAGCCGGTGACGCAGTTCAACCATCCCCTGCTGCCCGGGGATGTTGTCGGGATCCGCCCGGTCCGCTACGCGGCACCGAAAACCTCGATTTCTGCGGGGATCAAAGTGTGGTTCGAGGACGCGCACCTGATGGTGATCGACAAGCCGTCGGGACTGTTGAGCATCGCCAGCAACGCCGAGGACGAAAGGACCGCCTATTTCCTGCTCACTAACTACCTCCGGGGCAACAACCAAAAAGGCCGCGAGCGGGTCTGGATCGTCCACCGGCTCGACAAAGAAACCTCAGGGCTCATGGTTTTCGCGAAGACACCGGAGGCCAAAGAATTTCTCCAATGCCATTGGGAAGAGAATGAAAAGCACTACGAGGCGGTGATCGAGGGGCGGCTCCAGAACAAAGAAGGCGTCCTGACATGCGATCTCGACGAGAGCAACAAATTCAAGGTCCGCATCTCCAAAGCCTCCGCGCTCACCCGCCACGCGATCACCCATTACAAAGTCCTCTCGGAGGATTCGAGGGGCTCGCTCGTCCGCCTCCGCCTGGAAACCGGCCGACGCCACCAAATCCGCGTCCAGCTCGCCGCCGAGGGATGCCCGATCATCGGAGACGAAAAATACGGCGCGGCCACGGACCCCGCCGGACGCCTCGGCCTCCACGCCACGTTTCTGAAATTTTCCCATCCCGCCACGCGCGAAGAAATGCGCTTCTCCTCGCCCTTGCCCAGGGCGCTGGCGGCCCATGCGCCGACGAAAGAACAGGTTTGAATCTCGAAAAAAAACCGTTCATGTTAGTTGGAAAACGCAAATCGATGTTCTGCCGACGCCCCCTCACGCTGCTATTATTAGCCGCCTTATTCGGGTTATCCACTGATGTTTTTGCGGACTCAAAACACCCTAACTACTTCCCGCTGAAAAAGGGAACATACTGGATATATCGCGGAGAGACCAAGTTTCTGGTTCCCAGGAAGAATGCGGCTGGGGATGAAAAACAAAAGGGCGTAGCGAACGAGGAGAAAAGCGAGGTGCTGACGTGGAAAATGGAGGTGATCGACACGCTGGAACGTCCAAATGTTTTTGCAGCCCTCATCAAAGGCGGCCCATGGGATCTTGCGTGGTATGAGCCAGGAAAAGCGAGGGGGGGACTATCTTATTCTGCGCGTAGGAGACCTTAGGTACTATCACTACTCGGGCAAGAGGGCAAAAGAGCTTTGGGCGAAACTTCAGGAGTCTGATGCGCGGTTTATTCCATCGGGTATCGAAGAAGGTGAACTGATACTCGATTTTCCGCTGGCAGAGGGCAAAGTATTTGGAGGTGACTTTTCAGGGTTCATGAGATCCCGCTATTGCTGGGTTGTAGAGGGTGAGAGCGGAAAATCTTTTCCCGGAGCGGAAAAGTTTCCTGACTCCGTTGAATACAACCTCGCGTATCGGACGAATCCCGATCACCAGTTCCTGGATTTTGCTACTGGAGTCGGCATCGTCTCATACAAGTATGGGCATCACGGAACACTGGCTGAAACCGCTCTTCAACTCATTGAATTTGGGAATGTGACGCCCGGAGAGAAGACCAAACAAACGCGGGATTGAATATGAAATCCGTAATTGGCGGGGTTGGCGTGGAATACGATTTCGCGGTCAAAATCGCCAAAACCAACCAGAACGCCTGCTCCACCCGGCCACATTTGGCACATTTTTGGGATTTGATTTCTTCGGCGGGAAGTCGAGTGTCTGGCATGCGCAATAAACCCGAACACCTCGGTGACGAAACACGTTCCGTGTTCCGCTACAGGAAAAACCGGTTGAGGGTTAAATCAATTTTCGCCGCCGCGGCCTGGATTCTTCTCGCGGTGCCCGCCTCTCCGGCCTCCGGCGAGGTCTTGATCCCGGCCTACCAGCCCCGGCTGCCGTTCTCCACGGTCTTCAAAGGAAAAGACAAATTCGACCGTCTCGTCGCCAAGGCCGTGCGGGAGGACTGGCGTTCCCTGCCGATCGGCGAGCGGACGGCGCGGGTCGGGCAGGCGCTGCTCGGCACCCCTTACGTCAACTACACGCTCGAACTCGACGACCGGATCGAGTCGCCGTCGGCCAATTTCAACGGGCTCGACTGCTGGACATTCTACGAGGTCTCGCTGGCGTTCGCCCGGATGCTGAGAGTCAAGGACGGCGGCTACCGGCCGGAGGATCTCCTCGCGCTGATCGAACTCGAACGCTACAGGGACGGGCATTGCACGGGCAGCTTCCTTTCGAGGATGCATTTCCTCGAGGAGGTTTTCGCCAACAACGGGGCCCGCGGCCTCTCGGTCAACCCGACCAGTCAGATGGGCGGAGTCCGCCTCATCCGGAATATCACCGAGATGACCGCCGCATGGAAAAGCTACCGGTATCTCCACCACAACCCCGGATTGCTTCCCGAGATGGCCAGGATCCAAGACCGCGTCTCCTCCCTGCCGGTTTACCACATCCCCCGCGACCGCGTGGCCGGGGCGGAGCGGCTGATCCAGACAGGCGACATCATCGCGATCACGTCGCGGGACAAAAGCGGATACACCTCGCACGTGGGCATCGCGGTCCGCAAACCGGACGGGGTCCACTTCATGCACTCCACGTCGCGCCGCAGCTCCGGCCACAGGGTCATTTTGGACGGGCGGGTCTCGGATTTCCTCAACCGCTCGAACGACCACTACGGGATCATTGTTTACCGGCCGCTGGACGTTCGCTAATTGGAGGGCCCGCTTTGCCGAGGATTTCGAGGTAGGTTCGAAAGGCGGCTTTGCGGGTCTCAGGATCCACTCGCTCGACACTCATCGACTTCAGCATGTATTGCCCGTCGATCTTCTGGACCGAGACCACCGTGAATTTTTTCGAGAGACGGCCCTTGCGGTCGTAGCCTTCGATTTTCGTCAGCGCGCCCGTGCTTTTGTCCACCCAGACGCGCACGACGCCATATTCGGTGGCTGTGGGCGGGGCGGGGATTTCAATTTTATACGCGGTGCTCGGGCCGACTTTTTCCTCGCCCAAAAGCGTCGGGTTTTTCCAAAAGAGAAACCGCATCGCAAGATCCTCGTAGGTCAGGAGCCCTCCCCGGACGGAATCATCGTATCGCGCGGGCGCAACCGGCCGGGTTTTGCCGCCTTTGCGTTCCTCCAGCGTCGAGCTCGACTCCCCCAGCCCGAGCAGGATTTCCTGGGAGGGATTCTCGAAGAGATAGGAGATCTTCCCGTCCCGGACGGCGATCTGGAACGGCACCTTCTGCCCGTTGGCGCGAAGCTGGGCGCTCAGAACCATCGGCTGGCCGAGCGGGTTCGTGCGCGCGGCTTTGAGGATCTCTTCCGCTTCAGTATCCGCGCGAACGGACGCCGCGATAAGAAACAGGCAGAACACCCAAGAGAAAGATTTCACGGCGTGACCATGACAGAACATCCGGGAAATTCACGCGATAATTGCTCGCACAACCGAAGGCCAGCCCGCAAAAATCCGCGGATAACAGACGCTCTTTGGGCTGGTGTTCTGTGGGGCGGCGGGCCCGGCTGCCACGAGAATAAAGGCACCTTCGATGCGGGGGATTTTCATCCGGCAACCATGGATTTTCCCCTGTGTTTCGCGGACGGCTTGTGCTAGTTATCAAGCGAATTCCAACGAAGTGAACGTTTCTGACCTGCGCGAGATCCTGCAATACGTGCCCCGGTTCCGGGAGCGCACGTTCGTGGTGGCCGTGGACGGCGAGGTCGTCGCCTCGGAAAATTTTTCCAATGTGCTGCTGGACCTGGCGGTGCTGAAGTCGCTGAGCATCCGGGTGGTTCTTGTCCACGGGGCGAGCCACCAGATCGAGAAGCTCGCGGCGGAGCGGAAGGTGCCGATTTCGAATTCCAACGGCATCGGCGTCACCGACCCGCAAACCCTGCAGCTCAGCATCGATGCGGCCATCCGGCTGACGAACGAAATCATGGAGGGCCTCTCGTCGGTCGATCTGCGGGCCGCGTATATCAACGCGCTCATCGCCCACCCGGCGGGGATTTTGGGCGGGATCGACCAGCAATACACCGGCAAAGTCGAGCGGGTCGATGTGAAGGCGCTCAAGCTCCTGCTGGACGAGGGGATCATCCCCGTTGTTCCCCCGCTCGGATTCGACGGCGAGGGCAGGACCTACCGGGTCAACTCCGACACCATCGCCCTCGAAATCGCGGAGGAACTCTCCGCCGCCAAGATCCTTTACCTGACACCGAGCGGCGCCTTCCCCGCCGCGGGCGAGCTCCCGCGCCAACTTTCGGTCGCCGAGACCCAGGATCTCCTGAAAAAGCGGCGGTCCGAGCTCGACCCCGGGCTGGTCTCGAAGCTCGAAAACGCGGCAAGGGCCTGCGTGCAGGGCGTGCCGCGGGTGCACGTCCTCGATGGCGGGGTCAACGAGGCGCTGCTCAACGAGGTCTTCAGCCACGACGGCATCGGGACGATGATCTACTCGAACGAATACCAGCAGATCCGGAGGATCTTCAAAAAAGATGTGCGCGCGGTGATGTCGCTGACGATGTGGACGGCGCCGTGCAGCTTGCCGTCCGGGTCCAGCAAGGGATCCACCACCACCTGGTACCACCGTCCGCCCAGCGCCAGTTCCATGGATTCCCGCTGGTGGCTGCGCTTCATGCGGCTGAAGGGGCAGTCGGGGACCGGCTTTTGGGTGCCATGCACGATCTCCCAGCATAGGTGGCCCTCGATGTCGTCCTTGACTTTGCCGAAGATGGCCATGGAAGATTTGTTGCAGCGCAGAACATGCTGTTCGTCGTCCAGCACCCAGACGGCATCGGCCACGCCGTCAAACGTGGCGGTCCATTCCCGGGCCGCGGTCCGCAACGCCGCTTCAGCCCGGCAGCGGACTTGGGCGTCGGCGAGCGTTTCGCTGACGATCCGCAGCAAACGGGCTTCGGCGCTGGTCCACTGGCGTTCGCTGCGCACGGCGTCGCAGCCGACGAACCCGGTCAATTTGCCGGTGTGGCGGATGGGCACGAGGATCACCGCTTTGACTTTTCCGTGTTCCATGAGCTGCCGCTCAGCGACCGCTGTCGCGGGGATGTCCGCTACGCGCGGAAGGTTCAGCGGCTCGCCGTTGCGCAGCCGTTCCAGCAGCCACGGGAAATGGGCCGTGGGGATGTTCTGCAGGTCGGCACGCTGGGCGTGGATACCCTGTCGGCACCATTCGTGGGTGTTGTCGGCGATGGTCAGATCGTCGGTAACCGCGAACAGGAAGCACCGATCCGCTTCCATGAACAGGCCGACGTCGGCCAGCACCGTGTCGATGTTATCGTCCAACGTATCCGCCGTCACATTCACGAGGCGGCTGGACACTGCCGCCAGTAAGCGTTCGAGCGCCACCCGTCGCTGCAGTTCGGCCTCCGCCTGCTTGCGGGCGGTGATGTCGCGCCACATGCCCTGGATCAGGGTCTTGCCCTCCAGGCTGATGAGCTTGGCGCGAATCTCGATGTCCAGCAGGGTGCCGTCCTTGGCGCGTTGCTTCGTTTCGAAGGCCGCCATGCGGCCCTCCGGCGCCAGCATCGCCCGTGTCCGGCGCCTGGTGGCGGCGGGGGATTCGACCGCCTCGAAGTCGGAGATCTTCAGGCGGGCGAACTCTTGGCGCGTGTAGCCCAAGCGTCGGCAGGCTTCGTCGTTGAAATCGCGGATGGCGAGCGTCAGCGGATCAAACACGACGACGGCATCGGCCGCCTGGTCGAAGATGGTGCGATAGCGCGCCTCGGATTCCCGCAGCGCCATTTCCGTCCGCTTGCGCGCGGTGATGTCGGTGACCAGCACCAGGTGCGCACGGCGGCCGGCGTACGCGATGGCATTGAGCGTCAGCTCCGCATCGAACACGGTGCCGTCGCGTTTGACCTGCCGCAACTCGCCGGTGGTGAGCGGAAAGTTTTCACCGGGGCTGGGTGGGGCGCGCCGGCTTTCCCGGCCCATGCCGCTGGGCACGAGCTGGCGCTGCCTGCGGAAGGCCGCCACGGCAGCCGACACATTCGCCTCCTCACTGAGGTCCTTGACCGTCATCGCGAGGAAGGCCTCGCGCGAATAGCCGTACAGGCGCAGGGCCGCCTCGTTGACGTCCAGGATTTCCAGGGTGTTCTCGGCCACGACGAACATCGAGGAGGGGTTGCCCTCGAACAGGAGCCGGTACCGGGCTTCGCTGTCGCGCAGGGCCTGCTCGGCGTGCCGGATCTCGCTGAGATCCACCAGCGCGGTACGGTAGTGGTGCTGCCGCGAAGACGGATCGGCCTTGTGGTCGGGCATGCTGATCAAGTGGATTTGACGCTGGCTGGCGCCGCAGCGCAGGCTCAGGTCGGTGGTGATCTGGGCCGGGTAACGGCCGCGCCGGCAGCGGCTGAGATGCCGAAAATAGAGTTGACGATCATCGTGGGCGACAAACCGCATGAAGAGCGTCTTGCGCAGTTTGGTCCGGTCCTCGCCCAGCAGCTCCGCGGTGGTGAGGTTGGCCTCGCAAATGAAGCCGTTGTGGTCCAACGTGACATAGGCGGTGGGCGCAAAGTCGTAGAGATCCACGTACTGCTCGCGGGAATTTTCCAGGTCGCGCAGGGTAGCTTGGGTGCCGCGCTCCGCCACTTCCAGGTCGGCCCGCAGCACGGCGAGCTGTTCGCGCGTCTCCTGCAACTCCGTCTCCCGCGCGGCGCAGTGGGGACAGGCGGGCACGGCGGCCTGGGCGGCCGTCCCGCGTTGCGGTTCCGCCGGTCTCATTTTTGCACCTTGGCGGTGACGTCCTCGATCGCCAGCAGGATCATGTCGGTCTCGTTATCGCCGCGTGCCATGCGGCGGGCATTGAGCAGCATCCGCTTGGGGCCGATGCCCGGGAAGGAATGTTCGACCGCGAATTTCTCGAAGGTGGCGTTGTGCGGCAGGATGTCCTCCAGCAGCGTGCGCAGTTTCGGGATGTCCCATTGGCCGTCGCCGAGTTCGTAGATGCGCCGGTTCAACGTGTTTTTGGCGCGCACCTTGAACATCCTGTAGAACGCCCCGTTGGCCGCCTCCACGATCAGGTTGTGGTCCAGCGCCAGCACCGGCTCGTGCACGATCTCGATCAGCGCCATGGCGTATTCGCGCGAGGTTGTCACCCGCTCGAGGCCCATCTTGAGCAGGTCGATGTCCACGAACGCGATGATCGCGCCGTCGATCTTGTGGTCGGCGGTCTTGTAGGGCCGGATGCGCACCGACCACCAGTGGCCCTGATGGTCCTTGATCTCGATCTGCCGGGACTGGAGCGAGTCAATGACGTCGGCGATGTGCTTGTCGAGGCCGGGCACCGTCACCTTGAGCTTGACGTCGCCGATCGGGCGGCCGACGTCGGCGGTGATGAGGTTCAGCGCTTTTTCCGCGATGGTCGTGTAGCGGCGGATGCGCAGGTCCGGGCCGACCATGACGATGGGGATATGGACGCTGGCCATCAGGTTGAGGATGTCGTTGTTGACATGCCCCATCTCCGAGGTGCGGCTCTCCAGCTCGTCGTTGAGCGTGGTCAGCTCCTCGTTGGTGGACTGCATCTCCTCCTTGGCCGTCTCCAGTTCCTCGTTGGTGCTCTGCAGCTCCTCGTTGCTGGACAGGATCTCTTCGTTGGCTGAACGCATCTCCTCGTTGGTCGCCTCC
>Ga0118677_10006684_pt1 | contig 19402 bp, 15 predicted proteins | sample AliMusrvi5mmetaG_FD_86154 | JGI IMG/M metagenome (GOLD analysis project Ga0118677, IMG submission 86154)
CCAGACGCTGGCGAGCCAGGGCGGCGAAGTCCTTGTTGAACATGTCGGTGCCGGCGGAGACGAGAAGGGTCACTTCATCCGCACCCTGGACCGACAGACCGGTCTTGGCAGCGGTGACTTTGCCGCCTTTCGCGGTTGCACCCAGGATGGCGAGATAGCGCACGCCTTCGGCCGTAACACCTTTGGGCTTGTTAAAGGGAAGCTGGCCTTCCATGCGTTGGAAGTCGCCTTCGACCTCGGTGGCCGAAGCTTCCTTTCGAGAAAGGGCGGCGGTAAAGGAAAGCGCGCCCGGCTTGTCGGCCTTGAGACGCAGGGCAATCACTTCATCCGGCTTGGAAACTTTCCAGGCCGCGGCCAGTTCGTTTCCGCGCGGGTCTTTCACGGCCACTTTCACGACGCAGGCAGCGGGTTCCGCGTGCAGACTGAAGGTATGTTCATGCCCGGCAAGCAGGGATGCCGTCTCAGGCAACAGGACGCTCCACTGGGCGGGGTGTGCGCTTTGCAGAGGGAACGCGGGGCCGGTATACGAATCGAAGCCCCACTGGCCGCGCAGGGTTCCCACAGAGCCCAGATCTCCGGGCTTCCTGCCGGCCAGCAGATGCGTGTCAATGACGTAGCCGCCCCGCAGCGGATCGGCCTTCGCCGGCAGATCGACACCTGGCCCGTTTTTGCCTTCCACGCGAAGCACCAGATCGTGCAGCAACCCCGTGGAGTAGGCGAGGGGGGCGCCCGAGACCTGCAGCACCAGCGGCGTCTTTTGCAGGCAGGAGGATTGTTGGGGTTCCACGGCGCGCAGCGGGGGCGGCATCTCCTGGCGGATGGCGGGCAGCGCCGCCACGATCACCGATTTCGGATTGTGAAAAGACGGCGCGGTATTCAGCTTGAGTTGCAGCTGATCCTCGCGCGGAAGAGCCAGCGCGGGTATGTACTGATACTGCGCGGTATGCAGAGCGTCGAGAATTCTCGCCATATCGACAATGGCCCCGACATACGGGCTGAAGTAGCCGCTGCCCGCGGTCGGCGTATAAGTGATCTGGCCGATCAGATCGGATGCATGCCCCTGGGTGAGAGCGCCCACCATGGTCTGGCTGTGCCCGTCATTCAGAACGAGGTTATCGCTCTTCTGCGTGAGACAGGCCGCCTGCTGCTCGATGAGCTTGCGGAAACAATCGTCTTCCAGACGGATGCTCAGACTGCGCGCCAGCAGCACGGATTGATCGTGCACTTTCGCGGGGTCGCCGTCCGCCAGTTGGTGCATGGCCGCGAGGTAGGTATCAAGGCGCGAGCGGTCGAGGCTCGCCTGTTCGAGATCCTGTATGGCGCGCACGAAGGATCCGGGACGACCTCGCACCGCCGACCGGAGCGTGCTGAAGCCGCCCGTGGTGTCCGGAGCGAGAAAGATAACGGCCTGTTCCGCGCCTTCCGGGACCGTCACGAAAATGCCTTCCTCGCGGATCTTCCGGGTCCATGTCTCGGCCTGCGTAAACCAGTCTTCGGGAGGAGGGTTCGTCGCGCCGCGCAGAAAAGCCGCCACGAGAAGATAGCGAACGGCCTGATTGCGAGGCAGCGCCGGATGGATCCAGAGCCGGTCTCCCGTTTGCAGATTCGGCACCTGGGAGATGGGCAGAGTGCGGCCGTTGCGCTGAACCCGGACATCGATAACAGGTCCGGCCAGATCGAAGGCCGCGATATCGGCGGAGGCGAAGCGAGAAGAAAGCAGGGTGCAAAAAAGAACGCAAAGGGCCGAAAAAGGGCGCCCGAAATCCATTCGGTCCATACACCCATTTTAGGGTCCCGGAGACTGCCTCCAGGCCCTTGTGTGTGCGATCCGCGACACTAAGACGAATTATTCCCGGATGTTACCATCGGATTGACCCCACTACTTTCAACTATGCAGCAAAGTTCACACGCCACGGGTGCAGGATTTCAGCGACTGGTTGAAATTATGGCCCGGTTGCGCGCTCCCGATGGCTGCCCGTGGGATCGCGAACAGAATTTCGCATCCATTAAGAAATACACGCTCGAAGAGACTTACGAAGTCCTGGATGCGATCGACCGGCAGGACTGGTCAGACCTTCGGGAAGAGCTGGGCGATTTCCTGCTCCAGGCCGTGTTTTATGCGCAGATGGCGTCGGAAGAAAACCTCTTCAACATCGACGATTCGCTGGATGCCATTAATGAAAAGCTGGTGCGCCGGCATCCTCATATCTTTGCCGATGCCGTGGCCGAAACCGGCTCGCAGGTTCTGAAGCAGTGGAATGAGATCAAGGCCGAAGAGCGCAAGCTGAAGCCGGAAAAGCCGCAGGGATTACTCGATACGGTGCCTCGCGCGTTGCCCGCGCTGGTGGAAGCGCAGCAGATTACGTCGCGCGCGGCAGGGGTCGGTTTCGACTGGGAAAATGCCGGGCAGGTGATGGACAAGTTGCATGAGGAGATCGCCGAATTCAATGTCGCCCGCGAAGCCGTTTCCGCCGATCAGATGGAAGACGAACTGGGCGACCTGTTATTCGTGATCGTCAATCTGGCGCGCTTCGTGAAGGTGGATCCCGAACAGGCGCTGCGCCGAACGAACAGCAAATTCCGTGCCCGTTTCGGGCACATTGAACGCCGCCTCGAAGAACAGGGCCGAAAGGTCTCCGGCACACCCATTGAAGAACTGGAGGCGCTGTGGCAAGAAGCAAAAACGCATCCCCTCACATAGAAATCGAAGTCCTGCGAACGGAGCAGCAGTTCCGCGAAGCTGTCGCGCTGCAAAAGAAGATCTGGGGATTCGACGATATCGAACTGCTGCCCGTTCGCTTTTTCGTTGTTGCGACCAAGGTTGGCGGCCAGGCGTTCGGCGCGTGGGAGGCCGGCCGGATGATCGCGTTCTGCATGGCCATTCCCGGATTGAAGCCGGGCGGCAAGAGTTATCTGCACAGTCACATGCTCGGCGTGCTGCCCGAATACCGCGACTTCGGCGTCGGCAGGCGTTTGAAACTGCGGCAGCGGGAAGACGCGATGGCGCGGGGCATCGAGCTCATCGAGTGGACCTTCGATCCGCTGGAGATCAAGAACGCGTATTTCAACATTGAGCGCCTGGGCGCGGTGGTGCGGCGGTATGTGAGGAATCAGTACGGCACCACTACAAGCCACCTGCATGGCGGGCTGCCCACGGATCGCTGCACGGCGGAGTGGTGGGTGAGTTCCGAGCGTGTGCGCAGCATTGTTGCGGGCGAACCGGCGGAGTTTCCCGCGATCGCCGCGCGCATCTCGGTTCCGGCCGATATCGCCGATCTTCGCCGTAACGATCCGAAGGGCGCGCGCGCGGTGCAGTCCCGCATCGCCGACGAGTTCGAAGCCGCCTTCGATCGCGGACTGACCGTGGTGGGCCTGAACCGGAGCGCCGAAGAAGGCACCTATTTACTCGCTGAGGTAAACCCTTGAAGCTCGACCGCATCGTGCTGCGGCATCTGCAAATGCCGCTCGTCCACTTCTTTGAAACCAGCTTTTCGCGGACTTACAGCCGGCACATCGTCATTGTGGAAGCGGTGAGCGACGGGCTCTCCGGCTGGGGTGAGATCACGGCGGGCGAAAACCCGTTTTACAACGAAGAGTGGACCGAATCCGCGTGGATGATTGCGCGGGACTACGTGGCGCCGCGACTGGTGAATCGTGAGTTGGCGTCGGCTTCGGATGTGGATCCGCTGACCCGTCATATCCGTGGCCACAACATGGCGCGCGGCGGCGTGGAAGCCGCTGTCTGGGATCTGCAGGCGCGACAGAACGGGAATCCGCTGTGGAAGGAAATCGGCGGCGGCGCGCGGAAGGAGATTCCCTGCGGCGTCTCGATCGGCATTCAGGACACGGTGGAACAGTTGCTCGGCAAGATCGAACAGGAACTGGCCGATGGCTACCAGCGGATCAAGATGAAGATCAAGCCCGGGTGGGACATCGACGTGATTCGTCAGGTGCGGGAGCGTTTTCCGACGATCCGGCTCATGGCGGATGCGAACTCGGCTTATACGCTGGCCGACGCGGACCGGCTGAAACAGCTGGACGATTTCTATCTGATGATGATCGAGCAGCCGCTGGCGCACGACGACATCATCGATCACGCCGCGCTGCAGCCGCAGCTGGCCACGCCTGTCTGTCTCGATGAGTGCATTCGTTCCGCCCACCATGCCGAACAGGCGATTCGGCTGAAGGCGGGTCGAATCGTCAATATTAAGCTCGGGCGGGTGGGCGGCTTCGCGGAAGCCAAACGAGTACACGACGTCTGTGAAGCGGCTTCCGTCCCCGTGTGGTGTGGCGGCATGCTGGAAGCGGGTATCGGGCGGGCGCACAATATCGCGCTCGCGACGCTGCCGAATTTCACGCTTCCCGGTGATGTTTCGGCCAGCAAGCGCTACTGGAAGCAGGACATCATCGTGCCTCCCGTGGAGACAACCGCGCAGGGCACCATCGTGGTCCGGGACGAGCCTGGGCTCGGTTATGAACTCGACCGCGATTTCATGGACCACATCACATTCCGCACGGAAACGGTGAGTTGAACCCTTCCTACTCGCTTTACCTGCTCATCGGCGTGATGCTGCTGTGCTGGTCCGGCAACTATATCGCCGCCAAGATTGTTTTTCGTGAACTGCCGGCGGCGCTGGTGATCTGTCTGCGAACCATGGTCTCCGCCGCGCTGATGATTCCGATTTACTGGCGTCAGTCGCGCAACTCGCCTTCCGTGTGGACCGGACGCGAATTCTGGCTGCTGGTTGGTTTGGGCGTGGGTGGCATCACCCTGAACCAGTTCTTCTGGACGTTCGGTGTCGCGCGCACCACGGTGGTGCATTCCTCCATGATCATGGGCACGACGCCGCTTTGGGTGCTGCTGATCGCCGGCGCGATCGGACTGGAGCGCATCACGATGCCGAAAGTGGCGGGGATCTTCATCGCGCTGGCGGGCGTGGCGTTGCTGCAGTTCGCGCGGGTCAAAAGCGGCGCCAACGGACCGACGGTGCTGGGCGATTTTCTCGTCCTGCTGTGCGCTCTGGCGCTGGCCGCCATGACGGCGCTGGGGAAGAGACATAAGCCACAATCGGGCGGCATCGCGGTCAATGCCGTGGGATATGTGGTGGGAACGCTGCTGCTGTTGCCGCTGTTCTGGCAGGCGGCGCGGAACTTCGATTTCAGTCGCGTTTCGGCAGGCGCGTGGGCCGGCGTGTTCTACATGGGAGCGTTTTCCTCCGTCACCGGCTATCTGATTTATTACTACGCACTGGCGCGTATCCCGGCCTCGCGAATGGCCGCGTTTCAGTACCTGCAGCCGGTCTTCGCGAGCCTTATGGCAGTGGTGATTCTGGGCGAGCACCTGGGGGCTTCGGCGCTTGCCGCGGGCGCCATTATCTTCACCGGCGTGTTCGTCACGGAGAGGTTCGGATGAGCGCGTTCACCCGCCTGCTCCGGACCAACCGGAATTATCGTTTCACATGGTCCGGCCAGGTGGTCAGCGAGGTGGGCGATCACTTCAACAACATCGCGGTGATGAGCCTCGCGATGGAGCACCGGAATCCCGGGCTTGTCGTGACCGGGGTTTTTCTGGCACGGGCGGTAGCGATGCTGCTGGCGGGTCCCATCGCCGGTGTGCTGCTGGACCGGCTCAACCGCAAGAAGGTGATGATTGCGAGCGACCTGGTGCGGGCCGTGATCGCTCTGGGTTTTATCGCGGCGCTGACTTACAAGGCCGACTGGCTGCTGTTCGTACTCAGCGCGATGCTCATGTTCGCTTCGCCGTTTTTCACCAGCGGACGCGCTTCCATCCTGCCGGGTATCGCGACGCCGGAAGAACTGCATTCCGCGAATACGATGACGCAGACCACGTCCTGGGCGAGCCTGACGATTGGCGCGTTTCTCGGCGCGGTCGGCGTGCAGGCCGGATACGTGGTTGCGTTCAGCTTCAACGCTCTGTCGTTCGTGGTGTCCGCACTGTGCATCTCGCAACTAAGGAGGCCGGAGGGATTCCGCGTGGTCGGCGCGGAGCACAAACACAAGACAACCGGACTCGCGCAGTACCGCGAAGGGCTGCAATACATGCGGTCCACGCCGCTGGTGGCTGGCGTGGCGATGGTGAGTATCGGCTGGGCGAGCGGGGGCGGCGCCGCGCAGATTCTGTTCAGCCTTTTCGGCGAGAAAGTCTTCAACGCCGGCCCCGCGGGAATCGGCGTTATCTGGGGCTGCGCGGGTGTCGGCCTGCTCATCGGCGGCGCCACGGGTTACTGGCTGGGCAAGCGCCTGAGTTTCGTGCAGTACAAGCGCACCATCGCGATCGTTTACGTGATTCACGGCGGCGCTTATATTCTCTTCAGCCAAATGCCGACCATCGGCTGGGCGTGTGTGTTTATCGCGCTCTCCCGCGCGGCGGTGGCGATCAGTTCGGTGCTCAATTTTTCGCAACTGCTGCGTCATGTGGAGGATCGTTTCCGCGGCCGTGTGTTCGCCACGATGGAGTCCATTACGTGGTCCACCATGCTGCTCTCGATGATGGCGGCGGGCGCGGCGTCCATTACGTTTAGTCCGAGGACAATCGGCGCGTGGTCGGGCGCGATCAGTTCCACCACGGCGATTGCGTGGACGTGGATGAACTGGCGCGGGCACCTGCCGGAACCGCCGTTACAGGAAGTCAAAGAAGAAGATGACACTGCAGAATAAAGTGATTCTGGTCACCGGCGGCGCCAAACGCATCGGCCGGTCGATCGCCCTGGCCCTCGCCGAAGAAGGAGCCGATGTGGCGATTCACTACGGGACTTCGGAAGCCGAAGCGCGCGCTCTCGGCTTCCCCTGTTTTCAGGCGGATCTGGAAAGCGTGCCGGAGATTCGCGCCCTGTTCGACCGGGTCGCGAACCACTTCGGGCGTATGGACGGGGTGGTCAACAATGCCGCCCGCTTCACCCGGTTCGACCCGCTGGATATCGAAGAAGCGGACTGGGATTTCATCCACTCGGTGAACCTGAAGTCGGTGTTCTTCTGCTGTCAGGCCGCGGCGAAAATCATGCTGCCGCAGGGCGGCGGAAGCATCGTCAATATCAGTTCTCTGGGCGCGCTCCGGCCGTGGGAGGAACATGCCCACTACTGCGCGTCCAAGGCCGGCGTGGTGATGCTGACGAAAGCTCTGGCGAAAGCCTGGGCGCCGCATATTGCCGTGAACACAGTGGCGCCGGGCGTGATTCCTTTCGACGCCATCGACGCTCGGATCGAGAAGTTTATCGCCGCCTCGCCGGCAAAACGCGCCGGCACGGGTGAGGAGGTCGCCGAAGCGGTCCTCAACTTCCTGCGCGGCAGCCGGTTCACCACCGGACAGCTAGTCGCGGTGGACGGTGGTCTGAGTCAGCGATAGCAGACGGTCCACGTGCTTGGCGATCATGTCGCACTCCACGTTGATGCGGTCGCCAGGCTGACGCGCGTGCAGGTTGGTGGCTTCCCAGGTGTGCGGGATGATGGCGACTTTCACGACGCCGTCCTGCATGGCGGCGATGGTGAGGCTGATGCCGTCCAGACAGATGGAGCCCTTGTAGACCAGCAGCCGGTCCAGTTCCTTCGGCACCCGTACGGTGATGCCCTGGTCGTCGCGGGTTTCCAGAACGCCGGTCCCGTCCACGTGGCCCTGCACCAGATGCCCGGAGAGCCGGGTCTGCAGCATCAGAGGACGCTCCAGATTCACCGGATCGCCCGGCTTCAGGTCGCCCAGATTGCTGCGGTCCAGAGTCTCCCGCGCGAGATCCGCCGCGAAGCCGTCCGCGCGGATTTCCACGGCGGTGAGGCAGACTCCGTTCACGGCAATGCTCGCGCCGAGCGTCAGATCGTCCAGCACCTTCGCGCAATGCAGGGACAACCGCCCGCCTTCGCACAGCACCACACGGCCCACTTCTTCCACGATTCCGGTAAACACGTCAGACGTCCTTTCTGATATACGCTTCCACCGCGAACTCATCGGGCGGAATGGGATGCAGCGTGGTGCGGTCCAGACGAATGGCGTCCATGCGGCGCAACCGTCCCGCGCCGCCCACCATGGGAAGCGATTCGAGGCCGCCCAGAATCTTGGGCGCGTAGTAGAGGAACACCTTGTCCACGGCGCCCGATTCCAGCGCCGCCCAGTTGACCTTGCTGCCCGCTTCGATCATCGCCGAGAGGCACTTCCGCTCGCCGAGGACGGCCACGACGTCCCGGATGTCGGTGCGTCCGCGCGGGCCATCGAAGATCCGCACTTCCACGCCTTTGTTTTCGAGCGCGCGGCGCCGCTCCGCGGAAGCGGCCGAGGTGGTCGCCACCAGAACGTCGCCGGCGGCGGACTGCACCAGTTTCGAATCGAGCGGGAGCCGCAGCGTGGAGTCGAGCACCACGCGCAGCAGGGGACGGGCGCGGGGGAGGCCGGAGCGATCGGTCAGCAGCGGATCGTCGGCCAGCGCCGTGCCGATGCCCGTGATCATGGCGTCGGTCGCGTGCCGCAGTTCCTGCACGTGGGAACGGGCGCGCTCGCTGGTGATCCAGCCGGTGTTGTCTTCGGGCGCGGCGATTTTGCCATCGAGCGTCACGGCGCATTTGAGCGTGACGAGCGGGCGGCCCGTCCGGATGAAATGCAGGAAGCCTTCGTTCAGTTTCGCGGCTTCCGCCTGATGTTCCGGCGACGATTCGACTTCCACTCCCGCCGCCTGCAACCGCCCGACGCCTTCGCCGGAGACCAGGGGATTGGGGTCGCCCAGAGCCACCATGACTTTCGCCACGCCGGCGGCGATCAGAGCGTCGCAGCAGGGTCCGGTGCGCCCGGTATGCGAGCAGGGTTCCAGGGTGACGTAGGCTGTCGCGCCACGCGCCCGGTCGCCCGCTTCTTCGAGCGCCAGCACTTCGGCGTGCTTCACGCCTTCCCACGTGTGGAAACCGCGCCCCACCACCTCGCCGCCATTCACCATCACGCAGCCCACCAGGGGATTTGGCGAGGCGAGCGCCACGCCCCGGCGCGCCAGCGCGAGGGCCTCTTTCATGTAGTCGTGAGTCATTCAGTCGGTTTCGAGGCGAAGAGAGAGTCGATGAACTTTTCGGGATCGAAGGGCAGCAGGTCGTCCACTTTTTCGCCGACGCCGATGTAGCGGATCGGCAGGCCGAGTTCGCGTGAGATCGCCACGATCACGCCGCCTTTGGCGGTGCCGTCCAGTTTGGTGAGCACGATGCCCGTGACGCCGGAGGATTCGGTGAACTTGCGCGCCTGTTCCAGCCCGTTCTGGCCGGTGGTGGCGTCGAGCACCAGCAGCACTTCGTGTGGCGCATCCGGAATAATGCGGCTTGCGGTGCGGCGCATTTTCTCCAGTTCCAGCATCAGATTGGTCTTCGTCTGCAGACGGCCGGCGGTGTCGATGATGACGTAATCCACGTTGCGGGATTTTGCGGCCTGCAGGGCGTCGAACATGACGGCGCTGGGGTCGGCGCCCGTGTTCTGGCGAATCACCTGGGTGCCGGTGCGTTCGCCCCAGACTTCCAGTTGCTCGATGGCCGCGGCGCGGAAGGTATCGGCCGCGCAGAGCAACACGGAGCGGCCGTCCGCTTTGAGATGCGCGCAGAGCTTGCCGATGGTGGTGGTCTTCCCCGCCCCATTCACGCCGACCAGCATGACCACCGCCGGCGGCGCGTCCACGGTCGCCAGCGGCCGGTCGTTCGCCTGCAGCACTTCCAGAAGATATTCGCGGATGAGACCGCGCAGTTCGGTGGAATCGCCGACGAGTTTGCGGTCCACGCGTTCGCGAATGCGGTCGAGGATTTCTTCGGTGGTCGCCACGCCGATATCGGCGCTGATGAGCGTGTATTCCAGTTCTTCGAGGAGATCGGCGTCGATCGCCTTCTTACCGGAAATGACGTCTTCGATGCGCGAGATCAGACCGTCGCGGGTCTTTTGGACACCGCTTGCGAGCTTTTCAAGAAGCGTCGGCTCCTGTTCGACGGAACCGAAAAGGGTTTGAATCATGGGATGCTTCGATGGTAACGCGGGTTCGGGGGCCGCGCTCCGGAACTCATTGCGGGGGAGCGGTGTCTTTATCCGAATGGGCGACTTTCGATTTGCCATCCGCATGCTCCGCAAAAGCCCGGCGTTCTTCGCGACGGCGGTCTTGTCGCTGTCTCTGGGAATCGGGGCCACCACCACGGTCTTCAGCGCCTTTCGCGCCGTTTTTCTGCGCCCGCTGCCCTATGCGAATCCGGACCGTCTGGTGGAGATCACCCAGCCACGGCTCGAAGGCGGTTCGGTGTACCCGACCGCGGCCGACGTGGCGTTCTGGCGCGAGTTCGGGAAATCGTTCGAAAGCATCGGCACGTATGGCTTCTACCGGCCGCGCACGATGACCGGGGGCAGCGAACCGGTGAATGGTATCGCCAGTATGGTGCATCGGGACCTGTTCCCGACCCTCGGCGCCAAACCCGCCCTGGGCCGCGTATTCACCGCCGCGGATTTCGACGATGCCAACCCGCGAGCCGTCCTGCTTTCTTACAAGATCTGGCAGGAGGAGTTTGCGGGCGATCCGGCGGCGGTGGGGCGCCGCGTGATGCTGGACAACGAGAGCTACCAGATCGCCGGCGTGATGCCGCGCGAGTTTCAGTTCCCGACCTCATTCTTCAATATGTGGATTCCCGACCGGGAAAGAATGGCGCCCGCGGACACGAAGGTGAGCGTGATCGCGCGTCTGAAGCCGGGTGTGACGCTGCAGGCCGCTCAGGCGGAGATCAATCGCATGACGCCGGCGCTGCTGCGGCAGTATCCGGAGGCGCGCCGCCGGATCCGCGTGGAACTGCTGCCTTTCGAGCGGCGCGATGCGAAGACGTATGCTGCCTTCGCAATGCTCTGCGGCGCGGTGGGCCTGCTGGTGCTGATTGCGTGCCTGAACGTGGCGAACCTGGTGATTGCGCGGAGCGTTGCGCGGGAGGTGGAATTCGCGGTGCGCAGCGCACTGGGCGCTTCGCGAAAACGGCTGATGCGGCAGATCCTGGTGGAGAGCCTGGTGGTGGCGGCGGCAGGCGGCGCGGTCGGGTTGATGCTGGCGTGGACCGGCAATCAGACCCTGCTGGCGGCGCTGCCGGCACATTACCGCATCGGGAGGCTCGACGAAACCCGGCTGGATCTGGTGGTGCTGGGTTTCGCGCTCACCGTGACGCTGGGGACGGCGGTTCTGTTCGGTCTGGGGCCCGCGGTGGTTCTTTCGCGCTGCCGTCTGCGCGCCAGCCGGTTCCAATGGCGAGGCGGCCTGGTGATCGCGGAGGTCGCGCTGTCGCTTACGCTGCTGATCGGGGCGGGGCTGCTGATCCGGAGTTTCGTCACGCTGGCGAGGGTGGACCCCGGCTTCCGTGCGGACCACGTGCTTTCCGCCGTGGTTCCGGCCAGTACACAGCTTGCGAAAGACAAGCCGAAGCTGGTGCAAAGATTGACGGAGATTCTGGAGCGGAGTCAGCAGTTACCCGGAGTTTCGGCCGCGGGGCTCGCGACCGCCATTCCCCTTGGACAGATCAATGTCAGCATCACCTTCGCGCTGCCGGAGCATCCGGGCGAGGAGTTTCCCATCGACTTCCGCGCCGTCAGCGCGGATTATTTCGCGGTGATGGGCGTCCCGCTGCGGCTGGGCCGGATGTTCACGGCGCGGGACGACGCGGCCGGACCGAAGGTCGCGATCGTGAATGAGGCCTTCGCGCGGAAGTATTTTCCGGGAAGGAATCCGGTGGGGCAGTTGCTGGCGGGAGCGCGCGAAGTCACCATCGTGGGCGTGGTGGCGGATATGCACCGTCGAGCCGCGACCGACACGCCGGAACCCGAACTTTACGATCCCTACCTGCAGTATCTGGGACCCGCGCCCGGCGCGACGATCGTGCTGCGCACGCACGCCGATCCGGCCGGCCTTGCGACGGCTTTCCGCAATGCCGTGCATGCGCTTTATCCCGATCAGCCGGTGACGGACGTGGCCACCATGCAATCGCGGGTTTCCGAGAGTATGGCGGAACCGCGGCTGTACACCGGCCTGCTCGGCACGTTCGCGTTCGTCGCGCTGCTGCTCACGGGCATCGGCGTGTACGGAGTGGTCTCGTATTCGGTGAACAGCCGCACGCGGGAGTTCGGCATCCGCATGGCGCTGGGCGCGCGGTCCGGCGACGTACTCCGGTTCGTGATGGAGCGGGGATTGCGCCTGGTGCTGCCCGGCGTCGCCATCGGCGTGGCAGGAGCGTGGACGCTGAGCCGCTTTCTGGAGAGTCTGTTGTTCGGCGTGGGAACCCGCGATCCGCTCGCGTTTGCGGCGGGCCCGGTGGTTCTGATTGTTGTGGCCGCGGCCGGCTGTTACGTGCCGGCCAGACGCGCTACGAAGGTGGATCCGCAGGTCGCGCTGCGAACGGAGTGATCAGCCTTCCAGCGCCGCCTGGCTGTAGGCAAGGCACTTCCGCAGTTCCGCGACGTTATCGGCGCCGGCGGGCAGATTGTAGGTGCGCTCCAGCATGGCGACGAAGGTCAGCTTCTCTTTCTGCATCATCCGAAGGACTTCGCGGATGGGATTCGTGCCTTCTCCAAAGGGCACCGCCACCGCGCGCGGTTCGGCGGGCTTGCTGTCATGCGTGTGCAGGGTGGTGATGCGGCTGCCGATTTCCCGCAGGAAGGCGAGAGGGTCGGAACCCCATCCCCGCCAGCCATTGAGATCCGGATTGGCGCCGATACGGGGAGAAACCGCGAGGGCCTTGCGATAGCTGTCGCCCGACCCGATCGCGCCCTCGGCCGAGGCCATCGCCGTGGGATGCAGCCCGACGCGCATGTTGTGGCGCTCCGCCATGTCGGCGAGCAGGGGTACGGAGGCCAGAGTGGTGGCCGAGTTGACGGCCGGCGCGCCGAGGATGCGGGCGATGCGGAACACGCGGTCGAGTTCCGCTTCCGTGAACGTTGGGTTGACGGGAATGTTGAAGGCGCAGACGTCGATGCCCGCGTCATCGAAGCGGCGGCGGATCGCGCGGATTTCGTCGAGCGGAACGGTCAGCCGCCATTTCCTTATCGCCTCGCGCTGCTCCGGCGTTTGCCCGCGGCCCGGGCCTGCCGGAGCCGATGCAGGTTCGATGAAGACCGACTCCAGTTCGAGTTGTCCCATCGGTATCGCGGCCATCTGCCGCATCAGTTCGTCCAGCCCCATGCCCCGAAAACTATAAGAACAGAAGCCCAGCTGAACGCCCTTATAGACTGAATTCGCCCCGGCAAATGCGTTCGCGCCGGCTGCGGCGCCCAGTGCGAATCTGCTGAAATTCCGCCTCGATAATTCCATCTCAGCTCCGTTCCTTCACGACGAATTCTTCCATAACGGCCTTGCGAAGCAGATCCGGCGGCAGCAGTCCCTGGCCGAGGATGAAATCGTGAAAGCGCTGCACGTTAAATTTCGGTCCCAGGGCTTTCTCGGCGTCCTGCCGGAGCGCGAGCAGCCGGGTGTAGCCGTCGAAATAGGAGACCGCCTGCCCGGGTGACCGGAAGGTGAACCGCTCCACCTCTTCAGTGGCGAAAGCCTTCGAGCAAACCACATCGTTTTCGAGCACCTGCATCGCGCGTTCCGGGGTGATCTTTCCGGACTGCAGTTCGGGATCGAGGAAGGCGCGCGCGGCACGGAGCATCCGGAACTGCAGCGAGATGAGTTTGCCCTCGTTCGGCATGTAGGGCAGCATGAACCACTCGGCGTAGAGTCCCCAGCCTTCCACGTTGGTGCTGTTGAAGGCAAACACGGCGCGCGCCAGCGAGACGCCGTGTTCCACCATCGACGCAAATTGCAGTTCGTGGCCCGGGCGTGCCTCATGCGCGGTCAGAGTCCAGGCAGCCGCGGCGTAGGTGAAGTCGTCGTATTTGAGTTCCGCGCCGCCAGCGCCCCTGGTGTCGAGGGGCAGCACGAATTTGCCGCGTTCCCCGTGGTTGTTCAGCAGCGGCGGTGGCTGCATATGCGGAGCCGGTTGGGCTGCGGTCTCGGCAGCGGAGGCGATGGAGATGATGGCGGCACGCTCCGGCAGGGTTACCAGATGGTGTTCGCGGATGGCGGCCTCGAGCAACTTGAGCGTCGCTTCGTATTTCGGGAGAATCTCTTTGCCGCTGAACTGCTCTTTCTTGAGTTCGCGAATCACGTCGCGGTAGTCGGAGGAAGGCAGACCGCGCTCTTTCGCGACCGACACCGCGATCTGCTGCATTTGTTGCTGGTACTCGGTGAAAGCAGCGTGGGCGAGGCGCGTGAGTTCGTCCGGCGTGTAATCCACCCCGTAGTTTTCCAGGGCGGCGAGGTAGGTGGCGGGCGGCAGGCGGAAATCGCCGCGCGCCTTCGGCAATACTTCGCGGCGCACGAACGCATCGTACTCGGTCAGCTGTTCACGGAGTTTGGTGAGCGCTTCGCCGTAACCCTGCAGCTTGTACTTTTCGAGGAGGAGGCCGATTCCGTTGACGTAGGTGGATGTGTTCTGCAGATTTTTCTCCACCTCTTCCTTTGAAGGACCGAGGAGGCCGGGGGTGCGGAGTTTCTCGCGGAATCGCGCTTCGGCCTGCTGCGTCAGCGGCGTGAAGCCCTGTTCCATGCCGGTGTACTTCCGGAGGCGCACCAGAGCCGCCGGACGGCGCTCCGGTTTCACCTGGTCGTCCAGCAGACTCTTCTCGCCGAAAAAGATCAGCCCCGCGATGTCGGCGTAGGGCAGAAAGGTTTTTTCGTTCGCATCGAGCTGCCGGATCTGCCGGTCGGCCGCGCCGACCAGGATTTGAAGATCCTGCTTTACCAGGCGATCTGTTTCCGTGCCCAGGCGCGCCTTCAACAGGTCCCGAACCCGGATCATTTCGGCTCGAACTTTTTGCGCGCGGTCGGCCGGAAAGTCGCTGATCTGATCGTCGAGGCCGGGAACTCCCTGCGCGGAGGCGCCTTCCGGCCCGAACTTCGCCTGCAGACGGATCAGCAACTGCGCATTTTCGTTGCTCCGCGTGACCCAGGCCGGTTCCTGCGCGAGAGCGGCCACGGCAGTTAAGATGAGTAAAAACTTCACGTCCTCACCATACCTTGCGGCGGACGGCGATGGCTACCTGCGGACGCGGTCAGGGCGGGTCCACGGTGTAGGCGCGGCATTGTGTCGATATCGTATACTGGGGTTTGTTCACCTCTGAGCGGGAGTAATTCAGCGGTAGAATGTCAGCTTCCCAAGCTGAACGTCGCCGGTTCGATCCCGGTCTCCCGCTCCAAGTTTTTGCCGGCCTTGCATAATGAAAGGTAATTTTTCCTGACCTGTTATGACGGCGGGTCGGGATCCATTCAGGTGCCTTCGGCGGCGAACAACGGTGCGTTGACGCAATCGTCATGAGCGTTACAGACGGCCGGTTCACCAACCTGCTTTAACGGCCCAGCGTATCGAGCAAGAGCCGCGCCGTCTCTTCACCCGAAAAATTCTGCTGCCCGGTGATGAGGTTGCCGTCGCGGATCGCGAATCCACGCCACAATCCGGCCTGGACGTAGTTGGCGCCGATATTCTTCATCTCGTCTTCGATTCGCCACGGCATGACATGCTTATCTCTCGACAGCAGGTTCATCGACCACACGGCGTTATCGGCGAAATCTTCTTCAACGTTGGCGAAACCGGTGACAGTCTTGCCCTTCGCGAGATAGTCGCCGTTCGGGAGCCGGGCGTATTTCAGAATCGCCACTCCGTGACAGAGCGCGCAGACGATTTTGCCTTTCTCATAGAATTCGACGAATTTCCGTTGTAAATCAACAGCTTTGTCGAATGTGAACATCGGCGCCTGACCGCCGGCCACGATGATGGCGTCGAAATTATCCACGTCGATCTCCGAAGCGCTTTTCGTGCCGGCGATGAGCGCGGCGAGTTTCGGCGTGGAGAGAAAACCCATGCTGATGAGGTCGCTGGCGGAGTATCCGGAGGCGTCGCGCGGATCGGACATGGCGTCCGCCTCGCAATTGCCGCCTTCGGGGCTGAATACTTCGACCTCATAACCGGCTTCTGTCAGAACGTAATACGGATGGGTAAGTTCGCTCCACCAAAATCCGACGGGCCACTGTGTAGTGGTGGAGATGGCGGGGTTGGCGATCACGATCGCGACCCGGCGAGGATGCGATTTGCCGACGACGTTTGGATCTTTCAGACTCATGGTTTCTTCCGATGCTCCCGGGCAAATTCTAACAACAGGGTAAAAACGAGCGCTACGCACCATCGGGTACAGTAGTTACCGGAAGGTGCGTATGGCAAAGATCGTCAACATTCGCGATCGGGCGCTGCAGTCGCAGGATGCGATCGATCTTCTTTCGAACAAATGGCGCATCACCGTCATTCACATCCTGCGCGAGGGACCTTTGCGAACAAACGAAATCCAGTCGGCCATGGCCGAAGTCTCGCCGAAGGTCCTGACGCAGACACTTCGCGGGATGGAACGGGATGGTCTGATCGATCGGGATATTTTCAACGTCGTGCCGCCCCGGGTTGAATACCGGCTGACGCCGATGGGGAAAAGCCTGATCAGGCCGCTCGAAGAGCTTTGTCACTGGGCGAAAGGTCACATCGGGCAGCGGGACGCCGCTCGCGACCGATTCGACGCGGCGTCCCGGAATCCGGCATCGAAAAAGTCGCAGCCCTCCGCCGGAAAAGATCGCGCGGCTTCACGCTGAATCGCGCCGTCTGAAGCTGAATCCGGACCAGCCGCCAGACACCAGGGTAAGTTATCTAGCCTGCGGTCCGAAAATTTTCCGGTATGGCATTTCCTGCCGCGGAAGGCTGCCGACCTACTGGTTACAGGAACTCGCTCCCAAAATCCGCGAAATGTTGTTCTCCGCGATGACGGGGTTCGGAATACCCAAAGTACTTCTTAGCCGACGACGATTTCGATTTCACCGATGTCGGGCAGGTGGCGTGGGCATTCGCGAGCCGCGCGCACTCCGCTGGCAGCCGACCTCGAACATGGCTGGACGGCGAGAGTGCGGGAACGGGTTTTGCAAAACCGGAGGAACTTCGGCCATCCGCAGGTGAACGGGCTTGTTAACATAGCCTGCAGCCATGCCCTTGTCCCGCACATTCGCCGCACTTGTGATCGCCACCGTTTCCGTGGTCGCGCAGCCCCCCGCGCCGGGTCGCGGCCTTGCCGCCGGGCACATTCACCTCAATTCGGCCGATCCCGATGCAGCCATCGCTTTCTGGAAGGACGTCATCGGAACCGCCACTTACACCAACCAGTCGATGACCGGCGTCAGCACGCTGGGCGTCACGTTCCTTTTCAACCGTCAGGCGCCTTCCGGGCCCAGCGCCGGCTCGGCGATCGATCACGTCGCGCTCAAGGTTCCGGATCTGCAGCCCTTTTCCGAAAGACTCGCGAAAACCGGGTTCAAATCTTTTCACCCGCAGTCCGATGATTACCGCCTCATGATCGACGGACCGGACGGGGTAAGGATCGAACTGACCGAGGACAATACTATGTATGCGCCGCTGGAATTCAGCCATATACACCTTTATTCGACGAATCCGGCGGAAATGCAGGCGTGGTACGTAAAGAATTTGGGCGGCAGGCAGGGAAATGCGGAGAATCCCGATACGGTTCAGCTTCCCGGCGCACAGCTGATCATCACGAAGGCTGAATCGGCGGTTCCCAGCATTCAGCGCGCCATCGATCATCTCAGCTTTGAAGTGAAGGACCTGGCGGCTTTTTGCGGCGCATTATCCGCAAATGGCGTAAAAATCGACGTTGCGCCGCATGCATCACCCGAATTGAATGCCACGACCGCGCTTTTCACCGACCCGTGGGGAACGCGGATCGAACTAATGGAAAAAGCGGCGCACTGATGAAGTCCCGGATCAACTGAGCTGTTCCGTGCTGGCCGGAATTCATCGGTGGTGAAGCCCCAGGAATGCGCTCCGGGGCGGCACGTTGCGCGTCCGCATGCGGATAGCGCATTGAATGTCTCCGAGGCCACAGACTAACGCATTTTCCGCCCGACTTCTTCGCCGCAGGCCGATATGCTCAAAGAGTAAATGAGCGGAATCGGAACCGTCGACCTGGTTTTTCTCCCCCTGCTTCTCTTCGTCGTCGTGTTCGGACTGATCGCGCGCAGAATCGGCACGCCTTACCCGATTGTCATGGTGATTGGCGGGCTGTTACTCAGCTTTATACCCGGGCTTCCGCGGTTCACGCTCGATCCGGATCTGATCTTCCTTGTCGTTCTTCCACCCTTGCTTTACTCCTCCGCCTGGACAACCTCCTGGCGCGACTTTCACTACAACTTGGTCAGCATCCTGCTGCTCGCTTTTGGTCTGGTTGGTTTCACCGTTGCCGGCATCGCGATGGCCGCGCCGCATCTGCTGTCCGGTTTCGACTGGCGGCTTGGTCTGGTATTAGGCGCCGTGGTAGCTCCCACCGATGCGATCGCCGCAACGTCCATCGCCAGACGGGTAGGCCTTCCCGGCCGAATCGTCGACGTGCTGGAAGGCGAAAGCCTGATCAACGACGCAACGGGCCTGCTGGCTCTTGAATTCGCAACCGGACTGATTGTGGATCATCATGTTCCCACGGTGTCGGACGGGCTGATTAAACTCCTCTGGCTCGTCGCGGGCGGTCTGGGAGTGGGTCTGATTGTGGCCTGGCTGGTGGACAAAGCCGAGCGCCACTTCGACGACGGACCGATCGAAATCACGCTCAGCATTCTGATTCCTTACGCCGCCTATCTTGCAGCCGATTCGGCGGGCGCCTCCGGCGTGCTGAGCGTGGTCGCCTGCGGCCTGCTTCTTTCGCGGCGAAGCGCCCATCTCTTCTCGCCTCCCGTGCGGCTGCAAATCTGGTCCGTCTGGCAGGCACTCACCTTTGTGCTGAACGGGCTCGTCTTCGTTCTGATCGGACTGCAACTTCCGTCCATACGGGCGGCGATCCAGGGGTACGGACGCCTGACGCTGCTGATCGATGGCGCCATCCTGAGCGCGCTGTTGATTGTGCTGCGTCTGGCCTGGGTATTTCCCGGGGCGCGGCTTGGCCATTTTCTGCGGACCCGCGTGGGCCACCAGCACCGGAAGACACCGGAAGGGCGCGAAGTCTTTGTCATCGGCTGGACGGGCATGCGCGGCGTGGTCTCGCTGGCGGCTGCACTGGCGTTGCCCGCGACACTTGCGGGCGGCGAACCGTTCATGCGAGACGACTTGGTTCGACTCGTACACGAGATCGTCGCGAGCCGAATGCGCTTCGCGATCCTGAGCAATGGTGCACTTCTGACATCCGAGGTCGCGGGCGCTCTGGCCGCTACTCGCCGGTGCAACGGCGTGCAGGTCTCCGTCGATGGCTCCAGCGCCGATGTCCATGACGCAGCGCGCGGCCCCGGATCCTTCGAGGGTGCCATGCGAGGAATCCGGATCCTCCGCGAGGCGGGCTTGCCCGTCC
>Ga0118677_10006685_pt1 | contig 19401 bp, 18 predicted proteins | sample AliMusrvi5mmetaG_FD_86154 | JGI IMG/M metagenome (GOLD analysis project Ga0118677, IMG submission 86154)
ATTTAACAGATAATTTAGGTATTTCTGAGAAGGTTACAGCAAAAAATTTTTCAATGAAATTTGTTCTGATATAGTCTGCATCCATATTTAGGTTATATTTATAATATAAATCCCTATTGTGTTCTACTCCAAGATAAAAATCTCGACAGTCCACTGGTATTACATATTCTTTAATTTCATCAGGAGTCAAACTCGATAATATTTCTCGTATATTGATAGAATTAATACTAGTTATCAAACTAGTTGTACAAGCATTATAATCGTATTCTAGAAATATTTTAATTTTTTTTAACAAAGGGATTTATAAGGGCGTATTGCTACGCCCCTGAAGGGAATTATTTCGGCTGGTTTTCCAGTTCTTTCTCTTTAGTGGCATGTGCTACTGCAAGGGCAATCTTTTCCGCGGTAACAGGCATCGATTTTATTCTTATCCCCAGTGCGTCTTCAACTGCATTCGCCAGCATCGGCGCAGCGGGAATCATTGTATGCTCGCCCATACCTCTCGCTCCCGAAGGACCGTCAGGCTGAGGAGTTTCTATAATTATCGGAATCACCTCTCCCGGAATATCCATCGCTGTCGGTATCTTATAATCGGTAAAACTTGCATTCAGCAGTTTACCTTTTTCATCATACCGCATGTCTTCATACAGTACGGTTGCAATCCCTTGCAGAAGTCCGCCTGTAATCTGTCCGTTGATGAGATCAGGGTTCAATGCTTTACCGACGTCAATAGCCAAAACAGCTTTTGGAATTTTTACCTTTCCTGTCTGTCTGTCGGCTTCAATTTTAATCGCGCTGGCTCCCACAGTATAATGCACGTTCGGTTTTCCGCCCTGACTTGTTTCAGGATCGCTTAATGCTGAAGCAAATTCAGGCATGAACATTCCGCGCCCTATTATCGGGCCTCCGCGCCATGTTCCGTCCGGCTTCATAATACCATTAATAACAAAATCTCTCAGCGGTAATGAAAAATCAGCTTCCTTCGTCGATTTGATGCATTCATCCTCAAGATAAAGTGTGCTTCTGTCTTTTCCCAAAGCTCTTTCAACCGTATCAAATATCTGCTCGCGTGCATCTATCGCCGCTCTTTCAACAGCTCTTCCGCATCCCCATGTAACGTGCGATGCCACTGTCTGCCATTCGTAAGGATTCCTGTCAGTGTCCGGAGTTTCAACTCTTATTTTTTCAGTTGGTACCTGCAGAACATCGGCCGCTATCTGCGCCATAACCGTTAGCAGTCCTTGTCCGATTTCCATTCCAGAGATAAGAATATTTAAACTTCCGTCTTCATTGAATTTTAAGAATGCAGATGAAGAAGCGTTCGGCGGCATTGCAGGCGCTTTCCAAAATAAAGCAAATCCTTTTCCGATCGCAATATTCGGATCATCTGAAACTTCCTTCTTTCCCCATTCGATTTCTGCGGCGACTTTATCGATTGCCTCAATCAACCCGTTCGGGTTCATCTTTCCGCCGTAGTTCAGAATGTCCCCTTCTCTTATCGCATTCATTCTTCTGAATGCAACAGGATCAAGGTTTAATTTCTTCGCTATTTCATTAATATGAGATTCAAGTCCAAACAAAAACTCAGAATAACCGAATCCTCTGTAAGGTCCGCCCGGAGGCAGATTTGTATAAACGCAGTACGAATCAATTTTAACATTATCTATGTTATATGGACCCGATGCAGATAACCCCGCAGCATTCACAACGTTCGCGCCGTATTCGACAAACGCACCGGCATCCCAGTACAAAGTGTTGTCCATTGCAACCATCTTGCCGTCTTTATTTACACCAACTTTAATTCTGCAGGTCAGTCCCTGTCTCTGATAAGTATTATAAAATTCCTGCGCTCTTGTCCACAAAACTTTTACAGGTCTTCCCTTAACAGTTGTAGCAAGCGCCGCTCCGATGATCTCCATCGAAACTCCTGCCTTTCCTCCAAACCCGCCGCCGACAAACGGTGTAATCACTCTTACGTCTTTATGCGAAATTCCAAGAGGAGCAAGTGCTTCTGCAAATAAATGTCTCTGCGTGTATGGCGACTGCGATGCAGTCCACATTGTCAATCTTCCCGAATGATCATACAATCCTACCGTAGCATGAACTTCAATCGCGCAATGCGCATAACGCGGAACTGTATATGTATCTTCAAAAACATAATCAGCTTCCTTAAATGCTTTTTCGGTATCTCCCTTCCTTACTTTTCTTAAGTGGGAAATATTCGTATCAGGTCTTGGGAAAAACCACGGCACGTGCTGATAATTTCTTAACTCCGGATGAATCAAAAAAGCATCTTTCGCCAAGGCATCTTCAACATTCAAAACAGGTGGCAGTTCAGTATAATTTACTTTAACAAGTTTCGCCGCTTTCTTTGCAGCTTCAGGTGTTCTGGCAATTACTGCCGCAACCTGCTCGCCGATAAATCTTACTCTGTCCTGCGCGAAGATATAGCGGTCATGCATGTAAAGACCAAACCTGAATGGAAATTCCTTTCCGGTAACAACCCTTACAACGCCGGGAAACTTTTCTGCTTCCGAGATATCAATGCTATTAATTATTGCATGCGCAAACTGGCTTTCAACCACGGCTGCATAAAGGAGATCAGCTCCGAAATCAATATCATCAACAAACTTTGCTGCTCCCGATATCTTTACTTTACCGTCAATCCTGACTGCATTCTGACCGACATATTTATTTTGTTTCATAAAATCTCCTTATGCCTCTTTGGTTAAATCTAAAATGGCATCAATAATCGGCGAATAACCTGAACACCTGCAAAGGTTCCCTGCTATCGCTTCCTGTATCTCTTTCTTTTCCGGTTTCGGATTCTTTGCCAATAGTTCTGTCGCTGAAAGTATAACCCCCGGTGCACAGAACCCGCACTGAAATGAATTATGCTTTAAGAAAGATTCCTGCAATGGCGTAAGCCCGCTGTCCATAAGTCCCTCAAGTGTTATAACATTCTGTCCGTCTGCTTCAACCGCAAGTACCAGGCAGCTTCTTACCGTCTCTCCGTTAAAGATTACTGTGCATGTTCCGCAGTCGCCTTTATCGCATCCGCACTTTGGACTCTTGGCTCCAAGTTTATTCCTCAGCATCTCAAGAAGGATTTCATTGCTCGCCACTTCTATCGAAACTCTTTCACCGTTCAAAATAAAATTAATTTCTCTTTTCATCATTCCTCCTATATCACACTTTTACCGTATTCAGGGCCGTTTCCGTTTAGTCTTTCAACCGCGGCTTTCAATCCGCGCTCCAGCATTATCTTTGCCATGTGCATTCTGTATTCTTTCGTAGCACGTATATCGGTTATCGGTTTTATTTCTTTCTCAACCAGTTTACATGCTTCTTCAATTACAGTCTGGCTCAATGCGTTTCCGTTTAACACAGCTTCAATCTTCTTTGCTCTTAATGGAATCGGCGCAACCGAACCATAAGAGATTCTGAATGTTCCGTCTTCAAGCGCGAGTATCAGTAGATTCACTTGTGCAAGGTCTTCTCCTTCATACCGGCCCAGTTTTACAAAACATCCGCCGTGCTTTCCCGGTTTAGTTATTGAAATGCCTTTTACTATTTCACCCTTCTCAATGGCCGTCTTCCTAGAAGTGATGAACCAATTTTCAGCGCTTACTCTTCTTTCTCCCTTCCTGCCGGCAACAACTATCTCTGCCTCATAAGAAGTCAGAAGCGGACCGCTGTCCATGCATGGAACCGCTGAACAGATATTTCCGACCATCGTCGCCCTGTTCCTCACTCCCATCGATGCAACTGTCCTGCTAAGCTCGGCAATTACAGGAAAATGTTCTTTGATGATTTTAGAATCAATCAGCTGACTGAATGTAACCGCCGCACCAATGAATAATTTATTCTTCTCAAAGGTTAGCGCGTGAAGCTGATCTATTCCTTTAACATCAAGTACTATATCCGGTTGAATTATTCCTTCCTTCAACAGGTCAATCAGATCCGTTCCCCCTGCAAGCAGGAATGGGTTTTCTGATCGTTCAAGAATTTCCAAAGCTTCATCAAGAAGCTTTGGTTTTGCGTAATAAAATTGATTCAATCCAGCCACTATTTACTCCGGAGTTTATTTTGAATTCTTTGGTAAAAAGGCAACTATTCTGCACATAGCTGATTCAAGTTCTATTCCTTTCAACGGGAAACAGCCGATCCATGCTCTTTTGTTGCTGAGTTTATTTATGTCGCCGCCTAAGTTCTCGGCATGGACAATCTTCTTCGGGAAAAGTTTTATGTGCATTACCTGGTAATATTCGTCCTGCGGGAAAAATTCATCCCACGATCCTGTCTTGTATTTCTTTATAAGTTTTTCTTCTGCTTCTTTGAAACGTGCAGGATGCCATTGTCTGATGATTGTATTCATTGGATGATCCGCACTTCCGCAGTCAACGCCGATCCACTTTATCTTCATATCAATTGCCCACTTGTGGAAACCTGGTCCCGGTCCGGGGTGTTTCACAAAGTAACGTACTTCATCCGATCCTTTCTGATCCCATGCGTATCTGTTGTAACCGGTATTGATAATTAAAATATCACCTTTCTTGATTTCTGCTTTCGCCATTAACATCTCAGGTGTGTAAAGATCGTAATCTCCGACTTCTTTAGAAATATCAACAACAACTCCCTGTCCGATCCACTCCTTCATAGGAACATCGCCTATCGATCTGCCTGATGCATGGAAATGGATTTCGCCGTCCATATGTGTACCGACATGGTTGCTTGTTGTAATGATCTGACCGTTCGCGCCCTGTCCCATATGAGCTCCGGCAATTCTCTTAAAGTATTGAATACCAAGAGGCATGTAGCTTGGCCATGGTGGTGTATGGATTGATAATCTCTGTGTGAGATCATAACATTCCAGGTTATCCATCATATCTAAAAATTCTGCTGTCTTCATTTTATTTCTCCGTAGATTTTATTTTGTTTGAAAGTCCTATTAATGCAAGCTTAAACGGTTCTGCAGGAGCACTCAAAACGCCCGCTCCTATCTGACCTATTCCTGCATTCTTATGTGCAACACCTGTATCAATAAATGGTAAAACCCCTTTATCAATTACTTTAATTACATCAATTCCCGTTGGTGTCCCACGGAAATTAAGATATGGTATTTTATAAATATTATTTTCTGCTTCAGTAATCTCATACATTTTTAATGTATAGTTAACTGCGTCCTTTGCCGATCCTCCGACAAACTGAACTATCGCCGGTGATGACGCAATTGCAAATCCTCCCAGACCGTATGTCTCTGTTATTGAACTGTCGCCCAGATCAGGATTCGCATCATCTTTACTGAATCCTTTAAAGTAAAGTGCATCCGGTACAGGTGACGGTCCGACAAACCATTCGCTTCCTGTTCCTGAAAGCTGAACTCCGAAGTCCGTTCCGTTTCTCGCCATTACAACAACTATACTGCTGTTTGGAATATTCCTTGCCGCATCCAATGACACTTTAGCAACTGCCATAGAAATGTTAAGGAAGAAATGATCATTGCTATTAATAAATTCAAGCACTGATACTGCCGTATCTCTGTCTTCAACAAATTTAACAATTGATGGCGCGATTGCCCTGTATAGAAGTGAAGTCGCCGCACGGTTACGGTTATGAACTTCATCTCCCATGTGCAGTGCCTGCGCAATAATATTCTTAAGATCTATTTTTCCGCCCTTCTCTATTGCGGTCTTAAGCGATGGATAAAGAACATTCCCCATCCATTTTAATCTGTCAACAACTTCATTGTTATATGCTCCGAAACGTAAAACCTTCCCGAGCCCTTCATTCATTGTGGTGTATGCATAATTGTCATGTTCTTCATTATGCAGAATAAACACCGGCATTGACGAAGAAACTAATCCAGCCATTGGCCCGACAGTTGAGTGCTCATGACAAGGAGAAAATTCAATCTCTCCTGATGAAGCTAATTTCTCTGCGCTCTTTTCATCAGCGGCCATTCCTTCATATATCAAAGCACCCAATACCGCGCCTCTCATCGGGCCGCACATCCTTTCCCATGTTACAGGAGGTCCTGCATGAAGAAGCATGTTCTTTTTCATTCCCGGAATAACATCAATCGCTTTCCCCATTCCGACAAGAAATGGTTTTGAATTAAGTATCCTCTTCACTGCTTCTTTGTTTGCTGCTTCTATCTTTGCTTTATTATCAGATATAATTTTCAATACTTTACTGTCATTAAAGATTGGCGGCTTCCAGTCAACCTGCACTGATGGAACACCTAATCCGTCAAGTGTATCCTTGAAAGATTTCATCCCCACGTTAATAACTTTTAATTCATTTTCAAATAGCCTGCTCATTTATATTTTCCCTTATAATCAACTATTAAAATTGCCAGCCTGGCTGCGGCTGCGTTTGATTTCATCACAATTACACCCTCTGCTTCCATCGCATTTACAACCTTTGCTCTGTTCTGGGGATCCTGGTCAGTCCCTGTTACACAACTTATAATTGGTATGTGCGTTCCCTTTGCAGCCGTAATTTCCTTTATCTTTTTAAATACCGGGATTACTTCTGCCATAGGATCCATATTGGAACCATAGCCTAAAACAATATCAAGAAGTATTACTGCGGTTTCCGGATCTTCAGCTTCTGCAATAAGTCTCTTGCATCTTGCCGTGTAATCAATCATCGGATGCGGTTTGCCCATTGTAAACTCATCATCGCCAAGATCAATTATCGTGTTCTTTTCGCTTTTATTTTTGTCCTTTAACTTCTTCGCTTCACCAACCGGTGTATTTGAATGTACATCGGTTAATTTTCCCTTGCATAACAACTGCGTTTCATCGCAGAATGTACCGCCGCTGTATAAACCTCGCAGATATTTCTGTCCGGCAGTCAGCTTAGCAGCTTCTCTATATGCTATTTCGCTGTTCACTGATTCCTGTTTTACAAATAATTCCTCAACAACAGACACCGGACTCTTGCTTGATAACGCCGCGGCAAATAAAGCCGCTTCTTCAAGCGTTGTGCATGCATGAATTTTACTTCCCTTCAAAAGTTCAAGAGAAGATCCAAGAAAAACACTCACAACAGGCTTATCTGTTTCATTAACTTCTATCTTTATCTTTTCAATAACTTCATCCGCTGGTGGTTTTGATACAAGCAGAATAACTTCGGTACCCTTGTCTGCTATAAGTGCCTTTATCCCTTCAAGGAACATTATGCCGCCCACATCCTTTTTTACATCGCGTCCGCCTGTGCCGATTCCCTGCGAAACACCGCAGCCCGCATTCGAAACTATGCAGCTAACTTCCTGCAGTCCGGTTCCTGATGCACCTACAATTCCAATGTTCCCGCGGTTAACCACATTCGCGAATGCCAGCGGAACTCCATTAATAATTGCAGTACCGCAATCCGGTCCCATTACAAACAGTCCCTTCTCTTTTGCATATTTCTTTAATTCAATTTCCTTTTCAACTGAAACGTTATCAGAGAACAGCATTACATTCAATCCGTTCTCAAGTGATTTCATTGCAACATCACCTGCATATCTACCGGCTACTGAAATCATCGCAAGATTTGCGCCTTCTAATGATTCAACCGCTCCTTCAAGACTTGAAGGATTAAAATTATTATCTTCCTTGCTTTTATTGTCCGGTTTCAGCAATCCTTCAATTGATTTTAGCAGAGCCGGCATATCTGTTTTATCTTCTGTTTTCATAACAGCTATCAGATCCATCTCTCCTGCTTCAGCAAATTCTGGGATAAATAATCCTGTCTCTTTTAAGACTGATTTATTTTCCTCTGTCCCCATTACCATCGAAGAATCAATTACTCCTTTAATCGCTGCAACCTGCTTTGCTATAAGCATGATTGAAACGGAATCAAAGTATTCTCCTTTTTTAACGAACCCTGTTACTTTCATTTTAAAAACCTCTTCATTCCAATTAGAAAACCTGTCAGTTGGTCTGCTCCTGAAGTCTCCCCCATAGTCATAACCAGCTCAGTATTATTTATTATCTCTTTAACATTTGTAAACTGTAAAGCTCTTATCAATTCACGGAACTTGTAAAAAACATTTCCGTTAGCCGCGCACTCCAGAAAAGCATTTGTAAACAAATTCTTCCCCCTCGCGGCCTCATAAACACTCTCTAAAATCCCCCTTGTTGTTTCCTTGTCATTCTGAGCGAAGCGAAGAATCTCATCTGTCATCCCTGCACTTTCACCTTTCATCCCTGCAAAAGCAGGGATCCCATGTTCACTTGTCATTTCCTCAATCCTCTCCACCACATTCATCGCAATCAGCAGACCCGAATTAAAATCATCCCCCGATGGAGTCAACCCCGGCCCCAATCCCTTAATCATCTTCACACCGGAAATAAGCTCCCCGAATAAAATCTGCGCTGCCCCCATTCTTATTTTCCTCCTGCATTCCAACTCAAAAGCACCAATATTCTCTTCACAATCCCTATTAGGGGAAAGGGGTAATTCTTCAAATTCTCCCTTAGCAAAGGAGGTAAGGGGGATTGTTGTATTTCCGAATTGACCCCAAATATCACTCACCAAAAAAGCCAAACTTTTCGCCGGCGCCTTCTCAAAAACCGTTTCTTCAACGATCCTTAAATTTCTTACAAACACTTCATGATTATATTCCGAAATGCCGATTGCCGAATTGTAACTTCTCCCTGATTCAAAACCATATTCAACATTGTTAAACTTTAGACAGCTTTCTTCTACTTTTAGTGAATCTATCGACTCCGGCACAATTCCATTTATAACAATATTCACTGGGCCAGGACCAATGCGCTCATTTACTACGAAAACAAATTTGTCCCCTGAAATAAAATTTATTGCAGATCTGAACGTGGAATGAATTTTATACTCCCCACTGCGGATCTGATTACCGAAACTCATAATTTCCATCATACCTGATATAACGTCATTCCAATACGATTTCTTTGTATTATATAAGTTAAAAAATGTAACAGCAAAATTAGAGAATTTTTCTCTAATAACGATAAGAAAAGTTTGATTAACATATAAAAACCTCCCGGGTTTTCGCCAACCTCGGAGGTCATCACATGATCCATTTTATTTGCACAAAATGTTCAGTACAACTCTATTTTTTTATAAAAACGAACTGTCCGCCTTCATGGTTTGCCCCTTTAACAGCTTGAAGTTGAGGAGTTTGTTCTGAAATATTACCGACTGATACAATTAATTCGTTGAATAACTGCGATGCATCAATATACTTCTTAGTATTCTCTCTCAATGCTTTCATTAAATAATAAGTGAAAATTGAGTGCCCTTCCTTCCCTGCCTCCATAATTTCTTCTATCCTGCCAGAAGTTAATGCCAGACGGCACTGCTTCTGATAAACCTCTTTATAATATTTTTTCATACTACCCGGGTCAAAGGGAATTTCTTCGGACTGGCTTTCCACAGAAATATCTCCTGCAAAACATGCATCGGCCACAAGAATAGTATGTTTTGAGGGCATACGGCCTAGAAATGTCTTTACATCAGCATTAGATATATAATCAGACACTGAATTTGAATTCGCATCAGCAGGAATCCAATATCCATTGTTCAAAATTTTGTTTAATTGCCCATGACCAGAATAAAAAATTAATAAATTATCATCGCTTTTAAGATTATTAGCAAGCCATTCAAAATTCTTTATAATATTATTTCGGGTTGCCTCTTTATCAAAAAGTGTTATAACAGTATCAAAAGTATATTCCTTTTTTAATAATTCAGCCATTGCTATTGCATCATTCAAAGCATTGTTCAATGGATGCCAGTATCCGGAATATGAATCTATGCCTATTATGTAACCGACAAATCTTCCGGATGAAATTACCTCTTCTTCATTCTTTGCAACAAAGAAAGAATCAATTTTCTCTTTTTTAATGCCGTTAATAGCTTTGACAATAAACCTGTTCTCACCAGCATCAAGATTCATCTGAATTGTAAAACTACCGCTTTTATCCAAAACTGCATTCCGGCCATTAATAGTTACTTCGGTTATTCCGGTAGAATCGGTAGCTGCCCCTTTAACCATAATTATATCTTTTGGACTAACCATTTTAGTACCGCTTGATAATGCTGGTTCTGTTATAGTAATTTTCGTCCCTTTACCTGTGGGTACGATTATATTTATCTGCTTCTTAGTTGAATAGCCTTTTTTATTCGTTGCGATAATTGGAATCTCATTTAGCCCGGGAGCTAGTGATATGTTTGCAGAGTATTCTCCGTTTGACATTAGCTCTGGCTTTATATTTTTAATCAGAACGTTGTCGATCCCATTATCATCCTGAACTTTCAATCTTATACCTATTATCGACTCCCGGAGTATAATATTGCTGGTGTCCGATCCTAAAGGTTCAAGTATATTTACTTGCGGAGGAGGAAAAATAGACAATTTTACTTCAGGAAGATTAATTTCAATTATAAGACTTTTCAGGTTAGCCTGTTTTACTGAAGCATTTGGCAGGTTAGAGTTTTTTTGTAACGCAAGATCATATAGCCCTATTGCAGTTTTATACTTTACTATTGCTCCCTGTTTATCTCCTCGCTTGTATAATTCCCTGGCTTCATCCTCCTTTTCAACAGCTTGCGCAAGATATAATGACGACTCAACATTTATTTCACCTATTTTCTTTTCAAACTCAGTTTTTTCATCTGTAGTAAGTTGTATATCAAGTTCTTTTGAAACTTTTACAACAAGGTCTTTAATTATATCAAAAAGATTTTCCACTTTACCCGTTACTTCTTCTGACATTAAAGTTCGTCTGGTCTCAGTTTCAACAACTCGTAAAACAACCCTTATTTGATTCCCAAATAAGTTCACAAAACTTCCCTGCAAAAGTGTCCTGGCCCCAAGAAGTTTGCCTATTTTCTGGACATTTAAAGAATCAATTGCATTTGTCTGCTTAATACTTAATTCATCCATAACATCATTGAGCCTTTCTCTCCCAATAACTTTGAATGCTCTTATCTTTGATAAATCAGTAATCAGAATATCAGCTATCCCCTTTTTCAGAGGATTCATTTTGCCCTTGTCCACCACGCTATTATTTTCAAAAGACAAAACTACGATTGTTATTTTTTTTACCTTCTGCTGCGCAGTTGCCTGGAAAATCAGTCCCCCTGCTAAAATTGCAATTAAAACGACTAATTTAATTTTCATTTTATTATGCTCCAATCCATCTTCTGCGCTCAATAACTCGAACAGTAAGAAAAACAAATAATCCCGATATGCTTAAATAATATATAATTGGTGAAAACCCAATTATACCATTAGAAAAGCTGGAATAGCGGTCATAAATACTAAGTGAAGAAACTAATGTCTGTACAATTGGCACATCAAGTGTACTAAGTGCTCTGCTGCCTAACCACAAAACAAAAGCCACTGCAAAGGTGGATACCGCCGCTACAACTTGGCTCTCTGTCAAGGATGAAATAAATATGCCAATTGCCATAAATGTAGCACCCATCAAAAAGAAGCCAATATATGATGCCAAAATACCTGCTGCGTCTGGAGAACCATATATTGAAAGTACTATTGGATATACAGTATTAAGTAACAATGTGACAAAAAGCACAAAAAGAGTCGCAAAATACTTACCTAATACAACGTGAGATATTTTTATAGGTGCTGTTAATAGCAACTGGTCAGTCTTTGTTTTTCTTTCATCTGCAAAGCTGCGCATGGTAAGCACAGGCACAATAAAGCTAAAAAATATCGTCATACTCTGCAAGGTGCTCACATAATCAGATGTTGGACTAGTGACAGCAATATTTACTGCAAAAAATAGTATTCCGCAGATAAGCATAAACATTGCTATAAACACGTATCCAATGGGTGAATAAAAATATGACTGAATTTCGCGTTTGCATATCGCCCACATATTAATCCATCTCCCTTCCGCTTCCGGTAATCTTCAAAAATATATCTTCAAGAGTGACATCAACATATTTTATCATTAAAAGAGGAAGCCCTGCTTTTGCCATTGTATTAAAAAGCGGACGCCGAACATCATTTTGCTTATCACATTCAATAAGTATATCAACAGTTCCGCTCTCTTTAGTGCCTAAAGATTCAGCAAACTTAACTCCGTAAATGTCTCTAATATTTCTAATGGATACAGCCTCGCTGCCCGCTACACGAACAATAAGTCTAGAGGTTTCGCCAATACCCTTTTGCAGGTTATCCAGTGTATCCTCGGCTACTATCTTGCCTTTGTCTATAATAATTACCTTTTCACACACGTCTGCCACCTCTGGAAGAATATGCGAGGATAATATTACTGTATGATTTTCACCAAGCTTTTTAATAAGCTTGCGTATTTCTATAATCTGCTTGGGGTCGAGCCCTACTGTAGGCTCGTCCAATACCAGAACCTGAGGATTGCCTACTAATGCCTGTGCAAGACCAACACGCTGCTTGTAGCCCTTTGAAAGATTGCCAATTCTGCGTTTTTGAACATCAGTAATACGTACGAGCTCTAAAATTTCATCAACATGAGATTTTTGAGTCTTGGGCATAACTTCTTTTAACCGGCAACAAAAATTAAGATATTCTCGAACAATCATATCCATATATAGAGGCGGCTGTTCAGGCAAATATCCTATTTTGCGTTTAACCTCCATAGGATTAGTAAGAATATCATAGCCTTCCACGCTTGCGGAACCGCTAGTAGAAGAAATATAACCTGTAAGAATATTCATTGTCGTGGTCTTTCCTGCGCCATTTCTGCCTAGAAATCCAACAATTTCGCCTTTCTTAACAGTAAAGCTAATGTCATCTACCGCTAGCTTCTGCCCAAAGCGCTTAGTTAAGTTTTTTATTTCAATCATTTTAGCTAATCCTCCAGTCAAAACATTATAGCATAATAAAATTAAACTTCAAGAAGTGTATTGTTAATTTAATGTGAACACCATTATTGGCTCATTAATCAAGGTGAACGCAAGGACTTATTCATAAATCTTGTATATTCCGTCTTCCAAATAAGCTCTACTTTTCCAACCGGACCATTACGCTGTTTAGCTATAATAACCTCTGCAAGGCTCTTATCCTGCTCCTCGCTGTCTGCGTAATAAGCAGGGCGATGTATAAACATTACTACATCTGCATCCTGTTCAATCGCTCCGGATTCACGAAGGTCGGAAAGTATTGGGCGATGGTCGCCGCCCCTGCTCGCAGGTGCACGAGAAAGCTGTGAAAGCACTATTACCGGCACATTTAATGTACGAGCAAGCCCTTTTAGCTGACGAGATAGTTCAGATACCTCTTGCTGCCTGTTTTCAGAGCGCTTATCTGTGGACATAAGCGTTAAGTAATCCACTATTACCAATTGTAAATCCTTAATGCGGCGGCACTTACTGCGAATTTCTGCAATTCCTATTCCCGCGGTATCGTCTATATATAAAGAAGATTTTTCAAGCAAGGACATTGACTTAGTAATATTTTCCCAATCGTCTTCATTTAATTCACCCTTGCGAATTTTTTCACCATCTACGCCGCCCTCAGTAGAAATAAGACGCATAACTACTTCCCTATGGCTCATTTCTAAGCTAAAAAAAGCAACAGGCAATCTTTTTACCATAGCGGCATGCGCCGCAATATTAAGAGCAAGGCTAGTTTTACCCATACTTGGACGGGCAGCAATAATAATTAGATTTGCAGGTTGCAATCCATAAAGCATATCATCAAGGGCTTTAAAGCCTGTGGGAACGCCTAAAATTTCTCCTCTGGAGCGATAAAATTGGTCAATTCTATTATATGCATCCGGTAATAGTTTTTGAATATGCTCTAGCTTTGATACTTCATTATTCATTGCAATATCAAAAATGCTACGCTCTGCTCTCTCAATTATTTCCTTTGATTCCAGCTCTGCTGCATAGCTTTCTGCGCTGGTTTCACTGGAAACGGAAATAAGCTTACGCAGCTTGTATTTTTCAACAACTATATCAATATAATGGCTAACATTTGCAACGCTGGGCACCATAGCAGATAGGTCAGTCAAGTAGCCTGCCCCGCCCACAGCCTCCAAAGAGCCTCTGCGCACAAGCTCGCTCATAAGTGTAACAATATCAATAGGCGTGCCAACATTATAAAGCACACACATTGTGTCGTAAATTTCCTGATTATTTGCACGATAAAAGTAATCCTTGTGCTTTATGCTCTCATATACCAAGCCAATGCAATTCGACTCAAGCAAAATAGAGCCAAGCACAGAACGCTCCGCTTCAATATCATTAGGAAGAATTTGAGCAATATTGTTGTTTTCCACTTTTTTCGCCTCCAAGGCATATTAACTGATTATTTATTATATTATAAATCTCATATAAAGTAAAGTAGGGGCGAACATTGTTCGCCCGTAAAAAACCTATTATAAGTGCAAAAATATGCTTTTTATTAAATTGTCAGCTAAAGTTCAGACTGCGAACACATTCATATTACCCAAAATCCGCCCCAAACCTCTTTCCGCCTAACAAATGAAAATGAAGATGCTTTACAGACTGTCCGCCGTTTTCGCCAATGTTGGTAACTAAACGAAAGCCCTCTTTGTCTGCGCCTACTATCTGGGCTGCCTTTTGCACGCCTTGGAAAACCTGCATAAGCAGTTCTTGGTCTTCCTTTTTTAGCTCCATGGCACTATCAATATGCTTTTTGGGAATGACTAAAATATGCATGGGTGCAGAGGGTGAAATGTCATAAAACGCCAGTACATTTTCATCCTCATACACTTTTTTTGAGGGTATTTCCCCCGCTGCTATTTTGCAAAAAATACAGTTACTCATAAGCTTTCTCCTCCAATTCACCTAATAATCCACTTTCAGTTACACCAGTAATTTTAATATTTACAAAGGTATTGCTCAAATTTTCTTTACATTTAAACTCCACCTGTAAATGCTCTCTTGTCAGTCCATTTTGTGTGCCAGTTTCAAAATTTTCACAAAGCACCTCTACGCTTTTTCCTATAAAGCCACTACGATAAATTTCGCCCTGCTTTTTGCAGAGCTCGCTAAGCTGTCCTGCTCTCTCTTGCTTAGCCTTGTTTGATAATTGCCCCTCCATTTGTGCCGCCCTTGTACCTTCTCTTTTTGAATAAGCAAAGACATGTACCCAGGCAAAGCCTATTTTCTCAACAAAAATAAGCGTTTGCAAAAACTCCTCCTGCGTTTCGTTTGGAAAACCAACTATAATATCTGTTGAAATTGCGGCATTCGGAAAGCTTTTTCGCAAAAGTGCTACGGCATTTTCATACTCTGCGGTAGTGTATTTGCGGTTCATTCGTCCAAGCACGCTATCGCTTCCGGATTGCAAAGATAAATGAAAATTTGGGCAAAGTTTTTTTTGCATCTCCAGTCTTTGTACAAACTCCTCTGATATAATTCTAGGCTCCAGTGAGCCCAAACGAATACGCCTGATACCTTTTATCTCTGAAATTTGCTCTATAACATCAGCTAAACTATATATGCTTTGTTCGTTTCCCAATGTTAAGTCGCTTCGCGTCTTACCATAGGATGAAAGATGAATGCCATTCAGCACGATTTCCTTATAGCCATTTGCAGCAAGCTCCTTTGCCTGTTTCAATATGGATGCCATATCACGAGACCGCACTCTGCCCCTCACATAGGGTATAATGCAATAGCTGCAAAAATTATCACAGCCATCCTGAATTTTTATAAAGGCTCTAGTTTTTGAGCTGTTATCTAAGTCTGGCAGCTCCTCAAAGTCTTTTTCGTTCGCTATTTCTATAACAAAATTGCCTTTCTCAACTTGTGCTTTTTCAATCAGTAATGCTATATTTGACCTGTTTGACGTGCCAATCACTAACGAAACGCCCTCTATTGCCAGCACCTCAGCCGCCGCTCTTTGCGCATAGCAGCCTGTCACAGCAATAATGGCATTGGGGTTGGTGCGTTTGGCACGGTGTATCATTTGCCTGGATTTCTTTTCGCCAATGGCAGTAACGCTGCAGGTATTAATTATATAGACATCTGCCACTTCTTCAAAATCAACTATCTCATAGCCTGCCTGCTGCATTAGTGCTTGTAGGGCTTGTGTATCGCATTGGTTTACCTTACAGCCAAGCGTAGTTAATGCACATTTCTTACCCATTCATTTCACCCAGCTGATAAAGTAATATAGCCCCCATCGTGATGGCAGCAGTTTCTGTGCGCAAAATACGCCTGCCGAGCGTCACGCTCTTTGAACCATTTTCTATTAATGCCTTATGCTCCTGTTCATCAATGCCGCCCTCTGGGCCTATAAAGTAGGCAAGTTTTTCCCCCTGAAAATTATCTAATGCTTGTCCTACTGCATTTGTTTGCTCTTCTTCGTAGGCAACCAATGTCAATTCATATTCTTTTAGCATTTTAAGTGCAACTTTAAAGCTAGCAGGCGCAGAAACCTGTGGCACTCTGGCTCTGCCGCATTGCTTGCAAGCTTCCAACGCTATCTTTTGCCAGCGCTCCTGCTTTTTTTGTGCTTCCTTATCATCCAGCTTCACTATACAGCGCTCCGTCAGCACCGGCACAATATTCACAATGCCCAATTCTGAACATTTTTGCACAATCCAGTCCATTTTTTCGCCCTTTGGCAAGCCTTGAAAAAGTGTAAGCGAAACTTTTGGTTCACTCTTACTCATTTCAGAAGATAGAATTTCCGCAATGCAATTCTTGCCGACAGAAAGCAGGCTGCAAGTATATTCCAACCCCGTTCCGTCACAAACAATTATTTTTTCGCCCGCTTGCAGGCGCAAAACAGTAGTAATATGCTGTGCCTGATCATCTGTGATTATTATTTGATTATCCGCAATATTTTGCGGCAGGGCATAAAATCTACGCATGAATTACCTCTAATGCTTTAATAGCATAAGTATATTATTAATGATGGAAAATGACAATAGGTTTTTATGGTTTAATGCTCTCTGTAATTAAAATTGCAGATCTTAAATCGACTCTTGCACATTTGAAGCAAGAGTAACAAATAAAAGCGGCTTTCCCTATAATCTCTTAATCATGCCATCAACCCATGCAGGCGGCGCAAACCAAATTATTCCTTATTCATTTGCTTAATTGCATGTTGTTCCATAGCTTCAATATTAGCATAATTATAAATAGTGCATAACACTTTAGTTTTTTCTTCAACGGGCAAATTAATAATTGATTTATCTACAACTTTTTTAGCTTTAATTATATAATCGTTAATATCAATAAACCCAAGCACTTTTGCCATTTCATCTAATCTTATTTGTAATTCTTTGTATAAAATTTCTTGACTTTTTAATTGCTCATTTATATTAGGAAATACTGCCTTTAGAGAGGTATCGGATGATAAGGTATAACTAAAAAAGTCATATCGCTTCTTAAAATATAAACCTCATTATTCAAATTTGTAGCTATGTCATAATAGCTATAATTCAAAACGGAATCTATTTTTATCCAATTCTTCCCACCATCCGTAGTTTTATAAATATTAGCTTCATAAGTTGATTTTGGTGTGAAATAAGGATCACTCAATTGTGCTCTGTTCATTTCTTCAAAATATATTATATTCCCAAATGAATATCCTTCTTCTGTTGTTTTGAAGAACATATAAACGGGTTCTCCTTCTAAACCATTACATTTATAAACATTGGCTACGTTTTTACATCCAATCATGATTAAGCACATGATAAAAAATCTTAGCACCCTTTTCATTTGCTCGATAATATGGTTGGTATATTTTCTATTATTTTGTCAAGTGTAGTAATTGCTTCATCAGGGTTAAAACACTCTCTTGTCGATTTTGCCATTAATAGCTTTAATCTTTTCTTTATTCGCATACAATTCTGCCAATCGGTTTAATCTTTCGTTTTTTTAAGCCTATATTCACCTAATCTATTTATAATAGCAGTTGATTGTTAACAACTCTAATCTAATAATTTGGGGCTAACGTCTTGCTTGCAACCGCAGCAAAGGTAATCCTTTGCTAACCCTCACCAAGGCTGGTTTTGTTGCGGTTGCAAGCTCGTTAGCAAACGTTATTTATTTTGTTTTCTTAGTTCACTAATCCATTCATTAGTCTCTTGAATAAGTACTTCTTTACTTTCATTCTGGTTTAACGAGACTGGAAGATAATCTGAATTTAACAATCTAGATCCTAAGCACTCTGATGCATAGTAAATAGTTCGACCTTTAATTGCTTCCCGATTCAGATATAGAAGATATTCTCCCGTTTTATTAGGATAAAAGGTACAAGTACTAAAAATCTCGTCTTCACCTCCCGTTAGGCCAATTAGTATCTTATCTTTGGTTTCACCTTTTAGCAATTCCAATATCTTTATTTTATATTCTGATCCTATTTTCACGATAGTTCCAATTAAAACTAAATCACTATTAGCGTAACTAAGAGAATCTAATTTTCTAAGTTTGTATTCAGGACACTCACAAGTATGTCCTTTCAAGAAAAACAGCAACAATAGAGGAATCATCCAGAAATGTCTCATATTTTAATGTTTGCTAACGCATCGCAGGCAGCCGCAGTGCGGGATTTACTTGTTATCTCTTTTCTTTTCATGCTTCGTTTGCAAATTTGGTGAATGCCTGCCTCCGGAAACCGCCCGCATTGCTCGGCTGACGGCTTCGTTGGCAGTAGTTTTTTAATCGTTAAAGATTATTTTATTTACTAAGTCTATTAGTATTTTTGTCATTGACATTTTATATTTAGTTTTTATATCGTAATAGCTTTTCAATTTAAGCCCTAATTGCATGGAATTAGACTCATAATTTTCAATTTTATTAATCAACCCTATGTCGTTATAATATAACTTCGTTTGCGTAGTAATCGTATTACTTGTATCAGTTATGGTAATTAGTTTATTTCCTTTAAATGTACGATATTCTCGTTTTAGGTAATCTTTCCCATCATTATAATAAGTTTCAAACAAACCGATTCTTGTTGAATCGACGTATTCATACTTCCATTCCCAACGCAATTGATTATTATAAATTTGCCCATAAGAACTTAACTGCCCTTCCTCATTCCTTTCATTATACGTATAGCAAGTTTTGAACTCTGGTTCTGGTAAACTATCGCAATAACTTCTGTATTCAATCGTCCGGATAAGATTGCCATTTCTATAAAAATTAGAATCAATCAAACCAAGAATTTGTAAGTCTGGATTATGGATTGTTCCAAAGCCTTTTTTGAAAATTAGATTCCCCACTTCATCAAGAAAGTAGATGACAGACGGATGGTTTTTTCTATTATTAATCCTTTTTGTCCCATTTCTATATTGCGGATTTATTGAATGAGGGATTATCTCGACTTGTATATATTCAAATTTTGATTGTGGCCTTTGCCCGTATAGTTGGAATACAATAAGTTGTATTAATATGATATATAATACTCCCCAAATTTAAGACAGTAGGTTAAGG
>Ga0118677_10006686_pt1 | contig 19400 bp, 10 predicted proteins | sample AliMusrvi5mmetaG_FD_86154 | JGI IMG/M metagenome (GOLD analysis project Ga0118677, IMG submission 86154)
CATTAAGAAATAACCAGAAACAACTTGCCACCAAGAAAAAGCTGATCAAATACAAAGCAAATAAAATAACTTCCTGAAGCGCAGAAAACTTTGAATCCTCACTAAAATCTATTGAAAACAAAAAATCACCATTTTCAGAATGCACATTATTGATTTTTCTCTCCGGGCTTATTCTGGCATCTATATCATTATCAATAAAATGCTCATTAAACGTATTCTCCAGAAACTGATTCTGGTAAACAAATTCATTTTTAAATAAAAACAAACCCACAAAACAATAATTACTGTCAGCTAAGTATTCAGAAAGATACCACCCGTTACGGGCATGAATGATTTTAGATTTTACAATGTCTTCTGGCTTGAAATCATCGACAGGGAAAAAATTATTTGACCAGAAAGTTAATGAATGGGTTTTAAAAACCAGAAAAGTATAATCAGGGTTTAATAAATCAGACTGTTTAAGTTTAGCGTATAATTTAAATAAATTAGTGTTAAGATAATAATTTTTTAATAATTGCACCCTTTTAATCAGGTCTTTATCCTTTTCTTTCAGATTTTTTTCTATATGCCGCGTTAATTTCTCATAGTTTGTAGGCCTGCTGAGATACAGAGCACTAACGACAAAAAGAAAAATAAACAAAAAAAGAAAGAAAATAAGGATTTTTTTTTGCTTTTTTATAAACATTTTATATCAATTCGTATAAATAATGAAACAAAGTTACTGTTTTGGGTAGAATGAGATTGTTTTTTTTTATATTTTCTTGTTTTTGGTATGTACTATTTCGTATATTTGTAGAATTAATATATATTTGATTAATTCCTAAAAAATAAAACCATGAAAAAGATTTTTATTTTTGTAATTTGTTCCCTGTTTTTATATCTGAATGTAAAAAGTCAGGTTCGTACTGTTAGTTCTAATGCAAATACCCCCGGGCAATACAGTAATTTGCAAACTGCTATAGACTCAGCCCATGTAGGCGACACTATTTATGTTCATGGTTCAACTAATGGTTACGGCAATATTAAAGTGAATAAAAAACTGACTTTTATTGGCCCCGGCTATAACCCTTTCTCACAGTTTAATTTAGCTGCGTATATCGGTTCAATTACACTGGATTATTTGGTTCCGCTTAGTAGTGCAGACGGAAGTCGTTTTATCGGACTAGCAATTACAAATATTTATAAGAAACAAACAGAATTTTATCAGATAAACGATATTATTTTTGACAGATGCAGGATTTCTTCTACCACAACTGAAAGTTACGTTAGTGGAGATAACTGGATTTTCAAAAATTGTCTTTTTTACTGGACTCAGGGAGGTTATCTTAATTTATCTTTTTACAACAATATTGTAATTTCAAATAATTTCTTTTATTTCGCGCCGCAATCAACCTCACAAGTAGCTATTTCTACCTCCAATAAAGCATCTGTAATTATTAACAATAATATATTTACGGGTTCGGGGTCAGGGTTTTTTACGGGGCCGTCATTTTCAAGCATAACCAGTGCTCAGTTTTCAAACAATATCTTTTTTGGAAAATCACCTGTAGGAGCTACTTCAAGTGTTTATACAAACAACTTATCTTATGCCTGCACACCAAGCTTACTACCTCCTGCAGGCAACTCCGGTTTAGGTAATATTAATAACGCAGACCCACAATTTAATAATATTCCTATAGGTACTTTCACTTTTGATTACTCATACGATTTCCATTTAAAATCCACATCAGCGGGTCATAGCGCAGGTACTGACGGCACCGATTTAGGTATTTTCGGAGGGGCTTTACCGATGCCGACAAATGCTAACGTTATTTCAGGCGAATCAAAGCTTCCGCAAATTTATTATATGAACATTCAAAATAATGTTATTGATCAGAACACGCCTATAAATGTTACTGTTAAGGCCAGAAAAATGAATTAACTAAAGAGTTTTTAACCTGTTCATTCGATAACTGATGAAAAAAAACATAAAATATAAAATAAAAATATTCTTAATTACAGCTGTTATAAGCACATTTTTCGGTCACAATGTCTTTTCTCAAACAATAGTGTCAGCGGAATATTTTTTCAATACAGACCCCGGTGTTGGGCATGCCACGGCTTTTTCAATTATCCCTGGTGACACTATTTTATCAAACCATGCATTCAATACAACAGGATTAAACCCCGGCTTTAATACACTTTTCATTCGTGTAAAAAACAACCTTGGGCAATGGTCTCATTACGAAGGCAGAACCATATTGATTAAAAACCAACCGGTAGCAACAACCCCAATCGTTACCGGTGAATATTTTTTTGATACTGACCCCGGTGTCGGACACGCAACAGCCATTCCTCCTTTTACACCCGGCAACGACATTAATATTCCTTTCGTTGCAAATACCGCAGGGCTTCAGGAGGGTTTTCATTCTCTGTTCTTCAGAGTTAAAGATGTTGCAGGCAAATGGAGCCACTACGACGGCAGGATTATTTACGTTAAGAAAAATCAAACCACTTATAATCTTGTTTATTGTGAATATTTTTTTAATACAGACCCTGGTGTAGGACATGGCGTACCATTTTCATTCGCTCCTGATAGCCTGAAAAGTATCACGGATACTATATTTACAACTGGGTTACCGGGCGGTTTGAACAATTTATTTTTCCGCTTTCGCGACAGCCGGGGCTATTACAGCTTATATGCCGGTCTGAAATTCAGAATTTGCGACCATGCTGCTTTTGCAGATTTTTCGACAGATACTGTTTGTCTGGGCGACTCAACTTCTTTTATTAATCTGTCAACTCATGGTGATACTTCAACAGTTTACTTATGGGATTTTGACGGTAACGGTTCTATAGATAAAACAACAACAGGCCTTATTGGGCAAAGTACACCCCTTCAATTTGACCATTTATATAATACCGGAGGCACTTTCCAGTGTAAATTAATCACTGATAATGGTGGTGGGTGCTCCGATACTGTAATAAAGCCTGTTGTAGTAAGAGCATATATGCCTCCCCAAACTCCTACGGGGCCTATGGCGCTTTGTAAAAACAGCTCTGACACTACTTATAGCATACACCATATAACTGGAGCGATCTCCTATATATGGGTTCTCAGTCCATTCTCTGCGGGAACAATGACAAATATTGGTGACACTGCTGTAAGAATAAATTGGGACAATAATTATACCGGCAATGTTACTATAAAAGTTAAAGCTAACTACGGTCCGTGTTCAGGTCTTCTGGCAGCTCCATATTCTGCACCATTAAATATTTTTATAAGTAACCCATCAGTTGGAGGCACAATAAGCCTTGCCCAGAGTGCTATATGTGAAGGAAGTGTAACAGGAAATATTAGTTTAAGCGGAAATATTGGTTCAATAGTGCGTTGGCAAAAAAGACATACTGCCTTAGGAGGTAATCCCGGTCCCTGGGTTATTGTTCCTTTTTCTAACAACACCTATTCAGAAACACCTTCTAGTTCTGGTATCTGGGATTACAGAGCTGTTATTAAAAATGGTGCGTGCGATACAGCCTGGTCTAATTATGGAACCATTACTGTTTATCCCTTGCCGACCCCTGCCGGAAATATTACAGGTACTGCACAGGTATGCACCGGACAACAAATGGTTTCTTATACTGTACCTGCTATTTACGGTGCAACAAGCTATACCTGGAACGTGCCTAACGGAGCTTTGGTTTTTTCGGGATCAACAACTAATTCGGTATTGGTAAATTATTCTCCAACTGCAAATTCCGGTTCAATTACGGTGCTAGGAAGCAATATGTGCGGCAATGGTGTGCCCTCTCAACCCTTTCCAGTAACTGTTCATATTTCTCCAATTGCAAGGGCTGACACTGATATAGCTATTATTTTTGGACATACAACGCCATTATATGGTTCTGAAAGTGGTGGTGTAGCACCTTATACTTATTCATGGAGTCCGCCTACATTACTTATTAATCCGCTAATAAATAACCCTGTAACCAAGCCTTTGCAAAACTCAACAACTTTTATCTTAACAGTTACAGATAGCTTAGGGTGCAAAGGAACTGATCCTGTTTATGTGACAGTTTATGGTCAACCGTTCAGCACTACACCAACTGCCGACCCTCCGATTATTTGTCAGGGGGCCAATTGTCAGTTAAATGTTATTCCCAGTGGCGGCTCAGGCACCTATACTTACGCCTGGTCAACAAATCCTCCTACAGTTTTTACATCTTTTTTGAAAAATCCTGTTGTTAACCCCACTGTAACAACCCAATATGTTGTTGTGGTTAGCGACGGCGCTCAAACACTCAGTAATTCAGTTACAGTATCTATAAGTCCTAAGCCTGTTACTGCAGGCACTATAACAGGTTCTGCAACAGTTTGCAAAGGGGAGACAGGCGTTACTTATACTGTTCCTCTTATTGCAAATGCCAACGGTTATACGTGGACTTTACCTCAGGGTGCATCCATTTACTCTGGTTCAAATACTAACTCAATTGTTGTTAATTTTGCTTCCAATGCACAATCCCCCGGAACCATTTCCGTTTATGGCACTAATAATTGCGGTTCCGGCTCACCGTCTCCTAACTTTTCTTATATAGCGAATCAAGTGCCTATTGCTGATGCCGGCCCCACTCAATACATTCAAATTGGTGCTACAACTACATTACATGGTACTGTTCCCGGTGGCACCAGCACGTATTCTTACTCATGGGAACCATCAGCCCTGTTAGTCAGTCCAAATGCTCAGAACACACTGACTAACCCATTAAATAATTCTAATTCTTTTACTTTAACAGTAACGGACCTCGTTACCGGTTGTACAGGCACTGCTACTGTACTTGTTCTGGTTCAGGGATTTCCTCTCAGCGCCACATCAAGTGCAGTACCGGCTTCTATATGCCAGGGTGGCAGTTCTCAAATAAGCGCATTACCTACCGGAGGCTCCGGTAACTATACTTTTGCATGGTCTTCAAATCCCGGCATCTTCTCATCAACATTACAAAGTCCTACAGTATCTCCTACCATTACAACAGAATATACAGTTACTGTAACCTCAGGTGGGCTCACCACTTCATCAAATGTTGTAGTAACTGTAAGTCCTATACCAACGCAGGTAGGACTTGTTACCGGAGATAATGTAATTTGTAAAGGTGACACCAATGTTGCTTACAGTGTGGCCACAATTCCGAATGCTTTAAACTATTACTGGACACTGCCTCCCGGAGCTTATCTGTATTCGGGAAACGGCACCAATACTATTTTAGTTAATTATCCTTTGGGTGCATCTTCAGGCAGTATTCATGTGTATGCCTCTAATTTTTGCGGCAATGGGCCTACTTCAATTGGCTACCCTATAGTAGCCCAGGACCTTCCCGTGGCCAATGCCGGTGCTGATATAGTTCTACCGGTAGGTGGCTATACCACCTTAAACGGCAGTGCATCAGGGGGTTCCGGAAATTATTCCTACTCGTGGAGTCCTGCGCTGTTTCTCGATACAGCTACTATTACTCATCCTACCACAATACATTTAAACAATTCAACTACCTTTACTCTTTCTGTTACAGACAATGTAACAGGATGTTCAAAAACTTCCCAGATGCAGGTTATACTTTCAGGAGGGCCATTACAAGCTTCTGCAAGTGCCATGCCCCAACTGATCTGTCAGGGTTCAACCTCCCAGCTTAATGCTTTACCTCAGGGAGGTACAGGTAATTACACTTATGCTTGGTCTTCGGTCCCTTCCGGCTTATCTTCAACTGTAAAAAACCCTACAGTATCACCTACCGTTGCAACAACGTATACTGTTATAGTAGATGATGGCAATGGGATGACATCAGCCACAACAATGGTAAGCATTAATCCTTTGCCTGATGCCGCAGGTGTTATTACCGGAGATAATCAGGTATGCCAGGGTGAACCCGGTATTAATTTTACAGTCCCCCTTATCCCGAATGCTACAGGATATAACTGGATACTTCCTTCAGGGGTAACCATGACAAGCGGCTCCAATACAAATTTAATTACAGTTCATTATACACCTTTTACAAATTCAGACACTATTAAAGTAGCTGGCACTAATTTTTGCGGTTCTGGCGCTGTTTCTCCCCCTTATGCCGTTCATGTTGATTCATTACCACATGTAGATGCCGGATCAGATGTACAAATTCCTCAAAATGGCATTGTACAGCTCAATGGAACTGCCTGGGGTGGTTCGGGGAACTTCGGTTACAGCTGGTCGCCAACTGCAAACTTAAACAATCCCCTCATCCACAACCCTCTCACATCACAAATGGCAGGCTCCGCAGTGTTTACATTAACTGTAACAGATAATGTAACACAATGCAAGAACAGTGACCAGGTTCAGGTTGTTGTTACAGGTGTGCCCTTAAGTGTTTATGCCACTGCAACTCCTACAACGATATGTCAGGCCGGACAAAGCAGCCTTTACGCACTGCCTACTGGTGGTACAGGTACATACACCTATTCATGGACATCAAATCCTTCTGGTTTTACATCAACGTTGCCTAATCCTCCAGCGACTCCAGCTGTTACTACAACATATACCGTTGTTATCGATGACGGAGGGTCAACAGAAAGTTCTTCCTGTACTGTTACCGTAAGCACATTACCCGGCACCGCAGGTACTATTGCCGGGCCAACAGCAGTGTGCAAAGGAGAAAGTGGTGTAAACTTCACTGTTCCTCCGATAAATGGCGCTACTTCATATGTTTGGTCTTTACCAAATGGTGCTACAATTGCTTCCGGGGCAAATACCAACTCAATAAGTGTTGATTTCTCAGCTATGACAACTACCGGATTAGTTTCTGTTTATGGTGTAAATGCCTGTGGAAACGGCGCGGCTTCAAGCTATACGCTAACACTTAATCCTTTGCCAATTGCAAACGCAGGTGCTGATTTATATATTGCTCCCGGGTTTGATACTTTGCAAGGAACTGCTAACGGTGGCTTCGGCACTTATAGCTATTTATGGTCACCCTCTATTTTACTTGTCTCAGCTAATATATATGACCCGATCACTGTACCTCTTTCTAATCCTGCAACTTTCCATTTAATTGTTACAGATTCCATTTCAGGATGCAAGGGAACCGATGATATGACTGTTTACATTTTGGGAGGCCCCTTGTCTGTTGTCGCAACAGCATCTTCTACAAATATTTGTCAGGGCCAGACTTCTACACTGAACGTTATGCCCACTGGGGGCTTAGGTAGCTATACCTATAGCTGGACCTCTAATCCTGGTAATTTTACATCTACACTCCAGAATCCTATAGTTTCGCCTACTGTTACCACGACATATTATGTAGCCACAACATCAGGTAACAGTACCGTCACAACCTCTGTAACTGTAACTGTTAACCCACTACCATCAACCCCAGGTGCTATATCAGGGACTAACATCCTATGCCAGGGCACCAACAGTGTTAATTATACGGTTCTTCCTGTAAACGGAGCGACGAGTTATAACTGGACTTTGCCATCGGGTGCGTCAATTGTTGGTGGTCAGGGAACTAACGCAATAACAGTTAACTTTTCTGCATCAGCTGCTTCTGGTAATATAACTGTTGCAGGTGTTAATTTATGTGGTACAGGAACAGCCTCTGCAGGTTTCCATGTTACACTTAATACATCACCCTTTGTAAATGCAGGAGCATCCCAGACAGTTACAAGCGGCGCCACTGTTACTCTTACAGGAAGCGTAACAGGTGGTATCGGACCATTCTCTTATTTATGGAATCCTTTAATGTTTTTTAGTCCACTATCTGATGCTGATTCACTAATTACAACAACCGTTAATTTACAAAGTTCTGTTACCTTTACACTTACTGTTCTGGATATTTCTTCTGGATGCTCAGCTTCAAACCAGGTGAATATTTATGTTGGGGGTGGGCCATTAACAGCCACGGCAACAGCGTCACAAACGAATATCTGCCAGGGACAAGCATCACAACTCAATGCCTTGCCAAGCGGGGGCACCGGTAGTTATCAATATTTATGGTCGTCATTTCCTCCTGTATTTACCTCTACATTACAAAATCCAAGTGTTTCTCCCAGTGTAACAACACAGTATCTTGTTGTTGTTATATCAGGAACAGACACAACTGCTGCTACTGTTTTAGTAAATGTAAGTCCTCAGCCTACTGCCGCCGGAACCATAACAGGCACATCCCCTGTATGCCAGGGTGCTACCGGTGTTATGTACACTGTGCCTGCCATTGCCAATACCACCGGTTATATGTGGAATCTTCCTTCGGGATTCACTATAGTTTCAGGTGCCTACACCAATACTATTTATGTAGATGTTGCTAATACTGCATCTACAGGTTCTATCTCCGTTTACGGTTATAATAACTGTGGCGTAGGCTTGCCTTCTCCCTATTTTAATGCAGCAGTAAATCCTTCTCCAACGGCCTTTACAAGCGCCGACCATTTGGTACCATTAAATACAATAGATACGTTACATGGATATGCTACTGGTGGTTCAAGCTCCTATACTTACTCCTGGGATCCCGCTTCAATGTTGGTAGCTAATAATGTTCAAAACCCTATAACTAACCCCCTGACACATTCTGCCATCTTCACATTGGTAGTGACAGATTATGTAACCGGTTGTCAGAGCAGTGGTCATTTACAGATAATTGTTTTTGGGGGACCTTTAACAGTTGCTGTAAGCAGCGATCTATACAATATCTGTGATGGTGAATCAGTTCAATTAAACGCATTGCCAACCGGGGGCAATGGTCAATATAATTATATCTGGACACCTAACCCCACTTTAAATAATTCAACAATATATAATCCTGTTGCAACACCAAATATAACTACTGAATATACTGTAAATTTAACTTCAGGAGGTCTTACTGCTAGCAATTCCCTTCTGATTACTGTTTCTCCTCATGCCGGAAATGCCGGCACTATAACAGGCGTTAATACTGTTTGTCAGGATGAAACCGGTGTTTTATTTACTGTTCCTGTTATTACCAATGCTACTACCTATCACTGGACAGTACCTTATGGTGCAACAATAGTATCAGGAAGTAATACCAATTCAATAATGGTGAATTTCAGCAATTATGCAACTTCAGGTAATATTTCGGTTTATGGGGGCAATGTTTGCGGCTTTGGCAATGTATCGCCAAACTTCCTGATTAATGTAAACCCCATACCGACTGTATCTGCAGGTATTGACCAGCAAATACAGTCTGGTTTAAACACTAACCTCTATGGTTTGGTTTCCGGTGGTTCCGGTGGCTATCATTATCAATGGACACCGTCAATCCAACTTATTAATGCCACTATATTAAGCCCGATTACACAGATATTGTATACTTCTCAAATATTCACCTTATATGTTACAGACACTGTAAATGGTTGTACCAACAGCGATTACATGAAAGTTATTGTTTGTGACAACTCAGGAAATATTCCCTTAAGTGTAGTTGCCATGGTAAATAATGACACCATTTGTGAAGGACAGGATGTTTTACTGGATGCCCTTCCAACAGGGGGTAATTGTGCTGCTGGAGATTATAGCTGGAGTTCGGTTCCGGGAAATTTTAGTTCTACTTTGGTTAATCCGGTAGCAACACCAACAGTTTCAACAACTTATATTGTAAGTTATAACGATGGCTTAAGTACAGCTACAAATTCAGTTGCAGTTACAGTAAACCCATTAGTTGCCGATGCCGGTCAGATACAGGGGGCAAATATTGTTTGTCAGAGTTCAGGCACTCATACCTACGCAATACCACCAATAACAGGAGCCACTTCTTATATCTGGACATTCCCTCATGGCACCGTATTTATGTCTAATCCCGACAGTAATATTGTGGTGGTTTTATTCTCAGACTCTGCAACCAATGGCTATATAAGTGTTTATGGCACCAGCTCCTGCGGCACAGGGGTATCATCACCCACATTCATTATTACTGTAAAACCTATACCCGCAGCGGCCGGGCATATTACAGGGCCTTCGTATATAGCGAAAAACAATACGGCTCAATTTTCCGTTCCACCTATTGCAGGCACATCAACGTACTATTGGGTGTTGCCTTATGGCGCAGTTATTCTGTCAGGCCAAGGTACAAATACTATAACTGTTGAGTTTACTGATGTTTCTAAATCAGGTTTTATTTTTGTTTATGGCATCAATTCATGCGGAACCGGCGACCCCTCTTCATCACATCTGCTTACCATAGTCACCAGCACTTCAGAACTCAACGAAAAAATAGACCTTAAGCTTTATCCCAACCCCAATAACGGTGAATTTACTCTTGAGATAAATGCAGCCACCGAAGGTAAGTATGACATGAAAATTCTGAATGTTTTTGGAAGTGAGGTAATTTCTTCTCAGATAACCGGAAGACAAAACAGATTAGATTTCAGCCAGTTATCTAATGGTCTGTATTATGTTGTACTCACTAACGATAACGTGAAGATAGTTCAGAGATTTGTTATTATGAAATAATAAGTGCCTACACTTCGACAAAAGCTCTGTGTAAAAAGTGAACTAAAATGCGTAAAGTGAGCTAAAGTTGAAGGACTAGGAAAAGTTAGTAAATTCTTGAAAAATATTCTAATATTATTTCAACATATTAAGAAAGCTTACTTCTTTGGGAGTCAGAAATCGCCACTGACCTTTTTTCAGATTCTTTTTTGTTAAACCGGCAAAAGAAACCCTGTCTAATTTTACTATATTATAGCCCAGATTCTCGAAGAGCCTTCTTATAATACGATTTTTACCTGAGTGTATTTCCACCCCAATTTCTTTCTTATCTTCAGCATCGCCTGCATAGGAAACCTTATCAACGTCAACCACACCATCTTCAAGCTCCACACCTTCAATAATTTTCATCATATCAGTTTTAATAAGATTTTTGTCTAAAACCACATGATACACCTTTTTAACGCCGTGTTTGGGATGAGTAAGTTTCTTTGTAAGGTCTCCGTCGTTTGTAAATAGCAGCACACCGGTTGTCATTCTATCTAACCTGCCAACAGGATAAATTCTTTCCTTGCAGGCACCGGCTATAAGTGAAAGCACTGTGCGCCTTTTCTGAGGGTCGTCAGAAGTCGTTATAAAATCTTTAGGCTTATTGAGGAGCACATAGACCTTTTTTTCGTTGTTTAACACACCACCATCATAGCTGACTTTATCACCGGGACCTACTTTAATGCCCATCTCAGTTATAACAACACCATTGATAGATACATTACCCGATTTTATAAGCACATCAGCATCACGTCTGGAACAAACGCCTGCATTAGCTATATATTTATTCAAACGAATACCTTCATCATCGCGCCTGACAAGTTTCTTTTTTACCGGTTTCCTTTCTTGGCTTACGTCTGTTGATGGTTTGGAATTAAATTTCTTATCGCCGGTTCTACCTCTATAATATGGTTTATCATCATTATTAATGGATTCGTTTTCTTTGGCTGCCAAAGAAGAACCTTTTCTGGTCCTGTCTGTTCTGTTATACGGAACTGTTTTTTTCTTCTCTTCAGAAGCATGTTCTTTATTTTTAGTGAAATCTCTGCTTGAAGGAGCATCCTTTTTAAAGATTTTAGTTTTAGAATCACTATGGGTGCGAGGTTCTTTACTTTTGAACTTTTTTTCGGCTGGTTTGCGATTATCATATTTCTTTGGTTCCGATTTGTCAGGATTAGGTTTTCGTGGATTCATTTTTAATTATTTATAGGGTGGGATAAAAAGCATTTTCGAGATGTTCTATTTCATGTTTATTATTTGAAACAATGATGGTTATTATGTCAAAACGGGTTTCTTTTTCAATATTATTCTGAACGAGATAAAACTGCATTGCATTTATTAAAAATTTTTGTTTCTTTCTGGTTACGGTATCCCTGGCTTCAGATTCAAAAAAAGAGCTTCTGGTTTTAACCTCAACGACAACCATTGTATTATCTTTTTCAGCGATAATATCAATTTCTTTTTTTCCAAAATACCAATTGCATTTATGAATCACATAACCAGAGCGGATAAGGTATTTGCGTGCCAGCTCCTCCCCTATTTTACCCAGATCATTATGTTCAGCCATTTTGCAAAGTTACACAACTTCGGCCACAACAAACGTACTTCCACCAATAAAAATCACATCATAGCTGTCCGCTTTATTTCGGGCTGCATTCAAAGCATCTTTCACAGAGTTGAATATCTTTCCTTCAAGATTAAACGCCAAAGCCTTAAGATACAATTCATCAGCACTGAGGCCTCTTGGTATATCGGGACGACAAAAATAATAGGTTGCTGATTTTGGTAATAGCTCCAGAACCCCACTGATGTCTTTATCATTTACCATTCCCAATACAAAATGAAGTCTTTTAAATTTTAAGGCACTTAATTGTGAAACAACCTCAGCAATGCCTGCCACATTATGTCCTGTATCACAAATAGTTAAAGGAGTTTTGGAAAGTATCTGCCAACGTCCTTTCAGCCCTGTATTTTTAATTACATTTCTAATTCCCTTAATAATATGATCATCTGAAATAGTGTAACCTCTTTCAATAAGATTATTAATAGCACAAATTGAAGTAATAATGTTTTTCTTCTGATAAATACCTTTTAAAGGGCTCATAACTTTATAAATTGCGCTTGTTTTACAACTTTTGATTTCCATTTGAGCATAGGCGGCATCAGGGGTTTCCGTAAAGAAGCTTAAAAGTTTATATATTTTGTCTGCATATATCAATTCGGCATTTTCATTTTGGGCTTTTTCCTCAAAAACTTTTTCAATTTCACTTTGCGTCTGGCCAATAATAACAGGAATGTTTTTTTTAATAATTCCAGCTTTTTCGATAGCTATTTTTTTTAAAGAATCTCCCAAAAGGTTGACATGGTCTAGATCAATATTGGTAATGACAGAAAGTTCCGGGATAATTACATTTGTAGAATCCAGCCTGCCTCCTAAACCTGTTTCTATAATAGCAATATCAACTTTTTCGTTAGAGAAGAAATCGAAAGCCAGCCCCACCGTCATCTCAAAAAAAGAAGGTTTAATACTATTGAAATCGCTGATATATTTATTTACAAAATCACTGACATAACTTTTTGGAATTTTTTGGCCATTAATTCTGATACGTTCTCTAAAATCTTTGAGATGAGGAGAAGTATAAAGACCGGTTTTATAGCCAGCTTCCTGAAGAACAGAAGCCATAAAATGAGAAACAGAACCTTTGCCATTGGTGCCGGCAATATGAACAGATTTAAAATGGTGCTGGGGATTGTTCAAAATATTGCATATGGCAATAGTATTGTCTAAATCGGCTTTGTAAGCAGCAACACCAATGCGATGAAACATTGGCAACTGACTAAAAATGAGGTTAAATGCCTGTTTATAATTCATAAAAACGAATAAAGTGATGCAAAAGTAAAAAAATGTTGATACAAATTACTATTCCATTTTTCCAATATTTCTTATTTGTATTTAATTAAATATTACTTTTGCACCAAATCTAAAAAAACCAAAATTATGACAGTATCAGAAAACAAATTTGTTTCATTAACTTATGAACTCAGAGAAAACGACATCAATGGAAACCCTATAGAAACTGTTACCGAAGAAAATGCGTTATCATTTATATTTGGCACCGGAATGATGTTGCCGGCATTTGAATCCAATATTAAAGGATTAAAAGCCAGTGATAATTTCGATTTTGGCATCACAGCCGAAAATGCTTATGGCCCTTTTTATGACGATGCCATAGCAGAAGTTCCAAAAGATATTTTTATGCATGAAGGTAAAATAGATGAGACCATTCTTTTTGTTGACAATATATTACCCATGCAGGATAAAGATGGCAATGTATTTTACGGAAAAATATTAGGAATTACCGATGAAACCGTTAAAATGGATTTCAACCACCCACTGGCAGGTGTTAATTTACACTTCAAAGGCCAGTTGCTTGAAGTAAGAGAGGCTACAGAAGAAGATAAGAAACCTAAGCATGAGCATGACTCTTGTGGTTGCGGTTGCGAAAGCGATTGCGATACTTCATGTGAATAAAACAAACATGCAAAAGATTTATCCCGACTTGTTTTATTACAAGTCGGGATTTTTTATTTAAAAATGGTTATTTTTGTAAAAAATATTTTTTATGACAATAAATAAACCGGCCATTCCAAAAGGGACCAGAGATTTCACGCCAGAACAATACGCCAAACGGGCCTATATTTTTAAAACAGTTGAATCTGTTTTTAAGAAATATGGGTTTAAACCTATTGAAACCCCGGCCATGGAGATGCTCTCCACACTAACAGGGAAATATGGAGATGAAGGCGATAAGCTTATTTTTAAAATTCTCAATTCAGGCGATTATCTGTCAGATGTTAAAGCTGAAGATTATGAAAGGAAGGACACTGTTCATCTAATTCCACAGATTTGTGAAAAAGCGTTACGCTACGACCTCACAGTTCCTTTTGCACGTTTTGTAGTACAACATTTTAATGACATCACATTCCCATTCCGCCGTTATCAGATACAGCCGGTATGGCGAGCCGACAGACCACAAAAAGGGCGTTACCGCGAATTTTACCAGTGCGATGTGGATATAATAGGCAGTAATGCTTTGATTAATGAGGCTGAACTTATTAAAATTACTGATGAAATCTTCAAAACTCTTGGTATTGAGATAGTTATTAAAATCAATAACCGTAAAGTACTGTCGGGAATTGCTGAAATTGCAGGTGTTAGTGAAAGTTTAATTGATATTACTGTTGCTTTAGATAAACTCGATAAAATTGGATGGGATAAGGTTCAGGAAGAACTCATTTCAAAGGATATACCTTTAGAAGCTATTGATAAAATTGCGCAGCTTATAAAACTAACAGAAACTTGTAGCAATATGCTGGAAGCTGTAAGTCAATTTGTTAGCACTTCTGAAACAGGACAAAAAGGTATTGCAGAGATAAAAGAAATTTTGCAATATGCTACTTCCTTACAGGTGATATCACCCATTGAGTTTGACACTACACTGGCCCGCGGACTTAACTACTATACAGGAGCCATTTTTGAAGTTTGTGCCAGGAACGTGGAAATGGGTAGTATATGTGGTGGCGGAAGGTACGATGACTTAACGGGTATATTTGGACTTAATGATGTTTCTGGTGTAGGCATTTCGTTTGGCGCCGACAGGATTTATGATGTATTGGAGATGCTCAATTTATTTCCCGAAACTATCACAAACTTCACAAAGGTGTTGATAACTAACCTAGGTGAAAAAGAATTACAATATTGTCTGCCTTTGGCTAATAAACTGCGCAGCCGTAATATAGCCACAGAAATTTATCCCGATACAGCCAAGATGAAAAAACAAATGGCCTATGCCGATAAAAACAAGATTAAATATGTAGTTATTGCCGGTACTAATGAGATGACTAATAACAATGTTACGTTAAAAAATATGTTTTCCGGAGAGCAGACCGAAATAGATGCAAGAGATTTAATCAGGTTAATTTATTAAGCATTACTTTGGTATAATACTTTGTTTTATTGGATTAATTTCCGTTATTAATAATAGCCCAGCAAGCTTGTACAAGATTCTAACTATAGAAATAAACTAAATATCTGATTGTCTTTCCAAAGCCATCTGCTGTTGTTTCTTTTATCAGCAGCTTATTTTCATATTCATAAATTGTTTTTTCAAGCAAATCATTTGCGCTGCCATAAGTAGCAAAAGAAAACATATTGCCATCATTATTATGTACAAACAAATTATAACCTAAATATACATCATTGCTATTAAAAAAATTAATGCGTTCAATACCGTTAAAAAAAAACTGGTGAATCTGATATGAAATAAGCGCAGAGTCGTTGCCAAAAACAGATTGACGCCACAATTTTCCGGCAGTGTCATATTCAAATAAAATAAGCGAATCTAAAACCCCGCTGTTATATATTTCTGTTTTTTGTAAAACGTTGCTGTCATTATATAAAAACAAACTGCTTTTAACAAGCGACTCATTTTCCCGCTGTTCTATTTTTTCAATTTTATTTGCAGCATTATAGCTATATAAAAAACTTACATTTTTGACAGGGCTGATAGTTTTGATATTTTCACAAGAAACTGAACCCATGCTATTATAGGTGAAAGAAATAGTTTTTTCGACTTTGCCTTTTACAGTTTTGTAGTTTTCTGTTTCTTTCAATAATTGAGCGTTATAGTCATAATCGATATAGCCGATGCATATATTGTTATCGAAAAGATATTTTTTGCAGAGCATCTCTTTAAAAGGCAAATTGCAATCACAATTTATTAAAGGGTCTTTCTGACAGGAAATCAGAAAAGACAACAGCAACAAAGTAATACAACTATATAGCCTCATTGTTCCATATCTTCCATGAATAATCCGCTTGAGCATACAACATATTTAAACCATTGCAAATATAGGTATTTTGTTGAAGCCCTTTATTTAAAAAAACAGTTTCCCTTGGGTTGTAAACCAAATCGAACAATAAATGTTGGCTGTTTAAATGTTGATAAGGAATATCGGGATATGTTTTAATATCAGGATACATACCCAAAGGCGTAGTATTAATTATTAAAGAATAACGGGACAATACTTCTTTGGATAAATCACTGTAACTATATATGGTTAAATTTTTAGGGTCCCTCGAAACAAAACGAAAATCAATATTTAATATTTTAAGAGCATAGGCAACGGCTTTAGATGCTCCGCCTGTACCTAGAATCAATGCCTTTTTAAACTTTTTATAATCTGCGGTTTTTAAACTGTCTATAAAACCCAAATAATCAGTATTGAATCCTTTAATTCTTATTTTATCTCCCTGCCGTATAATTTTTAATGAATTAACAGCCCCAATAGCTTTTGCAGGCTCATCCAAATCATCAATATAGTCAATGATGTCTGTTTTATAGGGAATTGTCACACTTAAACCTAACAAAAAAGGATTAGCAGATATAACATCCCTGATCTGTGATATGTCAGGGATAGAGAACATACTGAATTGCGCATCTTTTATCCCGGAATCAGAAAACTTTCTATTAAAATAATCTCCAGAAAATGAATGTATTAAACTTTTACCAATAAGACCAAACTGACGCATTTTCAAATAAAATTTTAAAACGAACAAAATTAATCATTTTCATTAAAAGAGTAAAAAAGTGCATACATTTGTAACAAAAACCATTAAAATGAATCAAAAGCCAAGCATTTTTCATACAGATGACACTATCTGTGCCCTGGCAACCGTAGCGGGAGTTTCTGCGATAGCAGCAGTGCGCATAAGCGGGAGAAAAGCTTTTATCATCGCTAATAAAATATTAAAGATTAAAAAAAAAGATTTCGATATCCGGACTGTTTCTACACATACAGTTCATTATGGAAGTGTAGTTATTTATAGTGAATGGCTTGACGATGTGGTCGTTAATTTTTACAGGTCTCCCCGCTCCTATACGGGAGAAGACAGTGTTGAAATATTTTGTCATGGGTCCCTTTATATCCAGCAAAAGCTTCTTGAAGGGCTCATTGACAATGGCTGTCGGTTGGCTCAGCGTGGTGAATTTACCCTCAGAGCTTTTTTAAATGGCAAATTAGACCTTTTGCAGGCTGAAGCTGTAGCCGATCTTATTTCAGCTAATTCCAAAACAGCTCATGATCTGGCTTTAAAGCAACTTAAAGGTGGCTTCTCAAGAAAAATAGATGACTTACGCCGGCAACTTTTAAAATTTACTTCTCTTATAGAACTGGAACTTGATTTTTCTGAAGAAGATGTTGAGTTTGCAGACCGCACCCAGCTTCTGGCGCTCATCCAGAGCATCGAAAAAGAGATTAAAACCCTTTTGGATTCCTTTACCGTTGGCAATGTACTAAAAAAGGGCATCCCCGTGGCTATAGTCGGCAAACCTAATGTTGGCAAATCCACACTGCTTAATCTGCTGTTAAACGAAGACAGAGCCATTGTATCGGCCATACCCGGCACAACACGCGATGCCATAGAAGATACCATTACCATAAAAGATATTACATTCCGCTTTATCGACACAGCAGGATTGCGTGAAGCAGACGACGAAATAGAAAATATGGGTATCGAAAAAACCATTGAGAAAATAAGACAGGCTTACATCGTCCTTTATGTTTTTGACATCAGCGAGACTACTACAGAAGAACTTAACGAAAGTCTTGATGAAATTGAAGCGCTATGCGAAAACGATAATAAAAAAATAATTCTTATTGGTAACAAATCGGATAAACTTATCGAAATACCACATACATTCAGAAAACTTGTTGAAAAAGAGACTATATTTATTTCAGCCAAACGGCGTGAAAACATTAATTTAATTACAGAAAAACTTATTGATACCGTCAGCGAAGCTCAGATAGACAATAGCGAAACCGTTGTTTCAAATGCAAGGCATTACGAAGCCCTTAAAAAGGCCAACGATATTATCAACGACATTATACTTCTTATACCTCAGCACACTTCCCATGAGCTTTTAGCAGCAGATCTGCGTCGCGCGCTACATTATCTGGGCGAGATAACCGGTGTGCAAATCAGCAATGAGAATGTGTTGGAAGAGATATTTTCGAGTTTTTGCATAGGAAAGTGAAGGTTGAAATTTTGTTAGTAATCATGGCTTCACTTTAAGTGAAGCCATGATTACTATTAATTAAGCTTGATAAACTTATAGGTGATAGTACCCACCTGCTCTTCAGGGGCTTTGGGGTTGGGTTTAAAAGTTGCTTTTAACGCTGCATTAGTGGCTTGTTTTCTAAGGGCAGCATCGGTTGTGGTTGTTCCCTGGGCACCTGGTATAGCTTTTATTACTTTACCTTCTCTGTCTACAGTTATTGAAACTACTACTTTCCCTTCTTCTTTTGAAGTGTACTCCGGTTTAGGAATATACTTCGACTGGCGGTCGGCAAGAGAATAAGAAACGCCGGGACCAGTACCAGGGCCATTACCATCGCCGTTTCCGTTGCCGTTGCCATTGCCATTACCGTTACCATTGCCATTACCGTTGCCATTACCGGTACCATTTCCATTGCCATTGCCATTGCCGTTGCCGGTTCCATTTCCGGTAGTGTTATTTGCATTTGGATTGCCTTTAGGATTTCCTTTATTGCCAGTTTTATTGTTTCCCTGGGTTTTGTTTGGGTTGTAAAGTAATTTGGAATCTACAAGTTGTTCTTTTTTAACTTCTTCTTTTTTTGCAACAACATCTGATTTAACAGTTTTTTCTTTTTTAACCGTTTTGATATCCTTTTTTTCAATTCCGGATGTTTCTTCGTTGTTTTGAGTCAGAACTTCATCTTCAGTTTTATCTTCGGTCACTTTAACAACCGGTTTATAAGAAGTAGGAGGTGTAAAGTTAATATCCCCCATTCCATCTAGTTCTCCCAAGCGGATGTCCATTCCACCACCGC
>Ga0118677_10006687_pt1 | contig 19400 bp, 17 predicted proteins | sample AliMusrvi5mmetaG_FD_86154 | JGI IMG/M metagenome (GOLD analysis project Ga0118677, IMG submission 86154)
CGATCATGATGCGCCTAAGGGCGACGATGTTGAGATCGTCGGCGCATATATGGGCGGCCAGCCCGCCTGCCAGCAGCGGCGGAAGATTGACCAGGGCCCCGGCCAGCACGATTGGCCCGAGCCCCAGCAGCGGCATGGCATAAAGCAGCCACGGCCCGATTGGGAACAGCGGCACGCCTTGATGCAGTGTCACGCGGCGCGCCAGGATTTCAGATTGCAATTCTGCCCAGCGCGCCAGCAGTGGTTCCGGCACGCCGTCAGGGAAAGCCTTGAGGGAATCAAAATAACTGCGCGCCGTGCCGAGCGTCGCGGCGCAGGCAAGGCGTTCGGCGTCCTGCTGCGTCCTGGCGGTGGCGAAGTTGGCGCCGACGGATTCCAAGGCGGCGGTCATGCGCCGTTTCATTTCCTTGAGCCGGCCCAGTTCTCTCAAGTTAGCCGGCAGCGATGTGGAGATCGGTTCGCCCACGACGACTTCGACTTTGCTGCGAAAGGCCCAGGCGCGTTCGTAATGGATGCCGAGCGGCACGATGCGGAGCGGCACGCCGCGCGCCAGGGCGTCGAGCGCAATGCGCATCGCGCCGTTTTTGAAAGGCAGATGACTCGGACCGAGCGAACTGGTGCCTTCCGGAAAAATGATCAGCGCGCCGCCGTCTGCGAGCAGTTGGACACATTGACGCAGGGCGTCATCGTTCTGGCTGTGACCTTCTTCGTCCTGCTTGCGCGCCACCGCGATGCCGCAGAAGAACAGGCGCGCGAAGAAACTGCGCCGCAATTGGGTCGAGATCAGAAACACGCCATGTGGCACGACCTGGCGATAGACGAATCCATCCACGGCCCCGTTGCGATGCAGGCCGACGTAAAGTGTCGGGCCGCCTTCGGGCAGGCGTTCGGGATGCAGGACCGTGATGCGCTCAAAATAAATTCGCGCACAGAGCCAGTGACAAACGCGATACCAAAGCGTTTTCATGCGGCTTCCGTTGAGTTTGATTGCATCGGTGCCTTGCGCGCCGGACGCCAGCCGGCGTGAATGCGCCGGAGCAGTGCTATAATTCTCTGCGTCGGCACCGCATGTGCCTGGCCGTCGCGGCGCTTCAGAACCAGGCTGATCGGCCGCAACGGCGCGCGCTCGATTCCGCCGGCCTTCGCCAACCCATCGAGCGCGTGCTGCGCGAGATCGTCGCCGGTCAGGGTGAATCGTCCGAGCCGCTTCACGAGCGGAAACTGAATGGCTCCGCGATGGTGGTAGCAGCGATAGACCAGTTCGGTGCAAACGATGCGGCTGCTCACGTTGAAGTCGAACTCAAAATCGTAGGGCTTGCCGAGATGCCCCAGCGCTTCGCCGAGCGCTGCGGCCGTCTCCTCGCGCGGCAGGCTGGGGCGGAGCACTAGAACATGATCGGCGTGCAGGCAGGTTTCACAGCCTCCACCCAGGACCAGGTTGTGCGGAGCGGCAACTACCGGGATTTTTGAGTATTTGATCGCCATCATCGCTTTCTGGAAACCTTTGACCGTCATGGCAATCTCGTCAAATTCCCCTTCTGCGATCGCCATCACCAGAAGCATCAGGTTGGCTCCGGCCGAGAACATGCTCCCTTCGTTGGCGATCACCAGGCCGACGCCCTCATCTTCAGTGCGCTTGATAGCCTTATGAACCATGGAGAGGATCTCACCGCCGATTGTGTTCATCTTGGTGTGGAATTCCAGACAGAATACTCCGTCACCCAGATCAATCACGGAGGCTCCGCTATTCTTCTCCAGCACCCTGTTGTTTCTCTTGAGAACAGAGAGGCTGATCTGCCCCGGTTTCTGCGGCACCTCTCGGTACTTGTCATCAATAATGCTGTAGAAGTAATTTTTGCCGTTTTCGAACTTATAGAAGCGTTCAATTCCCTTAAGTCCGGCCGGAACCTGCAAGCCATCCTTCTCGGACCGCTCCACGAAATGGGGTACTCCGATTGCGTCCAGCATCTCGAACGGGCCAAGCTCCCAGTTGAAACCCCACTTCATGGCATTGTCGATATTGACGATGTCGTCAGCGATTTCCGGTATCCGGTTGAAGGTATAGATCAGGGTGTCGCGCATATTAGTCCAGGCGAACCGGGCCGCCTTATCTAGCCCCGCAACGACAGTCTGAAGACGCGCAGCAGGATCATCAATAGATTTTGCGGCCTCGATCGAGGCGAACTTGGGGCGCTGTGAGGGCGCATACTCACCGGTTTTGTAATCGTAATAGAAAAATTCATGTCCCTTGTCCCCAGTAACTTTTTTAAAGAACCCTTCTTTGCTCTTGTTGCCGAGCAGCCCCTTGGACACCATCTCGCGTATGAAATCAGGGAATTTGAAGATGCCGCGTTGTTCGTCATTGACCAGCAGCTCGTAAGAGTTGTCGGCGACGTGCTGGAGGGTGTCTATACCGACCAGGTCGGCGGTGCGGAAAGCCGCGCTTTTGGGACGCGCGGTAGCAGGACCTGTGATGACGTCCACCTCCTCAACGGTCATCCCCATCTCCATCATCGTGCGAATGCAGTTACATATTGCAAAGACACCGATGCGGTTAGCGATAAAGTTCGGGGTGTCCTTGGCGTAGACAATGCCCTTGCCGAGTCTTTTGGAGATGAAATCAGCCATGTAGGCGGTCACCTCCGGAGCGGTGTATAAGCAGGGCACGATCTCCAGCAGGCGCATATAGCGCGGCGGGTTGAAGAAATGTGTGACCAGAAAGTTCTTGCGGACGTTCTCCGGCAGACACTCAGCCATCTCGTTGACCGACAGGCCGCTGGTGTTGGTGGAGAGGATCGCTCCCTCCTTCAGATTTGAAACTATTTTTTCGGTGAAGAGCTGCTTCTTTATCGCCATGTTCTCGATGATAACCTCGACAACCCAGTCGCATTCCTTGAGCTTCGATATGTCATCTTCGAAATTTCCGATCTCTATGTTGGCCGCATAGTCTGGCAGGAAGAGAGGGGCAGGCTTCATCTTCATCAGCCCATCCCGTCCGTGGGTAGCGATGCGGTTGCGCATCACGCTGTCAGTGGCTGTAAGGCCGGACGCCTTCTCAGCATCATTTGGTTCCCGTGGTACGATATCGAGTAGAAGCACCGATATGCCGGCATTGGCGAGGTGTGCGGCGATGGCGGCCCCCATCACCCCCGCTCCCAGAACTGCTACCTTGTTGATCTGTTTCATTATATTTTCCCCTTGTTAAAACAAGTATACCACGCATCAATTGCTGTGTTCGATGTACAGATCTTCTATCCTGTGCTTGTATTTTTCATAAATACCCTTGCGTTTCAATTTCAGTGTCGGGGTCAGTTCGCCTCTTTCGATGGAAAAATCATGTGCCAGCAGAATAAACTTCTTGATAGTTTCATAGGGGGCTAAACGGCTGTTGATGTCGACTAGTCTCTGCTCAAACAACTTCTGAACCGGTTCGTGCATGACCAGATCATCCAGATCGTAATAATGAATACGTTTCTCTTTCGCAAACTCCAGCAGCCGCTCCAGATTCGGGACGATCAGGGCAGTCAGAAACGGTTTGTGATCGCCGCATACAAAAGCCGAGGAGATGTACTTGTCCATTTTCAACTCACTCTCGATCGGTTGAGGAGCGATGTTTTTGCCCCCCGCAGTAATAATCAACTCTTTCTTACGGTCGGTTATAAACACGAAGCCATCTTCGATACGCCCGATATCACCCGTCTTGAACCAGCCATCCTGGATAGCCTCGGCGGTTGCGTCCGGATCATTGTAATAGCCAAGCATGATTTGTGGCCCTTTGACCAGTATTTCTCCATCTTCGGCAAATTTAAACTCCGTCTCTTCCAGAGCGACCCCGACCGACCCGAAGTGGATATGCTCAAAGCTGTTAAAACATAGTGCCGGGCTTGTTTCAGTAAGCCCATACCCTTCGAAAATAGGTATGCCTAAGACCCAGAAAAATTCATTGATCGTCTTGTCAAGTGGGGCCCCGCCTGAGCAGAACAATTTCATATTGCCGCCGAATTTGGCTCTGATTTTACTGAATATCAACCGGTCGGCAACCGCGTATTTTAGGTTCAATAACGCCGCCGAGGGCTGCTTCTGAATATAGGTTGCTGCGACATATTTTTTGCCGACATCAACCGCCCAGTGGAAAAGGGCTTTTTTGACAGCAGACATTTGATGGGCATTCTCGAAAATCCTGTGATAAATCTTTTCAAAAAGGCGGGGTACACAGACCATCACGGTCGGGCGAATTTCGAGCATATTTTCCGAAATTTTTTCAATGCTGTCCGCAAACGCCATCAATGCCCCATTGCAGATTGTCATGTAGTAACCGACAGTCCTTTCGAGAATGTGACTTAAGGGGAGAAAACTCAAGAGGATATCATCTTTGTCGATCTCCCCGCTCTGCTCGGTCATATAGCGTGTATTGGTCAGAATGTTGTTGTGTGACAGCGTGACCCCTTTAGGTACGCCGGTGGTGCCGGATGTATAGACCAGCGTCAGTATGTCTCCAGGTTCAATCCGGTCTATCCCTGCCTCGATCTCTTTCTTCTCTTCCGCGGTGATGGGAGAATCAATCTCAGAGAGTTGGTAGAAGGTGGTGACCGGCAGTAAAGGCTCACCGATAAAATGCTCGAATGAAACAACCAGTTCCAATTCAGGAATTGATTCTCTCACCTTGAGCAGTTTGAAGTATTGGAACCTTCCGGACACAAAAACTATCCTGGCTCCCGAGTGGTTGATCATGTACTCGATCTGTTCGGGTGTGTTGGTCGGATAGATCGGTACGGAAACACCGCCGGTACACAGAATCCCCATGTCAGCGATAACCCATCCGGCCCGATTTTCCGAGAGGATTGCAATCCGGTCGCCCTGTTTGACATTCATCTTGCCGAGCCCTCTGGCAACCATCAATGCCCGTTCATAGTAGGCGGCATAAGTCAGCGTAACAAAGGCGCCCTGTTTACGATATTTGAGGGCAAGCCTGTCGTTGTATTTTTCGGCATTGCTTCTCAGCATGTCAGGTACAGAATGATATGTTTGGCTGTTCATACTTGTATCTCCGCAGGATTTCTATCACTTTTGAGTCTGATTCATCTACTTGACGTTCATCTCAAGTATAATTTTATTCTATTATATTTCTGATCGAAATTGATGTTAAATATGGCACATATTGTTATTGACATGTGCGTTAAGTTAAAATAGCCTGTCGGAAAATACTGTTCTATAATGCAAAAAAACCGTTTGATGGCAAAAAACACTTCGAAACATCATTTGAGACATCATAAGCCAGCAACGATGAATTAGGGGGATGATTCGGGACCGCGCAGACAGGTTGCGGATGAGTGTCTTAAGATAATCGGCATTTATTTAAAAAGATACATGCAGTCAAGAGCAGAACAAACATACGGAAGGAGTATTACAAATGAAAAACAAACTTGCAGCATCGTGTGTTGCAGTAGCATTGACGGGAATTGCAACCATGTCGTTTGGAGCAGGTTTCAAGATTTCCGAGCAGAGTGCCAAGGCCATGGCTATGGCAAACGCCTTTGCCGCACAAGCGGATGACGCTTCTGCGCTGGCCTACAACCCGGCGGGTATTGCGTTCCAGAAAGGAACACAAATACAGCTCGGCACCACTACCATCCTTGTACCGCAAACGGATTTTAGCGGCACGACGAGACTAAGCGGCGCTACCGTGGTAGCTGAAGAGGCAAACCGTGACATATTTATTGCACCTACCGTTTATGTAACCACTACTCTGGAAAGCTTGCCACTCTCTTTCGGCCTCGGCGTCAACTCTTTCCATCCATTGGCAAAGCGTTGGGATGACGGCAGTGCATTTCGAGACAGCATTCAGTCAATATCCATCAAACCGATAAATTTCCAACCGACCATAGCATACCGTTTTGACAACCTGAAACTGGCGGTCGCTGGAGGCGTGGACATCACCTATGCACAGGTTTCATTGCAAAAAATGGCGTACACCCAGTTGCCGGCAACGCTTGGCGGAACCTATGCCGAGCTTGGCACTATCGGTGCTGATGCAACTGCGGTTGGATATGGCTACAACTTCGGTCTCCAGTGGAAACCGCTCCCAAACCTGACATTCGGCGCCGCGTATCGGAGTGAGATCAAGCTTGGGCTGGAAGGCGACGCGAATTACCTTGCAACGACAGCAACCGGGAGTAACCCTCTGTTGGGATTGGCGAGTAAAATCAAGACGACAGGCTCAACTGAAATCACACTTCCTGACGCCTTAACGCTCGGTGTAGCATGGAAACCGATCGAAAAATTGACATTGGAATTCGATGCCGAGCGTACGGGATGGAGTTCCTACAATAATCTGGAACTAAAATTTGGCGCACCACTGGCGGCCTTCAACAACAAGCCGGACGCCAAAAACTGGGAGGATGTCTGGGCTTATCGCTTCGGCGCCCAGTATGCCGTGACTCCCAGGATTGATCTTCGCGCCGGTTATGCCTACGATACCAATCCTGCTCCGGACTCCACCCTGAGTCCTGAACTGCCCGATGCCGACCGCCATAACTTCAGTATCGGGACCGGCCTACATAACGATCTTGGCGCCATCGACCTTGCGTATATGTGGGTTCACTGGGCCGACCGCACAGTCGCTTCCGGCGTAAACCCAAAAGAGGCGGGAACATTCAAAAGTGATGCTCACCTGTTCGCCGTTGCAGTAACTTATAAATTTTAATTTCCAGGGTAAATGAGTGGATTTTATGGGTGGCGGTTATCAAATCAGACGCACCGCAGCTGCTACTGCAGTATCTAAAGGCCTTTGACAAGTAGTTGACTCCAGGATGGTGCAACGAGGCATATGTCCGAGTGGTGGTAACCCAGGCTGAAAAAAAGGGGCGACGGATCAATCCGGAGCCCCTATTTGACTTTAAGATATGTAAAATTTATTTCTTTTTCTTGGCAACTTTTGCTTTTAGGTCTTTCAGGCTTTTGCCCGGGCTGAATTTGCCGGAGGTTTTTGCTGCAATCTTCAGGGGTTTGCCGGTCTGGGGATTGCGGCCGGTGCGCGCCTTGCGGGTAACAGCCGAGAAGCTGCCGAAACCGACCAGGGCAACCTTGTCGCCGGCTTTGAGGGCTTCAGTTGTCGAGCTGATGAAACCGTTCAGTGCCAGTTCAGCCTGTTTCTTGGTGATGCCTGCCGCTTCTGCCATTTTTGCTACGAGATCCGCTTTTTTCATGTTGCCTCCTTTGTTGTGATGAAATTTCTGAAAACGATACTTTGCACTCTAGCAACTTTTATTCTAGTTTCAACTAAAATCTTTCATATCAGCTGTTTTATGTAAAATATATCTTCGCCGGCACGGATTACTCATTGTCTCCTATTTTGCGCCGAACTCCCATCAGATAAGCAATAACAAATTCCTCAAGAGAACCATCCAGAACGGCGTCTGGATTTCCGGACTCCACGCCGGTGCGCAGATCTTTGACCATTTTGTATGGATGCAATACATATGACCGGATCTGACTTCCCCAGCCGATATCCTTTTTTTCTGCGGCAATCTCGGATGCCCTGGCGCTGCGTTCTTCCACTTCACGCTCATACAATTTGGCCCGCAGTACCTTCATGGCTGTGCCTCTGTTTGATATCTGGCTGCGCTCGCTTTGGCAGGCCACCACGATGCCGGTTGGTATGTGGGTAATACGGACGGCCGAATCGGTCGTGTTGACATGCTGGCCACCCGCGCCGCCGGAGCGGAAAGTGTCTACTCGCAGGTCGGCATCGCTGATTTTTACATTGATATCATCTTCTTCAATCTCAGGGAAGGCGTACATAGAGGCAAAGGAGGTATGACGGCGGGCATTGCTGTCAAATGGAGAGATACGAACCAGACGGTGTATACCAGCCTCGGCCTTGAGATAGCCGTAGGCGTATTCACCACTGACGCTTATGGTGGCGGACTTCAGCCCGGCTTCATCACCAGCCTGAAACTCGGTTATGGTCGTCTGCCACCCCTTCTTCTCGCAATAGCGCAGGTACATGCGCAGAATCATCTCCGCCCAATCCTGAGATTCAGTCCCACCGGCGCCAGGGTTGATGGTTATGAAGCAGGAGTTGCGATCATGGGGACCTGACAACATGCGCTGGAATTCCGTTGCGGCTACCGCCTGCGCCAGCCGGCTTGCCATACTCGCTGTCTCTTCGAGAGTGTCGGAGTCCTGTGCCTCTTCCCCAAGCTCAATCATTATACGAACGTCGTCAGCCTGGCGCACAAGGGCATCCCATGCCTGGACGGTTTTTTCCAGCGTTGTGCGCTCTTTTATGATCTCCCGGGATTTTCCTGCATCTTCCCAGAATCCGGAAACTGCCATAACCGATTCGATCTCCAGAATCGACTCACGTTTGGTATCTATGTCAAAGTGACCCCCGAAGCTTGGCGATGCGTTCTTCACAATCCTGCAATATGGCTATTTCTTCACGATACATGAGTCACTCCTTAGTAAGTTGGAGGTTATTTTCTGCGTTTTGATGGCAGAAAATAACGTCTTTAACGGACTTATCCTGATTATCAAGGCAGGTTGGCTATTTTTCTGCGATTAAACCAGATAATCAGAACCACACATACTGTCAGAAGCAGACATAGCAGGGCTGGGGCGTCTCCAATTTTGAGGTACAGTGATTCTCCACTACCCGGTTTGACCTCTCCGGTACGGAAACCCTCAATAAAAAGGCCTGTCATGCTTCGTATGTGCCCATTTTGGTCGATGATGGCGGTGATTCCGGTGTTGGCGGCGCGGATAAGTGGGGTACGGGTCTCAACCGCCCGGAAAACCGCGATGGAAAGATGCTGGTAGGGGGCGGAGGAACGCCCGAACCAGGCGTCGTTAGTGATCGCCACCAGAATTCGTGCGCCAGCCTTGACGTACTCTCTTGCCAACTCCGGGAAGATTACTTCGTAACAGACCTGTATTCCAAGCTTTGTGTCTCCCGCATTCAACGTTACAGCCTGCTGGCCTGGGGCGAAGTCACCGATCCCTACCACAATTTTATTTATGAAAGAAAGTATTTTTCCCAATGGCACGTATTCGCCAAAGGGAACCAGATGTAGCTTGTCCGCACGTCCTGTCGTTTCGCCGGTTGGTGACAACATAAATGCGCTATTTAAAAACGTGGTTTTTCCACGTCGGAGTTCATGGGCCGGGCTTCCAAATAACAGGTATGAGTTTAATTCCCTGGCCAGATTTCTGATTCGCTCCGCCTGAAATATATTATCCTGAAAGAAGAACGGTACCGCGCTTTCCGGCCAGACTATCAAGTCTACACCCTCTTTGGCGGCTTCACGCGTCAGACGTTCGTAAGTGGCAACGGTCTTCTCCCTGAATTCAGGACTCCATTTGACATCCTGCGGTATATTCCCCTGTATCAGGGCTACCCGCAACGGTTTTGAGTTGTTTGTCGCCGGTTCATTCAAACGACTGAAACCGTAAAAAAGTGTGCCTGTGAGCAGAATTAATAGCAGCAGGGCACTTTTAACCGGATAGGGGACACCTGCTCCTGATACCGCTCGGACTGCGCGGTACAGTACGACATTTGCCAGCACAATCAGAAAGGTGATACCGTAGACACCAACGAGGTCGGATATCTGGATAAGCGGCAGGGTTCGGAATTGGGAATGTCCCAGCATGGCCCATGCAAAGCCGGAAAAGAGGAACGAGCGGATAAAATCAAAAGCGACCCAGGCTACCGGCAGGGTAAAAGCGGCCTTGATTCCGACCATCTCTCCCAGGCGGGCGATTGTGGCGCTAAAACCATAGAACATTGCCAGCCACAGAACCAGCATGAGATAGGCCGGAACACTGACTGCCCAAGGCAGATGACCGTATTGGGTAAATACAATATTGAGCCAGTACAGGATGAAGGCGTAAGCGGTGACGCCGCAAGTAATGCCGATACGGAAGGCGGTGCGGGGGGTGCTTCCCTCCAATGCCACCAGCATTGGAATCAATGCAATCCATGCCAGAAATGAGAATCCCGGGGAAGGGAAGGAAAGGGCAATCAGGACTCCGGAGGCAATCGACAACATCCCGCGACGGTCGAATATCGGAACTATATATGAGCAGAGCAGTTTGAGCATCACTCGCTACCCTGAACTTCAGAGGCTTTGGAACCCAGTTTCGCAATAATTACCTTTTTTATTTTCCGTTCGTCGGCATCAATGACGGTTAGCTGCAACCCCTCACAAACGACAATATCACCTATTGAGGGGATCTTGCCGGTCAGATGGAAAATCAGGCCGCCCACGGAATCAAATTTGTCCCTTTCTATGACCACTCCGAGGAGTTCTTCCAGTTCCTCCACCGACATACGCGCATCTGCTGTGATTGAGCCATCCGGGTTTGAGCTAAAGAGAGCTTCCTCTCGATCATATTCATCCTGGATGTCACCAACGATCTGCTCGAGCAGATCTTCAATGGTTATAAGTCCGGACGTTCCGCCATATTCGTCTATCACAACTGCAAGGTGGACCCGCCTGCGTTTGAACTCCTGCAGCAATACTTCCAGGTTTTTAGTCTCAGGAATAAAATAGGGTTGACGCATAAGCGAGCGGATTTGCACCCTGTCATCGGGATCCCCCCAACTTTTAAGAAGATCCTTGGCGTATAGCAGGCCGACAATGTTATCCATGGTATTTTCAAAAACCGGTATTCGGGAATGACCACAGCCGATTATGGTGTCGAGAACCTCGTGGACAGTGGCGGTGACAGAAACACAGGCCATCTCGGTACGGGGCACCATGATCTCGCGGACAACTGTTGAACCCAGCGAGAATATGGAGCGGATCATCTCGCACTCTTCCTCGTTGACCAGTCCGTCTTCCTCGGATGCGTCGATAAATTCGTTGATCCCGTCTTCAGTGATTCTTTTACGTCCGGTCACCAGCCGTTTGGCCATTTCCAAAAATCCGGATTTTCTAGTGCTGCCCTCTTCCACTGTTAAGCTCCCCCTATTTTTCATCTCTTATTGAAAGTGCTGTCTATGTTGGAATTATACCCCAATCCTCATGAATAAAAGTAATACAATCAAGGTAATGCCGGTGCCGATGCAAGAACCGATTATTGTTTCCTGCATGGTGTGAATTCGCAGTAAAAGCCTCGAGTGGCTGACCATGATAGCTAAAGAAACAGCAAGTATCGAAATGAGCGGGTCAGATGTTTTAAGAGATAGAGCCGTGGCAATAGAAAACGCGACCGCAGCGTGGCCGCTCGGTATTCCGCCTTGGAGCGGAGTCCCTCTGCCGGTCAGGCCTTTGACAATGATAACAACAATGATAACGATCAGTATGGAGACGATCGTAGCCATGTCTGATGGCATACCGAACATTGCAAGTACCCTCCCGTAACCCGGCATGATGTATTTGGCCAGAATAAGATAACCCATTATGGCTGCGCCGCAGGCTGCTATCAGCACAGCTCCGGCCGCCGTGTCTTTTGCAATTTTTGCCAGGGGATGAAAGCCGGGTGATACCAGGTCTACAACAGCCTCTACAGCTGTGTTCATCATCTCAGCGCAGAGCACAAAAAGGATTGAAAGTGCAAGCAGGGCAAATTCCAGCGGGCTAACCTTGAGAATAAAGGTCAACAGCAACACGACGATTGCAGAAATAAAATGGTTTCGCAGGTGTTTTTCATTACGGACTGCGTGCAGGATACCCTCAATCGCACAGTTGGCCGAATCTATGAACCGGTCAGGTTTAGTAACCCTTCCTTTTTCAAGGTTTTGAATAGTTGCCTCTCCTTTTTCTCCATTTTTGATGCGGCAGTTTCGCCACTCCGTTCGTGGTCATAGCCGCACAGATGCAGAATACCGTGAAGAAGCAGGAACGCAAGCCGTTCGAAAAATTCCATACTACCGGTTTCAGCCTCCCTCGCGGCGGCGTCGGCCGAGATAATCACGTCCCCCAGAGCATAAGGGTTTATTCCGGAGCAGTCACCTTCCTGAAGAGAAAACGCTATCACGTTGGTTGGTTTGTCCCTGCCCAGATAGTTGCGATTAATGATTCGAATCGAACGGTCTCCGACGATTGAGACCGACAGTTCCGAGTCATCAGGACATCCCAAGGCGCTTAATATCGCCGTTGCTGCTGTAATTAGGCGCCTTGCTGCTATCGGTTGTTTTCTCTGACGGTTTTTCAAGAGTATACGCACTCTGGCCATCTCCATTTTCGGGCTTTGAATGATCAAGTGTGGATATTTTTGGACTATTTTTTCTGGATCCCCCTACCTTATGCACCGGTTCTAAGTAATCGATGCGATGGTGGAATATACCGTTCAGGACGCGGTTAAAGCTTTTGGCAATTTCATGAAGGTTATTGAGTGTCAGCTCACATTCGTCCAGTTGCCCATCAATGAAGATGTTGTTAATAAGTTTCTGAACCATCCCCTGAATCCGATCCGGAGTCGGATTGTGGAGGACACGGGATGCCGCTTCGACACAATCGGCCAGCATGACGATACCGGCTTCGCGAGTTTGGGGTTTAGGACCGGGATAGCGGAAATCCTTCTCTTCCACCGCTTGTGAATCGGCAACTGTCTGAGACTTGGCCCGCTCATAAAAAAACCTGATCAGAGCGGTGCCGTGGTGCTGACGGATTATGTCGATGATCGGTTGTCCGAGATGTTTCTCGCGGGCAAGTTCGCCCCCTTCCTTAATGTGTGAAATCAGAATCAGGGCGCTCATGCTGGGTGTTAATTTGTCGTGGCGGTTTTCTTCTCCCCTCTGGTTTTCAATGAAATACATGGGTTTGGATGACTTGCCGATATCATGGTAGTATGCGGCTACTCTTGCCAGCAGAGGGTTAGCATTGATAGATTCGGCGGCGGTTTCAACCAGATTGCCTACGATTACACTGTGGTGGTACGTTCCTGGGGCCCTAACCATAAGTTCCCTGAGTATTGGTGTGTTTAAATTGGCCAACTCCAGAAGTTTAATGTCAGTCGTATATTGGAAGAGCGTCTCGATGGCCGGGATGAATCCAGATACGAATCCTGCACTTATGATACCGCTCGCAATGGCAAATAATGCCACATAGACTGTTTGCACGTTGAAAAGCGAGTTGTTGAAGGTCTGAAACGACAGCGCCATGGCGAGGTTGACGACCGATGTTTTAAGACCGGCAACGTAGATGGTGTTGCGACTGGTACAGTGCCGGACGCCGTGAGCTCCGATAATGCCCCCGAGCATGGCGTATATGACTACCATCATGTTGCTTTCAAACATTATTCCGAGCAGGGGAGCCTGAATTGCGCAACAAACCAAAGCTACCTCGGAGTTAATGAAAATCCGGACTATCATAGCGCTTGCAGCAAATGGAAAGAGGTAGAAGTAGTTGACCGGGTCGATGGCGGGGTAGAGAGCACCAATATTGTGTGATATCAGAAGAGCAGTCTTGAAAAGAAAGAAGCTTCCAACGATTAACACTGATATTATCAAAATATCTTTGTTGGACGGGTTAAATTTACGGATGTTCTTACAGGCAAAACGGTACGGAAAATAGAATAGTAAAACAATTAGTGAAAAAATGCCGGCGGAAGAGAAGATGTGGCTTCCAGCGTGCTGCCTTCCAAAGATAGTGTTTATTTTGTGGGCCTGTTCTGAGCTGATTCGCTCGCCGACCCTTGCAATCATTTCCCCCTTCTGAACCTTGAACATTATCGGTCGCACGGAATCCATGGCGGTTTTCGCACGTAATTCGGATGCCTCGCGATTGTAAAAAAGGTTTGGCAGCAGAATACGAGAGATAATTGCAGAGAGTCTGCTACTGTCTGAAGACGTTGCCAGACCGGTAAGTTCCCAGTCTGAAACGATGCTGCGGGCTGCTCCAATTTCGATATGATTTGCGGATGAATCGGCATCTCCCACCAGGCGGCCGCTGTTGTCAAAAATTTCCAACCCCCGTCTGGAGTCGGTCAAAAAAACCTTGCTGTCCAGAACTATTTTACGCTGATAAAGGTCGGTCATCAGGCTGACACAATCCTCCAGGAAATCCTTGTCTGATTTGACTCTGGTAAGAGCCTGAATCTCGTAGTCACTCAGCTCTGTGTCAAGGATCGGCGCGAGTAACTTGCGCCACTCCGAACTGCTTTTTGTTTGTTTGGTAGTTCGCTCTGCCCGGATGGTGCTCAAGGCTTGTGTCAGTTTGTCAATGATGTATGCCGGAACCCGGTCGTTCAGGCTGTAGACGACCGGTGCATTGTTGCCGGCTTCTTTTCGACGCTGTTCAGTCAAGGCGCGGTCCTCGATGAGGTAGTCCTGCGAGGCGCGGAAGTCGGAGGTGGCGATGCTGCCGGGTTTGAATTCAATCACTGAAAACTGCTCTTTAGGAAACACCAAGATGGTAAGAAGAGTGGCGGTGCATGCCAGCAGAATAAACCGGTTGCGACGAGCTGTGTCTGGATTGGAAAACCTCTTGATTACAGAATCGAGGAGGTTTGACCCAAATTTGCTCAGATAGGACAGGGTGTTCTGATCCTGGTTGGTGCTGGGTTGTTCAGGCATAGTTAAATTGTGCCATGGGTTGCGTAAGTATTTGAAATAGGATTCGTATATAGTCTGATTTCAAAAATGTGTCAATAAAACTATCGACAAGGTATGACAGACGTCATCCGCGCGGATGTATCTGCTGATGCAGTCTCTTCAAGCGTTCGCGGGTGACATGGGTGTAAATCTGAGTGGTGGCGAGATCCGCATGCCCCAGCATAATCTGAACGCTGCGCAGGTCGGCGCCGTTTTCAAGCAGATGGGTGGCAAAAGAGTGCCGCAGGGTGTGCGGTGAGATGTTTTTTCGAATAGCCGCAATCTGTGCCCGTTTCTTGATGATATTCCAGAAGGCTTGGCGGCTCATTGCTCCACCCAGACGGGAAAGAAAAAAGTACGGATTCTGTCGTAGCGGATCGAGACCTTGTCGAACCGTGTCAAGGTAGGCAGTTGCCCGCACGCGCGCCGACTCACCTATCGGCACCAGACGCTCCTTTTTCCCCTTTCCGAGCGTCATCAGATAACCTGAGTCAAGATTGACTTCGCGCAGCTTCAGATTAACCAGCTCAGACACCCGAAGGCCGGTGGCATAAAGCAATTCCAGCATCGCCAGGTCGCGTATGTCCTCGCTCCGGCTCCCCAGGCAGGCGGCAATCAGGGCATCAACTTCGCGGCCATCCAAAAACTGCGGCAATTTATGCAGCGTGTGGGGAGCTTCAATTATAGTGGCCGGATTGCAGTCAGCATAGTTTTCAATCATCAGAAATTTGTGTAACATACGGATTGCCGAAAGGCAGCGGGCACGACTTCGTGGTCCGATACCGAGTTTTTGCAGAGTACCCATGAATGCTGCAATATCCGCCGGGCTGACTTCAGACGGCTTCTGCCGTCCTGACTTCTCCAGAAAATCCAGATAACGGGCAAGATCCAGACTATAGGCGCTCAGGGTGTTGCTCGAGAGCCCTTTTTCCACGGTCAGATATGAAATGAAAAGGTCAAGGTAGTCGTTCACTCTGATCCTCTATTCATAAATCGCAAAATGATAAAGCCCTCCAAATATAGAGGGCTTTATCATTTACCGCAATTCACAAAATCAGTTCACCACACTCAAATATAAGTCATGACAACCTCATTGTCGATTTTTAGAGCTTTGAGGTAAAGTCATTCCAACACATTGTCCCATAATTCTAAATGGACCTTCGCCCTGAAATAACATTTACCAACACTATAATAATTGCGATTACGAGCAGAATATGAATCAGACCACCCATGGTGTATGAAGAAACCATACCTAACAGCCACAACACTATCAGGATCACGCAAATTGTCCACAGCATAATATCCACCCCCTTTTATTGGCTGCTGCCGGAAGTGCCAGCTTCATCAGTTCCGGAATCTTGTTAAACATCTGACAGAATCCAGCAAGACCCGCCGGAGCGGGCCAGGATTTCATCAGGGGCAGACTATTTTACATGCAGGTCGTTTTCCACCGATTTGACATTCTCAACGCGTCGGGCAACCTCTCCTGCCTTAGTAACGCTCTGCCAGGAATCAACAAAACCGCTTAACTGGACCACCCCTTGGTACGTCTTGACACTGATCTGCAGCGTTTTAAGAGTTGATTCCTCTAAAATTGCGGCTTTTACCTTGGTTGTGATGACAGAGTCATCGACATACTGGCCGGTACTTTCGTGTTTTTGCGTTGCTGCGCATCCCATGAGTGCAGCTGTTAATGCGAAGCAGGTCAGAAATTTCATAATGCGATTGAGTATTACCATGATGTTTTCTCCTTTCTGTTTATGGACAATTGTTCTTGAACAGGTTTCTTCTGTGCATACCAGTTTCAGTAACCTAAGAAGGTTTGTTCGGCGTCCTTGTCCGTTTGAAAAATATAAAGCAAGTTACGCACCAGAAAATACATGCGGATACTGATAGTTCAAAGGCTTGATTGTACTAGAGAAAAGAGAGACGGAAGTGCTGCGTGAAGGAAAATCATTCAACGAAATCCGTGATATTTAACAGTTAAGCAAAATGTTACGGATTTAGTTAACGGTTTTCTATGATGACAGATATTTACTCATTCTATTTTCTTCGTGTATTCAGCCCGTTATACTCTCAGAATCCGTAGATCTTCTCTGGACCGAAAGTTGCTATTATCTTTCGATGAGAGATACATAATGCCCAAAACAGCACATGAAGCAACCAACGGCGAAACTATAAAGTCTGTAGTCAGTTTGTGACAAGTAATCAATCGGGGCCATTAAGGCCCAAATATACGTGGAGGTACCTCGTGAGACCCACAAAATCTTCTTCCTGGTTTACGATATTTGCCAAAGCAACATCTCGTGCGACTGGGCGACCCTTAGCGTTTGCGCTTGCAGGTACGGTCATTTTAGTGTGGATAGTGACCGGCCCTCTATTCAGCTTCAGCGACACCTGGCAGCTCGTCATCAACACCGGAACCACGATTGTCACATTCTTGATGGTGTTCCTTATTCAGAATACGCAGAACCGCGATTCCGAGGCGATGCAAGTCAAGCTTGATGAGCTTATCCGCTCCATCAACGGAGCACACAATGCTCTCCTGGATCTGGAGGAGTTGGAGGATCAAGAACTCGATCTCATTCGTCTGAACTACTCGAATCTGGCCAAGAAAGCCCGGGCGGAACTTAATAAGGGCGTGCGTGATACAGGGCACCCCGATATCGACAAGTCGGATTCACACAAAGTAGCCAAATGAACTATCCCGCAGCTTGATGCGAGGTATCTGACAAATGGTTTGTGCCTCTCGCATCGAAGCAAGTTTAGAGAGATTTATCCGGAGAGATCAAACTGTTTAATTACGTAATTAGTTAATTTAGTCGTTTATTTACGATAACTAGAAAGACATGCAGCAAAACAGAGTTTAAAGGAGGCAGTATGAAAGAGTTCAGATTAACTCTACCAGAAATGGGCATGATTGTGGGCACACGCGCCGCACTTGGCGGAGGAGTAGGCTTGCTGCTGGCTGAGCGGCTCAACAAGAAACAGTGCAAAGCAGTTGGCTGGACACTGCTGTTGCTGGGCGTTGTCTCTACGATCCCACTGGGAATACTGATGTTCAGCAAACGGCGATAAGTTAGAAGTCAAAAAACCTGTATATCATGGTCAGATATCAATATATATCCTGTATCCGAAAAACCGTTTACATATAGAGCTCATTTACATATCATGCCACCCATGCCGGAGTTGACCAGACCACAGATTCGCCCCATGACCGGTGAGGACATCGATCAAGTCCTGATTATCGAACAGGCTTCATTTCCGACACCCTGGACGCGCGAACATTTTGTCAATGAACTGGAAGCTCGTCATTCATTTCCTTACGTTGCAGTGGCAGATGACAGGATTGTCGGCTATGTCTGCCTGATGTCGTTATTTGAAGAGGCGCAGATATTGGATATCGCCGTTGACCCGCGCCAGCGGGGGAGGAGGATTGCGCGGATGCTGATGGAGCAGGCAATTTCTGCTGCGCGGAGAAAGGGGGCAGAACAGCTGTATCTTGAAGTCAGAGCATCAAATATCGCCGCGATAACCGTATACGAGCAGTGCGGTTTTGCCCGCACAGGTTTGCGTCAAAAGTATTATGAAGGCAGTGAAGATGCGGTTTTGATGGGAAAGTCCCTGGTTGATGAATGTTGTTGATATGTTGAAAGATACATGCCAAAACATCTGTAAGGAGAATACTTGATGCAGTTCACATCCATGATCCTATCAAACGCGGAGGTCTCGCCCGGTTACTGGCGGATGCGCATGACAGCCCCGCAGGAGTTTGCCTCCGTTTCGCCCGGCCAGTTCGTGATGGTGCGGGTTAACGGCGCCATCGATCCGCCGTTGCGGCGCCCGCCCGGAACCTCCGCGGTTGGGACTGCTGGAACGAACTGCGCTGGAATGTGCACGCCGGCGGACTGACCTGCTATTGCCGCCACACGGTCCAGTCCTTTCGCGAATGGCTCGACGTCCGCTTCAACGGCCTGGACGGTCTCAACCGCGCCTGGCAGCGCCGCTACAGCCAATGGGACGAGGTTATGCCGGGCAAGTATGCGGGGCTCCCCTACACGGAGATGATGGCCTTCGAACATTTCCTCACGGTCCGCGCCAACCGGCACGCCAAGGCGCGCTACGACATCATTAAGACCATCGACCCCGCACGCGCCGTCACCGTCCACGGCGCCGCTCCCACGCCGCTCTACGGCTACTGGAACGAGGATCATGCGCTTAACAAAGGGAACGACTGGGCCTTTGCCGACCAACTCGACGGCGTCGGTTCTTCCAGCTTCCCCTTGTGGTGCGGACTCGACGACGCGAATTTCGCCATGCGCGTCGAATGCGTGAAGTCCGCCGCGCGCGCGAAGAAGGTCTGGCTGAGCGAAGTTCAGGGCGGCCGCGCGGCATCCGGCTTCTCCGTCCACGTACCCGTGGATGGCGTCTCGCAGCAGCGGTGGATCTGGAATGGTCTGGCCTGCGGGGCGGATATGATCCTGTTCTGGTGCTGGCGCGACGAGGTGTTCGGCTACGAGTCCGGCGGCTTCGGCATCGTCGGCGACGATGGCCTGGCCGAGGAACGCCTTGAGGCCATGCGGATCACCGGCAAGGCACTCGCACAGCACCGCGCCCTGCTGGAAGCCTATCGCCCGGTCCAGCCGGAAGTGGGCATCCTCTTCAGCCCGCAAAGCTACTACCTGCACTGGGCGCAGGATGGCAACGTCGAGCGCGTAACCAACGCTTTCGCGGGCTATGCCCGGGCTCTCGTGCGCAACAATATTCCCTACGCGGTCATCGAGGAGGAACACCTCGACAGCCTGCAGGGAATCAGAATCCTCTTCCTGCCGCGCACCGTGGTTGTAGATGACGCCACAGC